>Ga0180434_10006331_pt1 | contig 13646 bp, 18 predicted proteins | sample SS_ome_7_FD_132453 | JGI IMG/M metagenome (GOLD analysis project Ga0180434, IMG submission 132453) | Hypersaline lake sediment archaeal communities from the Salton Sea, California, USA - SS_1_D_2 metaG | ecosystem: Environmental > Aquatic > Non-marine Saline and Alkaline > Hypersaline >... | reverse complement strand
CATTGTAGTGCATATCAATCCACGCAGCCTTTAGCCCAAAGTGGGGGCGAAGAGAGAACTGCTTACTAAAGAAGTGGTCATATCCACATTATAAGTCAATGGCATTGAGTCTTGTTTGCCAGTCCGTTTTTGCAGTTGTAGATGCAACAATATTATAGACGGTCTCTGCGAAAGTTTGGAATTTGGTCGCAATTTGGGTAAGTGGTCTATCCGCGCTTCCAGAGCTATTTGAAACATCTGTGTAGTGATAGGTCCAAGCAAGGTTAACATCCCAGTTTGAGTGTCCAAAGTCGTAACCAATGCCGACACGAACACCAGGATCATATTCAAAGCTCGGTTCTTTGAAATCTACGCTTGTTGAAACTAAGATATTATCTCCATTGCCTTGTGCGACATATTCAAGGGTATCCATATTGGCGCGCCAATAAAGGAAGTCTGCTTGAATAGTGAAGCCACTGTCCATGCAGCCATGGGCAGAGTGCATGGTCATATCTTGGTTTTTTCCATTTTGTTGTTTCATCTGACTTTCATCACTTGATCCGTAGTTGGAACTATAGCTTGAGCTATTCTGTGAGTGAGAGGTGAGATTTTCGAATAGTTTGGAATGCTCCTCTAGAGCAATTTCAATTTGTGAAATTCGTGCTTCAGAAATTTCGGTTTCTTGGTCACAGAAAGCTCCTGTAGAAAGGGCCGTACAAAGAGCCGTTATCGAGTAAAAAAGTTTCATAGAAAAACTCCTGCTAACGTTGTAGATAAGTTATTTTGCACTATCGAATACTTTGGTGAATTTTTTCAAGAAAAGAATAGCAATCCTTGAAAGGGAGGTGAGATCCAGAGTGAACCAAGGTTTTCAAAACCCTAACTCAAGATTCGCAAGCAGCTCACTATTAATGCAATATAGCTTATAAAGATTTAATCTACTTATAATAAAAGGCTTGTGCTTGTTTGGGTTGCAAAAATATTAAGAATCTGTTAAAATTTAGCTTGAGGGGTTCTGTCCCCATAAATTTTGGACGTAATATTATGGTAAGTAAGGCAATTGAGCAGATCCTTGATTTTGAGGATGATACGCGACTTGCGAGTCGAGATCCCCTTGTACGCGAATGGAACATTGAAATCCTTGATCAAATCGTCCAGAAGCTGATTGCAGATTTCCCACTAAGGCCTTCTGGGAAAGAACTTGAACTCTATAGCCAGCTAAAAAAGCGTATGGAGCATTTTTCCGAGGAGTTTGAAGATGAGCGTTTCAAAGACCATGTCTCAACCCTTGTAGAAAAGATTGTTTCTTATCGGAGTGGTAGAGTTCCTTCTGTTCAAGGGATTCTTCGCCATCCTATGACAGAAAAAATTGTGGGTTTCAGAGGATCACTTGAAGAAGAGTCTCCTTCGTGGTTTCGTTTGAAGTTGATTGGATATATGCGAAACGAGTTGACCCCTGCTATACTGAATGTGAAAACAGGTGGTGAAAGAGATTGGCTACATCCGATTCTTGAAAGCTTGGTCCAAATCGGTCAGGTATTAGAACCTTTTGATATTGATGGGTCGTATGATGATGAGATGCGAGACTCTATTAAACAATTTTTGTTTAAGGGAATCACAACACATCAGATTTATCAAAACCTACTCATATACCAACAAGAAACCATCGATCATTCAAATAGCGATCTATGCATTGAAGCTGCGGAAGGGATCAATATGTTTATTCTTGACCATCTTGTTCCTTTTTTAAAGGATCCCGATGTGGAGCCGAGCCGTCTTGAGGTGGAAATAATAACAAACCATCTTCAAATCTTAAACGATGAATTTTCTGTTCATCAAAAGAATCTTTTTAGTCCCTCAATTAATATTCTCAAAAGTTTTTTGTAATTTGTTGCAATTATAGATAATTTAATTTAGTCATTGGATTATGAAACTAAAAAGGAAAGTGGATCCTATGTATAAAAAGTATTTCGGAATTGAGACGCCCATTGTTTATTTAGAAAACATCAAAGTTCAAAAGAAAGCCGAAGAGCGCTTTAAGCGTTCTTGGAAACGGTTTTTTAAAAAGGCTGAACCGATGGTTTCTGAATTTCGAGGAGAACGCTTTGATGCTTTTTTCAGGCAGCTTGAAAAAGATGGGTGTGATGAAAGGTATAATCGTCGGGTTAGTATCCGATTTATCAATCCTGTTGTTGGATATGGTGTTTTTGCGAAAGAAGATATTCCTCCTTATTCTACGCTTTGTCAGTACACAGGTCTGCTAATGATCGATGATGAAATTGATCCCGATCATGATAGCACCTTTTCTTTTACCGATTACAAAACATTTTCTATTGATGCTGCTAAGCATGGAAACTGGGCACGCTTCATGAATCACTGCGCTGAGGGAGAAGAAAAGAATAATGCGATTCCTTGGGAACATTATTTGGAAGAAGGCCCTCGGATCGTTTTTACTTCTGGTCAACATGGGATTAAAAAGGGGAAGCAGATTCTCTATTCTTATGGAGATGACTACTGGGTCGACAAAAAATGCGTTAAGTTTTAGAGCGTGTTTCTAACTACTAAACACTTTCCAAAACGTTCCTTGATTTTCAAATGAGAGGGAGCTTTTGTTTGTGAAGCGCTTAAGTGCTTTTTGAATAGGGTATCCCTCATCTTTTCCCCAAAGAAAGTCATCACCACAGAGGATTCCGCCACTCATTTCGACATGGGGATACCAGGCTTCAAAGTCTTGTAGTGCGGACTCTTCGTCGTGCGAAGCATCTACATAAATAAGATCAATGGGGGGGAAGAGTTTTCTCGAGGCTTCAAGCGTTGTCATTCTAAGAGGGATGATTTGATCGGTCAGCCGTGTTCGAATGACATTGGAAAGGAACTGGTTATAAAGCATGGAGCAATCTTGAGTATGCTCAGCGGATCCTTCCCAATGGTCTACTGCATAGACCCTGCCATTTAAAGGAAGAAAAGTTGCCATAAAGATGGTAGAAATGCCATGCCAGCAGCCCAACTCAACAATCGTTTCAATCTTATTGTTTCTTAGGATATTCCCGAGTCCAATAACCGACTCTTGATTGAAGAAAGAACTGCCTTCAAATGGAAGCAGCTCTTTAACAAGGTGATAAGGTGAAGGACGAAGAAAGGAGGGAAGGGGATTGAGTTGATAGCCCCCTAGGTTGTGTGGAGATAGGACCTCTTGCCGAAGAAGCTCGTTTAAAGTTTTTTCCGAAATTCCAAGTCCATGGGGATGAGCAATTCTTCCTCCGAATAATTGAAATAACTTAATAGCGCTAAGGGTGTTTCTATTATTTGCCATATTAATACAATATATAATTAACACGAAAATATAATTTCAACTCTTTACTAATTAATTTGGATATTATAATTAATAGATATAGGCTTAATTTATGTCTATTATTGTTTTTGTTAGAAAATTCAATGATGGGTTGCGATTCGAGCCTCGATAGGACTCAATAGACCTTGTTAGGAGTAAACACATGAAAAAATTAGATACACTTGTTTGCGTCCTGCTCTGCATTGGTGGGTTAAACTGGGGTTTAATCGGATTGTTTGAATTCAATCTTGTTGAATACTTTGTTGGCAAAAGCTGGTTAGACAGACTGATTTACGTATTAATTGGTGCGTCTGCGGTTTACCAAGCAGTGGGCTGGAAACAAATTAAAAAACGCTGGAAGTAAGCATTTTAGCTGGAGGATTTCCGTAATGATGAAAAGACTTGATGGCCTAGCCATTCTTTTTCTCGTTCTAAGTGGAATCGTTTGGGGATTCGTAGGACTTTACAGACTCAATCTAGTTGAGTATGTTTTTGATCGCGAATGGCTGGTCCGCATCATTTATGTATTATTCGGATTTGCCTTTATCTACCATACGATCTCTTGGCGCGCAAGTTGCAAAAAGAAAAGAACAAAACGATAAAATAGTTGCAAGCCTGATTGCAACTTATGATCATAGCCGAGCTCGCTAGCTGTCGAGCTCGTCTTTCTATATCCAAGAACATATCCTGTAATACCACTTTCGGGGGCATACGATGTTGTTACTCAGTAGGGGTTGAGGGTTTGAACTCTCGCAGGTATATCATGAGCTGTTTAGTAAGCAATAGAGAATCGGAAATAGGGTCCTGCAAAGCTAAAATCATCGTCAAAGAGGTGCGCATTGCTGTTTAGCTGATCTGGGCCGCCTGAAAATAGACGCGATCTATCAAATGTATCTAATTCCCAATAGGTTAAAATTCTATAACCGACAGCAAAGTTATACTTCACTTGGTTTGTGGTATGCAAACGGTACGTTACACCAACATCTAAGCTGATATTCGGGATAAACCCATACTTAGGGTGATTTTCCCACTTAATAGCATTTCCCTCTGCACCTAATTTTGAAGAGCTTGCCGTTGTAAGTATTTCCTGAGACCAATTTTTGGAATAGAGTAGCGCAAATTGAGCAAGCAGATAAAAATTTAGGTCATGACTCCATTGGATTGGCAAAAGAGAGAAGTCAAAATCTATCGTGCCTTTTGGACCTAGGCCCCAAAGGTGTTCTTTCTGCTGAGAGCTTAGGAAGATTTGATTGAATTCTGTCACTACGCCCCCAGAAAGGGTCTGGATCAAGTCGTTATTCCTGAAGTTTAGAGAGGCGTGGAAATCGTTATAAGATAGGCCTCCACCCAGGCGAAGTGCCATTTGTGAGTTTATGGGCAGAGTCCTTCCAAATAAGAAGTCAAGCACATGTAAGTGAATGTGCATGTGCCCTTTATCATCTTGAAAGTTTCTCTGCTGCTCATTTGGAATGCTTGTTGAATCGATCACGTCACGGTTAAGAGTCCCATCTCCATCATTATGAAGGTAACTGTAATAGAGACCCAAATCATTATTCGTTGGAGGGCGATAGCGCAGAAAGAGGTTAAATCCTGCATTATATTCAGGATCAATCGATTCCGACCTGCGGCTTTGCACGGAAATGGCAGCATTTGCTGGAATTAAAGCATTGATGAGATCCTGCTCTCCCGCAAATGTTGGTGTTAAAGTGGAGCTCATATAGAGAAATTCTGCTCCCCCTTCAATCCAACCCTCTTTATCCATAAGCACTTGACGCCAATCTGGTGTACGACTTTCCTCAGCACTTCCCCAGGCTGGGATCCAAGCAAGTGCTAAATAGAGAGTTGTTACACCCTTTATCACATAATTACTGGCCATCTTAGATTGCTCCCCCTAAACCTTTTCTTATCGAAAGTTTATTTATTGTAAATAGGGGTTTATAGCGTGCGTGAGTTAGAGTGTTGAATGTGAATAAGATAAACAAAAAAGCCCTTCAGCAAATGCTCAAGGGCTTTTCAGTCGTTAGTCTCTTGGAAACAGAATTCCTAGAAATCCCAATTGAAGGTGAATTCAAATGCTCTAAATCCTAAATTTGTAGGAAAAATATTAAAGAGATCTGTCACATCAGGAATAATCCCCTCGGCTAGAGTCCCTTTGAAGAATTCAGCTTCATTATAATCCTCATCTGAGAAGTACAAAATTTTGTAAGCACCTTCAAACGAAAAATTCTTGTAGGTGTACCTAAGACCTGCTTTTAGAACTGTATTCAGAGTGACTAGATAATCTGTCATTCTTCTCCAAGTACCATCGATATCTAAAGCATCAACGTTGTTTCCAATAAAATCAAAATCAACTGTGTCGATGTTGACTTTTCCTTTTGCGTAATAATTAGCAAATAGAAGTGCAAACTTCACTTCAGAAATAAAGCTTAAGTTATGGGGGCGTAAATGCATGGGTAGAAGGTCTAGCTGTGACTCCCATTTGAATGAGGGTCCCCAACCGAAGACTTTATGTTTTTGTTTTTGAGCAATACTCCCACCCGTTTCAACGGGTCCCCCATCCTCATTAAACGTAAAATTAAAGTTGTTAATGTGGTGGAGATTGATGTTTTGGAAACTGAAACCGAGAGAGAGCTCATTGTGAAAATATTTATCCAAAAGATTCAACAACGCAACTCTAGTTCTAAAGTAGAACTCTGCAAAGTGATATTGCCCTTTCAAGCTTGCACTTGCTCCATATCCAATTGCTGTAGAACTAGGCTGAGGAGGTTGCCCTCCAGAGTCCAAATCTGCAACCAACAAGTTGCCTTCTCTCACACGATCAGAAGCGCTACCAGAGATATGGTAGTAGTTGTAAAATAGATCTAGGTAAACCTGAGTGGGTATTAAGTAGCTAAACTGACCTGTAATCCCAAGATTATAATCTGCGGGCAAACGCTTTTTCTTGAACTGGCCACTGCCAACAAGACTGTCGGTATCTTCGACAAGTCTTCCTTGAAGATTTGTAAAATAAGGTATAGAGAAGGTGGGCTGCACTGCCGCTGCTGTGACACCAATTGTAAAGTTAGTGTCATTGTATTTATTTTGGTTTTGGACAGTCTGTATGTGGCCCATTAAACTTTCTGAGTCTTGCTGGGAGTTTTGCATCCCTGCATATAAAGGCTGGGAACTGTCTTTATCGACGGCTGCAGCTTGAATGGTAAGCAAGGCGAACACAGAGGCTAGCAGCAAAATGTTTTTCTTCATGATGTCATCCTTTAAGATTTTTATACAATTCTTCCATAAGGTTCGAACCTACTAGAAACGAATTTATAACACAATTTTTTTTGAATAATTTAAAAAAAAAGGAGTACCTGCGCGATTCATGTGAGATGATCTTGCTTTTAAATAGATATTCTTTTTACCTTTACTCCCAATGAGTGAGATAGAATCCCTACCAGCCTGGATTCCAAAAACAGTGACCATGAGAAATGAGCCTCTTGTTGAAGAGGGGTCCATGGATGTAATCCCTATGGCACCTGTTTTTCGAGAAAATCATCCCTATCTTCCTGTGTTTAGTAGGGAGTTAGCACTCAGTCTTGAGGTTCAGGAACTTTGCAGAGGGATCTTTAGAACGATCATGATGAATTTCGAAGAGATCATTCTAAAAAACCGCACTTTCTTTAAGGGCAAGGGGGGATCAATCCCTGTTGATGTTTCTCATAGTCTGAAGACGACGGCAAATCGACTAATAGGGGAGCTTGAGGCAAGGAAAAAGCCTAGGCTGAAGAAGGTTAATAAACTGCTTCAGTCGAAAATCGACTGTTTGAATTTGGCCTTGGAATCTCTTATTCCCTTCTTTGATCAGGCAGCCGTTTTTTCTTCTGAAACAACTCTTGGGGATATAAATGGTTGGGTTGGAAGGTGTATCAAAGAGATCTATCGCATTGACATTGAAGGAGAAGTTCCTAATCCGGAAGATTTCACCTCCATGGTGAGAGGATATTTTGATGCGCTTACGTTTGATCAAGAAAGGTTGGACCGGTTTTATAAGTACAAAAGCTCAGGGTTTTCTGTTGTAGAGACGCCAAGGGTTGGAGACACTGTATGGTACTCTGGCGGAACGCAGTTTTTGCAAGGGGTTGTGATTGAAGAGGGGGTTCAAACGGGAGTAGGGAGTCGCAAAAAAAAGAGGGTTCATCCTCTTTTTGAATTAGAACCTAAATATGGAAGAGAAGCGATATTTTTGAGGCGCAATGTTAACGGAAATTCTGAAATCCTATCCGAAAAGAAAAGTGATTGAAGTCCTGCAGGAATTCCTAACGGAAGAAAGGGTTCGGGGAATCGATAAGGTTTTGTCCAAACGGGTTCATAGTGTTCAGGTAGGGATTGAAGCTCCTTATGATATTCACAATGGCTTAGCGGTTGTACGAACAGCAGAAGCGTTGGGAATGGGACGTGTCCATTTCATCAATGCAATCATGAAAAAAGGGCAGGGAAAGAACACGACAAAGGGGACTTTGAAGTGGGTCCATCTTGAAAAACATGTGAGTTTTGAAGGTTTTATGGAAAGCAAAGGGGATGCTCTTCTAGTGGGAGCATGCGCTGATGGAAGTGTTAGTTTGGAAGAACTTCCTACAGACCAATCTCTCTGTTTCTTATTTGGCAACGAGAAAGAAGGGCTTTCTGAGCAGGCGAAGAAGCAATGTGATTTTCTCTTTCGCGTTCCGATGTTTGGAATGGTAGAGAGCTTAAATCTCTCTGTCGCTGCAGGAATTACACTCTATGATTACCTAAAAAGAAAACGAGAAGAGATGGGAGAGGATGGTGATCTTACTAAAGAAGAACTTCTAGAAGAAAAAGCCCGTTTTTATGTACGGTCTTTAGGTGTTGAACAATCTAGTGAAATCCTTAAGAGGAGACTTTTATGAAAAAATGGTCTATTTTTCTGTTTTTCTTTTTGCCTGTATTTGCATTTGCCAATCCCTTAGTAGAGTATTATATTGGCGAGATGAAGGCTCGAATGTGTGAGGAGGAGACTTCGGAACATTATGGATTTCTGTTTTTAAAGCGGACTTTTTTTCCTTATGAGAATCGGTTTGTTGATCATTGCTTAATCAGCTCTCGTGATGGAGAAACCCTTGAGCTTGAGCAAACGTCTGATTTGAAGGGAGATCTCCATGAAATTATTCTTTCCGACGAGCAGGGACTTATTTCTGGAAAGGGAGAACTCATTGGGTTTCCCTGGGAATGGACGCATCTTCAGGAAAAGCTACAACTCAATATTGAAAGTCCTGTTGAGGTTGAGGTGAATAATACTATTGAAAAAGATACGATGTTCTCAATGGCTTCGGTGTTCACGCTTGAATCGGACGGAACGCGTGTTTATTTTGGAACATTTTCAGCAAAACTTTATCGCGTCGATATCGAGGTGATAGAAAAGTTTTTTCATGAGTCGTTTGAATAAAGACTTTTTAGATACTCAAGAATTTCGTCTAAGACCTGATCGATCGATTGGTCACATGAAACGCCTTTAAAGCGTTGATTTTTGGAGTAGTAGGTGATCAGAGGGGCGGTTTGGGCGTGATAAACGGTGAGTCGTTTCTTAATAACCTCTTCCTTATCATCACTTCTCTGGATCAGTGGGGAATGACAGTAATCACAAATCCCTTCTTTTTTTGGGGGGGAGTACTGCAGGTGAAAGGGAGCGCTGCATCCGCTGCATACCATACGGTTGCTGAGCCTTTTGATGATGACTTGATCTTGAAGCTCTAGGTTAAGAGCAACAGTTTTTGTTTCTTCATTGAGGCGTGCATGGTAGGCTTTTGCTTGGTCTAGCGTTCGAGGGAATCCATCAAGGATATAGCCATGAGTGCAGTCTTTTTTTGTGACTCGGGAGAAAAGCATGTCGAGAATGAGATCATCGGGAACGAGCTTTCCAGCGTCCATGAATTTTTTCGCTTTGGATCCAAGAGAAGTGTCTTCTTTGATGTTCGAGCGAAGAAGATCTCCAGTTGAAATATGAGGCACATCGAGGGTTTTTTGTAATATTTTTGCTTGTGTTCCCTTGCCGGCACCTGGAGGACCCAATAGGATCACCACAAGGGTTTGTTTTTTGAGCTCTTTTAATTCAATTGTGGGAGTAGCAAGGACTGACATAGCAAACACTGGGGTAAAGATAAATAAGAATAGTCTTCTAAGTAGCATTGCCCAGAGTATAGCAGATAGGTTTATTTATGGCCGGTTTTGGGCTGTTTTTTTGGGATTTTTTTAGGGATCCCAGAGGTGTCATCTTCGAGCTCGTGCTTCAGATCTTTATCTTGCTCTTTTTCGATTGCCTGTTGAAGTTTTTTTTGTTGAATATCAGGATTAACGACTTTTCTCTTCATTATACTCTCCGTAAAAACATTTTGATTCTAATGAAATTGGGGGATTAACGCAACTCTTCACAAGGAGTTTGGTCGAGGTCGGTTGATGCTTGGCCATTCCAGTCGATATCAAAGGTGAACATGGCGGGAAGACGTTCACGAAGCTTAAAACTCCTGAAGATATAGACTACGAATAGCAAAGGTTGAAATAGAAAGGGCTTGAGGTCTTTTCTTGAAAAGATCACGTCTCGGACCTTGATAAATTTTCTTGCAAATTGAGGGATTTGTCTTGTTTTCCATCCGTAAAGGAGCATCCCCCAAGCGAGTTGTTTGGAATAGCCGAGGGTTGGGGTAATGCATGTTTCGGGGGCAAAAAATGCCTTGGGGAGGTTATCTTTTCCCTGGAAAAGATGAAGACCACTTGTTCCACGGGGATTACATTCAATGGCATATAGATCTCCTGAAGGAAGTTCGATGAAATCAAAGGCAATTTGCCCCGTAAATTTTTCCTTTTCAACAAAGGTTTTCACCCAATTTTCAATAGGGAGGTGGGCGATAGCTTCGAAATTCAGACACGAATTTCCCTCAATTGAAAAGTCGACAGGATATACGGTGTGAGCAGAAAGTTTTCCGTGGTGTGCGATGCTGTATGAGCAGTATTTCTTTCCATGAAGATATTCTTGGGCAACCAAGGGATTACGAGGGTTGACTTTTACCTTAGGGGGTTTAGAGGAGGTGACTTTGTGAATTTTTAACGCGGCTCGAGAGTAACTGGGTTTTAAAATATAAGGAACATCTAAGGGAACTTTTTCTAGTTCTTCTTGTGAGTGGACAAGGTAGGATCGAGGGGCTTTGAACCCTAGAGAATGAATCTTTTTATTAAAGAGCCATTTGTTATGGAGCTGGTCTAAAGTCTCATAATTTTCACATAGGACAGTACATGACTTAGGAAAACGGTTTAATCCCTGTGAAAGGCAAAAAATTTCTTCGAAAGTGGGGATCACTAGGTCTATTTTTTCATTTTTGCAGATATCAACAAGGGCTGCAATAAACCCTTCTGAATGGAAGCGTGGACTCGGGACAACAAAGTTTTGTTTTACTGCATTTGAATGACGGCAAACATGATAGGGGGATGTTTCTGCGACGAAAACTTCGTAACCCTGTTCATGGAAGCGTCTGGCAACATCCAGAGTGAAAAGAGAACGGCCACCTGTGAGAAGGATTTTTTTACTAATAACGACCTCGCAGCTTAAAATTTCAATATACGGAAAGTGGAGTTTTTCGTAATGCCAAAAATTAAAAAAGATGTTAAGCTCCTTGATATGAAGCGATTGTTGGCCCTGTTTTTTATCCTTTTTTCTACTGGCCTGTTTGCGGCAGAGATTGTGGTGTGGCACGCCTTTGATGGTTTTCTAGGGGAAAAATTCTCAGAAATCATTGATGATTTCAATGCACAGCCCGGGCATCCTCAAGTAAAACTTGTTCGCAAGGAGAATTACCAGATTGCTTTTGAAGAGGGGATTGAAGCGCACCAAAGAGGTAAAGGTCCCCACGTTTTGCAGGTTTATGAGGTGGCAACCCTTTCGATGATGCTTAAGGAGAATACCTATATTCCTGTAGGGGAATTAATGCAGAGATACCACCACCGTTTTGATCCTGATATTTATATTGATGCTGTTCGCAAGTTTTACTCGGCTCCCAATGGAAAGATGCTTTCATTGCCGTGGAATGCCTCAACGGGTGTTCTCTTTTACAACAAGAGGGCGTTTGTCGAGGCTGGTCTCGACCCTGAAGTTCCTCCAAAGACTTGGCCGGAAGTTGAACGGATGGCAAAAGCACTCAAGAAAAAGGGATATGTGGGATTTACGACAGCTTGGCCTGCTGCTTACCATTTAGAACACGTTTCTTGTTGGCATGATCTCCCCTATGCTAGCCATCAAAATGGTTTTGGTGGGCTTGGAGCACGGTTAAACTTTCATAAGGGACCTGCCCTTTTCCATATTTCAAAGGTTGCTCAGTGGAGCAAGGAAGGACTTTTTTCCTACAGCGGACGATATACCGCCGAACCGGAGCGTCGGTTTGTTGAAGGGGAGTGTGCGATGTTATTGCAGGGGGGAAATCGATTGACGCTTTTGGAGAAACGATCTAACTTCGACATTGGAGTGGGCTATATTCCCTATTGGCCCCATCTCATTGATAAGCCCGCGAATCTAAACATTGGGGGAGCTTCATTTTGGGTTCTTAATGGATTTAGTGAAGAGGAGTATCGGGGAATTGTGGAACTTTTCTTTTATCTTTCTTCAACACAGGTTCAGGCTGAGTGGCATCAAGCAACGGGATATCTTCCGATTACAGATGCGGCATACTATCTAACAAAGAAAAAAGGGTTCTACGAAACCCATCCTGCCTCTGAGATTACTGTTTTAGAAGTTTCTAAAAACCGTCCAAGAGAGCACTCATATGGAATGCGACTCGGCAACTATATTGAAATTCGTGACACTATTATCGACCATCTAGAAAAGGCCTTTTCTGGAGAGGTAACCGCTGAAGAGGCGCTCAATCAAGCAGCTAAAGAGGGAAATGCTCTCCTTGAGCAGTTCGAAAAAAATCACTAGTGCTTCGTCAAACGCACTAGTACGTCATCGCACTTAAATTGTTGGATAAAGCTTTCGTAATTTTATTCTTGAGGCTGCTATTGTAAACTGCCATTTAGCAACTACCTTTTTTGGAACGGAGGTCCAAGCATCTCCAATATCCGCATTCTCACTGTCGTTCATTTTTACCTACCTTAAAGATGCATTTATTAAATTTGGGTTCTCATCTAAATAAGATTGCATTTTACTACGGTATCCTTCCGTTTTTACAACAAAAGGTACGCCTGTGGAATAAACAACACACTCATCCGTCCTTATAGTCAGAACTACTTTAATACGTTCATCAGTTTGTACGTAGAAAATCACCTCTTCTGCCTCGTCTTTGAGCTCCCCTTTTTCATTTAAAAATAAATGTAAAGGTAATGAAAACAATCTTCCCTTTCCCAATCGGGGGTGAGTATAAGCATCCCAATCATCAGGAATCATTTCTCGATCCTCTTCGCTCAAATCAGCATAATTATACTTAACCTCTAGACTCACCATTATCTCACTTGGAGCTACTTCAATTTCGTATCCATCATTGTTAAATGCCTGTGTGTGAATAGAGCTCCAAATGGCTTTAGGCTGCTCAGAATCAGAAGGAGTATCAATCCTGACTATCTCTCCCACTACTACTCTATCTATGTTCTCGCTTTTTTCTTGCTGCTCTTGATTGTTCAGAATCAGTTGGCCTTCTATTGTTTGCCCCTCATCAGAGAAAGCTGTAAAACTGACGCCAACTTGCAATAATAAACCTAAAGCCATTAAAGTATTTTTTGTAAATTTCATGAAAACACCTTTCTTAAATAAAATTATTTTTATTCTGGTAACTGAATGCCGAATAATTCTAACTCTTTATATGAGGAATCAGATAATCTACGTTCCACTCCCGAGCACGCTCACGAGCAGTAGGTTCGCGATCTATCTTCATATCTAATAAATCTGGATATTTTTTTATGATTAATTTTGTCAGATCGGCAATCTCTTCGCGATAATCTTCGGGAAATGCGTTTTTAAACCAACCCATTGAACGAACTTGACCAAATAATTTATGTAATACGGTTGTTTGAGGATTGTGTAAGCCACACATATTACATGGAGTAGCAAAATCTATGGGGTGGTTCATATTGATGAGATGTGCTAATAGATCTGCATAACCTCTTTCAACACAAAGCATAGCAAAGGTTCGTCCATTGTGAATTATACCTTGCATCAACTCCGGATGCTTTATTACAAGGTCATAAACAGCTTGATATTCATCAGGAGTTTTTTCCTCTGAAAGGATACAGGGAGAGTCATGCTTGGTATCCCGTATCATAATATGCACAAGCTGTTCAACAGAACTTTTTGCTTGTAGTT
>Ga0180434_10006330_pt1 | contig 13648 bp, 9 predicted proteins | sample SS_ome_7_FD_132453 | JGI IMG/M metagenome (GOLD analysis project Ga0180434, IMG submission 132453) | Hypersaline lake sediment archaeal communities from the Salton Sea, California, USA - SS_1_D_2 metaG | ecosystem: Environmental > Aquatic > Non-marine Saline and Alkaline > Hypersaline > Sediment... | reverse complement strand
GCCAGAACAGCCACCAGACATCCGGCTATGACCACATAAAATAAAAATTCAACCAGCATGATGATCCGTTCTCTGTTATTTTAATCTGTAGATCTCAAATCCCTTGCTTACCAGAAGCTCAGGAATAGCACTCACAGCGTTTATGTCAATTTTCTTTTCTTCTGCGTCCAATTCATTCCAACCAACAAGATCAGGATGTGTTTTTTTTCTTTCATCTTTTTGTTCACCATAACTCCAATTCTGAGCGAACTTTTGTTTGACCCATCCTTCATGTTCAAGCTTGGCCATAATATCCAGTTCTTTTTTTGTGAATCTTATCAATTTCGGCTTGGTCCCAGGCGGAACAGGGACAAAATCACACCCTACGGCTTTGAGTTTGTTAGGGATGTCATCAGCCTGACGGCGATTGGTTTCTTTATATTCTTCCGATAGTTTGTTCCAGGGAACGACCGCCGCGCTTTTTTTATCTTTGTTGTTCTCTAGAAATTTTTCATGAATGGCCTGAGCCAGTTCTTCCCTGACTCCTCCCAGAAGCACATCCCGGGTCACAAGACGTGAAAAAATATCTGCATCCACATTCATTTTGAGCTGTTCTTTTGACGGCAGGGCCGCCTGTTCAAAGCTCTTCCTCCCGGCAAGTACGCTCATCTCAATTATGGCTTGTATGGACCGGACTCCATGCTTGTAATAAGGCGCCTTGATCATGGCTCTCAACACACCTCGATCCATATGACATTTTCCCTGGCTGTCGAAGATATGTCCGGCGTTTTTTTGAAGCAAAAAGCGGATAACGATGGCTCTTCTTATCAAGTAATGTTTATCTTCTTTATTCAGAGGATCCGTACCTTTTATATCGATGTATCCCCTTAGACGGCTGACAAAATCAGGCCCCTTAACATCAATAAAATTTTGCATCTCAGATGAAGTCAAGTCCGGACCGCCCTCTTCAGCTTCTACCTTTTCTCTGCTGAATGCAGCAAATGTATTGCAGGTTCCTCCGGCAAAAACAAAAATAGCCCTGCCTATGGGATGAACAGATTCCCCTTCTCTAAAAACTCCATCGTTCATGGGATACAAAAAGTACTTAAGCCACCCCAGTTTTCCATCAAAATCACAATCAAATTCGTCGAAAAAAACAATGGGGATTTTCCCTTTCAAAGCCACATCCCGGATTCTGTGAAATGCATTGGTCAATTCACGGGTTGAATTAAACTGAGACAGGTTGAACTCAAGAGGTTCTTCAGACAGTTTTTCAGGAGCCACACTTTTTGCCACTTCGGTGACGGCAAAAGATTTCCCTGAACCCGGGGGACCAAAAACCGCAATAGAAAGCGGGCTGTTTATATCCGGCGTTGAAAGGTATTCTTGAATCAAATTTTTAATGTTGGATAAGCTTTCAATTTCGGAGCGGCTGAAAGTTCTTAAATTTCGAAACCGGCCCAAAGGGACCCGGTTTAATGAAGGATCCTCTCCGTAAGTCACATAATTGAAGGCCGCTTTTTCAAGGCCCAGGTCTGTTATGTCATCTAAAATACACCAGTAATCCGGGTCTGCGCAGTCCACATCGAATGAGATCGGAATTTTAACATCTATTATCGATTTTTCTTCTTCCTTGATATCAAACACTTCCTCATAAGGATATTTCAGATTCTTAAGGTCTTTCCCGAACCCAAGTTTCCACAGCTTTCGTGACGAAACAAGTCCCTTTCGAACACCTTCCTGCAGTGGATTTTTTTTCTTTTCTAAAAGAGAAGAAGCGATGGAAGCTGTGAACGGCGCTCCGATACCCAGCATTTTTCCCGGATAATGTTCAGAAAAAACATCCTCTCCGATTTTAGGATCATAAAAAAGACGGGCTTCCACATCACCCTCTCTTCTTCTGTAGAGAGCAGCTCCCTCCACTCCGAACCTCACGATCATATATTCGCATTTATTCAACGACAAAAGCTGCGGATTACACCCCATTTGCCAGACAAAGTCTTTGGCTGTGCTCTCCCAGGAGACTCTCCGGCTTATTTTGGCTCCTGAGCGCCTGAGGTCATCCGCATTGATGATGAGGATAAGTCTGTCTGAGAAATCTTGACTCACTTTCTCCCACAGCTTTCCTTGGGTCAGGGGAGTGCTCATTTTATAGAGAATAAATTCAGGATCTCCCTGGGATAGAGCAAGGGGCCAGAATTCTTCAGACGCATCCCGGAATCCGTTTCCAGCATCATCCAGAATCAGAATGGATGCCTTTGGGTCATCTTTCTGCACTTTGAGAAAAACAGGCTCTTTATCTTCAGGCCCTGAGTATCCTTTGAATTTTTTAGCCCTGTAAACCGTGTCCTTGCCTTTCTTGGCAGAAAATGGGAACGGGTCTAATTGAACCAGGGAATGGATAATTTCATCAGGGGGAACCCTGTCAATCCCTGTGAGATCCGGGGAAAGGATATCATTGGATGTGGCTGCTTTCACAAACTCAGCCAGAAGCAGCGCGCCGCCTAATTGAGGATACTCCCTTGTTCCCCGGGTGTTCTGCCAGTTCAGAATATCCTGGCCTTCTTGAAGCGCCACAGGGGGAATTGAAACCTCAAGCCAATCAATAGTGACATCTCCGGTTACCACAATTTTCGGAGAACCTGTTTTTTTTAATGGCTTCTTATTCATCCTTGTCTCCCTATCGAATCATTATTATCAATCTTTTCCCGCAGTTGAATCCTTATTGAATACTATGATATTTGGATTGAACCATTTTTTATAGAAATTTCTATTTTTTTCTTTTCCTTTTTTTCAATACGCTGCATAAATTTTGCCAGAGGAGAGCTGATCAACTTATCCACAGTCCTTTCCAGATTGCGGGCCCCCCATTTTTCACTGTAACCTTGATCCACAATAAAGCTTATCACTTCTGGTTTAACACTGATTTTAAATCCCTTTTCTATCCATTTTTCTTCAACAAGCGGAAAAATTCTGGTTTTTACAATATTTTCAGCTGTTTTCTTCGACAATCTATTAAACAAACAGATATAATCAATCCGATTGACAAACTCAGGAGCAAAATATTTTGTCATTTCATCCTGAACCTGTTTCGTCTTCTCCTCAGAGACAAAACCCACACTGGGTTTGTGTTCCACAGAAATATTGGAAGTCATGATGATGATGACATCACTGAAATACACATGATGCCTGTCAGTATCTGTCAGGACACCGGAGTCAAATACCTGTAAAAAAAGCTTGTGTATCTCAGGATGAGCTTTTTCGAATTCATCGAGCAGTAATATGGAAAAAGGATTTTCTTCGATCTCATTAAGAACAGGGCTTCCTTTTTCATGTCCCCGATAACCAAATGGAGCTCCCAGAAGCTTTGCCACAGTGTGTGCTTCTGAATATTCAGACATATCGATCCGGATAAGTTTGTTCAGTGATCCGAACAGATACCTGGCCAGTTCCCGGGCAAATTCCGTTTTGCCCACTCCGGTAGGTCCCAAAAACAGAAAAACACCGTTGGGGCGCTCAGGATGCAGGTCAGCTCCCAGTGTTTTAGGCCATATGGTATCCGCCACTATGTCAGCCACATGATCCTGTCCCAGTATGTGTTCTTTTAAATGAGAATTAAGTCCTTTTAATTTATTCTTTAATTCATCCTCAAGTTTCCCTATAGGAAGTCCTGTCAAAGAGCCCATAATATTTTTGATATCGCTGACAGTTACTTTTTTATTTTTTTTTCGTATGGCTCTTCCCACCGCGTGGTCAATGATATCTATGGCTTTATCTGGGAAATATCTGTTTCTCATATACCGTCCGGCTAAATCCAGAGAAGCGTGATAGGCTTTCTCGTCAATTTCAATATTTTTTGGCTTCTCAAATTTAATGGGGCCGATCTTTTTCAGCATGCGCAGGGTGTCCTCGGACGAAAGTTCTGGTATTCGAATCGGCTGAAACCTCCTTTCAAAAGCTTTGTCCTTCTCAATGAACTTGTGATAGTTGTAATCAGTGGTGGCTCCGATACAGGAAATTTCTCCCCGGGCAAGAGAAGGCAGCAGCATACTTGTCACATCAAGTGTGGTCCCTTCAGCCAGTCCGGCTCCCATAAGGGTGTGAAGTTCATCAATAAATATTATAAAATTCGAGTTTTTTACCCTGTCAATGACCTGCATGATCTTTTTTTCTAATTCACCCCGGTATTTGGTCCCCTTCACCAGGTTTCCGACATCCATCTCTATGATTCGTTTTTTCTTTAATTCCGGAGCAATATCTTCGGATTCGAGTCTCTGAGCAAGTCCCTCCACAATCGCAGTTTTTCCCACACCTGCAGGACCGACCAGCAGGGGATTTCGTTTGAAAACACGGCAGAGAGTCTCCGCCGCCAGATTGATCTCTTTATCTCTTCCGATTATGGGATGGAGTTTGTCAGCAATAGCTAATTGAGTTAAATCTCTACCCAATCTATTCAAGAATAGATCTGGTTTTTGCTTACCATTATTTTGAGATATCAAAATGTTCTTGGGCGTGCTTTTTGCCCGACGCCTGATCTCTTCCTGATCAATATCTAAGGGTTTTCTTCTCCCAGATATATAGTTAGAAGTGACTTCTATAAGATGATGAAGCTTGACGGTTTCATGTTCAGCTCTTATGAGGGCTGCACTAATTACAAATTTTAATCTGGTCAGATTATAATTATAAATATAATCATGTTCGAGAGAATTTCTCAATTCACCAAGGGGCCTGTTAATCTTTTTACTAACTTGTAAAGGGAAAGTTCGAATGAGAGCCAGCATAATGTGTGCGGCTGTCACTTGTTTCATTTTTGCATTGCTCGCGATAGCCTCAGCTAATCTGAGAATTCTTTTGACTTCAGGCGAGAGTTTATTCCAATAATTAGATTCTGGGTCCTTCATTGACTCTGACCTCCTTCTTTTATGAATTTCATAAAAGCAACTTTCATTCTTTCGTCCTATAGACCTTGAATCCTGCTTTGGCCAACAGAAGAGGAATGTTTATAACCGTGTCCTTATCCAGGTTTTGTATCTCAGGGGAAAGCTGCTCCCATGGAACCAAATAAGGACTCGTTTTTTTCTTTATATTTTTTTCTCCCGGAGCGTATTTCCATCCGGCTTTTTTTCGTTCCTCCATCCAGCGTTTGTGTTCCAATTGAGCCATTTTGATAATTTCGTTCTTCTTGAATTCAAAAAGAGGTTCTTTCCAGTCTAAAATAGGAGCTATGCCGCAGCCCAGCTTTTTCAGCTTGATACTGATATGGTCAGCCTGGCGCCGGTTCGACTCTTTAAGACTCTCTGGCAGTCTATGCCAGTGAACCAAGGATGGATTTTCTTTTTCGGTTTTTCCCATTCTTTTCTGTTTCTTTCTGTATTCCTCATGAATGATCCGGGCAAGTCTTTCATGAATTCCAGAAACAAGTAAAGCCGGGGCGCAGGTGTTATCAATCAATCCAAAAGCATGAAGTTTTTTAAAGCTGTCTTCGTTGGCATCCTCTTTTGTTTTTTCCGCGTGCAGAAGAGTGGCTAAACCCGAATCCCGGGTCATCCTTATGATGATCATTATGGAATGCTTTCTAAGATGTTGATGAAGGGAAAGAGCCGTGGATAATCCGAATGAGTCATTATCAAAACAAATATAGATACCGGTGAACCTGCATGTTCCATTTGCGTCAAAAAGAAACCGGGCTTCCTGGAATTCTTTGGAATTGATATCTATCTGCAGGGGATTTAGGGCTGTGCTTTCTCTGAGCTGGGGATATTTGATGCGGAGAAGGTCCACCTTATTTTTGGCTTCTCTGTCAATGATGGTGATCTCCAGTTTTTGGTTTGTATCTGCGGACAACCCTTCCCATTTTTTTGAAGCATGGACCACTAGGCTTTCTCCCATTCGTCCCACACCCACAATGAGCAAATGAGGAGACTTTGTTTTATCATCAAAGGGCGGATATTCTTCCAAACATATTTTGGCTCCCGAACTGAAAACATTGAAAAACTCAAGACGAAAACTTTCGATTTGGTCCTCACCGATTTCACGTTCTCTGAGCAGGTGACAGAGCTGAGGATCCACAATGTGGACAATACAGGTGAGCACTCTTTTTTTTGGGTCTTTAACCAGAGAACGGGCGTTCACCGCCACTTCAGTATTGACACCGTCATCACCGCAGACAGAAATCAAATATTTGGCTTTTTTTATCCGTGCTTTGCGCAGCATTTCTGCATCTGTGGCATCCCCCGCCAAAATGACCGCTCCTCTCTCCCGGCACTGAGCAATATAATCATTGGATTCATCCAGCTCTAGGATCACAACTCTCTCTTTATTATCCAGCAATCCCTGGGCTAACAAGATCCCTTTGTTGCTGAGTCCGCAGATTATGATATGGTCTTTAAAAAGCCTCACTCTGAAAAAATGAATCTGTTCGCGGAAAATAAGCACAAAGGCACAGATGGCGGCATAGGCGGCAATGGCAGGAGACAGAAAACGGGCTAACTCCAGCTTCCAGTTTATGGCTCCTGAAAAAGCACCTGACTCCATAATGAATAACTGGAGTGAACGATACAGCAGCTCAAAAAAGGAGTGGGATTCGCCTGCCGAAGCAAAATGATCCCGGAATCCCATAATGCCAAAATAAAGGGATAAAACAGCCGCGATGCCCACAAGGGTCCATTGATGGTCCTGCCACCAGATTTTTGCTTTTCTCATATTCTGTCTCTCAGGATAGGGTGTTGTCTGCTTATCAGCATTTTTTTAAGAATATATCATGATTCGTTAAAGAACCAAAAGATATCTTTAATTAAATTGGTATTTCTTTTAAAATTGAATCAGACTTTATGGTTTTTTAAAGAGATGAGGGACGCATGAAGATCAAACTGTATCTAGACATAGATGGCGTCCTGTTAAGGTCTGATCGGGTGGGCGAAACAAAGCTTATCCCGAATATCAAAGAATTCCTTGAATACACCCGAAAACATTATAATTGTTTCTGGCTGTCCACTCACAGCAGATATTCTGCGGAAGATGTTAGGAAATATTTAGCTCCTTATTTCAAGAAAGCCGGACTGAATTGTGAATTAATCGGACACATTAAAGCACTGCCTTGGAAAACACTCAAAACAGAAGCCATTGACTTTTCCTCTCCATTTATCTGGATAGACGATGCCCCCCTGCCCTCCGAGATTGAAGTTTTGAGGGAAAAGAAGCGTGAAAAATGTCTTTTACATCTTGCCACTCATATTACCCCACTCCGCAGAAGCCGCCGTCGGCTTCATCGCTTTCCCCGTGATTCCTAAAATCAAACGTCAGAACTTTGAGAAGCTTTTTATTTTAGATAGTTGGAATTTCCGTCACATTTTTGTCTTTTTTACTATCTTTTTCTTTTTCAAGAGATTGCAAATCTACTGCTATTACAATTCCATCTTTTGGTAGCTCATCAAGATTCATATTTAATTTATTTAATTCAACTTGAATAGTGTCAGGACTTAATTCATAAGCCGCTCCATTTGAGAAATCAACTATGAGACCTATCACACCACCAAAAATTATATTACCAACTATCCATGCATCTGTTCCTCTCTTTAAGGCTATTTCAACTTTTTCGTATCCTTCCTTTTCAAAGCTTAAAACAATATTAGAATTTTTCCTGTCAAGTTCAATCACAGCAGGCGTTGTTGCCATATGAACTCCTCTCACAATTACCTTGGCTCCGCTTGGCTGAGAATTTACAGCTATTTCCTGAGTAGTTCCATGAATAATAGTGCAACAATTGGATTGGAACATTAAAATAGTAAAAGAAGATAGAATTATTGAAATACCAAAGAATATTTTCTTCTTTCCCATTAAATCCCTCCTAATCTTTGATAATTTGAATATAGAATTATCAAACCATATGAATATTGTCAATTTATTTTTTTCTTATCAAATAACTGGATAATAAAGCATAATCAATAAGGAAAAAGAGTTGGTGAGATCTCCCCCTTTTTTTTGGAAATTATCAAAAAAGCAAACCCTCCCCAATTTAATCTTTCTCTATCATTGTTCTGGATATTCTCCTGCTCATTCTGGATCTGCTCCTGGGATTCCTGGGCTGATGAGGCAAAGGCAAGAAAAATAACTGAAAAGCCTATCAAGTCCATCATCAGCATCAGAGAAAGACAAATGATACGTGCCGATGATAACTTATAATTTTTCATTTTCTTATCCCCTTTATTGTTTTGACTTGAATTCTATTTTTGGCCAGTCTCACTCATCCGTCAAACCAATAAACAGTGACGTCATACCTGTTTATCTAGTTTTTTGATGTTAGACAATAATAAAACCGGACATTTTTGCGTTGCTTTGACACAGTTTTGATTTTTGGTTTGATTCCTTACCATGCCTGTGATATATAAAAACTTTGATAAAAGAGAAAAAATGAATCAAAAAGGGAGATCCAGATGGAAGAAATGCCTGGGTCAAAAAGAGAAAAACAGATCGCCAGATCAGCGAAGGGTGGATCGCCGCAGATGACCTAAAAGGGTTGAAAGAGGACAAACTCACTAAGATCAATCAAATCGTTAATTTTATGAATAGATGACGGCTTCATAAGTTTATAGAGGAGGAGTTCTTATGGAATTATCATTACTGATCGCAAAAATATTCTCTGCGGTTTATATTGCCTCAGGAATCGCTGTTTTATTGGGGTCTGTTGATTTGGATAAAATCGTTGATGAATTTGAAAAATCTTCGGCTCTGACATTCGTTTCCGGTTGTGTGGGGATTATCCTTGGCGTCATATTAATCAATTACCACAATATTTGGGTCAAGAACTGGACAGTCCTGATAACCATCCTTTCTTGGCTGATGCTGATCGGCGGGATCATTGTTGTGATCTTCCCAAAGAGTATACCGTATTTTAAAGGCTGGACAAAGCGTGACAAACTCCTGGGCTTTTTTATGGTGGCTTTCGGGTTACTGATGGGATATTTTGGATTTCTCACACAGTCCTAATCCGCATCCTTTTTTTTAAGGACTTAATTTCTCAGCATTTATCCAAGCTTCGACCCACGGGGGCATGCCTGGATTCCAATTTGGCATTCCCAATGCTTCTAAGACTCTTCTCACGGGAACAACACCCAGTTTGCTTGTGATTCCCGTGCGCACCAAGGCTGAGGAATAGGTCTTTCCTTTGCGAGAAGTGTATTGGTGAAAATAAAACCAGCGGTCATCGGCAGCCACGATCCGGGTATGCAGGTTAAACCGCCTGAACGCTTTCAGCCGGTGCCGGTAACGGATGCTGGCTCCTGCCACAACCAGTCCCCATTTTTTCTGGCGAACCGTCCGCCACAAACCTGTTCTCAGTGCCAGTTCAATCCGGCCCAAGTCCATCAAAGTGAGATACCGGCCGTTGTTTAATTCAGGATAGAAATCCATATCACTGAAAAACACTCTCATCTTCAGAACGCTCTCATCATCCACACTCATAGGAGACTTGAGGTGCGCTTTGACTAGAGTTTTAAATAATCTCAGGTAGGGATACAATGTGAGCCTCCCTTCCTCATCTCTTCATCATGATACTGGAAAAAACCAGTTAATTAAAGATGCTTAAACAGCTGATTTAAGGCGTCAAATGTATAATTATTTTTTCTTTTCTTTCTTGGTGTTTGTTTTGAATGATTTATCCGGATACGGAGGAGGTTCTGGGATATCCACCGGATGTTTGCGGATCTGCTCCTGAAGATAATCAATCGCGGCTTCCAGTTGAGCGTCCTTGCCGTTGAAAGTGGCATGGGGCAGATTGTCAACCACGATATCCGGATCCACGCCGTGCCCTTCGATCAGCCATTCTCTTTCCGGCCCGTAAACGCCTGTTTGTGGGGCTCTGGCCAATCCCCTGTCGGTCAGCCGATTGTTGCTGGAGAGCCAGATCTCGCCGCCCCAAGTTCGGGTGCCGATCACCTTACCCAGGCCCAGTCTCTTGAATCCTTCGGCAAAAGCTTCTCCGTCCGATGCGGTGTTTTCATCGCACAGCACCACCATATGGCCGCGGAACGCATAATGCATGTTCCAATAGGGGCTCCCGGCGCGCGGCTTCCAAAAGAACCATGCTTTCCGGATCAGCTTTTCCAGGATAAACGCATCGATGTTGCCTCCCCGGTTATGACGAACATCAATGATCAGACCTTTGCGCTTGAAAACAGGATAAAAGTTCCGGTACCATTCAGTGATATTGCCTCCGCCCATGGCGCGGAGATGAACATAACCGATATCTCCTTTCCCTTTGTCTTCCACTTCCATACGGCGCGTGTATTCCCAGTCGCTGTACCGGAGGTTGTATTCATTTCCTGTAGGAGTGATGATCAGCTGCCGGGTCTTGTCTGTCTCTCCTGATTTGAGGGTGATGAGGACCTGCTTTCCTGCCTGGTTCCTGAGAAGCACACGGGGATGCCGGACCGATAAGGTGTCTTGGCCGTTAATCCCTGTGATGATGTCTCCCACCCGGATGTCCAGGTCAGGATCTGCCAGAGGTGACAGCTCTTCGGGATAGTCCGGATCGGACTGATAAATGGTGTCGATCCGGTAGCCGCCCGCAGATTCGTCCCTTTGCAGCCGGGCTCCCAGCGAGGCCACTGGGATCTGGTCAGGCCCTTCCCGAAGGTCACCGCCTCTCACACTGACATGAAGGGCTGACAGTTCGCCAATCAGCTCTCCGATCAGGTCGTTCAGCTCCCGGCGGGTTGTGACCCTGTCGACCAGAGGAAGATATTTATCCCGCATGGCTTCCCAATCCACGCCGTGCATGTTGGGATCCCAAAAATAGTCCCTTTCCAACCGCCAGGCATCGATATAAAGCTGCCGGAAATCCTCACGCACATCAATGGGATAACTCCAGCCTTGGAAGTTCACTTCTCCTTTTTTTAAATCCGTGATTTTTCGGGGAGCCGCGTCCAGGACATAAAAAGATTCTCCCTTCCGGACCATCATTTTTTTCCCACCGGGCGTCATTTCATAGTTTCGGATCCCTTCCAGCACAGTCACAGCTTTGATGTCTTTGTTTCCGATCTTAACAGCTTTCAAATGAGACGGTGAGTAGTAGTTTTCTCCCCGTTCGATCCAGAAGAGAGCCTGGTCATTGACTTCCAGGCGGGCGAACCGGCCAGGGCCGACCGGGACCTCCCGGATGCGCTGCTGGATGTTTTCCTTGTCAATCTGAATGGAGATTTCTTTGGCGGAATCCTTATCCTTTTCACTCTTGTCCCCGGGTGATTCAGAGAGCTCGTCCTCGGGCTTAAACGGGGACCTGACTTCTTTTTGAAGGGAGAGACAGTAAATTTTCATGGGCTTGTCAAAATAAGGCTCGGGCTGTCGGGTCCCCCAGGGGCTTCCCACTACTGACCGGAGGTTTCGGTCTGAGAGAAAATAGATGAACCGTCCGTCCGGGCTCCAGGCCGGGCTCATGCTGTTGATCCTGTCCGTGGTCAAGGGGATGCGCTCTCCGGTCTCGATGTGGTACAGATGGATCTGGACAAAGGTGTTAAAGGCTGATTGGGAAAAAGCCAGCCATTGGCTGTCCGGGGACCAGGATATGTCTCCCACTCCTTCCCGGTTGGTGGAGATTTTAGTCTGCTTTTTGCTTTCTTTGTTGAGAAGCCAGAGATCGTTGTTTTTATCGTCATAAGCGATCCACTTTCCATCCGGTGAGGGGTGTCCCTGGAAGCGGAGGATCTGCCCGTCATGGGTCAGAGGCTTTTCCTCTCCCACGCCGTTAGCCGGCATGGTGACAAATTCCAGTTCCCCGCTCTCATCAGAGAGAGCCAGCAAGGTTTTGCCGTCGGGCATGAACACCACATCCCGGTAGCGGATGCCTTCTTTAAACGAAGCGCGGACCAGGCGTCCGTCGCCCACTGGAGCCACAAACACACGGCCGCGGGAAGTCAAGACCACGCTCTCTCCTTTGGGATGAACATGAGCAGATGTCAGGTAATCCAGGGGCTCTTTCACCCATTTTTCCCTCAGTTGATCGAAATCCGAGGCCAGAGAAATGGGTATGCGCTGATCCTGACCGCTTTGCACATCCAGCGCTCTAAGGTCAGCCCCCAACTGGTAAACGATCCGGCCGTTATCCAGGCACGGGAATTTCACATTCCATCCCTCATGCTGGGTGTGCTGCTTGAGGTCTTTTCCCTCTTCATCCATGGACCAGATGTTCCAGGTCCCATCCCGCTCGCACACATAATAGATTCGGTTGTTCCACCACAGAGGAGAAAAATTTTCGCCTATAAAATCGGCAGTCAAATTCCGGGCTTCGGTTTGACCGGTTGTGAACTTCCAGATATTTTGTGCGGTTCCTCCCTTGTATCTTTGGGTGTTGTTGTTGTGGAAGGAGGGTCTCACAAAGTAGAGAGTCTGTCCTGAGGCATCATAGGAACCATCGCTTGCCTGGTGGAGGGGGATCTGCTCCCTTTGATTTGTTTTGAGGTCAATGCTCACAAGCTGGTAATCAGGGAGTGTGGAATAGGCCCGTGTGGTGTAGATAAGACGGCCGTCAGGAGTGAACCCGACCACAATGGAGGAATCGGATTCATAGGTCCACCGGGTTGGAACGCCTCCCTCTATGAGCATGGTGTAGACTTCTGTGGGGCCTTCATAGGTGGCGGAAAAAGCCAGGATCTTTCCGTCAGGAGAAATCGCCGGATGGGTCTCTTCGCCGGGGTGGGTAGTCAGTCTCCGGGCTGTCCCCCCCTGAAAATCCACCCTCCATATATCTCCTTCTGCTGCAAACACCAGCGTCTCGCCGTGCAGTGCCGGATACTGGTAATAGCCTAAGGTGGAGGCTGCTTTAGATGGAAAAGCGAACACAATAATGAGGCTGAGAAACAAGCCAAAGGATAAAAGTATGCGTTTATTGTTTTTCATGAAAACACTCCTTATTTATTTTTATTAAATTTGATGATGCTCATTGCGGGCGGTAAACATAACTTTCGTCCCTAATCTTACACAGAAAAAACAATGGCAGTCAACATGAAATGGAAGAGGAAGAGAAAATCCGCAGATTGATCTTTTTTAAAACGCAGACTTTTTTAAAAATAGGTAAATGAGTAAACCGGCCCGATTAATGGACCCAATTAATGACGGATTGGATATTTATTGAGCTCTTCATTTAACGATTTCCAAGCCGGCAGGAATTGGTCCATATAGGAAGAAAATTTTTGGTTATGGTGAGGCTCCAGAAAGTGCACCAGTTCATGAACCAAAATATATTCCAGACAAAGAGCCGGCCTTTTGGCTAACTCCAGATTCACCCAGACACGTTTGGCTGTTATATTGCAGGAGCCCCATTTGGTTTTCATCCGCTTGACGCCCCAATCATGGACCTTCACTCCGATCTTTTTTTCCCATTTTTCAATCAAATCAGGAATCATCTCTTTCAGCCTTACCCGATACCATTCTGTCAGTACTCGCTTCCTCTGCTCTCTGCGGCTGCCTTTCCGGACATAGAGGTCTAGATATTTGTCACTCCGGATTTTGACCTGGTTTGGCAAAGGCGGGGATTGATAAATGACGTTAAGCCCATAGCGCTTGCCCTTAAAATAATGACCCTCACCGGAAACATATTTTTGAGGCGATAGAGGCTTCTTCTTTTTGAATCTTTCCAGGTGGCGTTTGATCCATGGCAATTTCGAGACCACAAAGG
>Ga0180434_10006329_pt1 | contig 13652 bp, 13 predicted proteins | sample SS_ome_7_FD_132453 | JGI IMG/M metagenome (GOLD analysis project Ga0180434, IMG submission 132453) | Hypersaline lake sediment archaeal communities from the Salton Sea, California, USA - SS_1_D_2 metaG | ecosystem: Environmental > Aquatic > Non-marine Saline and Alkaline > Hypersaline >... | reverse complement strand
TTTTTCTTTGATGGGTGCTGAAGCTCGGCTTTCATAGCCATAATTATAACCGTAGCTGTAACGATAATGGTCGGACTCCGAATTGACATTACATAATACATTTCCGAGAATATTAACTTTCATTTGGGAAAGTTTATCGACAGCTTCCTTCAGGGCGGGCCCGGCCGACTGTCCCGCTAAACTGCTAAAGACAACCGCATCGGCCATTTTAGCCCACAACAGGGCGTCGGCAACAATTAATACAGGCGGTGTGTCAATAATTACATGATCATAACGACCGCTGATTTTATCGAGACATTCCGCCGTAAGAACCTGTCGCGCATCTCGATTGCAGATCCGCAATTGGTGTATGCCGAGATTCAATCCAGGGAAGGCCAGAACTACCTGCAGGCGTTGAATGCGGCGTCCAATTTCGCCTGGGCCAATCGCCAGCTGATCATGGAGGCCGTGCTCCGTATTCTGGAGAGACTGTTGAAGGCCTCGAGGGATCGCCTCGGCGTCCGTATGGTATATGACCAGGCTCACAACATCGCCAAGTTCGAAACCCATGAGATAGCGGGAAGATCGCGGAAGGTCTTGGTGCACCGGAAGGGTGCCACACGCGCTTTCCCACCCGGGCATGACGAGATACCCGAGATGTACAGATCGGTGGGGCAACCGGTGATCATCCCTGGAAGCATGGGTACCGCCTCCTACGTTTTGAAGGGAACCGAGAAGGCGATGACGGTCTCTCTGGGGACATCTGCCCATGGGGCCGGTCGTCGACTGAGCCGTCATGGGGCCATCAAGCACGCTTCGACCTGGAATGTTCGTGAACGTCTGAAGTCACGAGGTGTTTGGGTGTTCTCGCACTCGAACCGTGGCTTAAAAGAAGAGATACCTGAGGCATACAAGGATATCGATACCGTGATCGAGGTGACCGAGGGGGCCGGAATCTCCAGCCGGGTTGCCAGGATGGTTCCGATGGCGGTGATCAAGGGGTGATTCGCTTAAGCTTCGCCATCGTGAAGGCAGATCACGCGAGATGGGTTGACGCCGGCCATTAAACTGATAGAATGACATCTTAATCTAAGCCATGCGGAGTTCAGTGATGCAGAACGTGAACCCGACAAAGAGGTGAATCATGCATACGTTAGGATCTGAGAAGCTGATGGAGATGGAGCATACATACGGTGCTCACAATTACCATCCTCTGGAAGTGGTGATATCGCGGGCCGAGGGAATATGGGTGGAAGACCCGGAGGGTCGAAAATACATCGACATGCTGTCTGCCTATTCGGCCGTCAACCAGGGGCATCGTCATCCCCGTATCATTCAGGCGCTCAAAGATCAGGCCGATATGTTGACGCTGACGTCGAGAGCCTTTTACAACGACAGATGGCCTTTGTTTGCCAAGAAGCTCGCCGAACTCACCGGGAAAGATATGGTCCTACCGATGAACACCGGGGCCGAAGCCGTTGAAACCGCGATTAAAACCATGAGGAAATGGGGCTATCGGGTGAAGGGCGTGGCCGACAACCAGGCGGAGATCGTGGTGTTTTGCGAGAATTTTCACGGCAGGACCACCACCATCGTTTCCTTTTCCACCGATCCGATCGCCAGGGTTGAATATGGCCCGTATACACCGGGATTCAAGGTAGTGCCGTACAACGATCTGGTGGCCGCGGAAGATGCCATCGGACCCAACACGGTGGGAATTTTGGTGGAACCCATCCAGGGAGAAGCCGGAGTCATCGTTCCGGATCCCGGATTTCTTAAGGGGTTGTCTGACCTGAGCCGACGTCACAACGTCCTGCTGGCGGTGGATGAGATTCAAACCGGATTCGGCCGTACGGGAAAGATGTTCTGCTTCATGCACGAGGAGATCGATCCGGATATCATCATCATGGGCAAAGCCCTTGGCGGCGGTGTGTTTCCTGTGAGTGCCGTGGCCGCAGACGAGCCGATACTCGGGGTGTTCGAGCCGGGAACCCACGGCTCGACTTTTGGAGGGAACCCGTTGGCCTGCGCCGTTGCCATGGCCTCCATCGATGTGCTGGTCGAGGAAAAACTGGCTTCCCGGGCGGCGGATTTGGGCCAATATTTCATGGATCGGCTGAGAAACCTGAAATCGGACAAAATCAAGCAGGTCCGTGGCAAGGGTCTTCTCATCGGTGTGGTGCTGCACGAAGAAGCGGGGAAAGCACGGAAGTACACCACACGTTTGAAGGAAAAAGGACTGCTGTGCAAAGAGACGCATGACTGGATTATTCGGTTTGCGCCGCCTCTCGTCATAGAAAAAGCCGAGATTGACCATGCGATGGAACGGATTGCTTCCGTGCTCGGGGGATGATTCTCTTTAGAACAGAAGCCTGCCGGGTGGAACCCGGGGGCTTCTGCCGGGCTCGCTTTCTGGCTGCGCTGCTCAAACCAGGCCATTCGGTCCAGGTCAGTGAAAACCGGGATCGCCCCCCGCGAAGCAAACCGCCGCCAGATGGCGAAACGCCACTCGATACCCGAAGACTGGAGCGATTCGCGGAGGAAGGTCTCGCATGCGTGGTGTTCGATCTGGAGCGTTTCTCGCCTGAGGACAACCGCCTCATCACCTGGTGCAGGGAAAACAAAATCGCAACGGTATGTTTCGCGGGTCCATTGGCCATCCCGAAACCGGTCGATTACGTCATCGATTGCGACCCGGCGGCCCCTGGACGGTACCCGTCCGGTCAAAAAGGCCTTTTCGGGACCGAGTTCGCTGTTTTGCACCACAGGTTCCGTCATTTTCACATGATTTCGCGACGCTATCGAACGAAAATCGACCGGATTATCTGGATTTTGGGTCCAGGGATTCCATACCGTTTGACACGCAGACTTGTGGACGTCTTACTGCGGTACGGTTTCAAGGTGAAAATCCATCCAGCCACGTTTTTAAAACGGGCCCATTTGAAGGGATTGAAACGGAGGTATCCCAACCTCCGAATCACCGGAAAGCCGGAGACCCTGGCCCGGCCGCTTTTTGAGGCCGATCTGGCCCTGCTGTCTCCGGGGTCCCACCTGTTTGAGGCGGCAGCCTGCGGTACACCTGCGATCATGCTGGTTTCGAACGGGAAGGAGGGGGAGATCGCCCGGTCATTCTCCAAGCATCGGCTGGGCAGTCTGTCGTCCCCGGGATGGGAGAAAGATCCCGGCGTACTCGTTCAGCAGATTCGTGATTTTGAGGCAGATTCGTTCTCCGAAATGGGGAGGTGCGGCAAGGAGAAAGTCGATGGACGGGGAGCCTACCGCGTTCGGGACTTCATCGCCGATCTTCATGCCTAGTCGGATGAACCCTCTTGATTTTTGAAGGGCCATTTGACAAAACGGGTCGTGTCATTTACACTTGGAACGCACGAGATCGCCTGTCGCTTGAGGAGGTGGAATGGCCAAAAAGATCTGGAAAATTGCTCTGATCTGTGGCATCGCGTTCGTTGTTCTGGTTTTCCTTCTCCGCTTCTATATCGTCCTGGATCCGGGAGAGAGAGCCGTTATTTTTAACAAGGCGGGCGGTGGCCTTCGGCTCACCGAAGGTGTGGGATTTTACCTCTTGATTCCACTGATCGAATCACCCACTGTTTACGACGTCAAGATCAAAACATACACGATGAGTTCGGCCACTCTGGAGGGAGAGGTGAAGGGAGATGATTCCCTGCGGGCGCTCACTTCGGACGGCCAAACCGTCTCGCTGGACCTCTCGGTTCGATTCCACCCAGATCCCGAACAGTTGATCCAGCTGCACCAGGAAATCGGTGAGGATTACTTGAACAAGGTGGTACGTCCACAGATTCGTTCGATCGCCCGACTGGTGGTCTCGGAATCCCCTGTGGTGGATGTTTACTCGGGGAAAAGGGGTGAGATCCAAGAGCGAATTGCCGGCCGCCTCAGGGCCACGCTTTCCAAGGATTATATCAAGCTGGATGACGTGTTGCTCAGAGATGTTCAATTCACTGAAGAGTTCCAGAAGGCCATCGAGAACAAACAGATTGCGCAGCAGGAAGCACAGCGGATGAAGTACATATTGGAGAAGGAGGAGCTGGAGAAAAAACGGAAGATCATCGAGGCGGAAGGAGAGGCCGAGTCGATTCGGTTGAAGGGCCAGGCCCTATCGGATCATCCGACATTGATACAGTACGAGTACGTGAAACTGCTCTCCCCTCAGATTCAGGCCATCGTAACCGATTCCGACACCATCATCAATCTTTCCGATTTCTTGAAAAAGAAAGATAAGAAACAGCCGTAACATGGTCAAAATTGGACTCACCGGCGGGATTTGCACGGGCAAGACATTCGTGTTGGAGGTTCTGAAAGAGCTGGGATGCTACACGGTCCGGGCCGACGATATCGCCCGCAGTATCATTTTTTCCCCAAATTCCCCCGTTGCTCAGGAGATACTTAAGCATTTCGGCGAGGGTGTTCTGGATCGAGACGGAACCATCGACAAGGGCTTGTTTACCCGGATTCTCTTCGATGATGCCGAAAAACGCCAGTTGGTGAATCAGATCGTACATCCCCTCGTGGCGGCTGAGCGGGAAAAGATGATCCGGGATCTCGAAAATGTCGAGGTGTACCGTTTTTTTATCTATGAATCTGCCCTGTTGGTGGAATCGGGCGTTTACCGGGAATTTGATAAAATCATCGTGGTCTACACCACACCCGAACAGCAGGTCGAGCGGCTCGTTGCCAGAGACGGGATCGACCCGGCCGATGCGAAAAAGCGGCTCAAGTCTCAGTTCCCTCTCAGTGAGAAATTGAAAGTGGCCAACTACACCATCGACACGAGCGGTCGTTTTGAAAACGCGCGGGCCAATACCCTTGAGGTTTTTCATCTGATCGAGAAGGATTTCCCTGAGGAATAAGCCTGCGGGAGGACGTTGATATGGAAGGGCACCACGCGAAGATGAGGGCGTTACAGGTCTTCAATCTGAAGGAGGACGCGACCCTGGCCGACATTCGTGAAGCCTATTTGGAGCGGACCACACAGAAGCGATTCCGTTGTGTTTTTCTCGGTGATGAACACCTGGAGAAAGATTTTCTTAAATACTACGAAGCGTACATGCTCTTTCTAAAGTATCAAGAAACGGCCGAGGAGGAGATGAAAACCGGAGAACTGTCCACCGACCGATTCTTTACTCTGCATTTTAACCAGGGCGTCTACTATCTCATCAAAGAACGCTACCTGAAGGCCAGCGAAAAATTCCAGGCGGCCTTTAAGTTGAATCAGAACCACGCGCAGCTGCTCGTGTACCTGGGTATTGTTCTGTTGAAGAGACGCAACCTCTATGCGGCCGAAAAATATCTTTCTCAGGCCTCTGAACTCGACCCAGAGTGTGCCGATTCATGGTTCTATCTGGGTGAAATATACCGCCTGACGGGCAAACCCGACAAGGCAGCCGAGATGTTCCAGCATGCCAAGAGGCTGGATCCCCTTCGCCAGGATGTGACCTCACGCCTGAAGACGCTCGGGGCTCGGCCCGGGGATACGCGTCTTCGTCCTCCCACCAGGAATAAAGATTCCCTCTTATCAAAGCTGTTGCGACGATCCTCTTCCTTGTTCAAAAAATGATCGGGCGTGTCGCGTCCCGCGAGGGGTGGTGGGGTGTCCCTTTCTAGAACCCGAATCCCAGCGTCAGTCCGATAATCAGATAGTCCAGGAATCCGTCGAAGTAACTGATCCCGTAGAGCGTGAATTTCAGGTTGCTGGTTCGCAGCCCGATATTGGCTTTCAGGGCGAAATCGCTCTCGAATGTCGGGACCGACGATCCGATTAAAAACCATTTTGTAAGACCGGCCCCCAGGAAGAAATTGCTCAACTTGATGTTGGCAATGACCCCCGGTGCCAGGATGACCGGGTCGAACTCGAACCGGTAGATGATGACGTCGCACTCGGGTGAGAGCATGAACAACGGCCCAATATGCAGGTCGAGCTGAGCGCCCCCTGACCAGAGCCAATCGTTAAACGAGAACGAGTCGTCGGTGATCACACCGAAGTTGATGTAGAAGTTCATGCCGACGTCCTGAGCCGGACTCTGCTGGGGAACGAGGATCAAGACCATCAAAAAAAGGGTACAGCCGATCGCCAGTTTTTTCATGATACCTCCTCTGGCAAGATTATAATGGGAATATTTTTTTTTTCAATGTTCGCGATGCTTTTTGGGATCATGACTCGCGGAGGGGCCTCTTGACTGTGTCCTGGACGGACGCACGCCAAGGCGAAAAAAGGGCCACGGGAGTTCTTAAACCACGCGTGCCTTCCCCGCGACACTCATGCCTGATTTTTTGGCGCGATGGACGGATAAAGATTTTTCTCGCCCTCGCTCTTGGCGATGATGACCGCACCGACGCTGTCACTGAAGATGTTCACCGTGGTCCGGAACATGTCTATGGGGCGATCGACCGCCAGCATGGTGCCGATGATGAGTCCCACGTCTGCGTTTTTAAAGCCGATGGCCTGTGTCACAATGAAAATCACGACGACACCGGCGGCGGGAATTCCCGCCGCGCCCACCGCCGAGAGGAGTGCCGTCAGAACGATGAGGAATTGCTGTGCGAACGTAAGCTTCATTCCCAGTACCTGGCTGATGAAGATGACACCGGCGCATTCGTACAGTGCTGTGCCGTTCATGTTCACCGTGGCTCCCATCGGCAGAACAAAACTCGATATGGTATTCGAGACGCCCGCTTTCTTCTCCACGTTGCTCATGGTCACGGGCAGTGTGGCGTTGGAGGAGCATGTGGAGAAGGCGGTGAGCATGGCAGACGTCATGGCCTTGAAATGAAGCAGGGGGTTGATTCGTGTGGTCAGGTAAAAAACCAGCGGCAACACCATGAACATGTGGATGCAGAATCCCGCCAGAATGGTCAGCATGTAAAGACTCAGGGTACGGAAAAGCCCCACACCAGCGGTTGAGACGGTCTGAACGATGAGCCCGAAGATGCCCAAGGGCGCCATTTTGATGACGTATTCGGTGATCTTCATCATCACGTCGAAGAGAGAATTGAAAAATTTTTTCAGAAACGCCTGGCTCTGTGAATTGACCTTGGTGATGGCGAATCCCAGGAATATGGAGAAAAAGATGATCCCGAGCATATGACCGCTGGAAGCCGCTTCGAAGGGGTTGAGCGGGATCATCCGGATGAGGATTTCACCCGGGGATTCCGGCGTCTGGAGATTCGTGGGATCGAAGTGGCTGCCCGTGGGGATGTCGGCGCCCACGCCGGGTTTCATCAGGTTTGTCAGTGCCATCCCGATGAAAATGGCCAGGAGGCTGGAGATGGTGTAATAAAGGAAGGTCTTGATGCCCAGACGTCCGATGCTCCGCCCCTCTCCGACACTCGCAACACCGCTGACAATCGAACTGAAGATGAGCGGAACGATCACCATCTTCAGGAGACGAATAAAAATCGTTCCCAAACCCGTTATCAAGGCGAACAAACCGCCACCCGGTTCTCCCGAGTAGACTGTCTGGAACAGGATGCCCGCGACGACACCCAGCGCCATGGCGATGAGGATCTGCCAGTGCAGTTTCAGTTTCATGCCTGTCCTCGAACGACTGCCGGTGAACCGAAATTGTCCGGCTCCCTATCTGTTTCTTTTTTTTTTAAAAAAAATTAGGAAAAACAGCCAGAATAAGATGAACGATGTGCTGATGATGAGGACCGTCCAGCCTCCCTGCAGAATGACCAGGGGTATGGCGATGGAGGTCCACAGCCCCCCTCCCATGATGGGTTCATGCAGGAGTTGTTTGTACCCGAACGCGGATGTGGCGTCGGTTTCGCTTTCCGGATCAACGGCCCGCAACAACAGAAGGCCCGTGGCGGTAACGCCCATGGATTGCCCCATTTCGGCGATGGCGCGCTCGAACCACACGTTGGGAAGAAGCCGTCGGGCCAAAAAGACGACACAGAAGATATTCCAGGTGATACCGGCGGCGACGATGATGAGAAACGGGGCAAAATCCTTCGCGATGATGTCCAAACGGATGGTGCTGACAGCCGCCACCACCAGAAAATCCAGGGCGGTTCCGGCCAGTCTCTGCATGAGTGCATGGTCGATGGGCGCGATGCGGCTTCTTTTGGTGAGGTAGAGCTGGACGAGAAGTCCGCCGATCATACAGAGAGGAAAGAGTGGAAAGCCTTCCATGATACGGTTTCTTGCCAGATAGGGAATATGCGTTTGTAACTGCATCAGCCCGGCCTTCAAGACATATCCAATTAGGACGGCGATCCCTATGATGGCCAGATGCAAAGCCAGACTGTCGATGGAGTCTGCTGAAACGGTCTGTCTTCCCGCCACGGGGCGTTGATCCGGAGAATAGAATCCGCCCCATTCGCCGCGGCCCAGTTCGTCCAGGGATTTCAGCTTCTGGGTGTACCCTCTTCTCGCCGCCCAGTTGATGAGAATGAGTCCGAACAATATGGCGGAGAGTACCCCCATGGTGGCCGATCCCAGGGCATAGTGGGTGCCTTCGGGCCAGTTGAAATTTTCGAATGTCTGTTTGAGTCCAGCGGCTGTGCCGTGTCCGCCCTCGAAACCGACCTCCACCACCACTCCGAAAACGTCGGGGACCTTGAACACGGGTTTGAGGAAGAACAGGACCACGGAGAGTCCCACCATGTATTGTCCCCAAGCCACGATCTGGCCATAGGCCAGCTGAGGTGCTGATTTTTTCCAGATGGTGGAGAAGGATGGAATGTGAACTCCCAGAAATAGTGCGGCGAAAACGATATTGATGAGGAAAACCGGGAGGCTCTTCCAGCCGGCGGTCCAGCCGGGAGGAATGGATGTACCGATGGTCTGCAGGATGATGAGGCCGAGGATCCCCGCGATGACGGAGGTGGGGATATAGAGTTTCTGCAGCAGGGTGATTCGGTAACGAAGGTATTTGCCGACGATCAGCAAGAGGGACAACCCCGCGAATGAGGTGACGATGTCCATCGTGTTATGGTAGCAAAAAGCATGCAGAAAGTAAATGTGATATCGCTGTGCCAGCGGGGCGAATCAGTATGGCAACTTCTCCCGCCGCTTGCGGTGGTGAGATACCGCCCGGCGGTGGGCTTCATCCCGGATGTTCTGTAAAAGGTATTTTTCCGGTGAATCGCTGGAAAAAAGAAGAGAGCCACCATTCTCTAGGAATATGCGCTCCTCCCGTTTGGCGATGGACACGATATCCGATGCGATATGGATTTTCTTTTTCACCTGTTTTGCCGCGCTTAGTTGGGGCTTCCCGCCGTCGATCAGCAGCAGATCAGGGTATACGGACATCTTCTTGAAACGCCTCTCCATGATCTCCTTGAGGGCTTCGGTATCTCCCGCACCCGCGGTTTTAATCAAATAGTTGCGGTATAGGGATTTTTTTGGCTTGCCATCGATGAATACCACGGCCGCGCCCACACGTTCGAATTCGGACAGGTGGGAGACATCGAAGCCTTCGATGTGATGGGGAGGATGCGTCAGCTTGAGACGATCCATGAGACGGGTGGCCAAGGCGTCATAAGACGAATTTTTCACATGTTCGTTAATGTTTTTAATGGCCAGATCGAGAATCCTGCGCTTCTGCCCCCGGAGCGGTACCCGGATGAAAACGCGTCTGCCTTTCGTCGAGGAAAACATCTCCTGAAGTTGAAGGTGATCGGTCGGGAGATAGGGAACCAGAATTTCTCCGGGGATATTGCCGCGGGTGTAATGAGATATCAGAAATTCCCGGAGGGTTTCCTGAGGGCCAACATCCAGATTTGAGAATGTGAAAAGGTCTCGCCGGCTCACCCGTCCGGCGAGCACGGAAAAAAGGATGACGAGGTTGTCGTTCCCCTCGGCATACAATCCCAGGATATCGGATTCGGCCGTCCGTCCGGATGAAATATAGGATTCCAACCTGAAATCATGGATGAGTTGCAGATCCTCCTTGACTCGCTGCGCCTGTTCGTATTCCATTTTTTTCGCCAGGGCTTCCATCTCTTTGGTGAGCCGTCCGCTGATTTGGGAATGCCGTCCCCGCATGAAATCCACGGCTTCTTCGACCCGCCTGTGGTATTCTTTCTTTTCGATTTTCCCCTCACATGGGGCAGAGCATCGATCGATATAGTGATACAAGCAGGCGACGCCTCTGTTGAATGTGACGTCGGGGCAAACCCTGATCTGGAAAATACGGGTAATGAGATCGATCAGAACCTTCGTCTTCTTGGCATCCGAAACGGGTCCGAATACGGTGCTTCCGATCTGAAATCGCCTGGAATAAAAAATACCTGGAAAATCGTGCTGTGTGGTGATCTCGATGGAAGGGTAACTCTTGTCATCCTTCAGGCGGATGTTGAAGGGTGGCTGGTGTGTCTGAATGAGGTTGTATTCCAGATGGAGGGCATCTCTCTCGTTGTCCGTGATGATGGTATCAACCTCATGGGCCTTATTCAGCAGGTTGTGGAGGACCGGATCTTCGTGTCTTTGAAAGTAGTGGGCAATCCGCAGTCTGAGGTTTTTGGCCTTACCGATGTAGAGTATCCGACCTTCCGCGTTTTTAAAGAGATATACACCGGGCAGACTCGGTACATTCTCCGGTGGGTTATTCAACGTTTTGAGATGTCTCTTTCCCGATTTTCTGAATCAGGCGGGATGCTTTTTTGGCGTGTTTTGATTGGGGGAACTGGGTGACGACCTGTTGGAAGAAGGAGAGGGCGGAGTCGAATTCCTTCAATGCATAATAGGACTTTCCCGTATAGTAAAAGAGTTTGTCCATCTCTTTGAAATCGGGGTAGTCGTCGAGCACCTGTTTGAAACGTGCGACGGCGCCCCGATAGGCGTTGTATTTGTAGTTGTAGTATCCAATGCGGAAGTAGTGGGTGGCCAGTGTCTGCCTGGCCTCGGCGATAATCTCTTTGGCCTGTTCGGCTTCCTCGGTTCCGGGGTATTGCTTGACCAGGTTCTCGAAGGCCTTGATGGTGGCGTGGGTATTGCTCTGGTCTCTGCCTGGCTGTTTCATCTGGTTTTTATAGCACATGCCGATCTGAAATTTGGCGTATACGGCGTCTGGAGACTGTGGATAGAGGTTGACGTATTCCTGGTATTCGGCGGATGCCACCACGAGCGACGCGGCGTCCTTTTGCTTGAAATATGAATCCGCGATCCCGATCTTCGCTTTCTTGGAGTAAACGCTCGCCGGGTAAACCTGCATGATCTCTTTGAACAACAGGCGGGCTTTTTCGGGATCCTTGCGGATGTATTTCATCGCGCGTTCGTACATTTCCTTGTCCGTACCGCGTTCTCCGGGGGCGAGGTTGACATCCTGATCCTTCTTGCACCCTGCGCTCACGAGGATCAGGGCTATGAGAATGGTTGTTATGGCAGCTTTCATGTCACACTCCGTTAATCAGATGTTGGATTTTTTTTAGGGTCTTCCCCACATCCGGTGTATTGAATAGATGGGTACCGATGACGAAAAGGTCGGTGCCGGCCTTTTTAAGTGGACCGATGGTTTGGTCGGTGATGCCTCCGTCGACCTGGATGAGACATTGGCTTTTTCGTGACCGGATTTCGTGCCTTAGCCTGACCACTCTTTCCAGTGTGGCCGGGATGAACGCCTGACCTCCGTAACCGGGAAACACACTCATGATCAGTATGTAGTCAAGCTGGTCAAGGAAAGGGAAAGCCTTCTCGATGGCGGTATCCGGGTTCAGAACCAATCCCGCTTTGCATCCGTTCTCATGGATCAGCGCGATATTGTCGGAGATCGATTCATCGGTCTCCGCGTGGAAGGATATCCAGTCGGAACCCGCCGTTGAATATTTGGGGATCATCTTGCCAGGATTCGAAACCATCAGGTGGCTGTCGAAGATGAATTGAAATTTGGAGCGAATGGCGGGAATGGTGCCCGGGCCGAATGAGATGTTGTCGACAAAGTGCCCGTCCATGACATCGAGGTGTATGCACTCGATTCCATTGACGCGAAATTCCTGCAATCGGTTTTCGAGGTCAAAAAAATTGGTTGACAGGATGGATGGGAAGATCGGATTCATTCGCTGACCTGGATGCTGATCAGGTTCTTGCTGGTAATGCTGAAACCCGGTGACGGTATCTGGTTGACCACGATGCCAGATTGCAGGCCCGTGTATGGCATGCGGGTGATTTTCGCGATTTTAAACCCCATCTTTTCGAAGAAAAAAACCACGTCTTCGGCCGGCCTGCCGATCACATCGGGCATGATGTAGGAAGGGTCGGTCCGTCCTTTGCTGATCAGGATGTCGACCGAAGTTCCTGACGGTACAATGGACCCTGGTTCCTTCGACTGAGAGATGGCAAAATCCACCGGAACGCTCTCGGATTCGACATAGGATATGTAACGTTTCTTCAGTTCGTTTTTTTCGAGTATCTGTTCACATTCTCTGATATGGTGACCGACGAGATCGGGCATTGCGATCTCCTTGACCTCTGAAGTGACATAGACCTTGATATAGGATTTCTCCTTGATGCGGGTTCCCGGTGCAGGAAATTGGTCGATAACGGTATGGGGCTTGAACTGGCTGTCGTAGTTCCCGGTCACTTTTTTTAGGAAAACGCCCTTTTCGGATGATTCCCGGTAGGCTTCCTTCAGGCTTTTCCCGATCAGATGAGGCGCTGCAATTTCGTCCCCCTTGATCAGAATACTCATGGTGAGAAAGATGGACGCGATGAACACCAGGGTATAAAATGCAGCCAACCCGAGTATTTTCGAGAGAAGCAGAACCTTCTTCTTCATGGACTCTATTTTTACCATAAGTATGGGTGGATTTCAATTGATAATAGTACTATATTGTAATATCATGTTATATAGGTGGTTTTAAAATGTTGAAGCGGTTTTTTGAACTTCAGGAGAAAGTGCTGGGCTTCTATCCCGAAGCCAACACCGAACTTCTGAAGAAAGCCTATTCGGTGGCCGCAGACGCACACCTAAACCAGAAAAGGGCGACCAACGAGCCCTATATCAGCCATCCTCTCTCAGTGGCGGGGATTTTGGCCGACATGAAACTCGACGAAATCTCCATCGCCGCCGCACTCCTTCACGATATCGTGGAAGACACCGACTACACCATTAAAGATATCGGGAACATGTTCGGAGACGAGATCAGGGACATCGTTTGGGGCGTGACCAAGATATCAAAGATATCGGATATGGATGCGGAGAACGCGAAGGCCGAAACACTCAAGAAGATGATCATCGCCATGACCAACGATGTGCGGGTGATCTTGATCAAACTCGCCGACCGGCTCCACAATATCCGCACCCTGGATGCCTTGAATGAGGACAAGCGAAAACGGATCGCTGAAGAGACCTTGGAGATCTATGCGCCCATCGCCTATCGTCTGGGTATGGGAAAGATCAAAGATGAATTGGAGAACACGGCGTTCAAGTACGCCTATCCCGAGGAATACGAAAAGGTCCATCGGCAGATCGGAGATCGAAAGGAATGGGCCATCGAACATTTGGAGTTGTTGAAGAAAGAAATCGCCACGATTCTTGAAAAATACGGAATTCCAGGGGAGATCTGTTATCGAATCAAGCGGGAGATCTCGATTTCCAGAAAGATTGCGCGCCAGAACATCAGCCTGGAGAAGGTCTACGATCTTCTCGCCCTGCGGATTATCACGGATTCTGTCGAGCACTGTTATGCCA
>Ga0180434_10006328_pt1 | contig 13655 bp, 12 predicted proteins | sample SS_ome_7_FD_132453 | JGI IMG/M metagenome (GOLD analysis project Ga0180434, IMG submission 132453) | Hypersaline lake sediment archaeal communities from the Salton Sea, California, USA - SS_1_D_2 metaG | ecosystem: Environmental > Aquatic > Non-marine Saline and Alkaline > Hypersaline >... | reverse complement strand
TGATACCTTTGTGAAGAATAAAGCAGCTTCTCTGTTCCAATTGGTATGGACTCAGTAAGAGGCTGAGTACGGGTGCCGCCGGTTTCCGGTCGGGCACATATACACGCAACAGTTACGGGAGGATCTCATGGCTGGTACTCAAAGACAATTGATCGGCTTATTGTCTTTAGTCCTCGTCTCGTTTGTATTTGCGGACGAACAGAAACTCGATCCATCGAACGGGGAGGAGGGCGACCGGTTCGGGTGGTCGGTTGCAACGTCCGGAGATTATGCGGTTATCGGTGCGCCGTATGCCGAGGTGGACGGTAACGTAAACAAAGGAGCGGCATACGTATTTCATCGGAGTGGTGGCACGTGGTCACAACAGGCGGAGCTGGCGGCATCGGATGACGATCCCGGAGAGTATTTCGGCACATCCGTAGGGATAAGCGGCGAGTATATCATCGTCGGAGCGCCTCAGGAATGGAGTACCGGGACGGGGGCTGGAGCCGCGTATATATTCAAGCGTTCTGGTTCTTCATGGACTGAACAGGCGAAGATTGTTCCAATAGATACCTGGCGTGCGTACGATGAGTTCGGCACATCTGTCTCCATCTCGTCCATTGCGGGGTCAGAGTACGCGGCTATCGGCGCACCGTACGATGATGAGCATGGTGAAGATTCAGGTTCACTTTACATATTTCACCGCACCGCGGGAGATACATGGGTTCAGGAAGCGGAGTTATTCAACGAATACTCCGCATCAGAAGATCATTTCGGGCACTCGGTTTTCATTTCTTCACTGGGCACGGTGGTGATAGCCGGAGCACCTGGTGACGATATCGGTTCCAATGAAGATCAGGGTTCGGCGCGAGTTTTCATGAGGGACGGATCTTCATGGAATCCAACCGCAACGTTAACCGCTTCTGAAGGAACGTCGTACGATGAATTCGGGTCAGCGGTAGCGGTTTCCGGAATCGGCGCGGATATAATCGTGGGAGCACAAAAAGATCCCGGCAACGGATCCGGTTGTGGAGCGGCGTACGTGTATCATTACGATGGGGATTGGATTCAGCAAGCAAGACTGTTTCCTACTGGCGGCGATGGCTGGGATTGGTTCGGAAGATCGGTTGCCATCAATGGTATCGGTGATCGTGTAGTTATCGGGAGCCTTGGAGACGATGCTCTCGGCGACGGCTCCGGCGCTATTTATGCCTACGAGGCAAACGGCTCATCATGGGAATATCACGGTAAACGGGTCGCTTCCGATGGGACCGAGGAGGATATATTCGGGAAATCAGTAGCCATACTTCCAGGACCGGTCTTTGCGGGAGCACCCCAGGATAGTCCCCAGGGATTGTTTTCCGGTTCTGCGTATGTGTATGAATGGGATGATCTCGAAAGTTTTCCGGCCATGACTCTCTATTTCGAATTTGTGGGGTATACAGTTGGACGGATCTGGTGGGATGGTATTTCTGGCGCCCAGGAATACCGTCTATACAGATTTACATCTCCATTTTACCAGTTCGATGCGGATACTGAGAATCCATGGTACGTGGTAGGCGCAAACTCGACGGAAGTAACGTTTTCAGCCGGTATCGGAGATCCCGATGTCAATTACTACTTCGTCGGCGTTGCAGCGGCTCCAGGTCAATCTTCTCCCAAGTCGAATGTCGTGGGCGAGTTTGATTTTGATGTAGATGTACCATGATTCACTGGAATCATATAAACGAGGCAATCATGAACAGGATATCGTTACTACGATCGTTCATTATCTGTGTTGGCTGGTTATTGCTTATTCCCGGTACCTCCACAGCACAAAGCCCCACGGAATTATCGGCGTTTCACCGTTCCGGTCAGACGTTTCTCACCTGGCGGGAAGCGGAGGGAGACGGTGATGAGTTCTATCGTATCTATCGGCATGATTCGCCTATTACGCAAGTAAATCTGGGATCAGCCACGATAATAGCCACGATACCGGATTCATCGGCCATGTATCTCACCGAACGGTGGATGACCGATTACGGATACACACCGATCCAGCAGAACTACATAATAAATGATCTGGGATCCGAACTGGAAGATACGCAGGGTCTATTCGTCCATACGTTGCAGAGTGGCGAAGAGGGAACCGCTTATTATGCCGTTACGAGCGTGGTATCGGGTACAGAGGACACCCAGATAGCTCCCGGACAGAATTCATTGACGATCGGTGTAGTAGAAGAGGTTGACGATCCTTTGCCTGTGCTCGTATGGCAGTCCGCCAATGACAGGGCCATGGTTTTCACTCAGTTCATGGATTTCCGGAACTGGAATCCGACTTTTGACGGATATATCTACAACTATTTCGTAAGCCTGCCGGACGGTTTCGATCAGGCGACTGCATATCCGCTTGTGCTTCATATCGAAGGGCATGGAACGCGATATGTGGATGCGTTCTGGGATCACGGCAACGGGACAGGATACGGGTGGCCGGTTATTCAGGTGTGGGGGGATGATCCTCATCAATCCTGGTACTACGGGTACGCAAAGGATCATTCCTGGGGTGATAACTGGCCGCAGTATGTGTGGGGCGATTTGCCCAATCAACCCGAATCCGGACAAGTGAGTAATTTTACCGAACAGCGATTACTCAAGGCTGTGTACGATGTAATAGAGGATCCCCGATTCACTGTGGATGAAAATCGTATCTACGCGTACGGCCATTCAATGGGGGGCAGCGGTTCTCTTGCGCTCGGCATGCGCTATCCCGATGTCTTTGCCGCTGTGTACTGCAGCGAACCAATGACGAATTACGATATAAGTACACTATGGTTTTATGATCTGGTTCCTAAATGGGGTCTACCTTCTTGGGGGCTGCCCGTTTTGAACGAAGGTCCATGCGCGTCTCATCTTACGAAATATGACGGAATGAATGTCTGGGAATGGATGAACCATAGTTCCAACATGGTCAGCCGATGGCGAGATGATATGGCATACATCTCGGTATATCATGGGACGATAGATGAAGTCATAGACTGGGAAACGCAGGGGGAGCCGTGGTACAATATTATGTCGAGTCAGGAACGCGGGTGGACAGGTGCAGCGCTCCCTATTGATCATACCTGGTATGGTTTTCTGGATACGCCCAACTTTACTTTCGGAGATTTCAGTTTCCGGAAGGATCGGAGTTATCCAGGCTTCAGTAACTTTTCACTCAATTTCGAATCGGACGATACGCTGGCATACTACAATCACGGAATCGAGTGGTCTTGCGAATGGAACGATTTCGCGGGACCAATCGTTGACACAGCGGATCGTTGGGAGGCAACCCTCAGGCTGTACGATCCCTGGCTTCCGGGATTAGAATCCGTTCCCGACGAGGGGATGGTTGACGTGACGACGCGTCGCGTGGATACATTCCTCCCGCCGCCGGGTACGCAGTGTTACTGGCGAAATTTCCAGCTTCCCGATAATACGGAGATTCAGAGCGGTCAGACGACGCCATCGCATACCGGCATAGTGACAATTACTGATTTCAGGGTAACGAAATCGGGCAATAGGCTTGTCATTTCAACCTCCACGCCGGTTGACGGGAATCCGCTGCCCGAATCCGCTATCCTCCACATGACCTGTTCCCCGGTGCCGTCCAGTTCAACGGTGTCGCTTTTACTCGACCTGCCGCGGGATGAGTATGTCGATCTCCGGATCTATGATATCAGAGGCAACCTCATACAAATACTCGACAATGAGGACTATTCGGAGGGAAGGCACATTGTGATGTGGGACGGATGTGATGAGGATGGAAAAACCGTACCGGCGGGAGCATACGTTTGCAGGGCTGAAACCGCGGATGATTATTCAATTTCGAGAAAACTGGTTATGGTTCGATGACGTATAAACCGATGCTTCGATCGAGTTGTACTCAATGCAATAGTGGGAGGAAATCATGAGATATTCAATCCGGCTCCTGGGAGGGATGGTCTGCCTTCTGATGTTCGTATCGCATGGATTCGCTCATCAGGTTCATTTCATTCACCAATCTACAGGTGACAACTGGCTCCGTGATTATGACGAATGGGATCCCGACTGGGGCGGAGGCAATCTCCGTGCGGATCTGGAGAGTGACGGGCATGGCGTTACGGATAATTGGCATGACGATGACAATGCACCATACTGCTCCTGGGATCCTGAGTGGCAGGGGCTTTGCGCCCTGTTTATCAATGATGGCGCCCGCTTGCCTGAGGATGCGAAAACCGCGGATATCATCATAATCAAATCCTGTTTCTATCCCACGGAGTATCTCATCAGTGATGACGTGTTGAACAGTTGGATCGATCATAGCAAATCCGATATAGTACAGGGATATTTCAACAATCATCCTGATCAATATCTCATCTTCTGTTCTTCAGTGCCGCATCACAGACAGGGTGAGAATTGTCCGGCTGCTCCCGTACGAGCCCGAGGACGATCGTGGGGGGAGTGGTTGGAGAATACCGACTCCGGAGTTGCGAGCTATGCTCTTCACGGGAATGTAACAGGTTTCAGCGCTTTCGCGCACACTGCCCGGGGTCCGGGTGAATCACCGGAAAATACGCTTCGTGCGGAATATGAGATCTCGGATCCGGATAATCACATGAACCGCGAGGCGAACCTTGCATGTGCGGCGATGATACGGCGGCTTGTCAATGAATTCGAACCGAGTTCATGTGTGCCGGTTTCAATTCCAAAAATCTGTGACCTGGTTGTAACGCCCAATCCGGTGATTCGTGATGCTTCAATCAGATTTTCAAATTGGAGGAGAGGAGATCACGTCGGTATCTACGATTTGTCGGGACGGATTGTTGCCAGGTTGACCGTCACTGAACCGGAAGAGTCACTCATGTGGAATCTTCAGACCACGGATGGAGGACGGGTCGGTTCCGGAACCTACATCGTCACTATGAACATCCGTACAGAATCAACCGGACGGATCGTGGTTAAGTAATAACCAGATTAAACCTCAGAGTTCGTCATGGAGTTTCTGAAATTACATCTCCAGTAAATCTCGGATTTTCGACCAGATCTCTTCCGAGGCAATCGCAGCCTCGGTATTCTTATCAAAGGAAGTGACCGGTAATCCTTGAGTCATCGCTTTAGTGACTACGGGATCAAATGGCAGTTTTCCGATGAAATGAATACCGGTATCCCGACAATACGATATTATTTCTCCAGTTCGAGTGGGATTCAGATCGGATTTGTTCACCACTACGGCTGCCGGAATCCCGAAATGATTTGCCGTATCAACGGCTCGTTCGAGATCGTGTATGGCGGAGACTGATGGTTCTGATACAAATAACGCCATGTCAGTTCCAGAACATGCGGCGATGACAGGGCATCCGATCCCGGGTGGCCCGTCGATGAGAATGAGTGGTATGTTTTGCTCCTCCGCCCATTTTCGGCCGGATTGTCTGACCGTACCTACAAGCTTTCCCGAGTTCTCAGCTCCGGCGAACAGGTGAGCGTGAAAAAGTACTCCAAATAATGAATCGGAGCGATACCAGAAACCGGCATGTTGTTCTTCGCTGCGAATTGCTTGTTCCGGGCATTGATGAACGCACGCATCGCATCCTTCGCACTCCAAAGGAATGATGGAATATCCGGAATCAGACCGATACACCGCATCGAATCTACAGACCTCTTCACATACTCCGCATGATATACAGGATTGCTGATCAATTATTGCGATACGGCCACCCATGAACACGTGTTCTTCCATCTTTTCCGGTTTACATACCAGCTCGAGGTTTGCGGCGTCAACATCAGCATCAACGAGGACGACGTTCATCGACCGGTTGGCCAGATCGGCAAGGGCCGCGGTTAAAGAAGTTTTCCCCGTACCCCCTTTGCCACTCAATATAACCAGTTGTTTCATGTCTTCACCACCGTTTCGATGCCCCTGAAAATATCCTCGAAGTGAGATCTGTATTCCGGTAGAGACTCAATGACCAATTGACCATTCGAGATGACTTCCGCAATCCGCCGATCGAACGGTATACGACCCAAAACCGGAATGTTTTCTTTCGCGCTGAAATCGTCGACGGAGTTATCTCCTATGCCATCTCTGTTGATCACGATACCCACGGGAAGTTTCAGTTCATCCCGTGCAAGCTGTACCGCCAGTTTCAGATCATGCATGCCAAATGGTGTTGGTTCTGTGACCAGCAGGACGAAGTCCGAATCTTTTATGCTCTCAACGACCGGGCAGCTCGTTCCGGGTGACGCGTCTATTATGGTGATAGAATTAATCGATGACAGATTTTTTCTTTTCAGTTCTCTGATAACGGGAGGAGCCATGACTTCGCCGACATTCAGTATGCCTTGCGCGAAGGAAATGCTGCCGGCTGTACCGCTTTCGATGCTCCCGGTTACATTCAGCTTTTCAATAATGGCGTCAACCGGGCAGATATGCGTACAGCTACCACATCCATGACAGAGTTCCGGAAACAGAAGGATGTTTTCCGGAAGCACTGCAATGGCGTGCCACACGCAGACCTCAGAACAGCGTCGGCAATAGGTGCAGATGTCCTCATTGACTTCGGGGACCATTATTCCCACTTCTTCATGATTGTGTATGACGGGTTTCAGGAAGATGGCGGCATTCGGTTCTTCTACATCGCAGTCCAGGAAATGAATTTCCCGCCTTTTATCGCTATAATCCCGCACTAAAACAGCAAGGTTAGTCGCTACTGTCGTTTTCCCGGTACCGCCTTTGCCGCTGGCTACGGCGATTTTCATGGCGGATTCTCCTTTTTTCGTTTAACGATATTCGCTCTGTGTTTTAATCGGCACTATTCTAACGTTAGAATAGTGCCATACAATATCAATCGAGTCTTTACTTTCTGCCTTTCTCACTTCCCATTGTGGAGAGCAATGTCTTTTGCCCACCCAAGGACGATGGGGAGATCGTCTCTCCGTATGATTAATACCGGTGAAGGGTCATGCTTTTCACACACCTCACTTGTTGCATGCGTGGGTTTCTACGCTGCCGACGTAATCCTATTCTCTTCGCGGCTTACGCCGCTCCTACATTCATCAATCATCATTCAGCATTTATCAATTCTTACCCATCCCTCCATCTTATTACCAGGAATACGGATTCCGTTTTGATAGCTGAGAGCTGATTGATGGAGTCCCCGAGCACAGTCGAGGGGCTGGTCGTTTACACTTATCCCCGTGTCATCTGCGCGCCGCATTTCGGGCATTTGATAGACATGCATGGTGTACCGGGCGAATGGGAGACCGTATGACCACAGGACGGACACCTGCAATTACCGCCAGGTCCTCCGGCGACGGGTCCGCCCATTCGGCCTCTACCCGCGCCTCTGCCTTGACCGCGACCACCACCGCCGCCACCACCACGTCCCATTCCCTGACCACCACCTCTACCCGTTCCACCTTGAGGTGTCATAGTTATATCTACTCCTTCCTGTCTTTGTCTATTGTTTCAATCTTTTTTGTCGCTTCATCGAGTTGAGCCTTCAGCATTTCGGCTTCTTCCCTGAGACGACCAATCTCGTCTTTCTCGTATCCTGTTTCAGAGTGATCCGTGGAGTGATGTGACTGGCTTGAAAGGCAGGGATCAGCCCCTGTGAGATCACCCGAAAGATAACGTTCCACCGCCTGACGGATCGATCCGTATGCTCCGGTGACTCCCTGTACACCCAACTGGTCGAACATCATGATTGCACGTCTTCCCATACCACCGGCCAGCATGACATCCGCACCGAGTTCAGAAATGAATTTGGGGATTTGTCCGGGCTGATGGTTCGGGAAATATGGATTCTTTTCGGTATGAACGGTTTTCATGGTCCCGTCTTCCACATCCACGAGCACAAAGAATGGGCATCGACCGAAATGCGGGCTTACGACACTGTCATAACCATTATCATTGTCCGCTGAAATTGCTATTCGCATATTTTAATTCTCCTTCTCAAGTTCTTCTATTCGTGATAAAGTTTTTGATAACTTTTGCCTCAACTCAGCGAGTTCCTTTTTCAACACGGCATGTTCGTTTTCACTCTTCGCATCCGCCATTTTTTGGTGAATCGGGTTCTCGGCAGGTTCACCACCTTTCATCCCGGCATGGGCTTTTGCGCTTGGGGTGTTTATAGGAACAAGCGTGTTGTTTCGTATTGATTCCAGGGCGGTCTCTATGCTGATTTCATCCACCGAATAACAGGGGAGTTCCGCAGCGTTGAGTACCTGAAACGCATTGGGGCCGAAGTTACCGGCTACCACCGCCTGAGCGCCACGATCAACCACGAACTGCGCGGCCTTGATTCCCGCTCCGCCGCCCTCATTGAGCGCGGGATTTTCAATAACCTCAACCTGTAACGTGTCGGTATCGATAAATAAAAAATGCCGGGCTCGACCGAATACCTGGCTTACCGGAGATGTAATCGTCTGTTCTTCCGATGCACACACGGCTAACATGAAGTACTCCTTGAGTAGTCACTATAGTTGCAAAACTCATTTATATGCAAATTGCACATACTAACATAGTACAGATAGTGACTATGTCAACACCATGGGGAAGAAATGCTGATTGATGAATGGGGGAACGGCCGTTCGGCCGGGCTACAGGTTCAAGGTTAAACGTTAAAAGTTGAATTTGAAAACAGGGATGAATTTGAAGAATTAGTGAATGAAGAATGATGAGTGATGAGTTGGGAATTTGGGGATTTGTTGATTTTGTGATTTAGAAATCTGAAGAGAGAAAAGAAATTATGACGTATGAGTGATGAATGAGGGAACGCGGACATTCCGCTTGAAAGTTGCGGATCAAAATTTATGGAAAATGATGAGTGATAAATGGGGAATGAGGGATGGAAGAGGGGAAGATTCTGAAGCTGAAAACGAGTGCAGATCAGTGGTTACGGAAAAAGTTGGTGAGAGATGCGGATTAAAAATCACATAATTCAGGAAATATGTTTCTTGCCGTTCCGATCCAGTTATGCTATGATTACCGCCGTTGGTTTAACTCGCCCATCCCATACCATTATTTCTGGAGGGTTCTATGAGATCATCTTCTTCCTTCCGCATCATGGGGATACTTCTCTGTATCATGGCTCTCCCAGCCATGGCTCAGGTTCCCCGGGCCGTATTCGCGGAGTTGAACTCGGCGACCTGGTGAGGATTCTGCCCCCGTGCGGTCGCCGGTCTGGCGGTCATGTCTGATACCTACAATGCAAAAGAATTCGATACAGTCGCCTATATGCAGACCTCGGGTGGACTCGGCTGTCCCGACTCCAATACCCGACAAGCCTACTACGGTGGACAAGGGTTACCAAATCTCCAATTCAATGGAACGACACAACTTGTTGGTGCGGGTACCGACGCCATAAACGGAAGTGTATATGATCCCATTGTCCAGAGCATGCTGGATGATGCAACGCCGGTCAAACTCACGATAACGGATTTCGCATTCGGGACCTCTCCATCGATTTCCGTGGACATCGAGCTCGAAGGAGATCTTGATGATATTTCGCAAACCAATCTGAGGATTGCGATTCTCGAAGATAATCTCGTATACCAGAATGAAACCTATGATAATGTCCTCCGCGATCTTCTCCCTGATATACCGTTGATGATCAGTCAAACCGGTCAAACACAGAGCGAGACGGTGGAGTTTGAAATGGATCCGTCCTGGGTAGCGAGAAACCTCCGGATCATTGTTTTCCTCCAGGATGATGCAACCAAACATATCTATCAGATGGATACGACCTTACCTCCTCCGACGTACGCTATCCGTTACTATGCGTTGGGTGAGCGCACCGTAGTCAGCGAAGGCGAGTATACATTTGATGAATGTGCATTGTTCAATGCGGGAATGATGAATGATACATTTACCGTAAGCCTGGATACGAGCGGACTTCCGGAAGGGTGGGATGCCTGGCTCACGTATCAGGAAACAGATTATACGACCCTGGATGTGAATCTCGATCCCGATAATCGTGCTCTCTTCAATGTAACCATGGATGCGGCGACCAGTGGGAGCGGAACGGTTACACTTACCTTCCATTCTCAGAGCGGCGCTGCGGATGATCGGCAGATCACCTATACCATTATAAGTGCAGATACCGAGATTCTGCTGGTCGATGACGACGGTGCATTCGATTACGAAACCATGTACTTCGCCCCTGCCATCGATACCACGGATAGAGGGTATGCCATCTGGGATCGTAATTCTTCAAAGATTTCAGGTTCCGTTCTCAGCAACTTCAATATTGTCGTCTGGTCCTGCGGCTGGGCATTTCCCACGGTGGATGCCGACGATCGGGCTGCCTTGAGCGAGTATCTCGATGGTGGTGGACAGCTCTTCATTACGGGTCAGGATATCGGCTGGGAGATGGATGACATAGGCGGAGCCGCCATTCAGTGGTATCACAATTATCTGCATGCGGATTATGTCGGTGATGATACGAATATGTATACCCTTAGCGGCGTTTCGGATGATCCGATATCAGATGGTGTCACACTTACCATACAGGGTGGAGACGGCGCGGATAACCAGGATTATCCCAGTGATATCGATCCGCTTGATGAGTATGCATCAACGATATTCACCTATGATGAAAACAGGAACGGCGCAATCAAAGTGGATACCGGTGTGTATAAAGTAGTATACTTCGCATTCGGGTATGAGGCCATCGACAATGCCGATGATCGCGCGCTTGCCATGCAGCGGATCCTTGACTGGTTCGATGCCCCGCCTGTAGGGATAGATGATATACGACCGGATCCCACTGTGGTAGCTCTGCGCGGCAACTTCCCGAATCCCTTCGATCAGCAAACCGAGATCATTTTCAATCTTCCAAAGACCGGGAATGTTGAGATCGGCGTGTATGATCTTCAGGGACGTTTGGTAAAAACGCTCGTTGACGGCGAACAAAATTCCGGCAGCCATTCCGTGGTGTGGGATGGTACTGATAAGTCCGGAGATCAGATGGCAAGTGGTGTGTATTACTGCCGTATGGTAACGGAAGAAAGCTCACTGAGTAGAAAGATAACTCTGATCAGATAGTTTTCAGAACAGATCGGGAAAAGCCCCGGAGCTTTTGTCTTCGGGGCTTTTTCATTGTTCGGGGGCGTACCCCTGGCTATCGAGTGTTGGGCCTTCAACCCGAATAGAACCCGCGTTTAGAAACTGATTCCGATGCTGGATTTCAGAACGGTCTGGGTTTTCTCCACATCCTGCGGTACCCGCGTGTTGTATTCTAGATGGAACGTGTTGGCCAGGAACAGGGCTCCCGCTGAAATCTTCAGGTAGAGATCACCTGAAACACGGGCATCGTCGAAATCGTCAATTACAGGTTGTGCGAATACAGTTCCGCCGAACGACAGATTCGACGTGGGATTGAGGTTCAACTGAAGATAATTCGACCACCTGTGGGATGTGGTTTCTTCATCTTCGTCTTCAGCAGCGTCTTTGATCTTTTCATATTCGGGCATGTAGGCAGTACCGTAGACAACGGTTCCTGTTTCCCATTGGACAAGTGAAAAACGCAGTCCCGCTCCCACGAGCGCCCGGATGGACATGCGTCTGAACTCATCGTGAGCCGCCTGCACGAAAACCTCTGTTGCCAGTAAATCAGATAATGTATGACGGTAGCGGATATGCCCGAAATATTTTGCCAGGTATCTCTCGCCTTCTTTCTCGCCCTGATCACCCTTTGCCATGAGCATGAGAAGTGAGGTGCCGCGTTGATACCCAATATCTCCACCCATTCCAAACTGGAGCAGATCAGGATTTCCTGTTCGCCATTGAAGAGATGTACTCAGTGAACCGGAAAATCCTTCCGGGATCTTTGCCGCGCGGTCTAACACATTGACGATCTGTCCGTTTGACGTACTGACGAAGAGTAGAAGCATCAGAATGGCGGGGAAGTGTTTTTTCAGGCACACACTCATGGTGATGTTCCTTTCTATGATTGAGAAGCAGACTATCATCGACGATTATGCGAAGAAGATGGTAATTGCAGTTTCAATGAAAAGATAAAACTTCCGGCGAGGGAGTTACAGGTAATAAATGAGGTTAATGTAAGATGATACAGATCATGGTCTATGGTATTATGTTCCGATATGTATACCGTATTGTGTGATGTACCGCATTTTCAGGTACAAAGGCATGATCGAAATCGGTCCACGTTCAGGATTAATATTCAAGAGTACTAGCAAATATGGGAAACACGAATCGAATATCACTTACAATCCGTCATGTTCGGGAAGAGGATGCGGCGTCGATTATCGCCCTTCTCAATCCGATTATCAAAGCCGGCACATTTACCGTAATTGATGAGGTGTGTTCTATTGAAGATCAGATCGATTTTATCCGAGGATTACCCGAGCGCAGTATCTACAATATTGCACTATGCCCAGACACGGGCAGGGCACTCGGTATCCAGGACGTACTTCCGGTCTCATATACATCAAGAGCATTACGTCATGTTGGTGAGATAAGTACATTTATTTCACTTCATATGCGTGGCAAGGGGATAGGGAGTCGTCTTATGGAGACAACATGCCACCAGGCATTCGCACTGGGGTATCTCAAGATAATGGCTCTGATCAGGGCTGATAATCCACAAGCTGTCTCGTTTTACAGTCAGCAGGGATTTTCTCTCGTTGGTATCGCAAAGGAGCATGCGCGTGTTCGGAATGAATATATAGACGAAATCATTATGGAACGTCATCTTCGGCATTGAGTACATTATATACTTTGCGAATATTGCGAGTAACTATGTGTGAATCATTCGAATGGTTGATTCTCCCGGTTCGACCATCATTTGATCGATTCATAAGAAAGCGAGTACGAAAGTGAAAGAGATCCTTGAAGTCGCCGGAGATTGGGCTCTGGAGCATGGTCTCAGAATCCTCATTATTCTCATTGTTGCCTACATCCTGTTGCGAATAGCGAAATTAGTATCATCGAAGATCTTCGGAATATTGGAGCATAGTCATGTGGATGCGGAAGCGAGAAAACGATCCGAGACATTGAGTTCGCTCATACGAAATATCGCGAGGATCGGAATTATGGGAATAAGCATCCTGATGATCGTGGAGGAAATCGGGATAGAGATCGGTCCCGTCCTTGCTGCAGCAGGTATTCTCGGGCTTGCGGTAGGTTTTGGGGCTCAAAGCCTTGTAAAAGATGTGATCAGCGGATTCTTCATGCTGTTGGAAGATCAGATCAGGGTAGGGGACGTGGTTTCAGTGGCAGGAAAAAGCGGATTGGTGGAACGAGTCGGTATGCGTGTGACCGTTTTGCGGGATCTTGGCGGTAATGTCCATTACATACCAAACGGGCAGATTGATGTTGTGACCAACATGACAAAGGATTACTCTTATGCTCTCCTGGAAATAGGTATAGCCTACCGAGAGGATACGGATGAAGTCGTATCCATAATCAGGGAAATTGCCGAATCATTGAGGAATGATCCTGAGTTTTCTTCTGATGTGTTGGATTCCGTTGAGGTACTCGGGCTGGATCGTTTCGCCGATTCCGCGGTTGTATTAAAGGCACGGATCAGGACCGTACCGATTAAACAGTGGCGCGTCGCACGTGAGTTCAACCGGCGCCTGAAGAAAGCATTCGATGAACGTAACGTAGAGATTCCATTTCCACATGTTACCATATATGCCGGAAAGGATAAAGA
>Ga0180434_10006327_pt1 | contig 13656 bp, 24 predicted proteins | sample SS_ome_7_FD_132453 | JGI IMG/M metagenome (GOLD analysis project Ga0180434, IMG submission 132453) | Hypersaline lake sediment archaeal communities from the Salton Sea, California, USA - SS_1_D_2 metaG | ecosystem: Environmental > Aquatic > Non-marine Saline and Alkaline > Hypersaline >... | reverse complement strand
TATGATGAAACTATTGTTGTAGGAACAACAATAAGTGATTGGAATTGGTTAGTGGATGGTTCAAAAGTTAGTGATGTGCAAGATTATAATTATTCAACAACACAAAACCAGGATTTGAATATTTGTTTACAAGTTGGAGGATATGATGATGCAACTGAAACAATATGGCAAGAATCACAAAAATGTTCTGCTGTATCAACAGAGAGGTGGTATGGGTTATTACACGTTACAACTTTTGATGAAAATAGTGGTGCAAATTTAAATGAAGTAACAGTAAATTTTAATAACAACGAGTCTAATGCCTCTAATGAACTTTGGATTGATTTAAACACCCTACCCTCGACCACAACACCCTACACAATAACCTTTACAAAAACAGGTTATGGCACAAGATATTTTGAAGTAGATTTAAACAAATTTAGTGATTTCAACCTACCATTAATGCTTTTACATAGTGGACTTGGTTCAGACATAGAATTTAAGTTCTCTGCCCCAGACCGAACAACAATACTATCAAATGCAGAAATAACAGTAACAAACCACACCCACCAAAACAAATACATTGAACGCCTAACAACAAATTCTCAAGGACAAACAACTTTCTTTTTAAACTTAAACGATTCCAACTACAACTTCTCCATAATATACGAAGATACTACTTACGATTACAATGCAATAAGCCTAACAATCAACGAACCAAGAGACGAAGCAGATGGAACAATAATAGATGCTAACTGGAACTATGTTCTAAGCGGTCTAGCAGCATCAAGCGACACAAACATAAGCGATAATAGTGTTACTCTAGCATTATATGCTAACACTTTAAACACTTACATTGTAACAGTAGGATCAAACAAAGAAACACCAACATATGAAAATAGAAGATATGAATATACTTTTAGAGGAAATGATAACGAAACACTAACCCCTTACCTGTTACAAACAGATGACGCTTCAACAATAAAACTAATAACAGAACAAGTAAATGGGTTAGTAGAAACAAGGTATGCGGGGGTAGAAATAAAAATATACAAACAATTAACAGGGACAGGAAGATCTTTAATCGAACAAGTAGTCACAGATGCAAAAGGAGAAGCTTTTGTAACACTTAAAGCAGGAGACACTTATGAATTTGAGTTATATGTAGATGGAGAAATAAAAACTTTTAATGACGCAAATATAAACTTTATAAAAATCGCAGGAGCAACAATAGTTTTTAGCATAAGTATTGACACCACAACAATAATAGATGTTTCTCAATATGGTTTTGGTATAACTTGGAACCCAACCAGCCAAGCATTACAACAACAAAACACCGGAACAAAAGCTTTTACACAAACCCTAAGCAACACAGGCGGAGCAAACATTAGTGCTTATTCTGTTATTATACAAAACGGGGTTGAATTGTCTTATGCTGATTATAATGGTTCTACAAACACAATTTTTACTCATAATGTTAATTGGTCTAGCATTGATATAGGAGAATTAACTGTTTCAATAAGAATAATTGTTGATTCTAACCAATATGACCATAACTATGTTTATACAGTAAGTGGTTTTGCTGGGGGATATTTTGATCCGATTGAAGGCTTAAAATCAGGAACTCGAAGTGATTTTGGTTGTGATGCAACAGGTGTTTGTGAAATCCTCTTATTTTTAGCAATAATAATAAGTCTTGGGATTGCTGGTTTTGGTTTTATTGGATTACAACTAGGAACACAATCAACAGCTATCCTTTTTATAGCACCAATGATATTATTTACTTATTTAACATGGGTGCCTTTAGCTTTAACAGTAGGAATTGTTATTGTAGGGTTTGCTTTTATGTTAAACGATAGGAGGGGAAGTTAAAATGGCTCTTGAAGATTTTGAAGGACTTGCAATAATGTTCATGATTTTTATTATGAGTATCAGTGCTGGGTTATTATGGATGGATTCAACAAGCACTTTTCAAGACAACGGATTAGAAATTGGTATTAGTGAAGGAACTCTTTTAGACCAAAGCGATTTAGAACTAGGCACTCTTTCTGACGATGTAAGTGTTGCTGAAAACCAAATAAAAGATGCTGAATCCCAAGGAGATATTTTTAGTATTTTGTCTCAATTTGTTTCTACTTTACAAAGATTAATAGCTACTCTCTTGGCTTTATTTTTAGGTTGGACTTATTTATTAAATGCAATCTTTGCTAGTGTTCCTGGTGGAACATTCTTTGTTGTTATCTTAACTCCACTAATAGGAACTATTCAAGTAGTGGCTTTATTTTTGATTATTAGGAGGGCAGCAAGCGTTATATTTGGTGGTTAATTATGAGTATGATTATTTTGTTAGCTGATGCAAACACTTTTGTGGGTGGTTTAAACAATGCAGTGATTGATGCGACTGGAGGAGACTTTTTATTAGTCGGTCTTGGTTTTTTAATTGTCGTTATTTTGTTATTAATGCTTAGTGGTGCAAGAAGTGGTTTGGCTGTTGTTGTTGGAATGTCTATTGTGTTCTTATTGTCTTTGTTAAATCCTTTATTCATGGCACTTTATTGGGTTGGTTTAGTAATAGCTATTGTTTTGACTATTATTGGTATGAAAGATAAGGGGCGTTCTCAATGAGTTTGAAAAAAATGAGTGTTAGTGAATATAAATCTTGGATGCGTAATCCTATGCGAAAAAAAGCTTCATTGCCTAGTTTTCATAAGAATAATAGTGGCTTTGAGAGAACACTTAATGTGTTAGAAGGAGATGCTAAGCCTAGTAGTGTTGCTAAATGGAATAGTTTTCGAGCAAGATGGAGTAAAGCTGGTAGGGGTGGTTGGACGGAGAAAGAAATTGTTGCGGTTAAAAATTGGGGATTAAAACCAAAAAAATAAGAGGAGATAATAAGTCATGGGTTTTTTAGATGAAGAAATAGGCAAAGAAAAAAAGACAAAGCTTGGTTTGTTTGATGAATCACAAAATAACCAGAGAAACTTGTTAAAAGAAGCCTTTGGATCTGGAGGAAAATCTTTAAAACAAAAAGCTAAAGAAGAAAAGATGAAATCAAAAAAGTATGTCGAAGATTATAAAACAAAAGAAGAATACAGTAAATACAAAAAACTTAATACTGAATTTCGACGTGCTAAAAGAAAAGAAGATTTTGAAAAACTAAAAGCTAAATTTCGCAGGAAAAAATCTTGATTTTATTTTCTTTTTTGATTAATTCACAATTAATTTGTTGTTTTGTCAAGGCTACAAAAGGTCTTGGCAAATTATTATAATCTGGGTTGGGGTAACTTGCTCGATATTTTGTTGGGTATCCTTTGTATGTTATCCACCAACCATATGTCCAGTCATTGTATAAAGGAACGTTAAGATCTTTGGATAGTTGTATGCTTTGTTCAACTATTCGCATTTCTTGTTGGGTGGGGCTTACTCCGAGTGAAAAAAATCCCATTACTAAAACCATTATTATTGAAATTATATAAATGTTCGGAAACCATTTCATTCTTTCTAGCTTTTGAACAAACAAAACAAAACCAATTATGATAAAAGGTATTGCAAGAATCATTAACTTAGATTTCCATAAACCTAAACCTAATAATAGAATTGTTGGTAACAATATTTTTTTTGGAATAAATTTTAGTCCTGGTAAAACAAAAATTATTCCAAACAATCCAATGAGGGGCATTTCTTCTAACACTTGGTATTTTCCAAAGCTCCATTTTGTTGAAATGTATGTGGGTATTTGGTGTATGAAGGGTATTATTAACAAAATACTAAAAAAGTATGAGTAAACACTTAACAAAAACATAGCAATGCTTATTAATATTGCGGGTTGCCATAAAAACCACGCAAAAAACAATACTAACAAGCTAAAAAACACTATTAGTGCTTTGTGTGTTAATTTATTCTTGTTTAGAGCTATACTAAACAAAGCCAAACTAACAAAACCAAGAGTTAAACCAAAAACATCATTCTCAAACTTAATAAACTGTTGAAAAAACAACGGACAAAAAGCAACAGCAAACAAACCAGCACGCCAACCAACTTTTTTCCCAAGAATTTGCTCTCCAAAAACACTAATAGACAAAACACTAACAAAAAAACAAAAAAACAACAACAACTTTATGAAAAAAATGTTACAAGGTACAAAAGGCAACATATAAACATCAATCAAACCACAAGTTCCACTAAGAAAAGCATAGGAATCATAATAAGCAAGCAAAGGATTAACAAAATAAAACAAAAAAGGAACCAAACAAACAAAAAACAAATAAAGAAAAATAATAACCCCTAATTTATTCAATCTCTCACAACCATTTTATCCCATCTTGATTTACAATACTGGCACTCATACACAACCTGTTTTAACTTGTGCAATTCAAACCCGCCATAATAACAAATTATTCTTTCACTTCCACACTCAGGAAAATTCATTAAAAATCAATTTTTCCAGTTAATTGTAAAATCTTATACAACATGAACACAAACACAACCCCAGCAATAATTCCCGGAATCAAATACTCGTTAGCGTTCCTTGGCAAAAAATCAAGAAAACCCCTAGCAGCTAAAACAAACAAAATCATTCATATCCCCTCATATTTTTTCATCATGTCCCTAAGATTCTTGCCTTGGACATACTCGTCAGCCATATTAATTGTCGCATGGCCGCTAAGAGATTTAACATAAAAAGGATCCCCGCTAATGTTTCCAGCTTGGCTTAAACGGGTTTTTCTTAAACTGTGTATTCTATATCCTTGTTTGTACATTATTCTGTATAACCTTTTTCTGATTCTCCAAAAGTATTGTTCTCTTGTTTCTTCAGGATAATCTTTATCAAACAAATAAATTATTTTTGGTGGAACGTCTGAATGTTCTGCTATTTTATTTTCTTTTTCTTGTAATTCTTTTCTTTCTAAAACATAACTTAAAACATCGTTGTATAATGGGTTGTCTTTTTTTTGAACAAAGCCTGTTTTTTCTTTTATTTCTTTTGCTTTGAAAACAGGGAGAGAATTGAATTGTATTCCATTGTTCATTATTTCTATTGTTGAAACTTTTACTCCTGGGGATTCGTTTTTCATTATTTTGTGTAGCATTATTCCTCTGTTGTTTTCGTCTCTTAATAGTTTGCCTTGTTCGTCTTTTTTGTAGAATGTTTTGTAGTGTTGGTAGGGCATTAGTTCTCCTGCTCTTGCTGCTAGATAATATAGTAGTGTTGCATATATGCGGAGTTTTTTGTTTTTTATGGATTGTAGTAAGGGGAATAGTTCTTGGTCTGGTATGATTGGTGTGTTTGTTGTCATTTCACATTACCTTTTGTCTTTTTATTATAGTATTTGGACATTGTCTTTTTATATATATCTATTTACTACCTAATTGGTTGTCGGAATACAAAATAAGGAGGCATATAACATATAATATAAATATAAACAAAAAAATGGAACAAAACACTTTATTTTTTTTCTGCTTCAACCAATTTTGCTAAATTTCGTGCCTTGTTCTCCCCAAAATTAAACTCAGCCATGATGCGAGTATGATGCACCCGCCCCCCCACAACATAATCATCCCTATTCCTCAAAATCTTCTGAACACACTGCTTAATAGTCATCTTCTTAGGCCTATACTTAACCCTTTCCTCAGCAACCTTCTTCTGCTCAGCCAAAAAAGCCATCTTCGTCCTCTTATAACTCCTCTCCAAATCACGAGGAGGACGAGGAATCCAAACCTGCCTAATCTTACGACAAACACCCCCACCAAGATGAACCCTCGGCTTCTTCCTATACTGCAAACCACTAATCACATTATTATCAGTCCAACGAAAATCAACCCTCGCCAAATTCCTAACCCTATCAATCCCCTCCATAATCAAAATACCAAGAACCCCCACCACACGGATATTAGAATCAATCTGCTTCAAAAAAGGAGCAACATAAAAAACCACAAGCCGCCTAGCACGAAAAGTAGTAGCAATATACCCAAGACGCTTATTCGCCTTAGACAAAGCACTCCTCGCATCAGCCCCCTCCTCCGAACCAGCCAACTCATCAAAAACAATAGCCTGCCCTGGCTTCAAATTAAACGCAAGCTTCTCAAAAGTATCAATATCATAACAAACCCTAGACGCATCAAAAGAAGGATCAATATCACTAGCCATCTTAATAGCAACACTAGACTTCCCACTACCAGTATCCCCTAAAACAATAAAAGTAGCATTATTATCCTGCTCATAAACCCTATTCCAAACCTTTCGATAAACAAAATTCTTTTTAATCCTCAAAGGCATTTTTTTAGACATAAAAAAAATCACTCCTCAAAATAATAATCCATTTCTTGTGGAGGCACCACACCAATCTCACCAAACAAAGGCATCATTTTACGCTGCCAATCAAACAACAACTCAAAATAATCCCTAACAGTATCTTCACCAATCCCCCTATGCAACTCAATATCCCTCAAAGCTTTCTTAGTTCCCTCAACACTTTTATTATACTCGGGTGTTTGAACATGATTCAACATATTCTCAATACTATACAACGCATTTTTCATACCACTAACCAAAGCATCAAGACTATCATCCCCATGATCAGTCCTACTAGAACAAACAATACTAGACAAATAATTAAAACGTTCAAGTTGTCGCATAATCAAAGAAATTAAACCATCTTTTTCACTCCTAATTTGTTTAGGATCTATTACATCAAAATTGTCCATGTTTCTAATTCAACTCTTTATCATATGATTGATATTCATCCCAATCTCTATACATCCCATCACATAAATCACTATAAGCAATATGTAATTCTTCAGCAGAATAATCAATAAATTCGTCTTTAAAAGTTTCAACACACCCTTCTTCAAAATATAAACAATAATTAGCCCAATAACAACTACTTGCATCACCCCAAAGAGCAGAATAAACATCTTCTAATTCATTAAATTTTTGTTCAGAATCCTCTTTAGCTTTTCTTAAATAAACCTCGTTTTCTTGTAATTCAATAATCTTTAGGTTTTGAGAATCAATCAAACTTTGTTTTTCTATTAACTGGTTTTTTAACAAACCCTTTTCTTTATTGCATTCATTGATAACAGAAACATCTTCTGGTTCAGTGCAACCTAATAACAAAACAGCAACCAACAAATTAACTGCCAACAAAACATAAACAATCCTATTCATTTTCTAGCCCCCCACTTCATTAATAAACCAAACACACTAAAATCACTAACTAGCTTGTTGTCTAATAAAAAAAACAATAGGTCAGCACTAGAAAAATAATTGTTATCTAATAAATATTTTAAAGTAGATTCAGCAACAAAACGCTTGTTTCGATGAAACCCACTAGACCAAACTTGAAAAGGAACAAATTGATTAAAACTACAACTGAAAACTTTAGAACAATTGTCTCCGTTTTTGCTTTGTATAATAATTTCTTTTTTGTTTGCTCTCCTAAGTTTGCCTTTAGATTTCATTCAAACACCCATTGCTGCTGCCATGTCGGCTACTATTCCCCATAACTCAAACATTAAATAAACAACAATAATCATTACTCCTATATTAATGAATAATAATAAAGGCACTGCGTTTTGTAAAGACCCTCCTATTCCTGCTTGATCTTTCATAGCCATTCCTTTAAGAATACCCGAGTGAAACAAACCACTACCCCATTTATTAACATAATCAGCCGACAAATTAGTTTCAGCACCCTCATACAAATTCATGTTTTCTGCTATCCCTTCTAAACAAACATGAATAGGAACACTGGTTCCTGATAAACGATGCTTTGTTTTAGTTATTCTTGTAATATAATTTGTTTCTTCTCCTTGTTCTGTTTTGCCTTTAAATTCTACAAAACGAACTGGTTTTTTAGAGAAAACAAGTTCTAAGCTAGAATCTTTATAAGCTTTTAATATTAATGATCCTCCTTTTTTAACTGCTTTTTTTGCTTTTCTATTCCAAAGCCACCTTTTAACTTTTCCTCCTTTTCCTTTAATTCTAACTCCTTTTTCTTTACTAGACATTTTTTGTTCTTTTGGTGCTTGTTCAAAGTCTTGTCTTGCTTGGTCTTGTTTTGCTTGTTGTTCTGCTAATTCTGCTTGAACTTCTTGGTTTTGTTGTTGTATTCTTTCTTCTTCTTGTATTTGTTCTTCTTGTGTCCAAAAATATTGTTCTTCGGGAGAAAGTTCTTTACCTGCTCTTATTTTGTTATAAATACTAATTAGTTTTAAATCATATTCTTTTTGTAATTCTTCTGTTGTTTTTCCTGGTTCTTTTTCAACCAGTTCTTCTTGTTTGTTTTCTTGTTCTACCATTTTTTAATCATCTCCCAAAAACTCTGCCCATAATGCCTTTTTTTTGCTGAGCGTTAATTTCTCTTGATTTTTCTTCTAAAGATTGTTCAGTAATACTCTTATTTGTTTTTGACAAGAAACCTGCCCAACCTCCTTTTCCTCTGCCTGTATTGGCATCTATTCCCATTTCGTTAATAATTAATTGTTGAGTTGGACTCAAATCTATTCCTTCAGATGTTCCAACAAAAGCAGTATAATTAGCCATGTGTCCCATGTATCTAAGGCTGGCTAACTCTTTTGGATTAGTATTGCCTTTTACTAGATCGTCTGAAACTACTCTTTTATATCCTTTAAAAGCATGGTCGGGTTGTGCTGATAGCAACTCGCTTGACAAGGCATACTCGTCTTTTGGTGGTCTTTTGTATGTTCTTGTTGTTTCTTCAATCATTTCTTCACTCATTTTTTCTAATCTCCTAAATAATTATAAAGAAAGCTATTTTTTAGCCTTCTTTTCTTTTGCTTCTTGTTTTTCTAGTTCTTCAAAAACATAGTCTATTTTTGCTATGTCTGATTTATAATTTAGTTTTTCTCTTTTTGTTTTTGGATTCCAGAAAGGGGTTTTGTTTATTTCTTTTAAAGCGGATTCTAGTTCTAGTCCTTGTTTTGAGGCGTGTTGTTTTAATTTTGTTATTGCATAAGCATCGATATATTCGGTTCTTTTCACACTTGATTTAATGATTCTCCATATAAAAACACCTATTAAAATCATTAGGACTACGGCTGCTAAAACACTTATTGTTGTTGCTGGATCATACATATTAATTCTCCTCCTTATATTTATAGTCTATGGCTTTAGAAATAATATAGTCTTGAGTTATTTTGAGTTGTGGGTTTTTTAATTTTTCTTTTACAACTAACAAATTTATTTTGTTTCTTGTTTCATCACTAATATTTATTAAAGCCATGTTTGAAAACCTAACACAATAAATATATAAAACCATTTAAAAACATTTCGCCTAAACCATTATAATATGGCTTATAATGGATGTCAATTAAACGGAATCCAAAAACGAGCAAAAGGCAAACTAAAAATACCCCCAAAAAACCAAATAAACCTCAACACCCTACAAACAAACCTAGAAAAAACAAACCTACAAATAAACAACAAAACAGAAATAGACGAAAGAGGAAAAAAATATGTAAGCATAAGCCTACACTGGCAAGCCCAAAAAAACACCATTAACATATTCGCCAACGGAAAATTTGTATGCTGGTTCAGCATACCCAACAAAGCATGGGCTTTCTTCATAGACTTCTTAAACTACTCAGTCATATATGACTCACTGGAGGAAACAAAATGAAATTTAAAAAAAAGCAAGAAAAATACAAAACAAAAGAAACCATGAAAAAAATGGGACTAAAAAAAAGAAACCTCACAACAACCAAAGGAATATTCAAACAAGCAGCAAACAAATTCAAAGACCTTGACCAAGACAACAAAATGAAAGCATTCGCAATGACATGGGAAGGGGTACCAGGAATACCAAGCCCAGGAAAACAATACAAAAAAGCATGGGAAATAATAAAAAAAACAAAACAAACAATAAAAAAAAGAAAAGCAACAACCCTAAAAAAAGAAAAAAAATTCTTGTTAAAATTATACCCTGTAAAAGGATTAGGGCTTGATAAAGAAACAAAAAAAACTAATAAAACTTTCAAAAAAATAATCATAAATCTATACGAGAACATAGAAAATGAATATTTTATTCCTGAAAATAATGAATGGATAAAAGAATTAGAAAAAGATTTAACAGAATCAGAAGAAAGAGAAAAACTAGAATTAATGAAAAAACTACAAATGGTTCCAAAACAATCAAAACCGAAAGTCTTAAAAATAACATAAGCAGTATAATATGTTTATGGCTGTAACATTAAGATCAGTATTCTTGACTGTTGCAGGAATAATCGGAATAGTAGTAGCATGGACTATCTATACTGCTCTAAATACCGACAACGTTCCAGCAACTGATCAAACAATGATCGGAATAGCTCTGTTACTGTTACCAATTAGTCTGGTAATCGGTGGCTTAGTGGATGCCTTTAACGTCTAAATAAAATTTAGGTTGTGAAAAGGTTATTCGACCCCGCTTGAAAAAACAGTGGGGGTTAAACATATTGTTTTTTATATAAGTTTCGTCATAAATAATAACATGGCTATACATTTTGTAATTTTGTTATTCATGATTTTGATAGTAATCGGGTTATTTACGCTGGCACATTTTACTGATCTAAAAATATTGGTTCCGATTGGTTTTTTGTTCTTGGCTTTTAGTGGGTTATTTATTACAATTAATGACGGGGTTATTATAGATCAAAGAGTTAGCACGATTGATTCTGATACTTTAGAGTTTAGTTATGAGGATGTGATTTTGACTTTGGAGGATCCTGTGGTTTATACTTATTCGCTTATTGCTTTTTATCTTGGTTTGGGACTTAGTATTTTTAGTGGTTTGGCTTGGTGGCTCAATCCAATGTATAAACAGGATCCTTTTAATTATTAATTCTTTGTCTGGCAATGTTCTTAACATAGTTTTTTAAACTCTAAAAAACATTATGTTAATTGTCCACCCTAGCAATAATTAACGCCGGGTTTGACAGGAGTAATGATATAAAATGGTTGAAGAAAAAGAAGTAACAATAGAAAATAGTTCTGGAGATTGGGCTGACGAGTTCAAAGGAGAAAGAGAAGCTGAAGGAAGTAATTGGTTTAAAGACGCAGTGCCTGAAGGTTCAATAAGCTTTCAAACTACTATCGAGTTTTTAGACGAAGGAACTAAAACAAAAAACAATTTTGATGATGCTGTAATAAGATTCAGTATACGAGAAGGCGACAACGAAAAAACTTTGGATGTTAAGACTACACAGTTTGATATACTAAAAGCGATTGCAGAACAAAAACCCATTACTGGTAAGAAGGCTGTTTGGGAAAGAACAGGAACAACAAGAAAAGACACTAGACGACACATAAAATTCAAGGGTGAACAATAAACATGGATGCAGACTTAAAAAAAGAAATAATAGATTTAATTAAGTCAATGAATAATCAAGATTCGATAGAAATTGGAAATGCTAAGACTGGTTCGATAAAAGTTTATTGTGACTTTGAAAATAAAGAAGAAGCAGTAAAAAAAATAGAGAATGCTATCTTTGCTTTAAAACTAAAAAGAGGCGAAGTGTTTAACACAGAATAAGTACCATAAGTTATAAATACTTTGAAAACAATAAAGTATATTGTTTGAAGCGCCTATTAAGGTGGTGCGTAATGGGGGGTTTCACGCCCCCTCATACTTATTCTAAGTTTGAAATCCAAACCAAAGAGTTAGAAATTCAAACAAAAAAGTATTTAAACAACAACAACGTAAGTATAAGAGAACACCTAATTCTAAGAATTGGAGTGCGAGGAGATGAGAGAAAATGAAAAGATATAAGTTAACAATAAAACTTTCAGAATACAAAATAATACACTTTACAGTTTCTGAATACACAAACAACGGAGGACGCATACGCTTCCAAGATGAAAGAACAGGCGACCTAAAAAACTTTCCAGAAGAATGGGTAGCCATCGAGGAAGTGAGAGAATGAATGATTCTATTATTATTGAACAACCATTAAAAAAAGAAAAAGATAACGCACAAAAACCAACATGGATATGCACAAAATGCGAAAATGTATACCCTGAACTACCTTGGGCTTGTGGAGGTTGTCAAAACAAAAACTTTCATTTAAAAAACATAGAGACAGCAGTTAAATACTATTATAATCACGACCCTTTTTTTAAAAAAGAAATGCACAACCTAATGCTAAAAAAAATGATGACCTTATCAACAGAACTATTAACACAAACTTTACTAAAAAAACATTACCTATACACAACAAGAGATGATGACAAAGCAGAAACATGGATATATAAAGAAGGAATATATATCTCACAAGGAAAAACATACATAAAAGAATACTGTAGAAAAATACTAGCAAAAAACTACACAACCCATCTTTGTAACCAAGTAATATCAAAAATAGAAGCAGACACATACATAGAACAAGAAGAATTTTTTAACCAAGAAAGCAAAGAAGAAATCTGTTGTAAAAATGGAATACTAAACATAGTAACAAAACAAATAACAGAATTTAATCCAAACAAAATATTCTTTGCAAAAATACCAATAACATTTAATCCAAGAGCTATTTGTCCAAACATAGAAAAACATTTCAAAACTGTTCTAAAAAAGAAAGCAGATGCAGAAGTAATGTTTGAATTGTTTGGTTACTTACTCTACAAAGAATATAAAATAGAAAAAGCAATAATGTTTATTGGGGATGGAAGGAATGGAAAAGGCAAAACCCTTGATTTAATGAAAAGGTTTATTGGGCCAGAAAATTGTAGTAGTGTTCCTTTACAACAATTTGAATCAGATGGTTTTGCAGCAGGAGAATTATTCAAGAAATTAGCAAATCTATCAGGAGATTTAGATGCAAAGTCTTTAAGACACACAGGAATGTTAAAACAATTAACAGGTAGAGATTTGATTGCTGCTGCAAGAAAATTTTTGAACAGAGTTTACTTTGTCAACTATGCAAAACTAGTGTTTGCTTGTAATCAATTACCAAAGACTTATGATACAAGCACAGCTTTTTGGAACAGATGGTTATTGTTTGAGTTTCCTTATACTTTTCTTTCAGAAGATGAATTAGAAAATGTTAGAGAAGAAGATAAGAAAAAAGTTAGACCACGAGATCCTGATATTATTGCAAAGCTTACTACTGAAGAAGAAATGAGTGGTTTATTGAATAAGGCTTTGGAAGGTTTAGAAAGGATTTTGGAGAATAAAGATTTTAGTAATTCTCCTGGTGTTAATGATATTAAGAATACTTGGATTAGAAAATCTGATTCTTTTCTTGCTTTTTGTCTTGATTTTATTCAGGAAGATTATGATTGTAAGATTGAGAAGTCTGAGCTTAGGAAATGGTATACTGCTTATTGTAAGAAACACAAAGTTAAAGGACAGAATGATAAGGTGATTAAGGAAGCTTTACAGGAGAATTATGGTGTTTCTGAGTTTAGGGATGAGAATGGTTGGCATTGGGAAGGGATTAGTTTTAAGGATGGCGTTGTTTTTGAAGATTTAAAGGGGCGGAGGTCTAAGAAGTGTTAGAAAAATTATGCAAGGGATACAAGGGTTTTTTACCCTATAGGAAATTTTCAAAAAATAGGATTTTATATATAGAGGCAAACACCCTTGAGTGCCTTGCAAAAGGTTGGGTAAACGATAGGTTTATATAATAGTTTGTGCATTATATGTGCAAGGAGTGTGAAAGTATTATGAAACAAGTAAGGTT
>Ga0180434_10006326_pt1 | contig 13657 bp, 13 predicted proteins | sample SS_ome_7_FD_132453 | JGI IMG/M metagenome (GOLD analysis project Ga0180434, IMG submission 132453) | Hypersaline lake sediment archaeal communities from the Salton Sea, California, USA - SS_1_D_2 metaG | ecosystem: Environmental > Aquatic > Non-marine Saline and Alkaline > Hypersaline >... | reverse complement strand
CTGTTTGGTGCAAATCGTGTTAACAAATGCAAATTGCTGACTATGCAGGACGAAGCCAAGACATATCGGATATTCCTAAGTGCCGCCGAGCCCAGCGGCGACGCCTACTGTGCGGGTTTGATTACCGCCTTAAAAGAAAAAGGCCGCAGCGTTGAGTTTGTCGGAGTGGGCGGCCCGAAAATGGAGCAAGCCGGATGCGAATTGCTGGAAAACACGGTCGATAGAGCCGCGATGATATACAAGGCGTTCGGCCATGTCGGCTATTACTACGCGGTGATACGGCGTATCAGACGTTTCCTTAAGAGCAACAGAATCGACCTGGTCGTGGTCTGCGATTCGCCCTCGTTTAACTTCCACATCGCGAAGGCCGCCAAAAAAGTGGGCACACGGACACTTTTCTACGTTGCTCCGCAGCTTTGGGCCTGGGCCGGCTGGCGAATTCGCAAACTGCGAGGGTATTGCGACAGACTCTGCTGTATTCTGCCTTTTGAAGAACAATGGTTCCACCGGCGCGGTATTAACGTGACGTTCGTGGGCCACCCGCTGCTGGACAACCTTCCAGGCGACGAGCTCATCAATTGCAAAAAGACCTACGACAACTTCGATCCACAAACTGTGAAGGTAGCGCTTATGCCCGGTTCCAGGAGGGCGGAGATCGAGTCAATCTGGCCGGCCATGCAGCAAATTGCAATCCGCTTAAAGCAGAAATACAGCGGAGCCGCGTTCGTCACCGTCGCATCCAATGCGCAGCGACGACAGTACTTGCAGGAGGCGCAGATCGCCGGTTTCGAATGCCAATACAGTATCGACTCGGTCCGTGACACCGCTGCCGCCTGCGATTTCACTGTCGTGACAAGCGGCAGCGCGACGTTGCAGGTGGCCGCGGCGGGATGTCCTATGGTCATCTTGTATCAGTCCAGCAAAATTCTGTGGCACCTGCTGGGCCGCCGGCTGGTCAGGACCGAATATCTGTCACTGGTCAATATCTTGGCCGGGCGAGAATTGGTGCCGGAGTATATACCATACTTCACGTCTATCGAGCCGATTGTGCAAGATGTCACGCGACTCTTGGACAACAAAGACACACTGGCGCAGACCAGCAGCAAACTGATTGCGCTGACCGAGCCGCTGGCCAAGAAGAAAGCTCGCGAGGAGGTGGCAAATATCGTCTTAACGATGCTGCGCTAAGTGGATTGTTTACCGTCTTGGGCAGAATTTTGCCGAAGTTTTTGGAGGACCTGCGTGAGGCAAGAACCAAAGAGCGTGAGAATTGACGTTGCTGCTACCTTTGCCTGTCTGGGGGTGCTCTTGCTCTGGTCGTTAGGCCCGAACTTCATCAAGTACTTGACTGCCCATGTGGATTTGTGGACGCAAAACTTGCTGCGTTATTCCGTGGCCTGTCTGTTCTGGCTGCCGTTTCTGCTTGCGGGCATGAAGAAGCGACACATCGGGGCGGAAGTCTGGAAAAGAGCGCTCCTGCCGGGCAGCGCCAGTATCATTTTCCAGAGTCTGTGGGCCGGAGCATTCTATTACATCAATCCGGCCTTTATGGTGCTGCTTACGAAATCGTCGGTCGTTCTGATAGCCGGTTTTTCGCTGATATTTTTTCGCAGCGAAAGACCGCTGGTCAAAAGCATGGGCTTCTGGCTGGGCCTGGTGCTCTCTGTGGTTGGTGTAATCGGCGTTGTATATCACAAGCAGGATTTTGCCGCGAGCACAACTTTCATCGGCATCCTCATCGGCCTGGCCGCCGCTGTGATGTGGGCCGCCTACACGCTTTCCATACGCATTGCGTTTCAAGACGTTGACAGCCGTAGCGGCTTTTCGGTGATGAGTATCTACACGGTGATAGGGCTTGCTGTGCTGGCGCTGAAGTTCGGGAACCTGCGCCAGTGCACGCAGATGAGTGCCTGGCCCTGGGTGGCTGTGGTGTTCTCGGGCGTGACGAGCATAGCTCTGTCACACGTGTTATACTACGCTGCCATCCGGCGCATCGGGGCGACGGTTCCGGCTATCGTGATACTGGCCCAGCCCTTTACCGTTCTTGCGATTTCACACTTTGCCTTTGGCGAATCGATGAGCGGTCTGCAAATCCTTTTTGGGCTGATTCTGCTGGCCGGCTCGGCCCTTGCCATTTGGGCGCAACAGCACATACGGCTTGTGAATGGCGCTGCACACACGGGCGATGGTTGACCGGGCGGGCCGATTTTGCTACTGTGTTCCTCGGCGATTCTGATAGGCCGAGGAATATCGTCTGAGGCACCCCGCCTAGCGGGAACCAATTAGTGGAGATCCATGGCAGTGAGAAAGAACACATTGTATGCAATCATCCTGACCGTCTGGTCTGTGTTGCTGAACATATCTGCCGCGGCAGAGCCGGCAAAGGGGCCCTTGCGGGTGCATTCGCAGAACCGGCGGTATTTTGCCGGTGGGCCGGGCAAAGCTCTCGACGGCAAGCTGAAATTCGACCTTGCCCGGTTCCAGCAAGCCTATTTCGATCGACTGCGAAGGCGTGTGGCTGCGGCGGGCAAGCGAGGAATCTACGTCAGTGTCATGCTCTTTCAAGGATTCAGCATCGAGCAGAAAGGCACGGCAGGCGATGGGCGATGCCGGAAAGCTCGCCGGGCAAATTGACCTGGCTTCCATGATTCCAAGCAGCCATCTCTGCACAACCGGGTACTGCCTGGCAGATCCCGGCCGGCAATACGATGGTCAAAATCTTGCGGCTCTACCCGCGTCGAAACAACGCAGACGCCCGGTTCGAGAACAAATATCAAATTCGCAAGAACAAAACGCCCTATTGCGAGTATCTCCTAAGTAGTATATGCTACGATTCAACTCGTCTCGATCTTGATGAGTTCGCACGTGTGAATCGTATCCGCACTTGCGCAAATGTGCGGTCCGACGAAAGGTTATATACGAAATGTCTCGGCGAGCGTACATGAGGCTGGCAGCGAGGGTGGTGACGGCTGCATCAGTGCACCTCAAATCTCTTGAGAAGGTCCTTGCAGGTAACGGAGACCCTCGGGTGATCTGGCTTCAGGGGCGGGGACGCAGCGGCTGTTCCGTGTCGCTTTTAGATCGCATGAGCATGATTACGGCGGACGCCCTGCTGCGCAGCATGATTGACCTGGAGTACCACTCAACTCTGATTGCCGCAGCCGGAGATTTGATTTTTCCACAGGCAAATGGTGCTCGCCCGCACCTCACCAAGCTGTCAGCCTTTAGCTTTGCCTGGCTGCCATGTCGTCCGGGCCCCGAAAACGACACAAGTGCTTGAGCCGACCTGGCTGTAGAGCGATGGGACGGTTACGTTGCGGCTTGTTCTTACTCTACGGCAGCTTCGCGGTCCACCGTGGAGGCGCACTGCACCTTCTGGAGCAAATCGTGCACTTTCTCCAGGTCCTGACCGGTGCGCTGCGCCAAGGCGGCCAATTCCGTCATCAGAACTTGACTCTGGCCTTGCAGCCGCTCCAACTCGCTTCGGACGGCTCGCATAATGTCAGTCTGTGTCACAATCCCGCAAAGATGTTTGCCGTCCATAACGACCAGCCGGTGTAGGCGCAATTTATCCATCTCGTTACTGGCGCTGAGGATGGAATAGTCCGGCGGGATCCCTTTGATCGGAAAGGACATGACCTCCGCCACGGACGTACTGATTGGGTCCTTATGCAACGCCACCACCCGCTTAAGCAGGTCCTTTTCGCTGACGATTCCGGCTACCTCGTTTCGGTGCATCGCCAGGATGCACGAAATGCCGTTGGAGGACATGATGCGGGCGGCTTCGGCGACGGTGGCCTCCGCCTGCACCGTCGCGACATGTGTGCTCATAATCGTGGAGACGCACCCCAGCGGACTCAGCAAGATCAGTCCTCGCGTAATGTCCGTCTGGGTCACGATGCCCAGCAGTTGTGCGCCCTGCACCACCGGCAAGCGCCTGATGCCTTTGGATTCCATGATCTCGCCGGCCTTTAGGACGGAGATCTCCGGACACACTACCTCCACCGGGCTGGACATTCGTTCGCGAACCGTTAGTCGGCGAAAATCCGTCTGCTCGCGACCGACGGCCTTGAGAACATCTTTTTCGGTGAGAATCCCTGCGACAAGCTCGCCGCCGACGATGACCAGGCAGGAGACCCGATGGTCGGACATTTTCTTGGCGGCCGAGTAGACCGTATCATCCGACGTAGCTGTGACCACGTCCTTGGTCATGATATCACGAATGCTCAGTTCACAACGACTGGTTGTGACCCGATAACCACGACGCTGGTCTGTCGCAACAGCCGTCGTATCACGTGTCTCTCTCACGTGTCTCATTGGTGTACTCCTGTCACTATACCGTACCGCGCCTTTTTACCTGCCGCGTCTGCGGTGGCCGCGGGCCGCTTCTAGAGTCCGCCATAGCTATTATCGGTAAGCTCCGGTGGTGACTTGGCCAAAAACTTGCGAATGGTACTGCTTGTCGAAAAAAAACTTAATCTGCATAGTAAGTAGAATTACTTATCCTAACGGGGCACATTCCGAGGAAGCCGCGGTCCCAGTTAGGCGGGCACAGCCGCACAGACAGTCGGGGCGATGGCCAAATATGCGCAGTGGGTCTTCAGCCAACTACATACGCGCCGGTGCATGTGGCATAGACCGTGCGACGAAGGTCACTTGCGCTTGCCTCTGGGAATCTCAGGGACGTTCGTCGCGGGCAGCCATTTTGCGAGTTGCTTCTTGACGTCCGCATATTTCGGCTTGTTTGCCAGATTGTTCCACTCCAGCTCATCGGTGTCGTGGTCGTACAGCTCCTCCGTGCCGTCGCTGTAACGAATATAACGCCAGCGCTCGGTCCGCAAAGAATGATTCTCTCTACCGTGCGTAGTCAGGGCCGGACGGTCCCATCCGGCGCGGGCATCTTTCAGCAGTGGTAAGAGGCTTCTTCCTTCCAGCTCTTTTTTGGGCGCCAAATTGCATAGCTCGACCAGCGTGGGATAGATATCGATCATGCTCACCGGACGGCCACAGCGCTGCCCCGGCTTCGTGACACCAGGCACAACAAACATGAGCACGTTGTGCGTCGCCTCCTCCCAGAGCGCGAATTTGCGCCAGTGCAGCTTCTCGCCGAGGTGCCAGCCGTGATCGCTCCAAAGCACGATCACCGTATTGCCGGCATGAGGGCTTCTGTCCAGTGCGTTGACGACCCGCCCCACGCACGTATCGACGAAGCTGATGGATGCCAGGTAACCCTGCACGGCTTTTCGCCACTGCTTGTGCTCGGTGACTTTTCGATGGTCACGCTCCGGCCGCGCCATTTTCTTGCCTATCGGCGGGACATCGTCCAGGTCGTTTTCGTTGACGTTCGGCAATGTCACTTTCTCCGCCGGATACATATCAAAATACTTGGGCGGCACATACCAAGGTAAATGGGGGCGGAAAAAACCGCAGCCGATGAAGAACGGCTGGTCATAGTCTTTATTTAACTGCCGGATGACCCAGTCGGCCACTTTCGAGTCACCCATCTCGCCATCCGGCACATCCACGGGGCCCCAATCGAAGTGAGCCGTTTTGGGGATCCCGTTGAGCGGCCGATTCGGGGGCATCGGATCATCGGGCTTGTTCTTCTGCTGGGACGGAAAGTAGTCATGCCACGAAGGCGGGTCCGGAAAGCCGCCGTGGTATATCTTGCCGGCGCCGACAACGCGGTAGCCGTGGGCCATGAAATGTTGCGGCAGAGTGACGGCGTCCTCAAGGGCCGGCGATTTCCTCCACGGATTAGGATTGTGATACACGCCGGACGTTGAGGGCAGAATCCCGGTCATCAGACTGGCCCGCGACGGATTGCAGGCCGGCGCCGAGCAATGCGCGTTGGTGAAGAGCACGCCCCTTTGCGCGAGCCGGTCCAGATTCGGCGTTTTGACATCCGGATGCCCACCCAGACAGCCGGTCCAATCATTCAAATCGTCGATAGCCATGAACAAGACGTTCGGCCTGTTTTTCGATACCTCCGAAGACAAAGCGCCTCCCGGAAACGCAAACCCGACTGTGGCTGACGCCGTGAGCTTCAGAAAATCCCGCCGATCCATTACACTGCATGTTTGATTCATCTGTTTTCCTTTCAAGCAACAAGATCCAGCAGTTTGACAGATGGCATCTCAGCCGTCAAGCATAGAGATTTTGCATTGCTCTCCGCCTCGGCGGAAAGCTGCCATCCATCGCTCTCCTGGAAAAATATGGAACAAGAATATTGTATCCGCAGCATAAAGTATGTATCATAGCTTGTGGAAGCCCGATACAGGGGCTGGACCCTACAATCCTCAAATGCGAGAATAGCCATGTATTGTCCAAAATGCGGCAGGGAGAATCCGGACGATGCTCGGATTTGCAGCGGCTGCAATTCTGAGCTTCCGGCAGTCGGGACGGCACCCAAGAAAGTCAATGTCAAGACCAGCAAACTGGCTATACTGTCGCTCGTACTTGCGATTCTTGCCCTTCTTGCCGTGCCTCTCGCGATAGGAATGCCGGCGAGGTTTGTCCTTCCCGCTGTCTTGATCCTGGTGGTATCTGCTGTGACCGTCGGTACTGTCAGCCTTATCCAAATTGGGCTAAGCGGCGCGCGGTTAGTGGGTAGAGGCTTTGCGGTAATAGGGATCGCCATTGCGGTCGTTTTCGTGTCCGTGATATTCCTGCCGCCGCTTTTCATCAGGCCGAGAATGGTTGCTTATCGCATGAAGTGCGGGACGAATCTCTACCGAATCGACAAGGCGATGTACTGGTACGCCAACGAATACGACAGCCAATTTCCCCGCGCGGGCGGCCGCGAAAGCGTCTGGCAACCGAAGATAAACGACTGGCGGGCTGAGGATCGGGCCGCGGCGTTTGGCCTGCGGTCCGACGGCGCAGGTGGGGCGGCCAGCATTTCATCCAGCTTCTATCTTCTCGTCAAGTATGAGCAGGTCAGGCCGGAGACTTTTGTTTGTCACCACGATAAGGGCACGAGTGAATTCACGCCGGCCAACTATGGCGTGCGTGACAAAGAGCTTATTGACCTGTGGGACTTTGGTCCGGAGCCTTGGAAGCATTGCAGCTATACCTATCATAACCCGTATGGTCCTTATGCTCTTAGTGTATCCAACTTGCCGGGTATGGCGGTGGCAGCGGACCGCAGCCCGTGGATTGACTCACCCGCCGCGCGAGCCAGAGACTTTGCCGAATTTGATCCCAACGAGCTGGCGCCCCTGAAAGCGCAAAAGCACGGAAACTCTCCGACGCACCACAACGATGGGCAGAATGTACTGTTCGTGGACAGCCACGTGACGTTTGAGACACGTGCGTATTGCGGTATCAACGATGATAATATCTACACGTTCTGGCCGGATGCGAATCCGACGCAGGCTGAAAAAAGGCGTGGCAAACCGCCGGTCCTGGACAGTCAGCCTGCCGGCAGGGTCGATTCCCTGCTGGTGCACGACCCGCCGATGACAGACCGGAAATGAAACCTGAACAACCAAGAAGTAGGATGAATTATGAGAAAATAAGTCACCGGGAGATTGAGATTCTTCCAGGGTCAACGCCCATCCACAAAGCATTGGAAACGATGGCCAGGATCTCATACGAATCGGCAAAAGCGCGCGGCTCGGAGTTCTTAGAACTTCTCGATGCAGGATCCAACCAGACCAATTATTCAGATTTTGTTCATCCTAATTGCCAAGCAGTTCTTGATATGGATTATGTCAATGAGCGGCAATGCAAAACAAAAGTCAGAAAAACTGATGATGGAAGGTACGTTTTCGATGCCTGGTCCTATGCCGTGAATAGGGGTTCGCCTGAAGTATTTCTGGACAGAGTAAAATCCGCATTAGAAGAAAACGTCCAAGACTTTAAGACTTCTACCCGATCCGGCAGACCGAGATCTGCGTCTGAGAAGTCTTCGTGGATAGCCGACTTGTTGGATTTGGTCCTCGAATTTCTCAATCTCTGGACCTGATATTTCTCCACTAAATGCCGAATCCCAATCAAAATATTGATGGCGATTCTAAGAAGGTGCCAACATTGGATTTAACCTAATCTGCAGATACAGATTATAGCCTCTGTTTGAATTTTTCCAGCGCGTAAGGTATGCTGTCGACATAGCCTGCTGTTGTTTTCGAAAAATTGAAAGGGAAAGACGTGAACCGACGTGAATTTCTCAGTTTTGCAGCCGGGGGCGCTGCGGCGGCGATCTTGCCCTTAGAAAGCAGCAAGAGTCTGGCTGCCGCAAGGGCAAATCCGGGACAGCATCCGAACATCATATTCATTATGGCTGACGACCTGGGCTATGCGGACCTGGGCTGTTACGGCCAGAAGAAGATACAAACGCCGAACATCGACCGGCTCGCCGCCGAAGGGATGCGCTTTACGCAGTGCTACGCCGGCGCCGCAGTCTGCGCGCCCTCACGCAGCGTGCTGATGACCGGGCAGCATACCGGGCATACACGGGTGCGCGCCAACTTCGCCAAGAAGGGCGGCACGCTTGTTCTGGATAACGGGCCGGCACAGTGGCGCGTACCACTAAAGCCGGAGGACGTCACCGTGGCGGAGGTGCTCAAGCAAGCCGGCTACGCAACCGGCATCACCGGCAAGTGGGGCCTGGGCGAGCCAAAGACGACCGGCGTCCCCAACAAGCAAGGGTTCGACGAGTGGTTCGGCTATCTGAACCAGAGACGGGCGCACACCTACTACCCGCCCTATCTGTGGCGCAACGAGAAGAAGATTACCCTCAACGGCAACGAAGACGGCGGGCAGGGGCAATACTCGCATGATCTATTTACACAATTCGCCCTGGAGTTCATCAGCCGGCACCAAAGCAAACGATTCTTTTTGTATTTGCCGTACACCATCCCGCACGCAAAGTACGAGATACCGAGCACCTGGCCCTATAGCGACGAGGACTGGCCGCCGGATGCGAAAGTCCATGCGGCTATGATTACCCGCATGGATGGCCACATCCGTCTGATCATGGCTTTGCTGAAGGAGCTCAGAATCGACCGCAACACCATCGTCTTTTTCTGTTCGGACAACGGAGCGGCCAAACGCTGGGAGGGTATCTTCGATAGCTGCGGGCCGTTGCGAGGCCACAAAGGCGAGCTGTACGAAGGGGGCATCCGCACGCCGATGATTGTCCGCTGGCCGGGGAAAGTGCCGGCGGGCAAGACCAGCGATGCCCTCTGGTACTTCGCCGATGTTCTACCCACACTGGCGGACCTCGCCGGGGCCAGGGCTCCGGACAACATAGACGGCGTCAGTATCGTGCCCACGCTGCTCGGCCAAAAACAACAGACGGATGACCGCTTTGTGTACTGGGAGTCTCCGGGGGGCAGCTTACAGCAGGCGGTCCGCTGGCTCAATTACAAAGCGGTACGTCCCGCGGCGGACCGGGTGCTGGAGTTGTATGATCTGAAAACGGATGGGGGCGAAAGACACAACATCGCGCCCGAGAATCTCGGCGTGGTGCACGAAATCGAGACTTTCCTGGACACCGCCCGCACGGATTCGCCGCATTGGCCAACCTGAAGACACCAGAGGCCGAACGGTGCCCCTTCGCGGCAGAACCCGCCAAAGCCCAGATGAGCGGGCGGCAAAATGCAAGGCCCGCGGAAAACTTTCTCGAAAAACCCTTGTTCGCGAAAGACAAAATCGGTAGAGTACGGGTCTTGTTGTGCTCGCCAAGAGCGAATGTAGGACGAGAAGCCTCCGGCTACCAGGTTCAGAGCCACGCATCAACGGGCCGGAGCAAAAGGAGATACGCCGATGAAAACGCGACTTCTGGATGCGGTCGAGAGCAAGAGCCTCAAGAAGAACCTGCCGCATTTTGAAATAGGCGATGTAGTGGATGTCCATTGCAGAATTGTAGAAGGCGATAAAGAGCGAATTCAGGTCTTCACCGGCACCGTCATCGCCCGCAAAGGCCGGGGCATCAACGAAATGTTCACCGTCCGCCGGATGGTAGGCAACGAGGGCGTGGAACGCATCTTTCCGCTTCACTCGCCCAATATCGTCGATATCAGGCCGATCCGAAGCGGCAAAGTACGACGGGCCAAGCTATACTTCTTGCGCAAGCGCACCGGCAAAGCCGTCAGGCTCGCCAAGCGCCACAGTGAGCACACCGTTTCAAAATAAGCGATAATCACCTTCTAAGAATGTTTGGCCCCCGAATTCATTTGGGGGCGATTTGGACAAACCACGGCATGTTGCTGAACCGGCATAGACTGTTGTCCGACCGCAGATCGCTCGGCCGGTGGGGTGAGAAGCGCTGCGAGAAGTTCCTTAAGAGAAAAGGCCTCAAAACGCTGGCCCGCAACTTTTCCTGCAAGACCGGCGAACTGGACCTGGTGATGGTCGATACCGACGGCACTATTGTGTTTGTGGAGGTGCGAACAATAGTGGATGAAACGTTCGGCCCGCCGGAAGAGTCAATCACCCGCTCCAAGCAAACAAAAGTGGCACGGGCCGCCCGCTACTTCCTGGCTACGCACAACATCGAGGACCGCCCGTACCGGTTCGATGTAGTGACAATCACGCTGAGCCAAACCGGGCCGGAACAAATCCGCCACTACGAAAGTGCCTTTACGCCCAGCCGGTGATAACGCTACTGTTTAGCCGCTGCCGGCACGGCGACGGTTACACCCTGAAAAAATGGAACTGATTGATACGCATTGTCATCTGACGTTTGACGATTTGGCGGGGGACATCGACGGTGTCCTGGACCGCAGCAGAGCCGCGGGCGTCACCAAGTGGATAACCGTCGGCACCGACCCGCACGACAATCGAAAAGCTATCGAATTTGCTGAGAAATATGAGGGCATGTACGCCGCCGTCGGTATTCATCCGCATGATGCCAAGACCGTCACCGATGCGATGCTCGGCGAATTGAAAGAGCTGGCACAACATCGAAAGGTGGTCGCCATCGGCGAAACGGGCCTGGATTATCACTACAATCTTTCGCTGCACGAAGACCAACGAAGGGTGTTCGCCGAGCATCTCAGAATAGCAGCCGAGTCGAAACTGCCGGTCATTATCCACTGCCGAAAGGCCTTTGAGGAAACGCTGCAAGTCCTTGATGAATACAGCCGCGACGTTGAAAAAGTGGTATTTCACTGCTTTGGCGGCTCGGCGCAGCAAGCAAAGATTGTTTTGGATAGAGGCTATTACATCTCTTTCACCGGGGTGGTGACATTCAAGAATGCCGAGAAAAAGCGTGCTGCCGCTAAGATTGTGCCGCTGGACAGATTGATGCTGGAGACGGATTGTCCCTATATGTCGCCGGAGCCGGTGCGAAAGCAACGGCCCAACGAACCGGCCCTGCTGATTCACATCGCCCGGTGTCTGGCCGAACTGAGGGACATGGACTTAGCCGATTTTGCCCAGGCCGTAACGGCAACCAGCAAGGCCTTCTTTCAAATACTGTAGGATACAGCCTTGTTCAGCCGCGAGGGTGGCAATTGGGCGAGTGTACGCGCCGCATGCCCGCAAGGCTTTTTTCGAAATCTGTGCCGGGAATAGTTGCATTTGCCACGCACATTTGTATAATTGTGTAAAGATAAATCGAAGGAGCCCATTTCGGAGGTTCAAGGATGAGCAAGATATACCCACCATGAAATCCCAATCTATGTCGGCTATCCGTCCAGCCGCTCGTCATTGATTGCCGGCCAATGAGCCGGACAAGCTGTTGGATGGGCGAGGCTGTCACTAATAGCAGATATACAACCTGAAAAAACGCGTATGAAAATCGTGCCGCTAAATGCTGAACGTGCTCGCGACATTGCTGCGCTGCACATCGCGTGCATCCGGACGGGCTTTATCAGTTCACTCGGCACGGATTTTGTCACCGCCCTGTACGAGGCAATCGCCCAAAGTGATTCGGCCTTCGGCTTCATAGCTGTAGAAGACAGCGAGGTGACCGGATTTGCTGCGTTTACTGCCAATGTCGGCCAACTGTACAAGTCTGTCATAAAGAGAAAAGGCTGGCGTTTGGCGTTGCTGTTGGCCGCCAAGATGTTCTCCCTGTCACGCGTGAAAAAAGTGTTGGAGACGCTGACATATCCTGCCAGAATCAAGCAAGACAAAGTGCCCGCGGCGGAGCTGCTGTCCATCGCGGTCGTCCCGCAGCGACGCCGCACAGGCCTGGGAACCCAATTGGTTCAAAGAGGCCTTCAACATTGTGAGCAGGCCGGGGTCGACGCGGTCAAGGTCTTAGTGGCGGCGGACAACGAGGCGGGCAACAGGCTATACCGTAAATGCGGATTTGCCTTGGTCGGTCAAATTAAGAACCACGGCATCCTAAGTAACATCTACGAGGCGCAAGTCGCCGAGGCGTTACAGCTAACCGAGCTTGCGATTCAGCGTCGTCGCAAGCCGGCAGTACCCACACCTCCGGTGCCGATAAGAGCTGTCGCCGCCGAACGGTCCGCAAGACGCATCGCGCCCAAGGATGCACCTTCTGAAGCCACCGAACGATAGCTTGCGTTAATCTGCAGAAACCCTCCGCAACACCGATGAAGCAGGCACAAAGCAAAGGACCGGCATCACAGACCCTCCTTGGCCTGCTCGGCCGGCCCCTTACTTCATAGTAAGCTATACAATTGATAAACATGATACAGGCCCTACCGGGCCTGTCAATTGTGGAAAATACTTATTTTGGCAGGAAAAAAGAAAAAAGGCGCCCTCCGGGCCAAAAACCACATTTTGATGATTCACAAACAGCAACGGACAGCAAAAGGTTCGATATAATCGATCAACGCGGCAGGATTGCGATGTGGTATGGAGAACTCAGCCTGCACGGATAGACAGCATTGTCAGCCGCCGAAGTGGAGGCGAATTCTAACAATAAGCAGACTTGGGCGCCACCGCACAAGAGGTTCACAATCATATTCTTGCCACCAGCGGTCATGTGGGCGGTAGAAGCGATTCAGTTGCCCCTCAGGGGCGCCGCTAAGATTTGCACCCGTTTTTGTATGGTCAGCTTATTCATACTGACCACTCTGCTTGAGCGGTCAAGCAACCTGAAGAGAAAACGAAAACTATTTGAACATTTTTTTCAAGCATTCGCTTTCTTCGCGCGCTATACTGGCTTCTGGCGACTCTTTGAACATACTCCTAATCGCCTTTTGCTCTTTACTATTCGTTTCCTTGTTCGTTATCGTTATCTGGGCTTGCGTTTTCTGGTGTTTCCTCATGGTGGTCCTCCTGTGTATCTTCTTGCGCTACATCAAGATAATGTATAGTAGCAACATACCGTTTTAATTCATCTCTTTTGTATAATAATTCTTCATTTATTGGCCTCAGCAAACGTGCTAATTTGTCCTCGTTCGCAGATGGAATACGTGCTTTCTCAAACAAGTGTTCGGCTTCTTGCCGGTCAATAACGAAACTATGTGATGGATAACCATGTGTCAATTTTTTCAGTGATGATGATTTCAAATTCTTGCTGTGATTATTTAGTCTTTCCCCATACTCTCCGGCGACCAACATATTTCGATGATATTCACCTAACCTGATAGGATCAAACTGTGCCTAGATAGGATGAAATAATCCGGTTGTCAATTTTGTGGCTATCTCCGAAGCAGTTTTTGTCCTTATCCTGTTTTCGCTGCGTCTAATCAATTTCAGAAAATCTTGCTCAAACATATGAAAGGCT
>Ga0180434_10006324_pt1 | contig 13659 bp, 34 predicted proteins | sample SS_ome_7_FD_132453 | JGI IMG/M metagenome (GOLD analysis project Ga0180434, IMG submission 132453) | Hypersaline lake sediment archaeal communities from the Salton Sea, California, USA - SS_1_D_2 metaG | ecosystem: Environmental > Aquatic > Non-marine Saline and Alkaline > Hypersaline >... | reverse complement strand
TGTGGAGCATTATACTTCTCCAACGGGAAAATTGATGACAGATATAAGCCGAGCCAAGACAGTATCAAATGGGCCAAGGAACATCCCGAATTAGCATAATCCTTCATTCCTAAAATCTATTCTAGTCCTCCATTCAATCCTCACGCCAGATTTACCTTATTGACTTTCTCCGAGTTTTGTGGTAGAGTACCCTCTTGAACAATAGAAAGGAGATCAAAATGGATGAGCCTGTAATACTCGAAGCAACAGAAGTAATCAACTCAATCTATGATGTCCTCTGTCAAGCTGATGGAGAGTTCATAGAACAGATTGCCAATCAAGTCCTGACCCGCAAGGTAAAGTACAAAGAAGATTCTTTGTTTGAAGAAATCGAAAATTAGGTCTTGACTTGCTTCGGTTTTTGTGATACAGTATCCATCGAACAATAGGAAAGGAGTTCGTCATGGCAAGAAAGAAAATCGAGGATAAGAAAGTCATCAACGTATGGGTTTGTCCTGAGTGCAAGGATACTGCCGAAATTACCCCCGACTGGTATCAGAACAACGGTACTCCCATGTGCGTCAACGACGAAACGGGCTGCGATTGCGATATGGAGTATTCGCATACAGAAATCGAAAAATAGTTCTTGACTTGCTTCGGTTTTTGTGATACAGTACCCATCAAACAATGGAGGACTCCCATGGAAAATCATCCCCGCTGGACTGTCTATCATGCCGACAACCCAAACTTCGGTTTTGGAGAACGGCCCAAGTTTCCTCAAGAGTATACTAAGGTAGCTCTTGTTGCCTGCGAGAACATTGAGGATGCCTTTCGTCTGACCAATCATATTGAGAGGGATTGGAAGTACAACCCCGAGATTATATGGTATGGCGCTCGCTGTCGCTCTACGTCTGTTGGCGATATTGTCATTGACCCTGACTTGGGCATTTGGTACTGCGATAGCGTAGGTTGGGAGAAGCTCGATAAATAGTTGAAAAAAGATCTTGACTTTGCCTAGTTTTTGTGATACTATGCTCGCATAAACAATGGAGGTAGGCAAATGGCAACTCTCGTTAAAGAAGCAAAATACATTCTCAGCAACATCGGCAACAACAACAATAAGTTCTGGTACGTTGAGCTTTACGATGACGCCTCTACCATTACTCGCAATGGTCGGGTTGGAAAAGGCGAGGCTGTTCATCCTAAGTCGCATGGTTCCATGTATGCGGCAGAGAAGTTCTTTGATACCAAATGCCGAGAGAAGGAACGCAAGGGCTATCAGCCTTTGAACGTTGTCGGTACACAGACAGGCGAAAGCGTAAGGGTTCAGCCTGTTTCTAATCTTGAGTCTATTGCCAAGAAGCAAATCAAGACGAACAACTCTATCGTACAAAAGTTGATCGCTTACTTTACCAAGGTCAATGCTCATAACATCTGTTCGGCAACGGGCGGTCAGATTACATTCAGCAATGATACGGGCTTGTTCTCGACTCCGCTTGGTATTGTAACGCAGTCCAACATTGATCGGGCAAACAATCTTCTCATTAGCATTGGCGATAAGGTTGCGACTTCCGATTACGATTACGAGTTGGAACGTTTGACGAATGAATACATGATGCTCGTTCCGCAGGACGTTGGAATGCGGCAGGTTCGGGTAGCTTCTTTTTGGCACAACCTCTCAGCGGTTCAGCGGCAAAAGTCCATTGTCGATTCATTGCAAGCTTCTCTCGTACAGGCGACTCAGGCTCCGCAGGACGCTCAGGATGACGCTCAGACGGACGCAGAGAAGGTCTTTGATGTTCAGCTTGACCTTGTTACCGATAAGGCCGTCATCAGCGAAATTAACAGACTCTACAAGGGCAGTAAGAACAACGCTCATGCTTGTTCCCATCTGCAAGTTAAGACTGTTTACGCTGTTCAGATTGCAACGGAGCAAGCGGCGTTTGAGTCCAAGGGTAAGGTTATTGGCAACGTCAAGCGGCTTTGGCATGGGACAAGGGCAAGCAACGTCCTGTCCATCTTGAAGCAAGGCTTGGTTATTCCTCCGTCATCATCGGCGCATTGTACGGGACGGATGTATGGGGATGGTCTGTACTTCTCCGATCAGTCAACCAAGTCGCTTAACTATTCGCATGGCGTTACTTGGGGCCATGGTTCGGCAGATAACAACTGCTTCATGTTCCTTGCGGATGTTGCCATGGGAAAGTCCTACAAACCGACAAGCGGATGGGGCAAGCGGTTCCCTGTTGCAGGTTATGATTCAACGTTCGCCAAAGCAGGAGTAAGTGGCGTTCGGAACAATGAGATGATCGTCTACAAAACCTATCAAGCATCTCTCAAGTTCCTCGTTGAGTTCAGCGATTAGTCGAAAAAATGTGTTGACAAACGAACGGTTTTATGATACAGTACCCCTTACAACAATGGAGAAAGCAATGAAGAAAAAATATGATAACGCCCCTGCGATGATGAAAGACTTTTTCGGACAGAGGAAATGGAAAGGCTCTTATGTCCATATGTCTCTGACCATGAAGTTTGATCAGACTCGTATGACAAAGATTACCCTGACGACAAGCGGAACGCATCAGCGTTGGACAGGGTTCATTGTCAGCATCGTCCATAAACAGAATGGGGAGATTGGACGACAGTTCTTCCCTTTCAAAGACTACCTTAAGCCTGACCCCAAGACCATCAATGGCATCAAAGAGGTCAATCATCTTTGGCCTGTCCATAATGGCGGCGGGGCTATCGAATGGTATGGCCCTACTCCTACCAACGATTCTGTCGTGGATATGATCGAGGCAATACAGGCTTGGATAGCAGATTGGCAGGTACTCTAATGGAAGAATGGAAAGGACAGAATACCTTACATCCTGATTGTTCTGATAAGTCTGCGGCTCCTTGGGGCTTCGATGACTTTGGGTATGGTACAGTCGGTATGGCAATCCTTGATTGGATACTGAATGTATGGGATGAGATTTGTTGTCCTCTTGAAGACTTGAACAACCTTGTCATAAGCGAGTTCAACTTCTACATCAACGATGAGAGGATAGCAAAGCATCTTGCCGAGTCTTGGCTTGAAGAGTATCAAACGCTCTTGCCTATCATATTAGGCGGCGATCTGATAGGATACGAGAACGCAGTCAAAGAATGGTTGCAGAAGAAACTGGGAGAAGTTGCTTGACATTCTAAGCGGAGTATGCTATAGTACCCGAAACAATGGAGGAACCTATGAGCAAGTTTCAACTATTCGATGATGATGGCAACCCTCAGAGGTTGGAATGTCCGTTCTGCGATACAGTCATAGTCGATGAAAATGGTTACGCAGTTGAGAACCCTTGCGAGCATTGGCTGCTTGGTTGGACAGACCTTGGCTCCTGCGATCCTGTTTTTCATGCCGACAAAGATACCAATGATCTATTGATTGTTGCTGCGGTTCATGGGACAGGCCCGATTGATGAGGACGGAGAAGAATTGGATGAGATCGAAGTCATTCAGAAGGCGATGGATCATCTCAAGACCAAGGGCGTCATCATCATTGAAGTAGAATCCGAAGGTATGGCTTGCGGAGGCCCGTCATTCAAGGTTACGGATACTCTCGTATTTCATGCAAAATAGTTCTTGACTTTCCTGCTCAAGTATGATACCATGCAGGTAACAATGGAGAAGACCTAACGGTCTAGGAGGAATCATGGTAAGCATCGGCATCATTCAGAACAATACAGGGGCGGCTCATCGGTTGGTCGCTCTCATGGAAACAGGCGGCTTCTATGTTATCGCTGACGATGACGCAAGAAAGCACAACCTTGACGCAGGCGAGACTGCGCTATTCGAGTTTAACCCTGAAGATCAGTTCGCCTATCCTCTGTCCTATGCCAAGGTCGAACAGGCAATGAAGGATTACAGGACATTGAACAGGGAGTTCGAGACGGAGGGCAGGCAGAAGATCAAAGAGGAACTAGGAGCATAACATGCAGAAAGGCGACATAGTTTCCATCTATCAGAATCCAATGACAGGGACAAACTACGAAGGGGAAGCTGAACTGGTTAGCAAGGAACGGGAAACGACAGATACCGAGAGTTGGCTTGTTCGGTTTGTTGGATTTGACGATGGAGAGTTCTATCGTACCATCGCAGTTGACAAGGAAAGAAAGCCACTTTTTTCTATTGACAAAGGCTGAAGATTCTGGTATAGTACCCGCATAACATCAAGAAAGGACAAGATCATGCAGAACGGATTTGTACAGTTTACGGATGAAAGCGGTAAGGTCGTTACGACCAACGGTAGCCTGACAGTCATCAGGGATGGCAGTCGCAATCTCGCCTTCTACGGAAGTCGGGGCCGTTCAGTCCTGTCGGACAAGGAGTTCGAGGACGTTCTTGACTCCATCGGGCTTCCCGTCCCTGCGGCTCCTGTTGCGGCAGATACGGATGACGATGACGATGATACCGATTTTACGCTTCCTGCCTGATTAAAAATGGGAAGGAGATGCCAGTTCGATTCTGGCAGTCCGGTTGAATCCGATAGGCTTTAGCATAATATGGAGTAATGCGCCTACCCACCAACTTAAGGGAAGACAATGGAAACATATGTACTCATAAGCGCAGAGAACAAGCATGGGGAATTCAAAACCGTTCTCGTTCGTAAAGATGAGCTTGAGGATTCAAGTATCGAAGACTTCTTTCTCGTTGACTCAAGAAACTTCGAGAACCATGGCGAGGTCGAGATAAGCGGCGAAGCTACCAACATGATGGACGCTTGGTATACTTCAGGATAGGAGCATCATGGACGACGATCTACAAGCAATCCTACAACGCATCCTTGACTCCGCAGACAACACAGGCTGTACTCCTGATCTGACAGTCGTAAGTCAAGATGCTGTAAATGATCTAAAACAGTACATGAAGCATTACGACTTGGGCGGCATGGGATTCATGTCTGGCGTGAGATGCAAGCAATGCGCTTCCCCTGTCGATGATAATGGTTTCTGTACCGACATAACCTGTCCCTATTCCGATTGGAACCAAGAGATTCCAAGAGACTTGATCGAAAGCGGAGGCACAACGTTAGACATCGTTGACGAATGTCGTAAGAAGAATATCCCTGTCAAGATAAGAGACGAAGAGTTACGGGCTTCTTGCGATCTGTTTGAATGTTATCAATGCGGATGGACGTTTGACATTGAGGATTCATTCAAGGTAGGCGAAGCTCTTGTCTGTCCCAAATGCGCTGAAAAATGTCTACAACTATAAGGAGCAATCATGCCTGACTATGATGTAACGATCAAAGCAACCGTCATCAAAACCATTCGAGTTGAAGATGCAGAGGATGAAGATGACGCAACCCAACAGGCTCATAGTATGTTTACAACTGCGCCTGATGCAGATGGACAACCTGAGAAGTACGATGAGCAAACGGTTGACTGCGTAGAAGTTGAATAATTTTCTTGACTTCTGAAACGGATTGTGATACAGTACAGAAAAATTAACGGGAGGGGTAACGGAGAGCATCATATTAGAAAGTCAATGGTAGGTCAACCTTGGTTTTCTCGTAGGCTGTAGCGAGTCACTTTTGGAGACTAGACTCCTTCTCCGCCCCTCCCGATAACATTTGACAAGATCATGCGAGGTAGTCATGATAAAAATAGACGAAGGTTATTACAAGTTGGTTGAAGAGCATGACGACAAGGATGTTGATTGGGGAAAATGTCATGGCAAGACATATAGCGATGGCATTCATCATTTCGTCATGTATACCTACGTAGATCATCCTGAGCGGATCAGCATGCATCCAACAATGGTATCGCAAAAAGCATTGAAGAAAGTATTTGGAGAACACGCATGTTTATCGTCATAGAAATCATCGGAAGAGAGTTGGGCAAAGTTCATACAAACCTGAATTGGGATCAGGCTCTTGATCTCGCAACCAAGATCGTCATGGAACAATGCGACGAGTCCGAAGAGGACATTCGGGCAGAGTTTGAGAACGACAACGACTATTGGTATGGCGCTACTGCCGAAGAAGGCTTTACCGTCTACATAGCACAAGCGGAAGGGAAGGAATAATGCGCCGACTACGATCAATCGAAAATGAGCAAGTACAGTTGGAAGTTATCGAATGCGATTGCGGCTACCACATGGGTATTGATGCAACGTATCTCGATCAAGTTGAAGATGTTTTCCTGACTTGCCCTGCTTGTACCAAACGCTTCAGGACAGACGAAATATGTCCTGAAGATGGCAAAGGCGTACTCGATGAATGTAACGAGGTATGCGCTCAACATGATCCCGATTGCGATGGGTTCTGCGATCATCTTGAAGGACATATGAACGCTTGCTTGGTTCAGACCTAACTCTCTGTCGTTCATCCTCCATGCAAGGGGCGTTCAACTTTCGCAGTTGCGCCCCTATTTTTGTGCTTGACTTTCCACGGAGAGTATGATACTATGCTCGCATGAACAATAAATAAGGAGAGTTTCATGAGTTCGGATTACAACTATCAGATCGTCGTTGGTTGGGATGGCAAGATTCCTCTTGATGAGCATGGGCATCATCTTGATCCCGAAACTCTGCGTCCCGTTGAGCCTTCAAGGTTTCGTCCCTTGATCTCTGCTCGTCAGGTTGCGCTCAACCACGTTTGCAAAAGGGAACTGCTTGGTAATCGTCGCAAGTTTCAATGGGCAAAGGAACTAACCAATCCCTACGGAGCATTGGAGTATGCTGTCGGGAATGGCGATGACTTCCATTGCTTCGATTGGGCTATGCTGCCTGATGGTCGGGTTGTCCTTCATGCTACTGTCAACTCCGAGACGGGTTGCTTCATCCAAGGGGCAGGCTATGAAGTCGTATCGAAGGAAGATGCTCCCAACGTTGCCTGCGGTATGATTGACAACGCAATAGATTGGTTGGGATGGAACGATGTCCGTCATTCCAAGAAGGGTTGGAACCAAGACCCTTACTACTTCTATCGCTCAGTCGTTTGGCATCTTGATGACAGTCCTGATAAGCCTGACTTCTCATGGCGACAGGTTCGGATGGGGAGTAAAAGGTTCTCCAAATATCTTGTAAAAGTTGCTTGACATTTCCCACGGAATATGATACAGTACCCGCATACATAATGGAGAAAGCGCAGGAGGAATATCATGGAGAAGTTACTCAAGAGACTCAACGCTGACATTCGGGATCATCGGGAAGCAATGATGATGTATGCTCGCTACTTTGGCTTGCCATATGTCGAGCAAGACCTGATCGAACTCATGGAGTTTTGGGCAAACGAACCTAAACAGATCGTTACCATTACTCTCGTTACCGACAACAAGGAAGTACATCGGCATTCCCTTAATCTCGATGGGTCAACCATGTTGTACTCTGAAGTCGTCGCAATCTTCTGCGGTTGAAGGAGTTATGGAATAGTAATTTTTACTAAAGAAAGTTCTTGACTTCGCACGGAATGTATGATACCATGCATGGCATACGATAAGAAAACCCCAATGGAGGAAACAGAAATGAGAATCAAGGAACATCTCGCAAAACTGAACGAAAATCTTGACAAGATTGCCGATGGCGCAACTTGGGGAGAGTTTGGTTATACCGAGCAAGGCGGCAAGAAGATTCGGGGGCCGCATATTACGGTCATGATCCCTGCCAAGGTTGAGCTTGCTCCCAATGCTTTCGAGCGCATCGTTGATCTGTTCAACGAGCATCATAGCGATGTCGAATGGGATGGCAATGTCAAGCATACCCATCATGGCGGAGGTCTCTACAAGGGTAAGTACTACGAACTTACCATGGACGTAGTTTAGTCTTGACTTTCCCCAAGGTTTGTGGTATATTACTCCTCAACAATAAAGGAGGAATCCATGCAACCTATGACAATAGACAAGGCTTGCGAAGTCATTGCTGAGTTGATCGGCAAGATCGCCAAGGAAACCAATCAGGAAGGTCTGTTCGGTCAAGTCCATATCGAGGATAAGGATTGGCCTTACGATTCCTGCGTTGAACTGATGATCCGTATGCGGAATGGCGGAGAGTATCATACGGGTTACTGTATCTCTCCCATGATCGAACAGAAGGCAATGGGTCTTGAGCAGAAACAGACCGACTTCATTCAGTACTACGTTCAGCATGAAGAAGTAACAAGGGGAGTCCATTACTATCCTGATGGATCGGGCGAACCTGATACGTCCGATCTTGTTGACGACTTTGTTACCGAGAGTCCTTCGCAAGCGTCAACCAAAGCAATAATGCTCTACATCGAACTTTGCGTCAATCAAATGTTCGAAGCAATGGCAGAGGAAGAAATGGCCCAAGAGACGGAAGACATGTACGATGAATGGGCAGCAGATTCAGAAACAAGTTTCCGAAGGGGTTGATATGGCAGACAAGTTACAGATGGTTTGTAGTACCTGCGGCAGTACCGAAGTACGCAGAGATGCAGACGCAGCATGGAATCCTGAAAAACAGGCGTGGGAACTCGTTACTACCTACGACAATGCTACCTGCGAAGATTGCGAAGGGGAATGCTCAATCAAAGAAATCCCCTACATACCTGCCCCTCCCGATCCGTCTTGTTCGGATTCGGATTGTCCAGATTGTAAGAATGGGAAATGTACGACTGATCCTTTGTTCGATTGTCCCGAATAAACTCTTGACTTTCCCTCATGTTTGTGGTATAGTATCCTCAAACAATGGATAAGGAGGTAGCAACATGGTAATGATCGGCAACATAACATTGAGCGGCAGACCGAGGGAAGATGATCTTCGTACAGGCGTCATCTGTATGGGTTGCTTGGAAGAATGCAACGAGACGGGCGAAGATAATTCCTTTTCCGACCACTTCGGACAGGTTGAATGTTGGGATGTCGTTTCGGACTGTTGCGGTTGTAGTACAGGGGAAGGCGTCATCTTTCTTGACAAGTCGAGTACCCATATTGCTCGCAAAGATCATGTCCGTAACGGTAAAGTCATCATCCCGAAGGGAGCCAAGTATCGGGCTTATATCAAGAAAGGGTATGTCATTGACCCTGATTCGGGAGAGCACAAGGGTCTCTATGAGTATCGCAAGAAACTCTTGGAAATGCCGAAGCAGAAGTTTCCTCTCATGGTCATAAAAAAGTCTTGACTTCTGACGGAATCTATGATACAGTACGACTGAACAATCAGAAAAGGAGAAGCAACATGCAGGAAGTATTACATGAGTACGTCAAGGAACGGGTAGCTGGCAGGCGTCAGACGGTAGGTGTTATCGTTGGCACCCTTGTCAAAGGACAGATCGTTACGGGTTGGGCCAAGACGAACCTGAAAGCAGGCGACAAGTATAACAAGGGCTATGGACTGACGTTGGCTCTTGATCGGGCAAGGGGTCAGCAGGTATCGCCCGAGATTCCGCCTCAGATGGTTCGGCAGATGACCGAGTTTCGCAATCGTTGCGTTCGGTACTTCAAGCAGGCAGACAGCCTCTCGCTCAAGGGACACTACGTTGCGTCCAACGTTGAGCGGGAACTAATAAACGCTTTGCCCGAAGAACTCAGGGTGTTGATGTCCCGCTGGGCAGACATGGGGTTCGGGGGCATGATTATGGGTATTGTTGAGTAAGTCGTTGCTGCTCCTCCATAGAGTCGCCCATCCTTCGGGGTGGGCGGCTCGCTCTTTGTGTAAGCAGCTATCGCATTTGTCAAGCAAAAAGTTTCTGGCGTGAGTGTATAATTAGAGGAAAATAGTTCTTGACTTCCGAAGCTATCTATGCTATAGTACCCGTATAACATCAAGAAAGATGCTAACCCAAAGGAGAGAAGATGCATTACTTCTTCAACGATTACTTCAGTTAAGTTTCTAGCATGAGGCTAGAGACAAAACTGGAGGAATCCAAATGTCTCGTACATATCGCAAGAACGCTCGCTACTTCATGAAGTTCCGTGGCGAGGTTTATTCGTCCTACAAGGATCGCACCGTTAAGGGAAAAGCTCGCAACTACAAGGAGTATGACTGGCGTACCGCTTGGAAGAACGGCGATGACCTGACTGGCTCTGCTCGTTTCTTCGAGATTGTCTTGGTTGGCGACTCCGAGAACTACCATCGTTCCCCGCCGAAGGATTGGAAGGCCATGTGCCATCGCATTGATCGTCGTCGCTACAAGGACGCTCTCCGCAACAACGAGGATGCTTTCATCAAGTCTTCTTTTGATCCTTGGGATTGGGATTAAAAGTTCTTGACTTTGCATCAGAAATGATGTATAATAGAGCTTTAGAATGGAATGTTGTCCTAAAATTAAGAAGAAAGGAGGCAAATCATGCGTAGTTGATGATAGTCACTTAGATTTTCGATTTAGGAGAATAAAATGTTTTGGAACCCCTCAGAGTATTTCTACAACTCTGAGGGGTTTTTTGTTGGAAAAAAGTGCTTGACTTTGGAGAGGATTTGTGGTAGGATGCTCTTGTAACAATGAAAAAGGGAAGTTGCCAACGCAAGGAGGAAAGACCATGAGCCGAATCGACGTTGTTCCTGCGGAGAAGGGGAAGTTCAAGATTCTCGTCAACTTCATTCAGAGAGGGATCGAGTATGTCTCTCCTGATCTCGCCAATCAGGAAGCTATCGCTATCCATCAGGGTATGCCGCATGCAAGCCTGAGTTTGATTAAGGAGACATCGAAGAAGGCTTAACAACATATGCTCCGTTCGTCTAGCGGCAAGACGCCCCCTGTCGGGGGAAACATGGCCCCGCTCCGAATGCATGCATCGAGAAGCAACTAAATACTAGGAACGGTTGTGGATCGAAGGAGAGCAAGGGGTAAGGTTCGAATCCCATACGGAGCGCCATTCAAAGAAAGAACAAACATGTTCTCAGACCGACATACAGGTATTATCGACCTTCATGTTCAACTCAGACTAGAATGCGATGCCTCTCCCGCCGAAGTAGAGAAGACAGTTGAACTCTTGGAAAACTATTTCCCAAACCACATTGGGCTTGTTCGTATTTCTGACGTGGAAATACATAACAAGACAACCTTCAAAGAAGCCAATGAGATATGAGTAAATGCGATCAATGTAACGGCTTTTGCTGCACCCGAGAACCTTTCAACTCTGTCCGTATAGAGAAACGAGAAGTCGTACCTCTAAGGAAGAAAGGCGCTACCGTCATTAGTCTAGGCTATGGCGTTTGGGAAATGCCTATCGGTAAGACAGCCTGTATCTTCTCCAAGAACGGACGTTGCTCTATCTATAAAAAACGTCCCAAGGCATGTCGAGACTTTGATTGTGCCAAAAGCGAAGCCTTCCAAGAGTTCTTCAAGAAACATTATCCCGAAACATATCGAAAAGTTTTTGGAAAATAGTTCTTGACTTCCCTTGTAGGATATGATACTCTGCTCCTTGCAACGATGGGAAACCTCAACAAAGGAGTAGTAATGTACGCAACATTCGATCATAAGGGATACGACCTCAAGAACATCAAGACATTCGATACAGACGATGGGTACGCTTTCTCCGCTACCCTCTACCTCAACGGCAAACGTATCGGCAACGTTCAGAACTCAGGTACGGGAGGGCCAAACTCCTACCATTTTTTCTCGAAAAGCAAAGACCCCAAAGCCTTCAGGGAAGCATACAACAAAGGTATGTCTGCTCTCAAGAAAGCCGCTCAGGAAACCGAACAGAGCGATTGGGTTGAGGTCGAAGACATATTCATCGAGAAACTTCTGAACGATATAGAGAATGGTCGTAGGTTCAAACGCCTCTGCAAAACCAAGACCCTTCTGCGCTTCAAAGGCGACGATGAAGGTTCTTACCGTAGCGTCAAAGTTGCCTTCTCTCCCGAAGTCAAAGCCAAGCTCGAAGCGGTCTACAAGGAAAAGGGTTGGGAAGTTGTTGAATGGCTGAACGAAGCCTTCATAAAATAATCCTGACTTTTTTCGGAATGTCTGTTCAATCTCTGCTTCTACAGAGATATGAACATTAAAGACATACAAATCGGACGTTATTACAGTCTCGCTATATGGGAAGACGACTATCCCTTCTTCCTCAAATGTATCGAAAAGACAGATGGATATTGGGTATTGGAATGTCCTAGCATGGAATACCCAATGTATATCTACGATCATGATAGCGAGCTTAACGGGTTAGAAGAAATCACACAACAGCGATACATCATCCATATCTTAGGACTGATGATCGAGAATGACATTGTTGATCAGGTCAAGACGCTCTCAGAAAAACTGAAAAAAGAGACTTGACATTCCACCAACTATATGCTATAGTACCCTCATACAATCGAGAAATATGGAGGATACTTAACATGGATATCGGGAAACTGTCATTGGAATACGATGGGAGTATTGTTGCAATGGGACAAGTAGTTGGGAACATTGCTCCTGATACTCTTACCCCTAAAGAAGTCAAATCATTCAACGAGGAATTGGTCAGACGTTGGAATGCTTTTGAGGATACCAGTCCCGAACAACAGTTTTGCAACGACATGGGAGAAGTCTACATGGATGAGCAGTCCCGTCTGTTCGACTAAGGAGAGTCTATCGTGAAAGTATTGATCGACGGTAAAGAAGTCAAATGTCTCAACGATGTCAAGGTCATCTATGATGGCGGATACTACGACGAAGATGTCAATGGGAAAGACGTTCAGGTCGAACCGCATCTGACTGTTACCCATGAAGGAGTCATTCTTGACAACATCAACGAAGGAGAAGTATTCTCTACCATGGCCTTTGACTTGGATTGTATGATCGAACTATGCAAATAAGTTCTTGACTTTTCCTGTAGAATATGATACTATGCAGGAAACAATGGAGAAGGAGGAAAGAACATGCATTGTAAGTTTTGCTACGATACGATGGAATGCGTTGGCAAGGGCGAGTACGCTTGCGACAACTGCGGAGCAACCTTTGACGCCGACGAAGATCCTCCGTGGACTGCACCTGTTGTAGCAGAAGAACATCGTAACCCTATCTGTACCTGCGGAAATCCTGAAATGGGATTCAACTGCACCTGCGAATGGGCAAGGGAACACAAGGGTAACATCCTCTTTTCCTGCGAGTTCTGCGGCATCTATGAAGCCTCTGAACCCCGCTGTAACAAATGCGAATGGGAGAAAAAATGAAACTTCAAGTAAGCGTCGAGAAAAGACTTTACTGTACGGGGACGGTTGAAGTAGAAGCCGATACGCCCGAAGAAGCCATTGACGAAATCGAAAGACAAATCAATGCAGGCGAGTTGCAGACAACAGCAGTCGAATGGAACGATCCTACCTATGAGGACATGTCTTTCCAAACAACGGGAGATGTAGACTAATGAGCGATGTAATCTGGCGTGATACATATCTTCAACTTTCAAGACTGATTGCCGAGATCAATGCAGTCGGTCTGACATCGGATCAGATACAAGGTCTTTGCGAATCAATGGATCTGCATCCCGATGATCTGAATGAGCTTTTCGAGCGAGCCAATACGCTTTGGGAAGTCGGCAAGTCCAATACGCTTGGCGAAAGTCAAGTCCATGTCAACTGTCCAAACTGCGATGAAGGAGTACTCGATCAAACAGCAGTCAACGATGATGGTTATGAGCTTACCTGTCCAAACTGCGGAGCCTATGTCCTGATAGACGATAATGGCTTTGTTACGTTAGGAGAGTAATGACTACCAAGAAAGCAATCAAAGGGAGTAGGATCAAGAGCCTCTAT
>Ga0180434_10006323_pt1 | contig 13667 bp, 16 predicted proteins | sample SS_ome_7_FD_132453 | JGI IMG/M metagenome (GOLD analysis project Ga0180434, IMG submission 132453) | Hypersaline lake sediment archaeal communities from the Salton Sea, California, USA - SS_1_D_2 metaG | ecosystem: Environmental > Aquatic > Non-marine Saline and Alkaline > Hypersaline >... | reverse complement strand
GCCTTGAGCAACGGTGTCCCGATCGTGATCAACATGGTTTCCATAACGCCTTTCAAGAGCTGCTTTTGCCCCTCGAAAGTCGCTTGCATTTTTTCCCGGAAGCCTTCCGCTGTCCCTCCCGCTTTGCCCATTTCAAGGCGCATTGCCTCGATCGCCTCACGCCCGCGCAGCACAACCTTCACGCCGTCGCGTGTTGTTGTGTACATCGCTTCGGACGCGGCGTTGTAAGCAAGCATCCCGCGAGCTCCGAAAGCTCGATTCAAGATCGCGTTCCGCTCTTTCTCCGTGAGATCCACCGACGCATCAGAGAAGTCCGACATGATCGAGAGCACGTCTCGCATCTTGCCGGTCTGCTTGTCGAAGATTTGAACCCCGGCTTTCTGCAATGCCTGTTGCGCGTTCTGGTCTGCGGCAAGTCGACGATACGACTCGCGAACCGCGGTGGAGCTCGAAGACGCATCGATGTTCCGATTGCGCAAGAGCCCCATCAAGATCAACGTGTCGTCCAGCGATTGCCCGAACGTGCCACCCGCAGCGGCGGCTTTCGACAACCCTACCTCGAAATCCCGAGTCTGAAAGTTGGTCAACTGCGTGATGCGCAAGAGCTTGTCGGTCGTTGCCCCGGCTTCTTCCGCTGCCATCCCGTAGGCGTTCAGGGTACCCACGACCGCTTCGGCCGATTGCGCAACCCCGAGTTGACCGAGCGACCCCGCCGCAAGATCAAGAACGGGGAGCAGGGTCTTTGTCGACTGCTCCGCGGTTTGCCCTGCGGTCGCAAGAGACAACAGCCCGTCCGCCGCTTCTTTCGGGCTGAACTGCGTTTCAATACCCGCCTGCTTTGCGGACGCGGCAAGCATGTCCATTTCCTTTGCGCTTGCCTTCGTGACCGCCCCGACCGCCGCAAGTCCGCTCTCGAACCCCGACGCCGTGTCCGCGAGCTTCCACATACCCGCGGCGAGCCCTCCTGCAACCGCCGTCGTCGTCGCGAACCCGGTTGCCATCGTCGCCATGTTCGCGCGCATGCCTTTCGAGCTGCGCGCCGCTGTACCGTCCAGCGTGCGAAAGTTGCGATCGATCGTCCGCATCGGACCCGAAGCCATGTCCTTTGCGGTGAACGTGAACCCGAGCCCCATGTTATTTAATGCCACGGCGTGCCCCCGCTGAGTTTCAGCGACGCCCCGCACGTGCCGAGCGTTTGAGCTCGCTTGCTTCCCGCTTGCGCCGCTCCCCTATCATAGCAAGCAAATCCTGAAACTCGTCAACGTCCAGATCGTCAAGGTCGGACCACGTGATAGATAGCCCGCTTCCGCCGTGCTGCGTCCACGCGGCGTCAAAGCGGGCTTTCAACCACGACTCGGCTTGGTAGAGCGGGAGGAACGCTTGCGGGCTTGTCGCCTCTTTCTCCTGCGTTGTCGTCGGCGCCCAGTGCGCAGGATGAAGTCGAGATCGAAAGGGAGCGTGTGCTCCTGTTCCGCAAAGCACCGCGGGCAAGAAATCAGAATATCCGACTCGACCCCGCAATCTTGCGCGTCAAACAAGTCCGTCAAGTCCAGCGCTTCATCAAGCCCGAGCTCGCGGATCCAATCGAGCTTGTCCCCGTCCGACACGCCCTCGATCGATGTGATGCGGAGAGCAAGGGACTGTTCCATGATCGTTTCGGGTGCGTCTTCCTGCACGCCAAGAATGAACTTCTCGTCCGCACCGGTCAACAGCTTGAAGCGGATCACGGTGTCCTTGAACTCGGCTTCAAAGCTGTTGTCCCCCGCCGCGATCTTCTCCCGTGACGCATCGGGCAGATCGTACACGTCAAGCTCGTTCTCGCAATCGACGGACCAACGGATCCGCTTGCCGCAGTTGCGGCAAGTGCAATCGAAGTCATACCGCGGACCGTATGTGTGGATCCCAAGCTGAACGAGCGCGTACACCCGATCGCCCTGCAATACTTGCGGCCAGTCAACGATCGGTTTGTCGTCCCGGTCCGTCTTGAACTTGTAAGGCCCCGGCGAAAGCGTCTCGATCCAACAATCGCGGATCAAGGATTCGACCACGAGACCACGTTGCGCGAGCTCGCGATCTGTGAGCTTGCGCCCTTCGCGAACCCGCATCTTCCGAACGATGCCCGTCAAGCCGGACGGGCACTCTATCTTGCGTGACATTGTAACACCCCCAGAAACGCGCCAGGGCGCCGCCAGAGCGCGTCCGGGCGTTGACCCTACCACGAGGGCGGGTCAACCGTCCGGCAACGCGAGCGGCGCGCCTGGGAGTCTTGCCGGCCTAGATCCCGACCGGCTCGAAGTAGTCAAAGTCGATTTCGACGCTTTCGATCCGATACTCGTCCGCGTCGTTGTCCCAGTCCCCCGCGCTGAACTTCGTGGGGAAAGCCCGATAGATGCGCCAGCGCATGATCTCCGACCCGTCCCGCTCTTGCTGGACAATGTCGAAGTCGCGTTTGTAGTCGTCGTCTACCAGTCCCACGTTCGCCGCCACGTCCGCGACTTCCAGGAACCAATCCCAGAGATCCCGATCCGTTGTGGCTCCGCGCTCGAGCGTGATCTTTGCGAACGTCGATCGCCCCGGAGACTTGTGTGGAATGCTCGAGCCCCCTTCGGAGATTGCGACGGTCGCAACTTCGACTTCGAGCGGACCGGCCTTGTTGAAGCCGGCGAAGGCGACACCGGCAATTTCCACAACGAACTTCCACTTGTGGTGACGCCGGCGGGGTGTCCCTTGAATCGGCATTGTTGTTCCTCCTGTTCAGCGACAGCACCCGCCGTCGCAACTCCCCTTGAAAGCAGCGACGGGACTACGCTTGCGCGGTCAAGAGCGCGCGCACGTCTTGCGAGAAGTTGAGCTCGATCCAGATCGTAGGCTTCTGCGTCGCAAGCAGAATCGAGACCTTGAGCAAGTTTGCGAAGATGTCCGCCGGGTCGTCCGACACGATCACTTCGAAAGCCGTCTCCGGATCCGTGGACCGGAACGCCCCGAGGAACATTTGCTCGGTCAAGAACCGGCGAATGTCCCGATCGACTTCGGCCCGCAATCGAGCGTCGTTGTTGCGGAAGCGGTAGATTTCCATCCCCGCTTCAATCGTGTCTTCGATGAAGTTGACGCCGCGGCGCTCGCTCACGGTCGGGAAGTTGTAGTCCGTCCGCAGCGTCCACACACCGTCCACGTAGAACGACGAGCCCCCGTCCGACCGAATCGGGTTGACGAGCCGCGACGCGACCACGTCCCGCTTGCGTTCCTTGAGCGCGTCTTCCACGTCCACCCCGACCACACCGCGGAGTCGCCCGTTGACCGGACCGGCGGGAGGAACGTACACCCCGCCGCGCTGGCTCGCGTCCACGCGAGCGAACATGCCCGCAATGTGCCCTTCGGGGGGAACGTCAATGTACGTGTCAGTTCCGAACACGGTTGCGTCCGGGTTCACAATCGACACCCGCGGCCAGTAGAACGCGCCGAATTCGGAGTATCCCACGAGATTCGATTCCGCGAACAGTGCCACCGTCTCCGCGGCTTGCGCTTCGTCGCACGCCAGAATCGGGAACCCGCGCCCGCCTCGATCAATCTCCACGTAGTCCACGATCCCGGTCAACGCGATTGCCGACGTTCGCCCGGGAGCTGCCACGTTCAACGAACCCGACACCGTCTCGAAAGCGTGCAATCCGGTTCCGCCGGTCGCGCTCCCGAGAAAGTCCGTGTCCGCCAGCCCGGTCAAGCCGTCGTCGCCACCCGTGAGCGTAACGCTCTGATTGCTCGGGCGAGGGTTACCGCCAAGCCCCAAGTCTTCGAGCTGCACGAGCACGGAACCCGTGGTGTCGTCGTTGACGATCGTCACGTAGTAGCGATCCGCCGTCGGGTCCGGCGAGAGATTCGGGAAGCTTTCTTCCGTGATCCCTTCCTTGACGAGCGAAAGGTTGAACTCGGTTGCATCCCCGGAGCTCGCGTTGCTCACAACCGCCGTGACCGCGTTTGCGTAGGCTCCGTGTGTCTTTCCCTCGACCTTGATCGCGTTGGCGCTCCCGCTGTCCGAACCCTCGTGCAAAGCCGTGTCAAAGCCGAGCGTTGCTTGCAGCACGCCGGTTGCCGTGACTTGAATCGAGGAGCTCGATCCGGTCGTGTTGCTCACGAGCTCCACGACCCCGCCGGTGCCCTGTTGCACCGTGAGCGTCGGAATGTCCGCCTCGACAACCGCCTTGATCTCCGCGAACGTCACCGCGGAAATGTCGGACACATCGCCGGTCCCCTGCACGGGAGTCGTCGGGAGCCCAAGCGCGGCATTTGCCGTTCCGCCCGTGACCTCGACCCACGACCCCGTTCCGAACCGGTCGGATACAATCTTGAACCGCGTACCGCCCGACGTGGTCTCAGCATGCGCCCCGAGGATTTCCTTGTTGATCGCGTGGACCACTTCTTCCGCCGTGGCTGCACCGATCGCCACGAAGTCCGCGGTCAAGAACGTGATCGTCTGAACGGTCCCGTTGTCGATCTTGACCGTGAGCGTCTGCGAGTCCGCGAGCGCATAGGGCTCCCCGGTCCCGGTCTGCACTTCGGCTTGTGCCGCGTTGAAGGTGGCGAGCGCCTCGCCGCCTCCGTCCACGTCCACCCCGAGTTGCTCGCCGTCCGACATTGCCACGGGAGGAACCACGGAGCCCGTCGCCGTCCCCGGCGTCGCAGCTCCCGGCGTGACCAGATTTCCCGACCCCTTGACGGCAAGGTGGCTGTCCGGATCCGTGATGTCCGAATAGTGCGCGATCCGGGAGATCCAGAGCTCGCGCCCGCCGTTGTCGAAGAACCCGAGCACCGCGAGAGCAAGATCGCTCTCCTGAGTATACCCGCCATACAGCCGGCGGTACCCTTCGAAGTCCGTTACCAGATTCGCCCCCCACGGTCCCCGCTCCGTCACACCGACGAACGCAGCCCGCGCAGTCGGAGCCGCAGGCAGCTTCCGAACGGCGGGCGGGACTTCGCGCACGATCACCTTGCTGCTAACCCGCTCTGCCATTGTGTGTTCCCCCTTCTTGCCTTGCTACTGTCGGCCGCGCTCTTGCGGTGTGTCCTACTTCTTGCCCTTCGCTTTCTTGCTCTTGCTCTTGCCCTTCGGCTTCGCCTTCGGCTCGGGCTTGGGCTTCGGCTCGGGCTGGACTGCTTCGATGCGGAGAACCCCGCGCCGTCGCTTCGCGACCACGCCGGGAAGGTACTTGACCGCGTCGGGGAGCTCGCCGCTCACTCCGCCGGGCAGTATGTCGATCGCGGGCGAGACCTTGCGTCCGCGCCGTCCAGCATAGCAGCCGACCCCGTCCGTTGCGAGCTCGACCGTTATCAGGCGCCGGCTCGTGTTTCTGATCCGAATCATGTCCCCCCCTGTTCTCACAATGCTTGCGTCACGAGCTCCGTGCTGTTGACCCGTGCGGTTGCGTCCAGAACAAGCGCGTCTTCCGCCCCGATCCAGAATGCGCGGACCCGCCACGGTCGGATAAACACGCGAAGATCGTCCTTGCCTCCCGCTAACTCTGAACGAGTGATCCCCACGGGGTCAACTTCAAACTCGACCGCCCCCGCGTCGTCGTCTTCGGGATCCCTGGCAATGCTCACGAAGCGATAGCTGTGCATCACATGGATCGTCGAGTCAAGCAGGTTCGCGAATTGTGCCATGCTCGCCGCCGCACCGATCACGTCAAAGGTGACGTCTGCAACCCAAGGCTCGCGCGCATATCTGACTTCCGGGCCACTTGGTCCGCTGACAACGTACTCCGTCAACGTGTTGTCCGTCGCGTCGCGATTCTCGACAAGTTCCATGTTCGAGAGCGTGAGCGAAGGCAACGCCGCAGTGTCAATGTTCAGCGCGTAGGCTTGCCCCGTGATCGCTCGGGTCACGTTGTCGAAGTCAACGCTTGTGGTCATGCCCGAGTTCTCGAGCACCCCGTATTTCAACCGCCGGATCAATGCCCGCAGGAGGCGGGCAAGCCCCGACTCGCGGACAAGGTTCGTGCGACTGAACGTGTAGGCTCGCGCCTCGGTCACTTCCTCCCCGGGCACCGGATCACCGTTGCCGTCAAGGTTGACCACCGTGACCGGGACCGTAGACGGCTCCGCGTATGGCGTGCGCACGTCGATCGCCGTGGAGTTCCGAACGCGCACAAGCTCCGCTTCGAGCTCCCCGAACAACACGCGCACGTTGCTTGCGAAGTCCGCCCCGAGCACGTGGACCAAGTCGCCCCCGAGCGCGGGTCCGATCACGTCCGACAAGCTTGTGATCGTGGGAACTGCCATCACGCCCCCCCGCTGCGCAGCTCGGGCAACTGTCCAGCGACGCGCGCAAAGAACCGGGGCTTGAGTTGTCCGATCCAGTTCTCGAAAGCGGGACGCATGAACGGACGCGGGGGGATAACGACCACAACAACCCCCCGTCCGCTCCCCGCCGTCGGTCGCTTCAAGTGGCGAAATAGGATCCCGAGGAACCGGCGCATCGCCGGCGTGATCGGGATCACGATCGGCCGGCTCCCGAATTCGTTGATCTTCGCAATGTCAACCATACTGCGCCCTGTGCTGGACTTGGTTTGACGATGCACGCCAACGAAAAACGTGGTGCCCTTCTGTATCACCGCGATCGACCCCATTAGGTCGCCTTCTTGGATCAGTGCCTTCGAGCTCGCGCGCGTGCGCCGCCCAGTCGTGCGAATCCTGCGAGTGGCAAGCGTGGACTTCGCAAGCGGACGCATGCGCTTTCCGCCCGGGTTCTGTCCCCGGATACCCTCGACAATGAAGCGGCGGAGCAAGTGCATTTCCTGCAACATGGCTCGCCGTCCGGCTTTCTTGACGCGCTCGGGCGCAGCCCGCAGGATGCGCCGCGCTTTGCCCCAATCCCCGACCCGCTCGAAGTTGATCACGTGCGCCTCCTCGCGGAGACTTGGCGATCTTGCCACATGATGCGGAACAGGTTGCGCCGTGGAGCTGCAAGCGGACCGCCCCACCCCGTAGGCGTCACGCCCACAAAGAACAGCCCCGGCGGATCCGTGATCTGCCAGACAAGCCCCCCTTGCAAGGTCCAGATCGAATCAAGCCGATCGCCCGGGCGAAACACCGGCAAGCCGTCGTCCCCGAGTAACCCCCGCGAGTCAAGGTCTCGAGCGCTTGCCCCGAGCTCGATCCCGACGTCGGGCGCATTGCCCCCCGCCATCATGCGCAGCGCCTCGCTTGAGCTCTTGCCGATGATCTGCGTCTCAAACTCCACGGGATCAAGCTCGCGGCGAGAGGGCTTGCCAACCCCCGCCCCGCACGTGTCGTCAAGCACTGGCTCCCGGAAGTCATCGTCATATCCCGACGTGGGCACGTCCGACAGATCCGGATCAACCCCCCGCATCGCTTCAATGTCCAGGCGATACACCCGGGCGAGAAAAGGGTTGATCAGTCTCCCGAACACTTCCGCCCCCTACAGCGTGAACCCGCGAACGGAGCGACCGACAACCCCGAGGGTTGCCCCGACCCCGTGCGGCTTGGCAAACCGGGACAGAATCTCGTCAATCGTCGGGTCGCCCGTGTACGCTGCGCCGTCGTCCCCGAGCGCGCCGCTCGCCCCGCTCGTGCCGAACGTCACACTCTGATCAAACGTCTTGATCGACTGCACCCGCCACGCTTGCGACGTGAGCGGGTCCGCGTTCGCGAGCTCTGCGAGATTGCGGATCACCATGAGCTTGCACGCCCGCTTGATCGCGAGCGGCACCCGGCCTTGTGCGGTACCGTCGTCTTCCGTGTAGCCGAAAGTCCCGGTCACATAGATCAACCCGCGACCAACGGGAAACAGCGGGGCGTCCCCGCCCCGACGCACCCGGTCCCCGCGAAAGCTCACGCTCGTCAACTGAATGTAGGGAACGAACGGCTCAAGCCCGGGCTCGACCGGAGCCCCAACAACCCGCAAGTCTTCGGGCTCGATCGACAGATCGTCTTCGTCCGCAACAAGGCTCGTAATCTCGATCGGGTGGACGGGGAGCTCTAGCGTCTGCGTTCCCCTTCCATCAAGTCGCAAGGTTCGGTCCCGCGGGTCAAACCACCAACCACAATAACGGTCGATATCGATCGAGGCTTCTTCGAGCAACTCGAGCAACCGGGCGTCCGAAGCGCTCGCCACCGTGACGCCTTCGTCTCGCATGTCTTGAACGGTTGCGTAAAGCCCCATTGGTCAATCACTCCGCAAGCATGGAGTCGAGCTCACGGAGAACCGTCTTGCGCTTGGCGTGCGACATTTCGAACGCGCGCAAGTCTTCGAGCTCGTCCCGCGTGAACGATTCTCGCTCGAGCTTCCGCAAGATGTTCTTTGCGGTCATCCCGGCATAACCATCGATCATAAGCTCGTCCGCACGCGGCGCGGAACTCCGAGCCTTGACCACCGGGACTTCGGCCGGCGAAGGCACCTTGACCGCTGCGGCTTCCTGTTCGTGCTCCTGCGTTGCCTCGCCGCGCGTGAGCACGTCAAAGATCAACGGGGAGCCGTCGTCCGTCGGGCTTTGACGCACCTTGCGCAACCGAAGGGCAAGGGCTTCTTCGATTCCGATCCACCCTTTGCCGCGCAGAAAGCGCACGCCCTCGATCGAGTACGTTTGCACTTTGTGCCCCTTCGGCTTCAACCTTGCCACATAGTCGCTCATTCTCTCGCCTCCTGCTGTTATAGCCACGGGGAGCGAATGCCCCCCGCCGTCCGATCGGCACTACAGCCGAGCGCCATGATCACACCTTGCGGGTTCGGACTCCCGAGCCCACGTGCTCGTCAGTGTCAAGCGTAAGCTTCGCCGCGGCGAGCCCACCCGTGACTTGAATCTTGCTGTCGGGACCGAGCGTGTCACTGCGGATCACGAGCACGCCCCCGATGTCTTCCGCCGTGAGCCCCGCAATGTCGGTCTCGAGCACCGCCGCGACTTCGGCCGCGGTTGCGTTGGCGATGTCCACGAAGTCCCCGGTGTTGAACGTCGCGGTCTCGGGGTCCGCCCCGTCAACGGAAATGGACAGATCGTCGGCGTCCGTCAACGCGAACGGCTCCGCCGCGCTCGAGAGCATGGCGGGCTGATTCATCGCCTTCTGGTAGCCGACTTGTGCGCTCGCGACCGAGTCCGCCGCGGCGAACAGGAGCTTCCGCGGGTTCGTGTCATCCTGCGAGTATTCGCCCGCAGCGAGCGACTCCCCGATCGCGCGGCGAGTCTTCGCACCGCCCACGCCGCCTTCGTCCGCGTACAGAACAAATCCGTCGGGCTCGTACATCAAAAGCCCTTCGTTCGTGTCCACGGATACGGTTTCCTCGACGTGACGGCTCGCGCTCGCACCCGCGCTGTCCGCCAAGTCGTCCGCAACGTCGCGCAGCACGGTTGCGAGCGTAGGCTTGCCGGTCCCGCCGGGGTTCAAGTTCGCGCCACCGAATCCGAATCGAGAGTTGATCTCAGCCATTCTCCGTTCTCCCCTTGTTCAAGTCGAGTGGCCAAGCCACCCGCGGTTTCTCCGATCCATCAAGCCCGAGCTCCTTTGCAATCTCGAGAAGAATCCTGATTGCTTTCTGGAACTTCGCAGCCCGGCTACCGGATATCTTCCGCCCTGCCTTGGCCACGCCGAATCCTGGCATCGCCAACTCTGAAAAACTCGCCGCGAGCGTTCGCAGCTCGCGGTTCAACTCTGCGGACGGGAGCGCTTCGGCGTCCGTCGCCGCAGTCTGGACAGCGCGCAGAAGGGCGATCGCCCTCGCCGTTGCTTGCGCAAGACGCGCCTGCACTTCTGCTTTCTGTTTTGGCTTCAACCGCAACATTGCACGCTCCACCCTTAGACGTACCGCGTCGGGGGTGTCCCCGTCCAGCCCGCGATCGGATCCCGCGCTCTTGCGCACCTTCGGCGCCAGCCCGGCGAGCTCGCCAGAACGCACCTTGTGCCACAACGCATCGTCTCGCACACGCAGCCCGAGAACCCACGACCCCGCCGCGATCGATTGCCCTTCCACGGTCAAGTTGCGCGGTGCAATGTAGGACTCGACAACACGCACGTCCGCCGCTTTCCCGAACGCCGTGATCTTTCGCTCGCCCGCCATGAAAGCGAACGCAGCCTTGCGGATCGACTCCACGCTTGCCGCCTTCCCGGGCTCGAGCACCACGCCCAGAACAATCCGCTCGTCCCCGGCGGGGAACCGCGCTTTCGTGAGCGTCTCAATTCCTACACTGTCCGCGTACTTGTTCATGCCTTCCGCTCCGCGCGCACGAGCTCCACCATGCGAACGAGCACCCCCGGCACCTTCAAGGCGTCCGGCTCGCCGTCCGATTTGCTCACGTCTTCCGCCTCGGGCTCGGGCTGCGCCTCGGGCTCGCCGTCCGATTTGCTCACGTCTTCCGCCTCGGGCTCGCTCGCCGGCTCAAAGCGGAACCCCTTGATCAGCGGGTCAAGGTGTTGTTCCACCGCAAGCAGCCCGTCGAGAATCTCGCGAGCAACCGAAAGCGCCGACTTCGAGCCGTCCACCTTCGAGCTCGCAACCGTCTCGCCGTCTCCATTGCCGAGCGGACGAAGCATGGCAACGAGCGCCTTTGCCTCGCTCAAGAGCGCGGGCGGTACGGTATCTCCGTCGATACCGTCCACCTTGTTTCGGAGCGCCATCAAGCGCGAGCTCGCGTCCGAAAGCACCTTCAACATTTCCTGCTTGTTCATCGTCTCCCCCGTCTGCGTCACATTGTGCAAGCTTGCGTCTGCCACGTCCACACAATGCAGAAACCCCGAGCGACCGGACAACCGGCACACTCGGGGTTCGTTGCGCTTGCGCTCGACATGGTGCGGTCTCACGGGCGAGCCGGTCCCGCGTCAGACCGCACGAGCGGGCCAGCTCGCGGATCAGAGCTGAATCGTGTGCCCCTTCACGTTCGCCTCTTCTTCCACGAGGTTCACGCCGAATCGGACGGTCAAGACGATGATGTACTTGCCCTCGCGCACGTCGCGATCAATCTCGACTTTGACCTTGCGCCAGAACCCGAGAACGATGTTCTTGAGCGGGCACAGAATCGCGTCGGTCTGGTCGTTCCCTGCGCCCAAGTCTTCGGGCCACACGTCCAGCGGCATGATCGGAACGCCAGCGTAGAGCACCGGAGCACCCTCGAGCAAGAACTTGTCGCCGGCGACGGTCCCGCGCTGTGCGAGCGAATGCCGATAGTCTTGCTCCGCGTTGTGGCTCGTGAGAATCCGCGCGTCTTTCTTCATCTTGCGGTAGCGGATCGGCCACGCGCGCAGCAGATCGGACAGATCGTCGGCGTTCAGATCGTTACCGGCAAAGTCGTGCTGATTGCTCACGGTGAGCTTGCGCACGCCGTCCATGACCGCCAGCGTCGGATCGAGACTGAGAACGTCCCCGTTGACCACGACGTCTTCGATGTCCAGCGAGGCGCGCTCCGACAGAAGTTGCAGAACGGTGTTCTTGAAATTGCCGGACTCGATGTTGTCCTCGAGAACTTCGTCTTGCAGATCGACTTCCGCCTTGAACAGCTCGGAGACGATGTTGACCTTGTTTGTCGTCGGCTTGACGCGATCGCCGGCGGGAAGCGCGGCGCCGGGCGTTCCAGGGCGAAGCACGCGGTCCCCGAACTTGACCAAGTTCAGTTCCGTGGTGTGCGACTTCATCGGGTGGACGTAGATTTGCGAGAGAAGCTGCGACTGCTTGACCACCGCTCGGATGAACTGCTTGGCCTGTTCCGGGTTCATGTACCCGCCGTCGGTCTGCAAGTCGGACAGCGACAGTTCCGCCTTGCGAAGCAGGGTGCGGTGACTCGTGCTCTGCGTGTTGATGTTCATTGCGTGTTTGCTCCTGTTCGTTCCTGTGCTGTCGGGCTGGCAAACGAGCGAGGCTTGCGCGCCGTGCTCAGTCGTCGGTTGCGGTGTTCAGATCCATTTCCCACGGAACCACGGTGGCGTTCGGATTGCCGACCGGCTCGGTCCCCGTCGACTCGACCACCCCGGAGAGCGGAACGTCAACGCTCTTCTCGACGCTGGACAAACGACCGTCCAGCGCGCGCACGTCGTCGGACACCTTGCCGATCGAAGTCTGCAATCCCTCGATCGCGGACATGATCCGATCGAAGCCGTCGCCGGCGGGCTCGTTGGACTTCTGCACGTCGTCCGCCTCGGGCTCGGCTTCGGTCTCGTCGGACTTGGCGGGCTCGGCTTCGGGCTCGTGGTCGGAGGCGTTCAAGTCTTCGCCCGCCTCGCCCTTCTGCACGTCGTCCGCGTCGCCCTCACTTGCGGGCTCGGAGCTCTCCGGTTCGGCTTCGGTGTTGATCCCGTTCGCCGCCTTGCGGAGCGCGCCGGCAAGCTCAGTCTGTTCTTCGGCGCTGAGTCCCGCCGCGAACGTCGGCATACTCTCGAGCGCGTCGAGCAATTCTTTGAACTCCATCGTTTCCCCCCTCTTTACGACCAGCCAACGGCGCTTGTTCGCCGCCCGGTCAACCATGCTGACTTCTTCGACGAGAAGATCAAGCAAACGGAAAAGCCTACGCTTTGCCTCACTCATTGACGCTCACTCACGCGGAGAGCGGAGCCCCCGATCGAAAATCCGGTGAACTCCCCCCGTTTCACCGCAGCCCACAGATTGCGATCAACCACGATCCAACCCATAAGCCACGCCCCCTTGCGGACCGTTTCGCCGCCGAACGCCAACGGCTCGGGTGCAATGAACGACTCGACGATCACCGCGCGCTCCCCGATGTCCTTTTCATGCATCAAGCCACGGACACCGTAGAGCTCAAGAAAGCGATGCGCCGCCTTTCGTATCTCGTCGGCTGATACAACGTCGCCCTGCGTGTCCAACGATTCGGGCTCGAGCACAACCCCGAGAACGTATTGCTCTTCGTCCCGCTTGACGAGCAAGTGCCGGCAAATCCCCTTCGACAACGCAAGGCGTCCAGCCTTGTGCTGCAACAGGAATCCGACCGCTTCCTCTATCGCGGCGAGCGCTCGAGCATTCATGCTTGACCCGGGGAAATATGGGGGGCAACCTTGACGTGTCGGGGGCGTTGTTCCCGACACTGGCGTTCCCGTGTCACGTCCGGGCGCGGGGACGCCTCCGATAACCCTGGCAGAACCTTTCACGTTTTGTCAAACCCAGAACCGAACGGTCAATAGTCCAGATCCCGATCGCGCGCAACGTTTCGGGTTGGTATCCCCGACGTAACGGAGAGCTCGTGCGATGTGAACGGCGCACGGCGCGAGAGCATTGCACACCGCGCAACAAGCCAGTCCCATAGTTCCGGGTGCGAACCATGCACCGTGTCCCCGAGCTCGGGCACGTAGGCGAGCCCGTCCAGCGCAAGGAACCGTTCCACGGCGTCCGCATATCTCCCCGAGACCTTGTGCTTGCCGCGCGTGATCGTCCCCGTGAACGAGAACGAGACCGTTGCGCCGACTTCATCGCCTGCCATCAAATCGATCTGTGCGGTGGGCATAGCTACATTTCCGAATTCAACGGGAGCCAACCGAAGCGCCCGCGCAGGATTGCGACACACAACGAGAAGTGCTCCGGATCGTCACGCGCGAGCGTTCGCATGCGCCATGTTGACGAGAAGTTCTCAAGCCCCATAGAAATCGCCTCGCTCCGCCCGAGCTCGCCATAATCCTTTCCGACATAGGGCGAGATAAACCGATCGGGCTTGGCCACTTCGTGC
>Ga0180434_10006322_pt1 | contig 13669 bp, 9 predicted proteins | sample SS_ome_7_FD_132453 | JGI IMG/M metagenome (GOLD analysis project Ga0180434, IMG submission 132453) | Hypersaline lake sediment archaeal communities from the Salton Sea, California, USA - SS_1_D_2 metaG | ecosystem: Environmental > Aquatic > Non-marine Saline and Alkaline > Hypersaline > Sediment... | reverse complement strand
GGAGAGTGCCAGCCTGCGTAGGCTGTCAGCCGGTCAAAAGCGGACGGCCAGACCATTCCCGCTCGGGTAGCCGAGGATCGTCGCGGACCGTTGACAATGGGTCAAGGCCGAAACCAGCCGTCCGCTGACTTCGGAAAGAGCCTGCGACAACCGAAGGGGGGGTAACAATCCGGAAAACCCTTTGGAATGTCGGGGTTACCCCAAATGTTAAAAAAGGGGTGGAAGGCTCGGCTTATTCACCGGCCGTTGGCCGGCAACTGGCGATCTGGAAAGCTGGTAAAGATGGGGTGGCCCGGATGGCCTGAGGGGTATGAAATGCAGACGCAGCAATTCGCTTTCGCCGGAGTCGTGGCGGTCACCCTCCTGTCGCCGGCAGCCTCATCAGGCCAGGTGATCGGCTTCGGTAGCGGTCGGCCTGCCCGTCGCCAGCCGGCACCAGTCGCCGAACAGCTGCCGGCTCGTGACATCATCGAAGCAGACGCCCTTCAACTCTTGGTGGGCCCCCGACCAGATTTCGCCGGTGCGAATAAGGGCGCAGATATTTCCACCACGGCTGAGGCTGCCGCCCGCCGCCCCTGGTCGGCTTTGGTTTCAGGCGCCACTCTCGCCGACGAGATCAAGCTTTCGTTGCCACCCCTGCAGCAGGCCACCGAAACCCAGTCCGCGTTCAACAGCAACCTGGCAACGGCACTCGACCGGTTTCACATTGTCGCGGTCGTCTTTGGCCTGATGGCGGCATACGACAAGCCAAACGACATTCGTTCAAGCTGGCGTACCGCTGCCGCCGGCCTGCGGGACCAGTTCGCCCGGGTTGCCAGCCATGTCGACCGGGACGGTGGAAAGGCATATCCCGAAGCCCGTACCCGGGCGGAGGATTTGGCGGCGTTGATTTTGGGTGAGACGATCTCCGCCGAGCCTGAAAAGCAGCAATTCCAGTGGAGTCAGCTCTGTGACCGGGCGGTGTTGATGCGGCGGCTGGAGGCGGCCGACCGGACGCTGACACCGGGGACAGCTTCCAAGGATGCCTTCGCCGAAGCCCCGGAGCAGCTGCTTCATGAGGCCGAAATTGTCGCCGCGTTCGGGGAACTGATTGTCCGCGAGGCCTTCACGGATTGGGACGATGACACCTACCGCGAGTATGCGGCAATGATGCAACAGCAGGCGTTAGCACTGCGAAAAGCGGTGCAGCAGGGCGACCATGAGGCTGCGGCCAGGGCGGCCAAGGCGATCACCCAGTCATGCTCCACCTGTCATGAAGACTACCGGTGAATCGTCAGTACCGACTTTCGAAACCGGCAAATCCGCCGTGGATGATCGAATCAGAGCCGGCGGTGACCCCCTGAAGGCTGGCGGCCGCAGCCGGGATTGTTGCCGGCCACTGCTCATCGGCCTGAGCAATGTTGCCGACACCGACCACCCGGTAGCCGATCCAGAGGCTCCAGCGGTCGCTGATATCCCAGGCGATCGAGGTGTCGACCGAGCCCAGCCAGGAAAAGACGCCCAAGGTGGAGCGGACATCGGCTGTGGTGGTGCCGCCCGTCGAATTGGTCGCCAGGCTACTGATGGCGTTGCCGGCCAACAAGAACTTCGGCACCACGGCAAAGCGGAACCGCGGAGCAAAAGACCAGTCGAATCGCCCCCCGAACTGCCCACCGAAAAGGTTGTTGTTCGTCGTGACGTCAAAGTCAATGTCTCCCGGGACGGCAATCAGCGCGAGGTCATCCTCAAGTTGAAAAAACCGGAAGCCCGCCAGCCACATCCAGTTGATGCGGCGGTTGCCCGTATGGAACTCGGGGCGATCACCGAGCGAGTAGAGCCAGTTGATCTCGACATCATTGACCAGATCAGACCGGGTCAGGGCACCGCTGGCCGGGCCGGTCTGTTGTGGGGCGGTCGAGCCGATGTTGTAGACCCCCCAGTAAATCAGCTCGACTGCCTGCCGCTGCTCCTCACCGAACCAGCGGCCGACCCGTAAATCGACGCCGCCCGGCCAGCTGGCGTCAGCCGTCCGGGTCGAGACCGTGAGCCCCCCGGGGCCGGTCGAGGTACTGCCGCTGGGCAGGCTCCGCGTCATCACCAGGCCTGTCGCACTGGCAAACCAGCGGGGCCAACAGGGCAGCCGGCTTGGAGCGATGCAAGAAGAAGTTCCGCCGTAACGCTGGCACCAGGGATCGGCCGCCGGATCAAGCGGGCTGTCGGCCATGTCGATGATGATGGCCCGATCCGCTTCCGGCTGCGGAATGTAGAGGGGTGGTGGCAGGCTGCCGGCGGGATCATCGATCGCGTAAACAGTCTCGGCCGCGGTGACGGTACCACTGCGGTGCATCCCGCAGAGGATTGTCGCCGTCAGCACCGAGCCGATCGCCAGCAGTCGGAGCCGGAAGCCCAGCCTGCACCGCGAAAGTTCGGGCCTCGCTGTTGACGCGAGGGATCGATTCGGCACAGGCGACATCGGCGGCGGAACCTGAGGGTGGGGCATAGACAAAACGCTGCGGGAGAGTCAGAAATTACCGACCCAAAATCAATTCCGGTTTGAGCACGCGGAGGCCGCGTGGATAACCTGTTTCCTGACCGGGCCATCCTCGCCAAATCTCCTGCCTTCACGAGACCACACCGTGGCCAAGCATGAATCTGACGGGACAGGGCCCCTGACCCGGCTGCGGGCGCTCCAGTGGCTGGACAAGCGATCGAACTTTGAGCGGACGCCGGTTGGGGCTGCGGGCTCCGGCGGGTTCACACTCTCCCGGATGCGGAATCTGCTGCGGGCCAGTGGCGATCCGCAGCGGCAGTTTCGGGCCGCCCATCTGGCCGGCACCAAGGGAAAGGGGTCGACCGCGACCATGCTGGCGTCGATGGTCAGGGCCGCCGGCTATCGGGTGGGCTGCTACCTGTCGCCCCATGTCGATCGACTTGAAGAACGCATCACCATCGGCGGCAGGCCGATTTCCACAGCCGACCTCCTGGCGGCTGTTCGGATGGTGATGCCGGCCGTCGAACGTCTTGACCGACTCGCCACGCGGCGGAAGCAGCCGGGACCGACCTGGTTTGAAGTGCTGACAGCGGTCGCCTTCACGCACTTTGCCCGCAGCAAGGTCGACCTCGCGGTGATCGAGACCGGGCTCGGTGGCCGACTGGATGCCACAAACCTCTGTCAGCCGGTGGTATCGATCATCACCTGCATCGGTCTCGACCACATGGACGTGCTGGGCGATACCATCGAAAAAATTGCGGCTGAGAAGGCCGGCATTATCCGCCGGGGCTGCCCGGTCATTTCGGTGGCGACCGATCCCGCAGCGGCGGCCGTGGTTGCCCGTACGGCCAGCCGGCAGCGGGCGCCGCTGCAACTGTTGGGGCGGGATTTTCAGGTCCGCAGGCCGGCGGCCCGTCCCGGCCTGCGGACCACGCCCTTCACCCTCGAATGCCCGCTGGGCCATCACTGCGGCAGCTACACGACCGCGATGCCGGGCTGGCATCAGGCGATCAATGCGGCGGCCGCGATCATGGCGGTGCGGGCACTCCCGATGGCTGACTTCACGATTCCAGATCCGGCGATCCGCCGCGGGCTGCGGCAGGCCCGGCTGCCGGCGCGGGTCGAGTGGCTCTCTGAGCGGCCACCCGTCTTGCTCGATGCGGCCCACAACGCCTCCTCGATGGCGGCGCTCGTCGAGACGCTCACCGCGACCGCACAGCTGCCCCGCCGCCGGATTCTGGTATTCGCCGCGAGTGGGGATAAACAGCTTGTTGAAATGCTGCGGGAAGCGCGGCGGCTGTTTACGGTGGTCGTGCTCACCCGGTACGCCACCAACCCGCGAGCCGCCACGCTGGTGGCACTCAGGCAGGCTGCTGAGCAGGCTGGCTGGCCGGAGCCACTGCTGGCATCATCGCCAGCCGAGGCGATCGAACTGGCACGGAAACTGGCGGCAGGCCGCGGGCTGATCTGCGTCGCTGGAAGCTTTTTTCTGGCCGCTGAAGCCAGGGCTGCTCTGGCAGCCGCCGGCCTCGGTCCACCCCGCCGCTGAACAGCCGGCTAACGCTGGCTCACCACCACCGCTGCCGTGAAGGCCCGCAGGCCGCGGGCGAGCACCGGGTCGGCCTGCCGCGGGAGCGTCGCTGCCGGGTCGGCGACAGCATCCGATTGAGGCGATGGCAACTTGGCGGCCGCGGGCCGGTCGCGGTCATGCCGCCAGGCCCGCCAGCGGTCGAGCTGCTGACGGGTCGGCGTCAGGGCATAACCGTCGTCGGGAACAACGCCCCACGGCTCTTCGCCTGCCGCGGCTGGCGATCGATCGATGGAGGTTCCCGCCGGCCGCCGATATTCGGCGGTGGTCAGCTGAATGGCGGTTTCTGCTCCAGGCAGCGGCAGCAGCGTCTGAACAGAACCCTTGCCATAGGAGCGGCTGCCGACGATGGTCGCCCGACCGTGATCCTGAAGGCTGGCGGCGACGATCTCGGCCGCGCTGGCGGTGAGGTCGTCGATGAGCACCACCAGCGGCGCACCGTCGAGTAGATCGCCTGGATTCGCCTCGCTGATCTGTCGGGCCGACGGTTGGCGATGATCGTTGGTGGTGACAATCGTTCCCTCGTCAAGAAAAAGGTCAGAGACCGCCACCGCCGCTTCGAGCTGCCCGCCCGGATTTCCCCGCAGGTCGAGAACGAGGCCGGACGGCGGTGCATCAACCCGCAGTTCAGAGAACACTTCTGCGATCTCTTCGCCGGTCTGTTCGCCAAACCGTGTGATCCTGATCAGGGCGATTCCCGGTTCCCCTTCAAGCCACCAGTCCCACCTGCCGTCAGCCAGCCGCCGGTCTCCCTGAATGCTGGCCACCCTGAGTGGCTGCCGGGTGAGGGTGATCGTCCGGCTCGCATCGGCTGCCCGCGGGACAACCTCCAGGCGAAGAATCGTCCCGGCAACGCCGCGCAATTGTTCCGCAACCTGCTGCAGGCTCAGGCCGGTCACCGGCTGGCCATCGATTGACAGGATGCGGTCGCCCGCGACGATCCCTGCCTGCCAGGCCGGCCCATCGACAACCGGGGCAATGACCACAATGCCGGCTGAAGGTTCCGCGGTCGCAATCTCCACCCCGATTCCCGCCGATGCCTGATCTCGGGCAGTGCTCAGGTCGTGGTAGGTCGCGGCATCGAGGTAGCGGGAATTCGCATCGAGGGACGCAAACAGACCGTTCACGGCAGCCGTGAAAAGCTGGCCTGAGTTCACCGGCTCGATGTAGCGGCGATCAACCTGCCGAACCACTTCGGCAAACCGCCTGCCCAGGCCAGACCGATCCTGGGCAGCCCACGCGAGCAGGCAGGTGGGGACAACCAGGCAAAGGAGCAGCAGATTGCGGCGGGACATGCACGTATTTCAACACCCTGATGCCATTCCCGGCAAGCCGCCACCACAAAGTCTTTCGCCTCCAGCCGAACCATTCCGCCAATTTCAGCCCCGCGCGGCCGGAAGCGGTCTGGAACCAGCCGCAGTTGTCGACTAGGGTTCCCGCGAATTTCAGTCGTTCACCGGATCGCCGCCCCTCTGGGGCGGCAGAACAGGAGCCACCAACGATGGCACGCCGCCCCAAGTCAAAGCAACGCCGGGAAACCCGCAGCGACCCCCTCGAGGCCCTGAGGCCGCTGGTCGTGCTTGGGCTGCTCGGCATGATTCTCTATGGAGCCTACTCGATCATTCAGAAGGGCCCCAGCCGTGGCGGGCCCGAATGGCAGGCATCCGAAACCGCCGGTGACCCGCCTCCGTTTACCGGTGGACAGCCGACCCCACCCGAGGTTGAGCTCACCGAGCCAGCCGCTGCTCCAGCCACAATTGCCGCCGCGACCGCGGCTCCGCCACCGCAACCGTCCACGGCGGTGACAGCCGCTGCTCCAGCCGAGCCGGCAATTCCTGCCGCCCCGAACCAGACGCCGGCGGCGGCAGCCGAAATGTCTCCCACCTACATCGAGGCGGTGGCGGCGGTTCCACCGAAGCCGGCTGCTGAACTGACGCCGCAGCGAGTCAACGAGCCCGCGGCAGCCCGCGGGGGCAATGACTCGGCCGCCTTCACGGCAGCCTGGGCCGATGCCCATGACAAGCTGGAAAGCGGCCGCTATGCCGAGGCATTAGCGATCCTCTCGGTCTGGTATGACGACATCTCGCTCAGTCCCGAGGAGAGCCGTCAGCTTGAAACGCTGCTGGGGCAACTGGCCGGCACCGTGATCTATTCAACGCAGGATCTGCTGCTGCCGCCCCATATTGTTGCCACCGGTGAAACACTCGAGGGCATTGCGGCACCGCTCGAGGTGCCGGCGGCCTTGTTGGCCAACATCAATGGCATCGGCCCGGAGGGTCCCAGTGCCGGTCAGGCTCTGAAGGTTGTTCGGGGGCCGTTCGATGCGGTGGTGAGCGTGTCACGTCGCCGCCTCAGCCTCCAGGTGGGCGGACGGTATGCCGGCAGCTTTGCCGCGGCGATCGGCAGCGGATTTACCGCTCGCAGCGGCACGTCGGTGCGGCTGGTTGAAATTCGCGACGGCGGCACGCCGGCCGTCACCGGGCAGGCGGTAGCGGTCAACTATCAGCCGGCCGGGGGGCCCGCCATCCTGCTGAGTGACGGCCTGCGGATCGAGCCTGCGGACGATCCGGGCTTTGTCGCGACGATGCCGGCCGAATCGGTGCTGCTGGTTTCGACCGCCGACTTCGCCGACCTCGCCGACATTCTGGGGGCGGGTTCGCAGCTGCTGATTCGGCAATAGCCCGCATCCGGCCTCCGTTTGCTGCCGGCTCGGGGGCGGCCAACGCTCTGCAGATGCCCGTTGGTGAGTCTCACCAACGATGTCTGCGCACCTAAGCGATTTTTTCTGCAGAACCGGGCTGTGATGATCCGATCAATCTTTCGGGTTCTTTGGGGTATGCGGGGAACAGCCGCTGATTTTTGGCAGCCGGGAGGGCGAGGCCGTGCGACGAGACAGACACTCCGGCGGTTGGGGAGCCGCCAGGTTGAGCCTGCTGCTTGGCTGCCTTGTCGCCGGCACCGGCTGCACGATGTGTCCGTCGCCGTTTGACTATTCCGGAACGGTGCCGGGGGCCGCGGATCAGAACGACTTTCGGGTGCGGAACAACGGCATTTTGCCGATCTGGAAACGGCCCCGGCCCTGGCCGCCGGTCGTCTCCACTGAACCGGCCGTATCGAATGAACTGGCCGAAGCCCAGCCCGCCACGGCGAAGCCGGCCGCCCGCCAGATTGCCGCTTCGGCTACAACAGCACCGGACGAGCCGGAGGCTGTATCGGTCCTGCTGACAGCCGCGGCAGAAACCCAGGACGCCGAGGACGAGGTGGTCACCGCCGGCGGCGAATGATCAGCCGGCAGTTACGGTCTGGGCCGCCTGAGGCTCCGGCTGCCAGCCGTCGGGAACGATCGCGTTCTTCGGCACCACCGCCACGCCGTCACGGATGGTGAACCGCTCGCTATCGGCAGTGTCCTCCTGACCGTGGTCGTTGACGATCCGCACACGGCTGCCGATGTGCACGTTCTTGTCGACGATCGCCCCCTCGATGATGGTTCCGTCGCCGATGCCCAGCGGGGGGACATTCTGCGAGAGGTCGGCGGCCAGATGCTCCGGCGTCTCGTAGTAGTCGTTGCCGAGGATCACCGAATTGCGGATGACGACGTTGCGGCCGATCTGGCACCGCAGGCCGATCACGCTGTTCTCGATGACTGCGCCCGAGCCAATCGTGCAGCCATCGGAGATCAGGCTCGAGCGAATGCTGGCGCCGTCAACCCGCGACGGGGGCAGGAACCGGGCCCGCGAATAAATTGGCGCGTTGGGAGTGGCCAGCTCGAACGGCGGTACCGGCTTGGCCAGGTCGATGTTGCACTGGTAGTAGGAGCGGATCGTGCCGATGTCCTCCCAGTAGCCATCGAACGGATGCAGCTGAACCTTCTTGGCCCTGATTGCTGCCGGAAAGACCTCCTTGCCAAAATCCTGATAGTCGGTTTTCAGCAACAGGTCGAGCAGGCAGTCACGGTCGAACAGGTAGATGCCCATGCTCGCCATCAGGCTGCGGCCAGCCGCCGGAATGCCGGCCCGTTCAATCCAGCCCGGGTCGGTGCGGACCAGTTCCAGCTCGTCGCGGGTTTTCGGTTTTTCCAGGAAGCCCTCGACCCGGCCGGAATCGTCAAATCGCATGATACCGAAAGCCGACGAGGCCTCGTCGGTGACCGGAATGCCGGCAATGGTCACATCGGCATCGTTGGCCTCATGAGTGGCCAGCAGGTCGGCATAGTTCATCCGGTACAGTTGATCGCCCGAAAGCACCAGCACCTGCTTGATGTCGGAATCTTGCAGCAGCCGGATGTGCTGGCGGACCGCGTCGGCCGTGCCCTGGTACCAGGCGGTCGCCTCGTTGGTCTGCTGGGCGGCGAGAATCTCGACGTAGCCACCACTGAACGGGTCGAAGGTGTAGGTGCGGCGGATGTGGCGATGCAGGCTGACTGAGTTGAACTGGGTCATCACGTAGATCCGCTGCACTCCACTGTTGATGCAGTTGGACAGCGGCACGTCGATGATCCGGTACTTCCCGGCCAGCGGCACGGCCGGCTTGGAACGGTCACGGGTGAGGGGATAGAGCCGGGTTCCCCGACCGCCACCAAGAACCAACGCCAACACGTGCTTCACGCTCATACCAGTCGCTCTCCCAGCTTCGGCAGTGCTCTGCCACAAAACAATCAACCATCAGCCGCTTGCCGTTCCACTGCCGCCTCCCCCCCATGCTACGGAAGCCTGGCCGGTGGGCCAAATCGGGTTTCGTCAGAACTCGATGAGAATCCCGATGCGATGAGGGGATTGTGTCGGACAGACCGACTTTCCCGGCCGTCGGCAGCTTTGCTGAGAGCCCCGTCAGCCCTTGACCACGAAGTTCACCAGCCGGCCGGGCACCGCCACCACCTTCACGATCTGCTTGCCGGCGAGCAGGGCTGCAATTTTTGGCTCGGCTGCCGCCGCCGCCTCGAGGGTGCCGGCATCGGCGTCAGCCGGCACGATGACCCGGGCCCGGAGTTTGCCCTGCACCTGGACCGGAATTTCAACGGTGTCATCCCGCAGCCACTGCTCTTCGGCCACCGGCCAGTCGGCCAGCGAAACCGGCGGAGCCTGGCCGAGCAGTTCCCAGAGCTCTTCGGCCAGATGCGGGGCGAATGGTGCCAGCAGCTTGACGAACGGGATGAGCAGCGGCCGCGGCCGCTGTTCCAGCGGCGTGGCAAAGTTCACGAACTCCATCATCTTGGCAATCGCGGTATTAAACGAAAGCGAGTCGATGTCGGCGGTCACCTTGGCGATCGTCCGGTGCAGCTGCCGCAGTTGCTCGTCGGTCGGCTGCTCGTCGCAGACCTGGGGGGCGATCGTCAGCTCGTCGGCCCGCTCATCGACCACCAGCCGCCAGCAGCGGTCGAGAAAGCTCCGCACCCCGCCCACGCCGGCGGTGCTCCAGGGCTTGGTGGCCTCCAGCGGTCCCATGAACATCTCGTAGAGCCGCAGCGAGTCGGCACCGAAGTCGCGGACCACCTGGTCGGGGTTGACCACGTTGCCGCGACTCTTCGACATCTTGTAGGCCCGGCTTTCGACCCGAACCTTGGGGGCATCCCGCAGCACGAAGTGCTCGCCCTGCTTTTCGACCTGCTCGGCCGGAATCTTCATCGGCGTGTCGGCCTCGCCCTGCTGGCCGGCCGACACCCAGCCCCCCGCTGCTGCCCGGTACCCGGTGAATTCCATCTCACCCAGGATCATGCCCTGGTTGACCAGTCGGCCGAAGGGCTCGGGGGACGAGACATGGCCGCGGTCGTAGAGCACCTTGTGCCAGAACCGGCTGTAAAGCAGATGCAGCACGGCATGCTCCGCCCCGCCGACGTAGAGATCGACCGGCATCCAGGCCCGTTCGATGTCCGGGTCGATGAACCGCTCGTCGTTGGCCGGGTCGAGGAACCGCAGGTAGTACCAGCACGAGCCGGCCCACTGGGGCATGGTGTTGGTCTCGCGGCGATACCGCTTGCCGTCCCGCTCGACGTAGAGCCAGCCGTCGTCTGCTCGCGACAGCGGCGGGTCGGGCGTGTTGCCCGGCCGGAAGTCGGACAGTTCTGGCAGCGGCACCGGCAGGTCTGCCTGGTCGAGAGCCCGGACAACGCCGGTCGGCTCGCCGGCGGCGTCGAGTTCATGGAGGATCGGGAAGGGTTCGCCCCAGAACCGCTGCCGGCTGAACAGCCAGTCTCGCAGCTTGTAATTGACCGCCGGGCGGCCCAGACCGGCCGCCTGCAGGTCACCGCCGACCTGAGTGATGAAGGCGTCGGTTTCGAGACCGGTGTACGGGCCCGAGGCGACCGCCCGGCCTCGGCCGGTGAACAGCGGGGTAGCGTTGCCGTTGCCACCAGCCCCGCCCTCACCGGTGGCGGGTTCGACCACCGTGACAACCTTCAGCCCAAACGTCTGCGCAAACTCATAGTCGCGATCATCGTGGGCCGGCACCGACATGATCGCCCCGGTGCCATAAGAGGCCAGCACATAGTCGGCCACCCAGATCGGGACCGGCTCGCCGGTCAGTGGATGGATGCAGGATGAGCCGGTGAAGACACCGGTTTTTCCCTCGGCCAGATCGGTTCGATCGAGGTCGCTCTTGTGGCTGGCTGCTTCACAGTAGGCCTCAACCTCCGCTGTCCGGTCGGCCCTCGTCAGCCGGGCCCGCAGTGGATGCTCCGGGGCGATCACCATGCAGGTCACACCGTAGAGCGTGTCGGGACGGGTGGTGTAGATCCGCAGCACATTGTCAGGGGCCTGCTCGGGAAAGCCGGATGCGGCCCGGTGCTGCTTCCAGGCTGCGAAGCCAGCGGCGTCATCGCCGGCGGGGGGCAAAAAGAAGTCGACCTCCGCCCCGGTGCTGCGGCCGATCCAGTCCCGTTGGAGCTTTTTGATGCTTGTCGGCCAGTCGAGGCTGTCGAGTTCCCGCTCCAGCCGGTCGGCGTAGGCGGTGATCCGCAGCATCCACTGCCGCAACGGCAGCCGCACCACGGGGTGCCCACCCCGTTCGCTCACCCCGCCAATCACCTCTTCATTGGCCAGCACCGTGCCCAGCGCCGGGCACCAGTTGACCGGTGCCTCCGACTGATAGGCCAGCCGCTGCTCATCGCGATAGGCGGCGACGGCCTGCTCGCCCGCCGCCGCCACCTCGGCTGGGATCGGCAGTTCGGCAATCGGCCGGCCCCGCTGGGCATCGCGGTCGAACCAGGTGTCGTGCAGGACCAGGAAGATCCACTGGGTCCAGCGGACGTAGGCCGGGTCGGTGGTGGCCACCTCCCGGTGCCAGTCATAACTGAAGCCGAGCATCTTCAGCTGGCGGCGGAAGGTGGCGATGTTTCGCTCGGTACTCTCCCGGGGCGGGGTGCCGGTACGGATGGCATGCTCCTCCGCCGGCAGGCCGAAGGCGTCAAAGCCCATCGGGTGGATCACGCTGACGCCCCGCATCCGGGCAGCCCGGCTGACGATATCGGTGGCGGTGTAGCCCTCGGGATGGCCCACGTGCAGCCCGTCGCCGCTGGGATAGGGAAACATGTCGAGGATGTAGGCCTTTTCGCCGACCGGCAGCCGCGGGGAACGAAAGGTGTCGTGCTCATCCCACCAGGATTGCCATTTGGGCTCGATGGTGGCGGGGTCGTACTTCGGCATGAATCGGGATTGGCTCAAGGACGGAAACGCTGGTCAGGTGGCGAGTCGCTGATTCTAATGGGACCCGTGGCCGCGACAACGCACCGAGATGTGCCGGGGCCCCGGGCCGTCCACCCAGAGAATCTGCCGTGAGCCATTCAGTCGCGAGTTCCGCACCATCAGCGGTCGATCCCGCCGCGGCCGTCGCGACAGAGACCTCACCCAGACCGCCACTTCTCCACCGGGACCTGCTCCGTGGCCTGCGGGCGGCCGCCGGCCGGTTGAAGGTGGCCGATTCGCTCGGGACGCGGCTGACCGGCCGGCAGTTGCTCGTCCGCATTCTGGCGGCCCGGCTGGTGCTTGAGCGAACCCTTGGGCCTGCTGAAAAACGAGTGGGGGTGCTGCTGCCGCCCACCGCCGGGGCGGCGATTGTCAACGCTGCCCTGGCCTTGATGGGGCGGGTGGCGGTCAATCTCAACTACACCGCTTCACAGCCGATCCTCGACATCTGCATCGAGCGGGCGGGTCTTGATCATGTGATATCGAGTCCGGCATTCCTGTCACGGGTGAACCTCGAGGTGGGCCACCGGCTGCTCGATGCGGCTGCACTGCGGCAGCGGCTGACCCTTTCACAAAAGCTGCAGGCCTGGGCCGAGGCGACCCTGCTGCCACTGTCGGCGCTGGAGCGACGGCTGGGCCTCGACCAGATCAGCCCCGACGATGTGCTGACCATCATCTTCACCTCGGGCTCGACCGGTGACCCCAAGGGGGTTGTGCTGTCCGTTGAGAATGTCGGCAGCAACGTCCGGGCGATCGCCGACCTGCTGCATGTCTCACCGGCCGATACGGCGCTGGGCGTCTTGCCCTTCTTCCATTCGTATGGCTACACAACCGCCTTCTGGGTGCCGCTGACGCTCGAGCCGGCGGTCGTCTATCACACCAATCCGCTCGACGCCAAGGTGGTCGGCCGGCTGGCCCGTGAGTTCCACGCCACGGTGCTGATGGCGACGCCGACCTTTCTGCGGACCTACATCCGCCGCACCGATGCCGAGGATTTTTCGACGCTTGAAGTGGTCTTTGGTGCGGCCGAAAAGCTGACGGCCGAGGTGAGCGATGCCTTCGAGCGAAAGTTCGGCGTGCGGCCCAGTGAAGCCTACGGCGCGACCGAACTCTCCCCCCTGGTGGCGGCCAACGTGCCCCCCTCACGGCATGTGCCGGGCCGGCCGGTCGATGCCCGCGAGGGCACGGTCGGGAGGCCGATTCTCGGCTGCTTGGCCAAGATCACCGACCGGGAAGGGACCGCCGAATTGCCGGTCGGCAGTGAGGGCCTGCTCTGGATCGGTGGCCCGAACGTCATGCAGGGCTACCTCGACCGGCCTGACCTCACCGCCGAGGTGGTCAAGGATGGCTGGTACTGCACCGGTGACATCGCCCGGCTCGATGGCGATGGCTTCATTACGATCACCGGCCGGCAGAGCCGGTTCTCGAAGATCGGCGGCGAGATGGTGCCGCACATGCTCGTCGAAGAGGCGATCAACGCCTGCCTGGGGGCGGCTGATGGTGAACTGCTGGCGGTAGTCACGGCCCTGCCGCATGCCACCAAGGGTGAGCGACTCGTCGTGCTACACCTGCCGGAGCTGCCCGACCCGCAGCTGATCTGCCGGCAGCTGGCCGAGCGGGGGCTGCCCAATCTCTGGATTCCCACGGCTGATAGCTTTGCCCGGATCGAGGAGTTGCCGCTGCTCGGCTCAGGCAAGCTCGATCTGCGGGGGCTGGGCGAACTGGCCCGGGAGCGGTTTGGTGACAGCTGAACCGGCATCGCCAGCATCCGTTCCGGCCCCCGTGGCTGAGCAGCCGCGGATTGTCGTGCGGACCCAACTGGGTCGTGCCGACGATCTGCGGGCCGAGTTGGAAGTCGAGGTTGTGGTGCCGCCGGGGCTGGCCCCACCAGGGGCCGCGCTGGCCGTCGATGCCGCTCTATTGGGCCCGGAATCG
>Ga0180434_10006318_pt1 | contig 13671 bp, 10 predicted proteins | sample SS_ome_7_FD_132453 | JGI IMG/M metagenome (GOLD analysis project Ga0180434, IMG submission 132453) | Hypersaline lake sediment archaeal communities from the Salton Sea, California, USA - SS_1_D_2 metaG | ecosystem: Environmental > Aquatic > Non-marine Saline and Alkaline > Hypersaline >... | reverse complement strand
TCGAGGGGTGAAAGCGATTACTTTTTAGGATCTGAGCTTACCACGGGCTTAAAGCAAAATATATAATCCTTAACTCATAAATCAGGCTTTGTCCATCCCATGTTTGATGGAGCGTTCCGCATGCATGTTACCCGTAGAGATTTCATGAAGGATTTTCTCATCTTCGGTGGGACACTCCTTTTCTCTCGGGCACCTCTTTTTGCGAAACAAAAAGCGGTTGAGCCCTGGCGGCCGGCGTATGAAAACCTGGAGAAAGCCGGGAACCTGGCGGATCGGGTGGAGGCAGCCTACCACATCTTCGAAAGGTGTCGTCTCTGTCCCAGAGCGTGTGGGGTGAATCGACTCAATGGAGAAACCGGGTTTTGCCAAGCGCCTCTGAAGGTCGTGGTTTTCAGCGCCCAGCCCCATTTCGGAGAAGAGATATCGCTGGTAGGGGTGCAAGGGTCGGGCACCATTTTTTTCTCCAACTGCAATCTGCGGTGTGTTTTCTGCCAAAACTGGCCCATCGCTCACGAGGGGCGAGGAGAAGCGGTCACGGACGAAGATCTGGCGGATATGATGATCCACCTTCAGAAGATCGGCTGCCATAACATCAACCTGGTCACGCCCACCCATGTGATGCCGAACATCCTCAAGGCCACTCGCATCGCCCTGAAAAGGGGGTTGCACATTCCGTTGGTTTACAATACCAGCGGGTATGAAAGCATCGAGATCCTGAAGCTTCTGGACGGAATTGTAGACATTTATTTGCCGGATATGAAATACATGGATGCAAATCAGGCGGCGAAATACTCTGCAGGGGCTTCGGATTACCCGGCGGTGACAAAGAGAGCGATCATAGAAATGAACCGGCAGGTGGGTGAGCACTTTGTGGATGAACGAGGAATTGCGCTTCGCGGTTTGATGATCCGGCATTTGGTCATGCCCAACCGGGTTTCCGGATCGGAAGCATTTGTGAAATGGGTTGCAGAGTCCCTTCCCAAATCAACTTATGTGAACATCATGCCTCAGTACCATGTCGCGTATCGGGCGTTTGACTATCCGGAAATCGCGAGGGGGATAACGGTAAGGGAATTCGTGGAAGCCATGGATTGGGCTGAAGCATACGGTCTGACCAACCTCGATACGAAATCCGTGGCGGTCAAGAACTTCTACCAACACCGCCAATCCAACTGAAAACCGCAGGCGATCGGCAGTGAAACAGACTCCAGCTCCCGCAGGCCTTTCCGATTTACCCGATTGAACTTGCCTGCGCATCTATGCCCAAATGCCCGGAATGGGCTTTCCGCAGTATTCGCACTTTCCTTCGATCAGATGCATGTCCCGGATCATGTAACCGGTGCGCCGGATCACTATTTTCCGACACTCGGGACAAAACGTGTTCCACGCTTCATGGTTCGGCACATTTCCGATATAGACATAATCCAAGCCGCAAGAAAGGGCCGCTTTGCGGGCCTTCTCGAGGGTCGAAACAGGGGTCGGCGGAAGCTTTCTGAGCTTGTACAACGGGTAAAAGCGAGAAAAATGGATCGGCGTATCCGCACCCAATTCCTCTTTCACCCAGCAGCACATTTCCCGCACCTCCGATAGGTCATCATTTTTGGTAGGAATCATGAGGTTCGTGATTTCTAAATGGATATGCTCCCGTTTCAGGGTTTTGAGAGTTTCAAGAACAGGATCCAGTCTTCCGCCGCACAATTCATCATAAAAGGTCTGGGTGAACGCTTTAAGATCGATGTTGGCAGCGTCCAGGATTTTGCACAGATGCTGAAGCGGATCGGGATTGATGAAGCCGTTGGAATGAAAAATATTCAAGAGGCCCGCTTCCTTCGCCAGGGTACCGACATCCAGCATATATTCGTAGAAAATCGTCGGTTCCACATAGGTGTACGCAATTGAACTCGCCCCCATTTTCCGAGCCCGCGTTACCGTAAGTTCCGGGGGGACCTCGTAGCTGTAGACGTCCTCCGGGAACGCTTGAGAGATCTCCCAATTCTGGCAAAAATCACACGCAAAGTTACATCCCGCCGTCGCGATGGAAAGCGACTTCGACCCAGGAAGCACATGAAAAAAGGGTTTCTTTTCAATGGGGTCGAGATGAATCGCACAAGGGTTTCCGTAAACCAGACTGTAATATTTACCGCCTCGGTTTTCGCGCACCCTGCAGAAACCTCTCTTGCCTTCCGATACCCGACATCGCCGGGGGCAGAGTTCACAGCGGACAACGCCTCCCTGCAGCCGCGTGAAATAGGGAGAAAGCTTTGTTTTGATCAGACCTTTTTGGGCCATTCCCGCCCGTGCGGTCTCAGGAACCCCCAAGAGATGAGCGGATGCCAACGCACACAGGTTCGTTCCGGAAACCTTCATAAACTCACGCTTCGTCAGGCGCGATTTAAGGAAGTATTCGAAGTTGTTTTCGATTTCCATTTTTTGGCTTAAGCGTCCAGAGTTCCCTCGTCATGCCGGAGGCGACCCCCGCCGGCCACGGGCTCTTCGACCGGCATCCGATGCCTTTATGCGATTGGAACCACACCAAATTCCGCCTTTCTCGAAAATGACGGGATATAAAAATTAGGAATGATCATATCAGCACCTACCGAAAACCTCAAACCCGGGATTTCGAACTTGTAATGCTTTTTTGCTGAAGCGTCCCGGTGATTTTACTCGGGCATGAAGTTCGCAACATGATTTGACGCGCGATTCTTTGTCCCACTTCTTTTGGGGAACAAAAAGGTTCGAATGGAAAGTTCCGCGGCATGCAGATCAGAAATCCCAGGAAAGGACTTTTTCGTTGGACGGGGAAGCGCGGGTAGGGTATGTAAAATGGTGTGTAAAGCGGCGCACTGCATGCAGCAATTCCTTGGTAGCAAGAAACCCATAAAAGTAGGTGGGAGCGCTTTCCAGGGAACGTTTTTTGAGGACATTATCCTTGAAGCGATGCTGCGAATCGAAAAGGAGCAGACGATGGCGCAAAGGGTGACAGCAAACGATCTCAGGCGGTTGATCGAAGAATTCGTTTCCGAATACCCCTTGCAGGCAAAGGTGCGGAGCTGGTGGCGCAGCCCCCTTTTGGCAACCGCCCGCGCGGACGATCGTTTCAAGGTTCTCCCTGAAATAGCCGCTGATGATCACGTGTTGCCCTGGCAGCTTCTGCAAACCGCGAAAACGGTCATTGTTTTTTTTCTCCCGTTTGCAGAAGCGCTCAGTCTGGAAAACAGCCCCGGCAAACGGCCCTGCCGGAACTGGGGCCTGGCGTATCAAGATACCAATCGACTCATCGGGAAGATATCTGAAAGGATCCTGCGTTACCTGGCCGAGCGAGGCTACAGATCGGCCCTCACCCCCGCAACCCACAACTTCGATGCAGTCAAACTTATGTCCAGGTGGTCGCACAAGCATTTGGCGTATCTGTCGGGGCTCGGGCGCTTTGGGGTCAACGCGCAGTTAATCACGCCCTCCGGCTGCTCAGGCCGTCTTGGAAGTTTGGTTACCGAGGCGGACCTCGGCGACAGCGCGCTGGTCGCAACCAAAGAGCTTTGTCTCCATAGAGCCGGCGAGGAATGCCTCGAATGTGTCAGGCGTTGTCCGGTTGACGCAGTGAAGCAAAAGGGGATTGTCCGGGAGCGCTGCTGGGGCCGCCTCAATTCCAATTTGAAGGACTGGGATGCCTTCGCCGGTCTTGAAGATACGACCCACGTCTGCGGTAAGTGTGTGGTTGACTTGCCGTGCAGCCTCAAGGCACCGATGCCGATTGGGTGATGCGCGGCGGAAAGCGGGCTTTTCTCATGGGAAAGCGCAGAATTTTATGGCCCCACTTTGAGTTTTTAATGGGTGATGTTTAACAATCAGTTTCATGTAAGGAGGGAATTGCCATGAAGGATGCTTTTCACCAGATGATTGAGTTGCGGCGAAGCGTTCGACGATTTAAACCCGAGCCGGTTCCCACGGAAGTCCTGGCTAAACTGGTGGATGCGGCGCGTTTGTGTCCGTCTGCAGCGAACAAGCAGGCCCTGATCTTCATCGCCGTGAATGATCCCGAGCTTGCCGGACAAATTTTTGAGACTGAAAAATTCGCCGCATATCTGGCCGGAGCCGGTCAACCGGGACCGGGTGAGGAGCCCACCGCTCACATCCTGGTGGCCCAAGACAAAAACCTTGCGATTGCCGAAACGGTTCGCGATGTAGGGGCAGCGGTCCAAACAATCTTAATGGGAGCCTGTGCGTACGGCCTGGGAGCGACATGGCTGCGATCTTTCGATCGACCCAGGGCGGCCCAAATCCTCGGCTTGACGGCGCAGCACGAACCGGATTCGGTGATCGCGCTGGGCGTGCCGGCGGAATCACCCCAAGTCGTTCAAATGAAAGACGGTGACGTGAAATACTGGCGCGATGAGACGGGTCAGCATTTCGTTCCGAAGCGGTCTTTTGAGGAAGTGTGCTTCCTGAACGGCTTCTGCAGGCCGTGGGGTTAAACGGCCGGGCCGTTGCGAAATCGGCACCAAGCGGGACAGAGGGGATTTCACGGATGTTTTCCGATGTTGAGAACTTGCCCTGCTCTGGGTCCACAGTTGAACAGGATATCAAATGCGGACAGGTTCGGTATGAAGGATCCCCACAGCTGGGGATACACTGCGGCGCGCGGGTTGAAAAATGTGAGCTCAACACCCGCACGCTCAAAAGCCTCCGCATCGAGGTACTTGGCCGCGCTGCTTTGAGCCAGGAAATGAGAGGCGCCCAGTTGCTTACAGATCTCCACGGAAAGCCCGGGCTCTTTTCCCTCGACACCTAAGTCGGAGAGCAACATTACGCGGGTCTCAATTCCCAGGTGTTTTATGAGGTGTTGAATGATCCGCAGGTTGAAATCCACCAGCTTTTCGAACCCCGCTGAGAAAACATCTTCCAGAAAGCCGACATGGTCCTCAAAAAAGGGGGCATGCGCGTAGGCGGTCTTCAGGCTTAGGAGGTGTTTTCGGCTCCATCGCCCCTCGCGACAGATTCTCACACCGTGAATCCTTTGAATCCCCAAGCGCTTTTTCCGCACCGGGATGGTCATCCACAGCGTTCCTTGGTCATTTTTGAATCGGTTTCTGGTTAACCACGTGGTGCCGCGTGGAAACTGTACCGTATCCATGAGAACGAGCACGTCAGACCGATGGGCTTTCAAGAAAAATCCGGGGAAAGGGGCGAAAAAAGGTTGGTATGCCGAAACGATTTTCAATGAAACATGCCTTTTATCGAAGAAAAAGCTGAGGATTCTTTTTTTTCAGTTCCCTGTATTTTGACAGCGTCAACTTCCTTGCAAAATCCGGATGAGACAAATAAGCGAGCGTGTTCCTTTTCAAAGTATCCAGGACTTCGAGAAAGACCGCCTCCTTCTGATCCCGACTCACAAAGTGTCTGTCCCGCGTGTAGCTGTAAGTCACGGTTGGTCCAAGCGTCTTTTCAAGCAAAGAAAATGCGTGCGCTTTCTCTGGGACTGAATCGAGGTGAGACATGCGGAGGGGGATGTCAACACGCGCTTCCAAGCTGACCAACCATCTGTCACCGGCCAGCAGCCTGCTTCGGTTCCGGATTTCAAGCGTGAGACCATTCGGTAGCTTCAGGGTTTCGAAGAGATCCCCCGACCCATTTGGTGCGCATGACTTTAAGGGCGATTTCGGCATGGTTCTGGATTTTTCACCCCGTTTGGACAATTCGAAGCATCCTACTTGAGGTGTATTCGGCCACATCGGCCGATCGGTCGAGCGGCATAGAGCATAGGATATTCCCCGAAAAAAGGCAAGTGATCGAGACGGGGAATGTGAGCAGAAAAATTGACAGGAGCAAAGCCGGCTCGCGATGTGGTGAAAGTCCGTCCATTGAAGGCACTCAAGGACATGGTTGCCTGACACAGTGTAAATTCGGTCGTGCAGGAAAAAGGGCGGATTCTGTCCGCCCTTTTTTATTTATCGCGGATGAAAAAGAGCCCCTGAGGATTCACCTGCGCTCTCAATTCCGCCTTGCCATTATGGAGCTTTTTGTTTAGATTTCAGTAGGGTGGATGAAAGGCGCGACGCGGGTTGAGATGCCCTTACTCTGTAGTGGCTGCTTGGGATGTTTGGGGCTTAACGTGGAACCGGCGCTCACCCATGAAGCGGCATGTATGATTCGGCTGATCGCTGACCGGCTGAAAGCTCCATCCGCAAATATCTTATTTCCGGATGAACACTGCTATGGAGTTCTCCTCTTGTCTAGACTGGTAAAATTGAAAAAAGCGGCGCGCTTTATTCTGATTTTCAGCCTCATGCCGGTATGTTTTCTTGAAAGCCTGGGATGTGCCGCGAGAGACACGTATACTTACCATCGGATTCAGACTGAATTCAAAGGCAAAAGCTCTATCCCCGTCATGCCTCACTCAGGATCATCCAAAACCGTCCAGGAGGCGCTTTCCGAGCCCCTCTCGATCAAGCGTGCAATCAACATCGCCCTGGAGCGCAACCCGGATATGGATATGGCGATTTCCCGCATCCAACAGTCCGACGCATTGATCGATGAAGCGTTTGCAGCGTTTTGGCCGGTCCTCTCCTTCTACGTTGAATACCTCCAGGGGGATGCCCCCTCTGCCTATCTATTCAAAACCATCGATCAGCGGGAATTACCCGAGCGGGTTGATTTTAATGATCCGGGTTGGTTTGAGAACTATGAAACCGGTATTCACGGACGAATCAACATTTTTAACGGGGGCCGTGATCTTCTTCGAAAAAAGATGGCGGAGACCGGGCTGGAAATTCGAGAGCTCGATCTGCAGAGCATCCAAAACGCCTTAATCACTTCGGTTATCAATGCCTTTTACAGCACGCTGGCTGCTCGCGACTTCATCAAAATCGCCCAGGCATCCGTAAGGACCGTAGAAGCTCAACTGCGAATCACCAAGGCGAGATATCAGGCGGGCGGCGCCCTCAAATCCGACGTGCTTTCCCTGGAGGTACGGTTGGCCCAGGCCAAGGAAGATTTGATCCGTGCAGAGAACAACTACAGCCTTTCCAAGGCCTCACTCGCCAACCTGCTTGGCGAAGATCCGGACACTTCCCTCGACCTTGCCGGTATGGAAACGGTTCCCATAGATTTGCCCAAGGACTATGCGTCGGGCCTTGTTCAGGCCTTGGCCAATCGTCCGGAACTCAGAAAGGTAAGGCTTGAGATTGTGCAATCCCGAATGGCCCTGGACACAGCCCGCTCCGAATACCTTCCGCGCCTTGATTTGCAGGCAAAATACTACCTCGATGACGCGAATTTCGACTTCGAAAGGGAAAGGGAGAACTGGACCGCAGGCATCATCTTGAACTGGGATCTTTTTACAGGGTTTGACACAAAAGCCAAAGCCGACAGAGCCACCCGTGTGCTTGAAGAAATGATGGCAATGGATCGTAAAACCGCCTTGGCCATTCAGCTCGATCTCAAAACTTCCTATTTGAAACTGGAAGAGGCGAAGGCCAGACTTGCCGTCACCGAAGCCAGTGCGGCGCAAGCAGATGAATCTTTGAGGTTGGTGAAAAAGCAATATGAAGGCGGGTCCGCAACCATTACCCGATATTTGGAAACTGAACTGGCATTAAATAGGGCGCGAATTCGCTCCACGGCTGCCTTTTATGATCGAGAAAAGACACGGGCCGCCGTTGGGCGTGCGCTGGGCTACTGGGGGAAATATGCCGGGGGAGACATCCATTGGCAATGACTGAAAAATCCAAGAAAACCCTGCGGGTATGCCTGGTTATTGGGGGTGCGATCGGCCTGATCGTGCTCATGCTTTTTATGACCGGGTTTTTTACCTCCAACAAAATCTCTTCCGAAAAAGTCAGCGGGGCACCAAAAAATGCCTTTCGACCTGAGAGGACTGCAAGAGCAGCCGTCGAAACCATTCAGGAATTTTATGAAGCCGTCGGTACCGTGCGCCCGGAAACGGAAATCAGTATCGAGGCACAGTTAACCGGAAGGATCCTGGAGATTCTTGTTCGCCCGGGGGACAAAGTCATCCGGGGTAAACTGCTGGTTCTGCTGGATAGCAGGGAGCTCCAGGCCCGTCTGGACCAAGCGAGACAAGGGCTCCTTTCCGCCGAAGCGCGGGCTCAACAAGCGAGGCAAGCGGTGATGGCCGCTGAGGCGGTCTTCGCCCAAGCTGATTCGGCATTCAAGCGCACCAAAGTCTATTATCAGTCGGAAGCCGCTACGTCACAGGATCTGGAACAGGCGGAGTCCGCCTACCTTCAGGCAAAAGCCAGAGTCAAACAGACTCAGGATGCCTTGATAGAGAGCCAATCCGGTGTCAAACGGGCAGCGAAGGTAGTGGAGGAAGCAAAAATTGCCATGGGCTACACCAAAATTGTCGCCCCGCAGGATGGGGAGGTTGCAAAGAGACCGGCCGAACCCGGTGATTTAGCCTGGCCGGGGAAAACCCTTCTGGTCCTCCAGACGCGGGGTGCACTTCGACTGGAGGCCCTGGTTCGCGAGGGCCTGATTTATCGCATCTCGCCCGGGAAGTCGCTCAAAATCGCTGTGGACGCCCTGAATCGCGTATTCGATGGAACGGTCGAAGAAGTGGTCCCCGCAGCCGATCCCATGACACGAACGTTCTTGGTCAAGGTTGCCCTGCCTCGAGAACAGGGCCTTTTCCCCGGCATGTTCGGAAGGCTTCTCGTGCCTGCGCAGGAGCGAAATGTCGTGGTCGTTCCCAAGAAAGCGGTGAGGCATATCGGTCAATTGGATGTGGTCATGATAAAGACAGACGGAACATGGCAGTCCAGCTATGTGAAGACCGGTCAGGAATTAGAAGGGGATAAGGTCGAAATACTTTCCGGCCTCAGCGGCGACGAATTGCTCGGCCTGGGGGATATGCGCGATGGCTGAACCCGACGCCATCCCCAGCGGATTGATCGCCCGCATTGTCAATCAATTCCTCACTTCGAAGCTTTCCATCATCTTCATCGTATTTTCCTTTGCCATGGGCTTTGCAGCCATGCTCCTCACCCCTCGGGAAGAAGAACCCCAAATTGTGGTCCCCTTGGCGGATGTATATGTGCAGGCACCCGGAGCGAGTGCCGAGGAAGTGGAAAAGCTCGTCGCTACCCCACTTGAACGACTTCTCTGGCAAATCGACGGGGTGGAATACGTCTATTCCGTGTCCCGTCGGGAGATGGCTATCGTCACGGTACGTTTTTTTGTCGGAGAGGACCGGGAGCGATCGCTGGTCAAGCTGCACAACAAAATCACGATGAATATCGACCAAGCGCCGCCGCTGGTTCAGGGGTGGGTGGTAAAGCCGGTGGAAATCGATGATGTGCCGATTGTCAACTTAACGCTGTATTCCGCACACCTCAACGATCACGAAATGTATCGAATCGGAGAAGAAGTCCTTTCCCGCCTTTCCGAGGTGGAAGACATCTCCCGGACACGCATTGTCGGAGGTAGAAAACGGGAAGTCCGTGTCGAACTCAGCCCACAGCTTATGTCCGGATACGGCGTGTCGATGCTTGAAGTTCAGCGTGCCCTCCAGAGCACCGATGTCGCTGTGTCCGCCGGAGCATTCATTCGTTCGAATCAGGAGAAATCCGTTACGAGTGACTCTTTTTTGGGCTCGGCGAAGGATGTAGAAACCCTGGTGGTGGGCGTCCATCAGGGACGCCCCGTTTACCTCCGCGACATTGCCACGGTCCTGGATGGTCCGGAAGAGGCGACCAACTATTCCAGGATCGGCTTTTCCAATTTTTATCTTCAAGAAAAGGGTTCGGAACCCGGGCTTCATACCTTCCCGGCTGTTACGCTTGCGCTGGCCAAAAAGAAGGGAACCAATGCCGTGCGGGTGGCGAATAATATCCTGCAAAGGCTGGAAGCACTGAAAAACCGAGTAATCCCTGCCGGTGTGCAGGTTGAAGTGACCCGTAACTATGGCCGGACAGCCCAACAAAAAGTGCACGACCTTCTGAGTTCTCTCTTTTTCGCCATCCTCACGGTAGTGGGGCTTTTGGCGTTGACATTGGGGTGGCGGGAAGCGCTTGTGGTGGCCACGGCTGTTCCCATCAGTTTTTCCCTCGCGCTTTTTGTGAATTACCTGTTTGGTTACACCATCAACCGTGTGACCCTTTTCGCCCTCATTCTTTCTCTCGGACTCGTGGTGGACGATCCCATCACCAATGTTGACAACATCCAGCGTCACATCGTCATGGGGAAGCGCAAGCCCGTGTCCGCCACTTTATTTGCCGTTTCGGAAGTCCTGCCGCCGGTGATCATGTCTACCCTGGCGATCATCGTTTCTTTCACGCCCATGTTCTTTATCACCGGGATGATGGGCCCGTACATGGCCCCGATGGCTGCAAATGTGCCGCTGACCGTTGTCTTCTCCACAGTGTGCGCGCTTACCATTGTTCCCTGGCTGAGTCATCTGCTGTTAAAACACCTTCATTCCGAAACAGAAGGCAGCGCAGGCGGCCGGGTTCGGGACACTACACCTGCATGGGTTAAGAGGGGATACCGTTTTGTTGTCGGTCCTTTTTTGGAGTCAAAAGGAAAACGAGGTCTGCTCTTTCTAAGTGTTGTTCTCTTGCTCGGCGGATCCGCTGCACTGGCGCTGTTTCGTTACGTTCCCCTCAAAATGCTTCCATTTGACAACAAGAACGAATTTCAAATCGTGCTTGACATGCCCGAAGGTACCCCTTTAGAGGCTACCGACAGGATTGTTCGGAGTTTCGAAAACTATCTGAGACAGGTGCCTGAAGTGACGAATTTTGTTTCCCACACCGGGATCTCCTCCCCCATGGACTTCAATGGGATGGTTCGGCAGTACTACCTTCGCCGAGGAGGCCATGTGGCCGATATTCGCGTCAACCTCGCCGACAAAACGCGACGTCAAGACCAGAGCCATGAGATTGTGCTCAGACTTCGCAACGACCTGGAAAACATGGCAACCGATCACGGCGCGATGATTAAAATTGTCGAAGTTCCACCGGGGCCGCCGGTTGTGTCGACGCTGGTTGCCGAAATCTATGGGACTCCGGACAAATCCTACCCGCAACTCATTGAAGGTGCGAAGTTCATCCAGGGGATCATGCATCAGGAGCCTTTCGTTGTGGACATTGATAATACCGTTGAGACTCCCCGTGAAAGACTGGATTTTGTTTTGGACAAAGAGAAAGCAGCCTTGCACGGGGTTTCCACGCACATGTTGACACAGTCCTTGAAAATGGCGCTCAACGGAATTGAGGCCGCCACCATTCATGCCGTGGGAGAACGCCGGCCGCTCACCGTAAACCTCATTCTACCCAGAAAGCAGCGCACAGGCGTCATGACCCTTTCACAGATCCCGATCGAAACCAGCTCTGGAAAAATGGTCCCCTTGGCGGAAATCGGGGCCTTTAAACCTGTGCCCGAAGACCAACCCATTTACCACAAGAACCTGGAAAGAGTTGTGTATGTGTTCGGGGAAATGGCAGGTCGGGCGCCGGCAGAGGCGGTTCTCGACATACAAAGCGCTTTAAAAAAGACCCCCCCACCTTCAGGCATCCGGGTTGAATTGGCCGGGGAAGGGGAATGGAAAATTACACTGCGGGTGTTTCGTGACCTGGGAATTGCGTATCTCGCCGCCCTCTTGGGCATCTACATCCTGCTGGTGGTCCAAATGAATTCGTTTCTCATGCCGCTGTTGATCATGGTTGCCATACCGTTAACACTGATCGGCATCATGCCCGGGTTCTGGCTTTTCAATGTTCTTTTTCGGCATCCGGTCGGTGGGTTTGAAAATCCGCTGTTTTTTACGGCTACGGGCATGATCGGCATGATTGCCTTGGGTGGAATTGTGATTCGAAACTCACTCGTACTGATAGAATTTATTCAGGACGCACTTCGGGAAAAAGTTCCGTTGAGGCAGGCAATTTTGCAAAGTGGCGCCATTCGCTTCCGCCCCATCGTACTGACCGCTGCAACAACAGCCCTCGGTGCATGGCCCATTACATTGGATCCCGTCTTTTCCGGTCTTGCCTGGGCGTTGATTTTCGGGCTTTTTGCATCCACCTTGTTTACACTCATTGTCGTCCCTGTTTCTTATTATGCCCTTAACCGGAGACGGATCAAGCATGTGAGTCCAAGTTCCGACGACGCGTACGCATCCTAACCTAGAAAAACCGGTCACGGGTTCAACGGCTCTGCGTTAAGAAGTGATATGGCCCCAAATTCAAAGGGTGAAAGCAGACATATAGCAATCGCCCCGGTTTAAACGATCGAGACAATCGCTGCTGCTGAGGTCGTGAATAAGGATATGAACCTGGAGCCCTGTGGGGGAGGGTACAATCGCAGTCACAGCGCGTGGAATGACACAGCGTGAAAGAAGGGGGTTTTCTTCAATGAAAAATATTGTGAGCACAGAGATTTTGCAGGATATCCCTGTGGATCTCGATGCTGAGAACATCAAGAAAAAACTTCGTATGGAAGGAAGAAGTGAATGGCCTTCCGTTCAACGCCTCGCAGAAGCGGCGCAATCGCTTATCAAGGCCAGAGCGGTCTACAAGGTTTGCTATATCGAGTCCAAGTTCGAGGAGGGCGTTGTAATTGAAGGCAGGCGGTTAAAGAGCCGGGTCCTTCGCAGGAACCTGGAAGATGTTGAGCGGGTTTTTCCCTATGTGGTCACCCTCGGCAATGAGATAGAGGATCGGATTAACGAATGTACGGATGTGCTCGAACAGTACTATTTCGATACGATTGCAAATGTCTACCTGACAGCGGCCCGGAGATACCTGAAAAATCAATTGAAATCCAAATTTGCCCTGGATGGCATGTCTCTCATGAGTCCGGGTTCTTTAAAGGACTGGGGTTTGGAGGAGCAAGGGCCGCTTTTTTCCATCTTAGAGGATGTCGATGGCGCAATCGGTGTTCGTCTCACCGATACCTTTCTCATGCTTCCGAGGAAGTCACTATCGGGACTTTACTTCCCCACGGAAGTTCCATTCTACAGCTGTCAACTGTGTTCAAGAAAAAACTGCCCATCAAGGAAAGCCAAATACAAGGAAGCTTCGGCCAGAGAATACGGGATTCTGGATCCCCGCTCCGCTAACCCTTGACCCCCCCGGCAGTCAGCCCTCTCACCAGATACCGCTCAAGGATCAAAAAAAAGACGATAATCGGCACCGTGGCGATCACTGCCGCCGCCATGAGCAACTGCTGTGATACGTCGATATTGTCGGCGATTTGCATGATCCCGCGTGAAAGCGTGAACTTCGAAGGGCTGTCCAAAAATAGAAATGCGAACAGGAACTCATTCCAGGCAATCATAAACGTATAGAGCGCCACGGAAGCCATGGCCGGCAGACTCAAAGGCACCGTGATGCGCCAAATTACTCCCAACCGGCTACAGCCATCGATGAGTCCCGCTTCCTCCAAGTCGGGCGGAAGTGTTTTGAAATAACTGTGAAGCATGTATATGGCCACTGGAAGCGTTTGAGCCAGATAGACAAGGAGCAATCCGTGGAGATCATTCCTCAGGCCGAGCTTGGTGTAAAAGGCGTAAATGGGGACGGCAATCACGATGGCAGGAAACATGTAAATGACAAGGATGCTTCTGGAGAGGAACGCCCGCCCCCGGAACCGAAGTCTGGCAGTCGTGTAGGCCGCTAATGTCGCGAAGGTGACCGTCAACAATACGGTCAACAC
>Ga0180434_10006317_pt1 | contig 13672 bp, 10 predicted proteins | sample SS_ome_7_FD_132453 | JGI IMG/M metagenome (GOLD analysis project Ga0180434, IMG submission 132453) | Hypersaline lake sediment archaeal communities from the Salton Sea, California, USA - SS_1_D_2 metaG | ecosystem: Environmental > Aquatic > Non-marine Saline and Alkaline > Hypersaline >... | reverse complement strand
TCCCATCGGCGACCACCACCCGAAGCTGATGGCCAACTTCTTCGCCCAGACCGAGGCGTTGGCCTTCGGCAAGACGGCCGACGAGGTGCGGGCCGAGGGCGTGGCCGAAGAACTGGTGCCGCATAAGACATTCGAGGGCAACCGCCCGACCAACACGATTATGGCCGAGACGCTCGACCCCGAGACGCTCGGCAAGCTCATTGCGCTTTACGAGCACAAGATATTCGTCCAGGGCGTCATCTGGGGGATCAACAGTTTCGACCAGTGGGGCGTCGAGCTAGGCAAGGTGCTTGCCGGGCGTATCCTGCCGGAACTGCAAGCCGAGACCGAGCCCGAGTTGCGGCACGACAGTTCGACGAACCGGCTGATCCGTTGGTATCGGGAACATGCAACGTAGCAGTCAGCGGTCAGCAGTCAGCAGTCAGTACATTGCACCAATGTCAGCAGTTCCAAGTTTGGAGCGGTTTGGCTAACAGCGGATCAGCAAACCGTCATTCCCGCGCAGGCGGGAACCCAGCTATGAACGGTATCCGGCTGGGTTCCCGCCTGCGCGGGAATGACGGATGAAAAGCCATCGCCCTCCTAAACTTGGAACTACTGAATGTCGTTCTGCCGACTGATCGCTGATCGCTGATCGCTCCCCCATCACCCAACGAGCCAAACCATGGCAACCGAACTCACCTGGCTGGGACACGGCACGTGGTCGATTGCGACCGGCGGTTTCGAGGTGCTGTTGGACCCGTATCTGGACGACAACCCAGCCTCGCCGCGGCGGTCGGACCAGGTGCAGCCCGACTTTTTGCTGATCTCGCACGGCCACGGCGACCATGTGGCCGACGCGGTGAAGATCGCCGTGCGAACCGGGGCGGTGGTGATTGCCAACTTCGAGATCTGCCAGTGGCTTGCCCGGCAGGGGGTGAAGCACACGCACGCAATGAACCTCGGCGGCAGCTACCTGCATCCGTTCGGCCGCGTGAAGATGACCCCTGCGTTGCACTCGTCGATGCTGCCCGACGGGTCCGACGGCGGCAATCCGTGCGGCTTCCTGATCGGCTTCGAGGAGGGGAACGTCTATTTCGCCTGTGACACGGGCCTATTTTCCGACATGAAGCTGATCGGCCGAGCGGGCATCGAGGTGGCCGTGCTTCCGATCGGCGACAACTTCACGATGGGGCCCGACGATGCGCTGCGGGCGGTGAAGTTCCTACGGCCGAAGCGCGTCGTGCCGGTGCATGCCAACACCTGGCCGCTGATCGCCCAGGACGCCGACGCCTGGGCCGACCGCGTCCACGCCGAAACCCACGCCGAGCCGGTTGTGTTGGAGCCGGGCGAGAGCCTGCGGCTATAGCCGTATTTACGCCGTGATGCCCTTGGTCAGCGTCATGAAGGCCGTTTCGAGGTTGATCTCGTCTTCCTTGAACATGGTCAGCCGGTGCCCCGACTCGAACAGCAGCGTCGGCAGGCTGCTGTAGTCGTCGGCGCCTTCGATCAGGGTGACCATCATTCGACCGTCGCGCAGCTCGATGCTCTCGACCAGATCGCTTTGTTCGAGGATCTTGGCGGCGGCCTCGGTCTGCTCGGCCACGGCCACCTCGAGCAGCGTCCGCTGGCGGACCTGCTTCATCACATCGGACACATTGGCCGAGATGAGCAGTTCGCCGCGCTCGATGATGCCGACCTTGTTGCAGATGTCGGCCAGTTCGGGCAAGATATGGCTGGAGACCATGATCGTCTTGCCCATGCCGCGCAGCCGCTTCAGCAGCCCACGGATTTCGATCCGCGCCCGGGGGTCCAGGCCGCTGGCCGGCTCGTCCAACAGCAGCACCTTCGGATCGTGCAGCAGCACCCGGGCAAGCCCTAGCCGCTGGGTCATGCCGCGCGAGAGGCTGGTGACGAAGGCGTTGCGTTTGTAGCCGAGGTCGACCAGATCAAGCATGTCGTCGCAGATCTTCCGCCGGCTGGGGCCTTTGATCCGGTAGGCCGCGGCGAAGAATTCGAGATACTCGATCACCTTCATGTCGTCGTAGACGCCGAAGAAGTCGGGCATGTAGCCGATCAGCCGACGGATTTCCTTTGGATGGGTGTAGATCGGGTATCCGCAGACGGTGGCTTCGCCCCAGCTCGGCCGCAAAAGCGTCGCGAGGATCCGCATCGTCGTGGTCTTGCCCGAGCCGTTCGGGCCGATGAACCCGAACAGGTCGCCTTCGTCCAGTTCGAGGTTCAACTCGTGGATGGCGTGGAGCTTGCCGTAGACTTTCGTCAGGTCTTGCGTTTTGATCATGGGGGGTTCTCACGGTTCCTCGGCCGGTTCGACGGGCAGAACGAACCGGTACATGACAAAATGATCTTCCACGGCGTCTTCCATCGACTGGCCGTCGCGGACCAACTCGGCGCCGAGCTGCTCGCGCTGCCCGTCCGGCCCATGGGCAAGCAGGATCGCGCGGTCGCTCTGCAACAGCCCGCTGAGATCGGTGAAGCCTTGATAACCGTTAGCCAGCCCGGTATAGCGCTCGCCGCCGGCCTCGGTGAAGAAGGTCATCGCGCGGAGGATATAGGGCAGGTCGCGGCTCGACTGGTCGTAGGGGATCATCTCCTGTTCGAGCTTGTCGCTTTGGGTGTCGAAGACAGCGCGGCGGCCGGTCAGCAGGGTCTTCAGCTCCTTCCGCCGCGACATGATTCCAACCCGGGCGGTCTGGCCCGGCTCGAGCGTGCCGATCTCATAGACCCAACGCTTGTAGGCCAGAAGGCAGTCGGTCAGCGGGAAATCGTAGCTGTTGGTGATTGTCCCGGCCGGGGCATGGGCCTCCTGCTGAAGCCGCGATGCCAACACCGTTTCCGCCATGCCGTGCCAGCGGCCGGTGAAGCTTCGGGTCGACCAGATCGAAATCGGCATGCCCTCGAGCGTCGTCAGGTCACGGCCGAATGTGTAAGGCTCGGTCCAGAGCACCGGGCTGGCCGTTCGCGGGTTCATGCCGCCCAAGGCGGTGCCCGGCAGGCCCAGCCACGAAAACAACGCGCCGCCCTGCGAATCGGCCGGCTGCAAATTCGCCGCTATGCGCCGCGGCTGAAGCGAAAGCCCCAGCTTGGCCATCCGCGGACTGAATAGATTCAGCCAGCTAGTGCCGCGAATCTGGCCGGTCGCCGTGTCCACATCAACCATGTCGACCTGATTTACCCGAAACTGCTCGCCTTTCAGTTCGTAAGCCAACAGGTAGGCCGCCGCCGAAAATCCGACGACGATCAGCGGGAACGTCAGCCAGGTCCATTCCATGCGCGGCGCGAACCGCCGCAACAGGAAATAGTCGACCGGCCCGATCAGCGCCACGTAGGCGATCAACAAGGCGGCGACGACCGCAAAGGGCACCAGCCGCACAGCCGCGAAGGCGTCCAGCGCGCTGCGCAACTGCCCGGCCAGATCGTTGTAGCCGTGATGCATCATGGCCGCGCTTTCGGCGGCGCTTTGGGTCCGCACGGCCGGCAGGTCGATGAGCTTCAAGAGCAGTTTTGGGCGATCGCCCCACTGGCTCAGCGGCGGCTGGGTGAGGTCGGCGGCCAGAAACAGCAGTTCGCCGAATCCGCGCGCCGTGCGAACGACCAGCGGCAGATCGGCCTCCCGGGCTTCGAGGGTGCCCTCGACGTCGGCCAGCCTGGGCACGGACAGCACTATCCGCTGACCGGCCGTTCCCAACGGCACCGGGCTGGAACCGCCTGAGTAGGCCTCCAGCGCGCCGGTCTGCCGCAAGGTGACCATCCGCTCGAACCGGCCCGGCGTCAGGTCGGCAAGCGGGCCTCCTTCGCCCAATAGATCGCCCGCTTCGGATCCGGCCGAGAGAATCACGCTGCCGCCCAACTCCAGCCACCGCGTCAGGGCCGCCCGTTGGGCCGGCGAGAAGCGATCGTCGGCGAAGGTTTCCGGTTGGCTGGTCGTCAGGATCAGCGTATCGACGCCTTCGTAGCCGTACCACGTCTCGGGCAGTTCGCCCGGCCCGTCTACCCGCGTAATGACCGGCCGCGATAGCCCGGGCCGCCGCAGCGCTGCGATGGCCTCTTCGAGCCCCAACGCATCGGGCCCGACGACCGCGATGATCGGCCGCGTTGCCGCCGCGGCCGGCGGGAAGGTCGATGGCTTCTTTACCGCGCCCGGGGTGAAGACGCGCTCGGCGAGCACCCGGCCGTCGCGCCGCAGGTCGACCGCCATCGGGCTGCGCATCCGGCCGAATCGGGCGCAAAGCCGCACGCGATCGACATCCGCCGGAACAATCGTCTCGACCCGGCTGGGCACGCCCTCGCCGTCGGGCACGACCAGCCCAACCAGGTCGCCCTCGCGGTGGCCTTCAAGCACCACCTCGACCGGTGTCCAGACGCCTACCTTATAGTGCCCGCCGATCCCAACATGAACCGCGGTGATCGTCGCGTGGTTCTCGTCCACCGGCGCGGCGGAGACGAGCGAGCCGATCAGCAGAACGGCCGGCAGGAGCAACAGGGCAGGGGGGCGTCTCATGGTTTTCCCGCGTCCGGACAGGTGCAAACAAACCGGCCGCATCCCGGGCAGCCGGAGCCGTACTTCGCCGCCACCGCCGCGTTGAGGTCGACCCCGACCACATTGGCGATCGTCGTCAGCCAGGCCAGCACGTCGGCAAACTCGGCCGCCTGTTCCTCGGGCGTCCCCTCCCGCAGGGCCGAGGCCAGCTCGCCGATCTCCTCGATCAGCCACATGAACGTGCCATCGACACCCCGGGCGATGTCCTTTTCGACATACATCCGCCGGATCGACCCCTGGAACTCGGCCAGGGTGATCGACTGGGGGGTCAAGCGGCCATCCGCCGGGCTATTCTGGGCCGGGCCGTCGTGGTCCGGCTTGTTCTCGGAGACCATGGTTTGCCGTTGTTCCTCGAAAGGGCAGGGGAGCGAGACTTTCCCCCTGTACGTTAGCCCCATCCGCGGAGTTCTTCAAGTCGTATCCAGCAGCCAACGGACCACCTCGACCAGCCCGTCGTTGTCGTGGGTCGGCGCGACGCGGTCGGCGGCCGCTTTGACCTCGGGCAGGGCATTGCCCATCGCGACCCCCAGCCCGGCGGCCTGGATCATCGGCGTATCGTTCACGTCATCGCCGACGGCGCAGATGGCCTGCCACGGGATGTCCCACGCGGCGGCAAGCTGCTGGATGGCCGACCATTTGGTCACACCTTGCGGGGCGACCTCGCACATATAGCCCACGTAGCGAGGGCTTCGCAGCACGTGGGTGGTCAATTGCCCCGGCAGCCGCTCGTGCAGCGCGGCCTCCAGCGAGAGCATCTGGCCCTGCGTTCCCATGGCGAATGCCGCAAACACCCCAGGCGGCGGCGAGGCGTGCATTGCGGCCCAGACGCGGCCATCGCCCGGGTTCATCCGCAGGTATTCGTTCAACTCCGGCCCGGTGATGGTCTCGCGTGAGATATAGAAGTCGAACCCGTCGGCATGGGTGTCGGCGTAGAGCACCGGCTCGTGGCCTGCTTGATCGATGAGTGCCACGACCTGGCCGAGCACACCGTCGGGAAATTCGGCCCGATAGAGCGTTTCGTGGTCGATTGGATCCTTCACCAGCGCGCCGCTGGCGGTCACCAACGGCACGTCGATGCCCAACGGCTCGACCAGATGCAGTGTGCGGCTATAGCGCCGACCGGTGGCCAGCACAATGCGTATGCCGGCCGCGGCCGCGCGGACCAACGCCTCGCGCGTGGCCGGCGACAGCTCGTCGCGGCTGTTGACCAGCGTCCCGTCGATGTCCACGGCCAGGAGTCGGTATTGCGGCATGATAGGAGGCATGGACACAAAGGAAATCCGAAATGCGAATGTCGAAATCCGAAACAAATCCAAAATACGAAACGCAAATGTTCTAAACCGCCAAGACAGACGTTGTCAACAAACCCGAGCAGGGTTGTGTTCTTTCCGTTTCTGTCATTTTCATTTTGGTCCTTCGGATTTGTTTCGCGTTTCGATATTCGTATTTCGGATTTCTTGTACCTCGGCGGCTTGCTCGCATTCGCGTCTGAGGTACTCGTGCCCTTGCCGGATGCCCATGTGGTCCCAGGGCAACGGGGCGTCGACGGGGTAGGGGACGTGCAGCGTCGCCTCGACGTCGATGCCGGCGTCGGTCAACGCCTGCCACCAGCGCGCTGCGTCCATGTGGTCGTTCCAGGCGTCGAGTCGGGCACCGCGACGCCAGGCCAGTTCGATCGCCTCGGCCGTGTCGCGCCCGCCGCGCGAAAGGGTGCCTTCCAGCAGGCTCGTCTCGATGTCGTGGCATTTCAGGTCCACGCTCCGAAGCCGCTTCTGCCGCCGCAAAAAGTCGTGGGCGTTGCGGAAGTATTCTCGCCGCTGCATAGCGTGGTACTGGTACGGCGTCTGCGGCTTGGGTACCAGGTTCGATACATTGGCCACCACCGTGGCGAACCGCCCGCGCACCTCCTTGCCCAGCCGCGAGATCGTCTCGGCCATCTCGAGGATGCCCAACAGGTCGTCCTCGGTTTCGTCGGGCATGCCGCACATGAAATAGAGCTTCACCCGGGAGAACCCGTTCTCGAACGCGCGGCGGCAGCCTTCGTAGAGGTCCTCATTGCGGATCGGCTTGCCCACCCGCTGGCGCATCCCATCCCGGGCAACCTCGGGCGCCAGCGTCAGCCCCGAGTGGCGGTCGGTGTTCAGCAGTTCGGCGGCGCTTTGCAGCTGCTCGTTCACCCGCAGGCTCGGCACCGCGATGCTCACCCCGCGCGGCCGGAACACCGCCTGCAACCGCCGCAGCAATTCTTCGAAATGCGGATAGTCACTGGTCGAAAGCGACAAGAGCGAGATTTCGTTATAGCCGGTGTTCCAGTACGACTCCTCCGCCGCGCGGATGAGTGTCTCGACGCTCCGGAACCGAAGCGGCCGCTTTAGCGTCGTGCTCTGGCAGAAGCGGCACCGACCGGGACAGCCGCGCATGATCTCCAGGGCGATCCGCGAATGGACGCAGTCCACGTGCGGTACGATCGGCATCGTCGGCAGCGGCACAGCGTCCAGATCGGCCACCACGGCCGGCTCGATCATCTCGGGCACCCCCTCTGCCAGTGGGCGCACGCCCGACTGGCGGCCTGCGGCGTCGCGGACCGGTTCGTACAACCGCGGCACATACGCGTACGGCAGCCGTCGGGCCATCTCCGTCAGCGCTGCGAGCCGATCATCGCCGGCCTGCTTGTGCTCAAGCCACAGGTCGCAGACTTCCGGCAAGGTCTCCTCGCCGTCGCCGCTGACGAAAAGGTCGACAAACCGGGCCATCGGCTCCGGGTTGGCGGTTCCGGGCCCCCCGGCAATGACCAGTGGGTGGTCGATCGTCCGCTGGTCGGCCGCTATTGGGATGCCGCCCAAATCGAGCATCGTCAGCAGGTTCGTGCAGCATAGTTCGTACTGAAGCGTGAACCCGACCAGGTCGAAATCTACTAGGGGGGTAAATGTTTCCAGGCTAGAGAGGGGTAATTGGTGCTGACGAAGTAGTTGTTCCATGTCTGGCAGGGGGGCGAAGGCCCTCTCGCAGGCCCAGTCGTCTCGGCCGTTGATCGCGGCGTAGAGGATTTGCAGCCCGTGGTGGCTCATCCCGATCGTGTAGGCGTCGGGAAAGGCCAGGCAGAGCTTCCCGCGGATCGTGCGGTGGTCCTTGACTACGGCGCCGGGCTCCGTGCCGAGGTATTGGCCGGGGGTTTGCACGCGTGGCAGAAGGAAGTTGACGATCCGGTCTTTCAGCGGCTGATTCAGCATGGAATGGGGACCACCCGGACGGGTTGGGGACGACGAACGTACGCGCGTTTAGCGGCATCACGGCCGGCATAATCTATAATGGAATGATAGACCTTTTTACGCGTTCGAGGGACCCCACGATGCACCGGCATATCTCCTACCGGGCTGTTTTGTGCTGCCTGGCGTGGCTTGGCGGCGTGCTGCCGCTTTTGGCCCAGAGCCGTAGCGAGTTCGAGAGTCGCCGCAACCGCATGGTCGATGAGGAGATCGTGGCGGCTGGCGTTCGGAACGAGCGGGTCATCGAGGCGATGCGCATCACGCCGCGGCACGAGTTCGTGGCGACCAACCAGCGTCAATACGCCTACTACGACATGGCGTTGCCGATCGGCGAGTCGCAGACGATTTCGCCGCCGTTCGTGGTGGCCTACATGACCGAGGCGATCGATCCGCGGCCGGGGGACAAGGTGCTGGAGATCGGCACCGGCAGCGGCTATCAGGCGGCCGTTTTAAGCCCGTTGGTCCGCGCGGTCTACTCGATCGAGATCGTGCCGGAGCTGGGCCGCAATGCGGCGCGGACGCTCAAGCGGCTGCGGTACGACAACGTCTTCACGAAGATCGGCGACGGCTACCAGGGCTGGCCCGAGCACGCGCCGTTCGACAAGATCATCGTTACCTGCTCGCCGGAGAAGGTGCCGCCGACGCTGGTCGCCCAATTGCGCGAAGGGGGACGGATGGTGGTCCCCGTCGGAGAGCGTTACCAGCAGACGCTCTATGTGCTCGAGAAGCGGGACGGCCGTCTGAAGGCGAAGGCCTTGCGGCCGACGCTCTTCGTGCCGATGACCGGTCGGGCGGAACAGAAGCGGCAAGTGTTGCCCGATCCGGCCAGGCCGACGCTGGCCAACGGCAATTTCGAGGAACTGCTCAGCGACGACCCACCCACGCCGGCCGGCTGGCACTATCAGCGGCAACTCGAACTGATCCGCGACGACATGGCGCCCGAGGGCGAGCAGTACGTCACGTTCCGCAATGCCGAGCCGGGGCGCGGCAGCCAGGCGCTGCAGGGATTCGCCGTTGACGGACGGAAGGTCCAGCAATTGCGTATCACGCTGAAGGTGAAAGGCGAGGGGATTCGCCCGGGGCAGACGTTTCGCCAGATGCCCCTGCTGGCGGTGACCTTCTACGACGAGCGACGCGATACGGTCGGGCAACATGCCATGGGACCATGGCGAGGCACCTTTTCCTGGCAGCGGGAAGCCGCCGTGCTCGATGTGCCGGCCAGGGCGCGTGAGGCGATTGTGTGGATCGGTCTGCTCGGCGCGGTCGGCGAGATTTCCTTCGACGCGATCACGATGGAGGCCGTCGGGAAGTGAGCGGTCGGGAGTTGGTATAGGACGGATCTTCAATCCGTCTGATGAGCAACCGGACGGATTACAAATCCGTCCTACACAACGAACAATTCGGGCTGGCCCTTTGGCCCCGTGCGCGTAGAATGGGTGAAGCGGGCAGGGGATGCATCTTCAGTGCCGTCCGGCAGAGGGCCCCATGAATATCTATTTGCCTTGCGATATCCGCGGCCATGCGACCGAGGACCTGACGCCGGAGTTGTACCGCCATTGGGGCCGGACGTTGGGCAGCCGGCTTCAGCCCCGGGATAAGTTCGTTGTCGGGGGCGATGTTCGCAAGTCGACCGCGGCGTTCCAGGCGGCCTTGATCGAGGGGCTTCGCGAACTCGGTCTAGATGTGGTCGACCTCGGGTGCGTGCCCACGCCGATGGTCGATTACGCTCGGCGGCGGCTCGGCGCGGCCGGAAGCGCGATGGTCACCGGCGCCCACAGCCCCTCGGAGATCAACGGCCTGAAGTGGATGCTCGGCGACACCCCCCCATCGCCGGAGGACATCGCGTGGATGGAATCGGCCGTCGCGTCTGGCGGATCCGGCTCGGCCGCACGCCAGGACGGCACCGTCCGCCCGCTCGACATCTCCTTCGACTATGTCGCCTGGCTGCAGGAGACTTGGGTCGACGCGCTGTCGGCGCACGGTCACATCGTTCTGGACCCGATGCATGGCTGTTGGTCGGGCCGTATCCGTCGCTACATGCATGCGATCTTCCCGCAATCGCTCTTCTTGTCGATCCACGACCATCCCGCGGCCGATTTCGCCGGCTGTCGTCCGGATTGCTCCCATCCGGAGCATTTGCACGCCTTGTGTGATGCTGTTTACCGTCACCGGGCCGACTTGGGCCTGGCCTTCGACGGCGACGGAGACCGCCTGGCGGTCGTCGACAATGAAGGGATCGCCCTGACGGCGGAAGAACTAAGCTGGATTCTGTTGCAGTCGTTCGGCGACCGGCTCCAGGGCCGCCCCTTCGTCTACGACCTGAAATTCTCCGACCGCATCGCCGAGGCGGCTGCCGGGCAGGGAGCAACGCCGCTGGTCGAGCGCAGCGGCCACGGCTTCGTGCATCGGCGGATGCAGCAGCTCGGCGCGCCGTTCGGGGCGGAGGTGAGTGGGCACTATTTCTTTGACGCGCTCGATGGCGGGGAAGACGCGCTGTTTGCGGCCTGCTGGCTGTTTGCGTGGCTGGCCCAACGCGAGGAGACCCTGGCCGACTGGCGGCGACGCTGCCCGGCCGTCTACATGACCCCCGACCTCCGTTTGGCCGTCTCCCCAGAAATGCAAGCGGAAGTGCTCCAGCGAGTGTCCGGGGCGTGGTCGGGGTTTCCGCAGAAGACGTTTGACGGCCTGCGAGTCGACACCCCTGCCGGGTGGGGCTTGGTTCGGTCGTCGGTGACCGAGGCCGCCTTGACCTTTCGGTTCGAGGCGATTGATTGGTCGGCGCTGGACGATCTGGTCGACCGCTTCTGCCAGTCGTTGGGCGACCTGGGCGACCAGCTTTGGACGCGTTACCAAGTGGCCATGGGGCACGGAAGCCATTCAGGGGGGTGAGTAGTTGCCGACCGGGGAAGCGGTGAAGGACCCTACGCTGTAGGACGGACTGGTTGTCCGTTTCTTCGCCCGATAGACGGATTCAGTCGTTCCAAGTTCCGTCGTGTCGGCGACCGAGCGGGAGAACGAAGCTCCCGCTGAGCTGAGAATCCTGGGGAGCAGCGGCTCGGCGGGAGCCTCGCCCTCCCAAACCTGCAACGGCTGCGTCTGCAAATCGGTCCTACCGTCTCCCGGCCAGATGGACGGACTACAAGTCCATCCTATGGGGCTGGATGCTCCCGGCTTGGGGGAATCGGGGGCTTGATCTCTGCCACTGTCCTGTTATGATGTGGGCAGTTTGGCGAACCTGATGACTTTTGACGAACAAGATGAGTAATTGTCAGATTGGCGGCGTCCAATCTAGTTATCACACTCCGTGTGATGACTACTTTGGACCGCAGCCCGCTTTTCGGCCGCATCTCGGTACTCATTGCCCATTTTGTTCGTCAAAAGTCATGGGGAACGCCTGTGAATACCCTACGCTACGGCACCTGTTTCTTTCGGAGGTTCTCAATGAGTAGTCGTATTGTCTCGATCGGAATCGCGATGAGCATCGCGATGCTGGCTGTCGCCAGTTCGGCAGACGCCTGCCGCAACTCCCGGGCCCGGATGTGTGGGCCAATGACCTGTGCCACGACTTGCTGGGGGGCGGCGCCCTGCGGCCCAGTCACCTGTTGTGAGCCAGTCACCTGCTGTGAGCCGGTGGCATGTTTCCCGACCTGCTGCGAGCCGGCCGTTTGTGCTCCGGCCGTTTGTGCTCCGGCGGTTTGTGCCCCGGCGGTCTGTCGACCGCGGATTTGCCGTCCCTGGACCTGCTCGGTGATGCCTTCCTGCTGTGGGGTGGTCGACGAGACGGTCGGCGAGGTGATCGACGGCACTGTCGTCGAGGATGTGGATCAGGGCGACGTCGAACCGGCGCCGATGGCTGCGCCGGAGGAGCCGGAGAGCCCGGAGCTTCCGGCCCCGCCGCAGGCCGACGAGATCTGAGGCGGGATAGCCCAAAAGGGGTTACCGCCGAGAGCATCGCTTCCCCAAGGCCGGGCTTCCGCAAGGAGGCCCGGCCTTGGGGCGTTTATCGGGCGGCCACCCTGCGCAAATCATTGGCTGGACAACTCTCCCCGCCGTGCGATACCATAGGGGAAGGGGGGAGTATGACCGCATCCGGCGATTCTTCGATCGAACTTGTTTGTCAGCGTTGCTTTCTGCGCATCGAGGTCGCTCGCGACCAGTTGGGCATGAAACAAGTCTGTCCGCGGTGCCAATTGGTCCTCGAGGTCGCCGATGGGAATCGGCCGCTGAAGTCGATCGAGCCGTACGATGTGCAGACGGCCGAGCGGCGCGAGCATCCGGTCCAGTGGATCGCCGTCGACTGCCAATACTGCGGCACCCGCATGCATGCCACGCCGGACCAGGTGGGCACGGCGATGGCTTGTCCCGACTGCCACATGCCGGCCGTAGTTCGGCCGCCTCAGGTCAAGGGTACGGCGAAGGCCGGTCGGCCCGCGGAAACCAGCGTCGACCTGTATGCGTTGCGCGGGGAAGACGTGAGTGGGCAGTCGGAGACGGGCGACAATCAGCCGCGGCTGATCAGCGTCTGGTGCCCCTTGTGTGGCACCTTGATGCATGCCGGCGAGGACCAGGTGGGCCAGACGATCACCTGCCCGGATTGCAGGACGTCCACGGTCGTGCTGCCGCCGCAGCCAAACAAGGTCGAGCCGACGTCCGCGGCGGCCGCCGCGCCGGACGGTATCTCCCAGTTGGCCGAGGAGCTAGTGGGAGGGGGGGACCATACTTATATCCCGTTCGAGTGCCGGCTGTGCCGGACTCGGCTCTACGCGTTGGAAACGCAGGCGGGGCAGACGATGGTGTGTCCCGACTGCGGGGTGACGACCACCGTGCCGCCGCTGCCGGCCGGTGAGCGGGTTCGCGATCCGCGGCGGGAGATCGACGGCGAATATGCGGTTGGCTCGGCCCCGACGACGCCCGAGTACAGCGTGCCGCCGGACTATCGCCAGGCGAGAATGCCGCCGCCGGTGGTGCAGGAGATCGAGGAGGCAATCGACGAGCAGGAGGCCGAGGAGGAAGAGCCGAGGCGTCGGCGCCGACCACCCCCGCCGCAATGGCCGATGTTCTCCGGTGTGTTCAATTTTCCGTTTTCTGACGACGTTTGGAGGAGCTGGGTCGGCCTCTCGGCCGCCGGGGCAGTGATCCTCCCGCTGGCCTGGGGTGTGCTGCTGCTGCTCGGTGGCGTCTACGGCCGGGAGTACGCCATTGCAGGGGTGGCCTTCATGCTGCTTCTGATTGTGGTGGGATTATCCTGGATGAGCCGGGCAGCATCGCTATGGCTGGCAATTGTGCATGGGACGGCGGCTGGGTACGATGGAGTCGATGAGACGTGCGAAGGGATGGCCGAGGGGCTGGTGGACGTCCTGTACGTTCTCAGCAGCCTAGTGGTCAGTGCGGTGCTGGGCTCGGTGATCGGCTTGTTGGCTGCCCGCGTCGAGTTGCACGGCATCTGGCTTGCGCCGGTCGTGGCGTGGTTGCTGTGGCCGGTTGTGTTGCTCTCGATGCTCGAGGAGCAGTCGCCGCTTTGCCCACTGGGCTGGCGCGTTTGCCTGAGTCTGGTGAGGCAACCGGTCAAGTGGGGGCTGTTTTACGTCGAAAGCACCCTCGTGGCAATCGCCGCTGCCGTCGGCGCGGGGGGCATCGCGGCCGCGTTGAACCTATGGGACTGGCTGGAGAAAGGATTTGTCGGTTCCCAGCTGGGACAGTTCGCGGCCTTTGGCCTGGCATCGGCCGCCGCTACCGGCCTGTTGATGGGGGCTTCGATCATTTACTTCCGCCTGCTCGGCCGGCTCGCATGGTGGTGCGAGGAAGGCGAAAGCGACGAGGAGGACCAGGAGGACGAGGAGGACGAGGACGAGTGATGGGGTGATGG
>Ga0180434_10006315_pt1 | contig 13674 bp, 13 predicted proteins | sample SS_ome_7_FD_132453 | JGI IMG/M metagenome (GOLD analysis project Ga0180434, IMG submission 132453) | Hypersaline lake sediment archaeal communities from the Salton Sea, California, USA - SS_1_D_2 metaG | ecosystem: Environmental > Aquatic > Non-marine Saline and Alkaline > Hypersaline >... | reverse complement strand
TTTAATAGTAAAAAGGCTATTTTAGTATGAAATTGATAATAAATTGACCCTTTTACTGCGAATTTCGTAGTAAAATAGCCATTATGGTATGAATTTCTCAATCAGTCATGGTGCCTGTCGCGCAGGGTGCGAATTGCGCGACAAAGTGCTTCAAAGGCTGAATAGTCTTTGAAAACAAGCATTTAAATGAATTTACAGGTCAGGTGAGTTCTGAGACAACTATCCTGTACTTGCCGCCGGGCGGTCAAAGCACTATGGCTGTATTTCCACTCCATGGGCAAGCACCCAGGCGGCAAAGCTGGAGTTCTTCCGTTCCTCAAGCGCCCCTGACGGAAGAAAATGGACTTCAAGTTCATCTCCCGCTTCCTTCTGGACCTGAGTGGCTACGCGGGCCCTGTGATGAATATCCCACTCTTCCAGTTCTTCTATGAAAATGGCGACATCGATATCACTGCAGATGGATACCTGTCCGTTTACATGTGATCCGAAGAGATACGCGCAGGCAACGCTTCCAAAACGGGATACAGTAGCCACTGCGGTTCTGATTCGTTCCTCTATTACTTTATCGATTTCAGCCATGTTACTGTTTCCTGGGTCTGTTTAAGAACACGGGCGGCTTCATCCTTCTTTACCCGCGAAGCGATGTCCATGATCTCCTCGGGGTACCGCGTCTGAATATAATAGGCGGAAAGTTCTCTTAGAAAATCCGCTCTCTGTTCATCCACTTCGAGTTCGGCCACCCTGCTCAGACGCATAAGCTGATGCAGTCGGGGTGGCAGTTCACCAGTCCGTTCGGCAATAATTGCCTTAAGCGATTTCTCAACAGCCTGCTGGCAGCAGAAAAGCACGTAAAGATACCTGCCGGATTCAAGCATTGCCTTTGCAGTATCAAGATCGTACTGAGCCTGCTCTGTCCAGTAATCGTTCATTTCCCCTATATTACCACAAGATATCTTCAGCATGTTGGGAAAAGATACCCCTGAGAACCGGGGACGATCTAAGTGAGTTCCGAGACAACTATCCTGTACTTGCCGCCGGGCGCAGGCTTTACTGTGTCCACGTAGGCGACCTTTACGCTCACGGCCTCTTCCAGGGTCTTTTTGAACTTTTCAAGCACCCTTTTTTCGAGCCGCACGCGATCGGCCCCGGGCGCGGGAACGATGGAAACGGTGAGCTTGGCAGGCTCATGCTGCACAACCTGATACTGAAGCACTTCCTTTTCGAGGTCGAGAATAAAGCGTATTGCAATTGGATGAAGGCATCTGCCTGACGGAAGCGTGAGCACGTCGTCCGTCCTTCCGGGCGGAAAGGCCATCAGCGGAAGACTGCGTCCGCACGTGCAGCTCCCGGGAAGAAGCGCGGCCATGTCTCCGAGGTGATAATTGAGCAGTACAGTGCCTCGGTTGACCAGGTTTGAGATAATGACCTCGCCTGTTTCACCCTCCGGTAGATTGCGGCCGTCTGCGTCCACTATCCTGACCGGGTAATGATCGATATTCAGGTGAAGGCCCGTGTGCTTCTCGCATTCGAACCCTATGCGGAAGGCCTCGATTGCCATGTACCAGCTGAACACGGGGATGCGGTACTTGTTGATGATGAGATTGCGAATGCTCTGCGGAAGGCTGTCGGATGTGTAGATGATTACGCTGGGCATGTGAAATGAGATCCCCGTTTTCTCGATGTACGTAAACAGCATGCCGAGGTAAGAGCCGAAAGTGTAAAGTATGTCGGGCCTGTGTTCGTTCATAAGGGGAATGTTGACCTCGGGCGGATCGAACAGGCACAGCGTCTGCTGCCTTACCTTGAGCATTTCAGGAAACCAGGCATTCTTGTTCCAGAAGCTCCACACCTCCTGCGCGCTGCATCCCGGCGGCATGATGGATGTGGACGTGTGGCCGAAGGCCGTGTGCATGTGCCTGTTTATCACGCTCCTCGCCCGCATGGTGTGAGCTCCGATCCTGAATAGCGAGCGGGCGTCGTTGTAGATCCTTACCGGGTTGAACGTGGTTCCCGTGCTAACGTGGATCAGATAACTGCCGGGATCGTATTCGGTGGAAACGAAATACTCAGGGTCGTCCTGAATCATCCGCCTTGTCAGCAAGGGCAGCTTTTCAAGATCCTCAAACCTGCTGAAATCATCCGGCCCGAGACCCAGGCGCCTGAGCGTGTCCGTGTAATACGGAACGAATCTGTAAGCGTACCGTACGATGCTTTTTACGTTGCGCGACTGATCGCGCCTTATTTCGGCCGGAGATTTGAAGGCATACGCACCCTGGCCCGACATGTTGTACGCAAGGTACGCGTTCCAGCAGAGGCGTTTCAGAATCGAGGGCATACCCTGTTACTTCAACCTGATGGTGTGGACATCGCCGTCGGGTTCCCAGCACATGTCAGTGCCCATGTAGGAAATCCTCAGAAGAAGAAGCTTTGAGTCCGCGCTCACGGACACCTGCCTGAGAAACGACGGGTTGGTGCAGGGATGTAGGCACTTCGGGCTTTTCGGGCTCACATTCTCCGGGTCCGCGCAGAAGTCCTGCGCCATCCATTCGGTATGGCGGCGGCCGTAGAGTTTTTTTCCGTTCGCTTTCTTCACGGTCACGAGGGGTTCGTCGTAAGTGACTCTGAGGTTTCTGATTCTGAATTTCTGCGGCCTGTTTTCGAGATCATACCTCGCATCATCGTCGTACCTGTCGTATTCGATTTCGTCCGTTACCATGGGCTTCCAGCTGCCGCGGCTCAGGTATTCGTTGGTCCTTTCAATGCGCGTCGTCAGCTTTTTGACAAGCGCCATGCGCATCTCGTCGTCGTCGTAAATCATGTCGTCGAATTCATCCGGGTCCAGAATCACTTCCTCGTGGACGATTTTGTCGTTCTTCACGTTCCTGACCACAACCTTGAGGTTGAGATTGCCCCTTGCCCCGTCCTCGGCCTGGAAATCGAACACCACCTGTTTCCCGTTCGAGCTCACGGCCGGAATGTTCTGGAACTGAAAAGCTATCTCGCCGTCTTCCACGGCGGCTTCGTCCAGGAAAACGGCCGGGGCGGAGGCGCCTCCTGCGGAGGCGGGGCCTGACGCCGGCAACTGGCCTGAATTTTCGACAGTTCCCTCGACCTCGACCGAGGAAACGTCCGCAGCGTCCAGTACACTCGCGGGTGCTTCCTCCCGGGCTTCATCGCCTTCTGTCTGTTCAGGCGCGGCTTTGTTGTATTCGGCCTGTTCGGGCGGCTCGCTGGTACTGGACTGAGCGCTTTCCGGCGTCTGCGATCCGCCGCATCCCGCTGAAAAACACACCACCGGCAGCATGAATATTACTGAAAGTGTTTTTAAATGCATTGATTCCTCCACACCTGAACTAATACCAGAGCCGGGAGCTTTGGGGGATGTTTTTTTTTGCGTGCGAGGTTATTCTTGAAAGCATGAACACCGAACCCTCTGACACGGCGGCCGCGTGCGTGCTCCTCATAGGCGGGACGGATCCCACGGGGGGTGCGGGGCTGGCCGCGGATGTTCAGGCCGCGCTCGATCACGCCGTTCACCCTGCTACAGTGGCATCCATGATCACGGTTCAGGACGATGACGCATTCTTCCGTTTCGAGCAGACGCCGCCTGAACTGATTATCGAGCAGATCCGGTGTGCCGTGCTTCAGCGGCCGGTAAAAGCGGTTAAAACGGGTGCTCTCGGGTCAACAGAAGCCGTAGAGGCGGTTTGCAATGCGATGGAAGACCTGGGTTTGCATAACATCGTGGTTGACCCCGTGCTGAAGTCAACCTCGGGCGGAGGCCTTACGGACGATGCCGCGGTCGGCATGATGATTAAGAGGCTGTTTCCGCTGGCAGCCCTTATCACGCCGAATGTGTCCGAGGCACAGACACTTTCGAAAGTGAAAATATCTTCCATTGATGACGCGCGCACTGCCGCAGCGAAAATAATATCAACCGGGGCCCCGGGCGTCCTGGTCAAGGGCATTGTGGACGGGGACTCCGTGGCCGACGTCCTTGTTTCGGACAAAGGTGACGCCGTTTTCTTCAACCCCTTAATAAGCCCACCGCCCCCAGTCCGCGGCACGGGCTGCCGTCTCGCAACGGCGGCCGCGGCCACGCTTGCCGGGGGTGAAGGCATCCGCCTGAGTGCGGCACGCGGCATAAGGTACGTGCAGAAAATTCTCAAACAGCATCACGGAAAAGAGACGAAGAAAAAGTGACTTTTGAAAGTAAAACGGAAGCCCCTTCAAGACGCAGACAAAGACTTGCACAAGAAAAAGGCTCTGTTGCCAGGAGCCGGTTTCTTGGCAGGTGGTTGCTTCTTCTTGCCGCCGGGATTTTTCTTTTTGCAGGAGCACAGGACATGGGTTACGGAATGCTGGCCCGGGTCAGGCATTATCTGACAGCCGCTTTTTCTCCTGATGCACATCCGGCCGCGGAAGTGCTGTCTGCGAAAGATTCACTGGCCTCGATGCTGACAATGCCCCTGCTTTGTACCGCTGCCATACTACTCGTAACTGCGCTTGTTCAGACAGGGCCCAGGTTTGTCATGAATCCTGCGCCTTCGCCCGATCCGGCACCCGGCGCCACGGCCAGGCTCGCATTCTTCCTGCTGAGAACGACCGCCGCCTTCGCTGCCTTTATTCTCGCCATGATACCGGCTCTTCGAGCCTTTTTAAGCATGCACGCCACCAGCCAGACACACATGCTGAGGACGGGATTCAATGCAGTCGTTCTCATGATCGTCCTGTTTGCCGTATTCGAACTGATTGTGGCCGTTATCGAGCTTCTTTATTTCAGGTGGCGCCGTTCCCAGGATCTGCTCATGACGAGGAGCGAGCGCATGCATGAGGAACGTGACGAAGCCGGGGATCCGGAAATCAGAAGGGCGCGCCGGAATGCGGCGGCTGAAAACACGCGAGCGGGAGCCTGAGCACCTTGCCGTCATCAAGCCACAGCCGCACGGGCGCATTCGCTGAAGTCGCCGTTCCCGCGCCCATCCGGCACCTTTTAACCTATGCGGTGCCGGACACAATCAACGGAAAAATCCAGCCCGGAAGCGCGGTACTGGTTCCGCTCGGAAAAAGGCGCGTAACGGGTTACGTGGTCGGGCTCGCAGATTCAACGAAGCTTGATCCATCAAGCATAAGGAAAATACACGCGGTGGTGGACGATGCGCCCTTTTTCACCGGAGAGCTTTTGAACTTTATCCTGGCCGTTTCGGATTATTACGCCCATCCCCTTGGCGAGACATTCAGAACCGCCGTGCCCGCGGGTCTTGAAGCCGGCGAAGTCGAAGGTTCAAGGGCCCGGTCGCGCCTGAAGCCGAGGTGCGACTTTGTCGCAAGGCCCGTGATCCCGCTGAAGGGCGACCCGTTCGAGCTCATGAAGCGGGCGACAAGGCGCGCCGAGGTTTTTGAGAGAATACGCGTGGCCGGCTCCATCAGCCTCTCGGAGCTGAGAAAGACTCATAAAAACGTCCGCAGCTTTATCAAACCGCTTGAAAAAGACGGGTGGATCACTATTGAAAAGGTCGATTCGATCCAAGACCCGTTTTTCGAAAAATCGATAGAAGCGGACGAGCCCCCGGTGCTCAATTCATACCAGTCGTCCTGCGTGGATGCCGTATGCCGCGCACTCGATACCCGTAATTACAGCCCTTTTCTGCTTCACGGCGTAACGGGCAGCGGAAAGACCGAAGTGTATCTCAGGGTAATCGAGCGTGCGCGTGAAAAAGGCCTGGGCGCGCTCGTGCTCGTGCCCGAGATCGGGCTTACGCCTCAGCTCGTGGCCAGGTTCAGGGCCAGGTTCGGCGATGAACTGGCCGTTCTGCACAGCGGTCTGAAAAAAAGACAGCGCGTGGAGCAGTGGCGCGCGGTCAGAAGCGGCAGGGTGAACCTCGTAATCGGCGCCCGGAGTGCCGTTTTCGCCCCGCTGAAAAAACCCGGCGTAATCATCGTGGATGAGGAGCACGACGCCTCGTTCAAGCAGTCGACGCTCGTCCGTTACAACGCCAGGGACATGGCGCTGTTGAGGGCGAAAATCTGCAGTGCAGTGGCCGTGCTGGGCTCCGCCACACCGTCCATGGAAAGCTGGAACAACGTCGAAGCGGGAAAACTATCGCTCCTTGAAATTCCCGAAAGGGCCACGCCGCACCCTCTGCCCGAAGTGGGCATTATCGATCTCCGGCGCCACCGCAGCGGGCCCGAAGGACAGAACATCATCACAGGCCCACTGTACCACGCCATCGGGCGAACGCTTGAAGCCGGAGAACAGGTCATACTCTTTCTCAACAGGCGCGGGTTCAGCCCCCTGGCCGTATGCACCGGGTGCGGCGAGACAATGCAGTGCAGAAGCTGCAGCGTGTCGCTCACGTACCACCGCAGGGCGAACGTGCTCAGGTGTCATTACTGCGGAGGCGACCGCGTTTTCCCGGAAAAATGCCCCGTGTGCCATGAGGGCGACCTCGATATAATCGGATCCGGCACGGAGCAGGCGCAGGTAGTGCTTGAAAAACTGTTTCCGGATCACACGATTGCAAGGCTGGACAGTGACGTTGCTTCCGGGACATCGAGCGAGCGCATACTGGAAAAGCTCAGGAGGCGCGAGATAGACATACTCGTGGGCACGCAGATGGTGACCAAGGGCCATGACTTTCCCGGTGTCACTCTCGTGGGCGTGCTCCTGGCCGACATCGGGTTCGGGCTGCCCGATTTCAGGGCTTCGGAAAGGGCTTTTCAGATCCTCACCCAGGTGGCCGGGCGTGCGGGAAGGGGCGATAAAAAGGGATCCGTGCTCATACAGACATATCATCCGCATCATCCTGCGGTTGAGTGCGCCGTGGAACACGACCCTGTGAAATTCCGCGACCTGGAACTCGAAGCGCGAAAGGAACTTGAATATCCCCCATTCTCAAGGCTCCTGCTCCTGGGTCTCAAGGGGAAAAACCAGAACAGCGTTAAGACACAGGCGCATAAACTTGCGGCCGCCGTCCGCCGCGTCTGCCCCCCGGACAGGGCCGGCGTCATAGGTCCGGCGCCCGCGCCCATAGGCTACCTTCGGGGCCTTTACAGGTGGCGCATCATGGTAAGGGCCGGTGGATATGGTATTTTGAGGCACTGTCTGAAGCCCGTTCTTGAATTCACTCCCAGAGGGGGCGTGCGCATTGCGGTTGATATCGATCCCGTTGACCTGATGTAAATGTAATAATGAATTTTCATACCCACAGGATTCTGCTTTTTACGCTTACCGCCTGCGGTTTGTTTCTCCTGAGCGGCCCGGGCTACGGCTACAGGACCATGAAAGTAACTTTCTCGCCTGCCCGGGTTCATGCGGATGAAACAGACAGCGTAAGGGTACAGGTGCGAACGGGCACTGGAGTGCGAAGGGTTTACGGTCGCGCGGTCGGAGGCGAGCTTGGAAAGTTCACCTCCTGCGGCGCCGGCTGTTTCAGTGCACCGGTAAAAATAGCGCCCCCGGCCTTTCCCAGGACGCTCGTGGTACTGGTATGGGCGCTGGATCATGCAGGCGCAGGCGTTATGCCCGTGTCCAGCAGGACGGTTCTGCCCGTAAAGACCGAACCCGACGCAGATGTGCTGGTGGAAGTGGCCGGAAAACAGTACGGCCCTTTTTTCTCGGGCAGATCCGGAGAGATCGAAGTGGAGGTGGACGTACCTGCCGGAACGGATACCGCGCTCGTGCGCGTGAGGGACAGGGCCGGGCACACAAGCACGAGAAAGGTTGATCTCAACATCCCTTCCTCGCCCAGGATTATTTTAAAAGCGATGAAAACGAAATTCAGGGCGGATGGAAAAACCGAGACCGTGATCCTGGCCGCGGGCGCTGCAAAGGACGGAACCCCTGTTTCCTCGATTCCCGATGTGGAATCCGATCTTGTTGAAATCACCGGGGTAGGGCTGCCGGCCCCCGGCCTCGCAGTCATTAAAGTGCGTTCGGGAACGGTTGCGGGCAGGGGCTTTGTGCGCGTAGGCATGCGGGGGGCGGGTACGAAGAAAATAATGTACAGCCTGGAGCACGGGGAGCCCGCGGGCATAAGGATTACGACTGATCCGCCCGTTCTGTCGGCCGGGGCGGACACCAGCAGCACGGTGCGCGTGGACCTGGTAGACGAATTCTACAATCCGGTTCCGGACAAAAAGCCCGGGGTGAAAATAAGCGGCGGCGTGATCGTGGAGGAAATCCCGGAGGAAGGCGCATTCAGAGCAAAGGTGAAGGCGGCCCCTGAGGCGGCCTATTCAGACGACGCCAACATAAGGATACAGGCGGAATGGGGCAGGCTTTTTTCGCAGGCTGAAATCGCCGTAATTCCTCCATCCGGTTACTGGATAGCGCTTGCACCGGGTGCGGACACCATGACGGCGGACGGGAAATCGAGCATCGATGTGGGAGTTGAAGTCCTGGACAGCATGGGAAACCGCGTTGACGGTGCATACGTGGACTTGGAAGGTGCCGGACTTGCAACACCCGACAGGGTGCTGATTAAGAACGGCTTCGGCCGGTTCAGCGCAAGTGCACTCACGCGCGCGGGTCATGCCTGGATAAGGGCTTCGCTCAGGGGCAGCACGGCGGAGAAGAAAATCAGGCTCATGCCCGGGCCCCCGGACACGATCGCGCTCGATGCCTCGCAGGACAACGGGAAGGTGAATGTCAGGGTCTGCGTCGAGGACGTTTTTGCCAATCCCGTGATACTTCCCGAGCCCCGGCTCACAGTGGATGGAGTCGAACACGTCCTGATACCGCTTTCGGGCGAAGGCTGTTACAGGGCGCGCGTTAACCCGGCTCCTTCGTCCGCTTCCATAAGCATCGAGGCTTCAAGCGGCAGAAGGAAAAAGACGATAGAGTACTGGATCGTGGATCCATGGCTTGCCGGCCTGCGCATCGGGTACATGATAAATCTGGTGGACATCCTCGGTCATAACCTGAACACCTTCCTGGGATTTCCCTTTTCAGTGGAGTTCGGCTACGCGCTTCCCGTACTCGGCCGCAGGCTCCTCGTCATGGCCGACGTTTCGTACATCTACATTCAGAGCGAGCTCTACAACCGCCGTTCCGAGTACGGGTATGATCAGATCCTTGAGATAGAGATGCACGCCATGGAAGTCGCACTGGGCGCGCGCTACTACTTTATCAAGCAGTCCACGTGGCTTCCGTACGTGGAGCTTCTCGCCGGCTTCCGTACGCTTAAGGGAGACAACATCAACCGGCCGGGGCAGGGGACCGAGATCAAGCAGACGGTTTTCGGGTTCACGTGGTCGCTGCATGCGGCAGCCGGCATCGAGATGCGCCTGGGGCCGGGAAGACTGCTGCTGGATCTCAGGTACATCGAGTCCCCGACCGACATGCCGAGCCAGTTTTCGGATGATTACAGGTTCAGGGCCAATGCGGGGGGCCTGACGCCTTCGGTGGGGTACAGGGTTACGTTTTGATATTCGGGCGTATTGATGGATATACAACGGCATGCAGAAACATCAGTCAGGCAGGACGTATAGGAGTATCGAAAAAAAATGGCTGATACTTCCTCCAAGCACAAATAGATGCCAGATAGCATGATTGAAGGGAATTCTTTTCAAAATGTAGAAGACAACGCCCAGGGTGTACAAAACACCACCGATCGCCAGTAAAACCATTCCACAAAAGGCAATGAATCTACCAGCGGCCTGATCGCTATCACTACCATCCATCCCATGCCCAGGTAAGTAAGAACACTGAGAATCCGAAGCCTTTCCATGAACAGAACAGTGGTAACAATACCAGTTACAGCGAGCCCCCAGATAATACCGAACAGTGACCACCCCCATGCTCCACGCATGGTCACGAGCAGAAAAGGAGTATACGTTCCCGCAATCAACAAATAGATGGCTGCGTGGTCGAAAACACGAAACAGTCTTTTGAGGGTCGGCCGTTTAAAACCGTGGTATAAGGTGGATGACAAGTAAAGTAGAATGAGCGTTGCTCCATAAATGCTGAAGCTTACAATCCTCCAAGGATCGCCCATCAACGAAGCAAATGTTACGAGCAGCGCCAAGGCCGCGATAGACAGCCCAACTCCAATTCCATGACTAACACTGTTGGCGATCTCCTCTGTATCCCCGTGTTTTTCAATATCTGAAAGATTTGTATTCTTGATCATTCCACGCCACGGCCTACTCCACAACGAACGGAGCACAGGTGGAAACACCCGCCCCCACTATGTTGTAACCCGTATCCGGCATGTACGTTTCAATCTGGCCGCCGGACAGTCTGTACACCGTGGTATTCTGGTTCGGGCCGTGGAAGAGGTAGTAGTCGCCGCCCCAGTGCGCAAAGGCGAAAGACGCGCTTGTTGAAAGCTGGCTCAGATTCACCGTGTCCGATTCCTGGCCGTTGCTCTTATTGATCTGAGAGACATGCGGAGGCGATGCCCAGGCAAAAAAGCCCCGCAGCTCCGCGTTGCTGTTGCCCGTCATCTCGGCTGTCCCGCTCATCTGCCCCCTTACCGTGATCTGCCAGGTGTTCGTGTCCAGCGATGCAAGCTTCGCGGGCTCGGTATTGGTGCCGATGTAGAGTGTCTCTTTCGTGCCGCCGGCAGTGTCAGTCGCAAACCCCATGCCGAAAGTGCTTATGCCGAGCTGATCGCACTGAAACGGGGTCTGTTCGATGCAGGCGGCTGTTTCTATGTCCACCGCGTTGATGCCGACGCATCCGCCCGAGCCGTCCCAGTAAAGGACATAGGCTGTTCCATCCCTGGACACGGACATTGAGTAGGGATTTCCCCCTGACTCACAGTCGATTACGCCCACCATTTTAAATTGTTTTTCCGGCGGATTGAAACTGAACAGCGTCCTGTCCCCGTCTACCACGTAAATGAGCTTCACGCTGTCGGCGCAGTCATCGTAACCGCCTGCGTCGGTTTCAGGGCTTTTACCCGCATCCGAACCTGCGTCACGCTCTTTTTTATCATCAGCATCATCATCGCTTCTGCGACTGTCGTCGGCCGTGCATCCCGGCATCATCAGTACGAACATTATCAGCGTAGAATAAATTTTTGATAACATTTTTCCTCCATGTGCATGGGTACTGGTCGAGCTTATCATAAAAATATTTCACGTCTATTGGGCATACACTGCATCCCTTCCTGTCGAAACCTAACCCCTTACTCCCCTTCCCTCAGAGGGAAGGGGAAACGTAATACTAATTGATGTCTTTAAAGCCCCTTCCCATAAGGGAAGGGGTCTGGGGTTGGGTCTTGACGGGAAGAGTTTTGCCTGCCCGAAATAGCCGGGCGAAGTCGGGGTCAGGTCCAGGATTCCTGTCGAAGATCATAACATTTGCCCCGGGTTTCTATCTGATCAATATTCATACTGTCATGACACTGGATGAAATAATAAAGAAACTCAAAAAGGAATCGGATCCCGGAAACCTCGAAGGCATGGCGCGCGTGGGCATAAAGCCCGAAAACGCCTTTGGTACAAAGCTCCCCGTCATCCGCGCTCTTGCAAAGGAAATTGGAAGAAACCACGCACTCGCACGGGAACTCTGGAAGGCGGGCTACAGGGAAAGCCGCATACTCGCCGCCATGGTGGAAGAACCCGGAAGGGTGACCGAAAAGCAGATGGACAGGTGGCTCAGAGATTTCACCTACTGGGAGATCTGCGATCAGGTGTGCATGAACCTGTTTTACCTTCTGCCGTGGGCGCACGGAAAAGCCATCGAGTGGTGCCGTCTGGAAGAGGAGCAGCAGAGACGTGCCGGCTTTGCGCTCATGGCCGTTATCGCGTGGAAGGATAAAAAAGCTCCCGACAGTGCTTTGATTGAATTTCTGCCGCATTTGAAAAAGGGAGCCTTCGACAGCCGCGGCCCTGTGGAAAAGGCCGTAAGCTGGGCATTGAGGCAGACGGCAAAGCGCAACAATAAATTAAAAAATGAAGCATTGAAAATCTCCCGCGAGCTCGCCCGGGCAGACTCGAAGCATGCAAAGTGGGTTGCAAAGGACGTGATCAGGAAGATCAATTGAATCGAATCAACGGGCGGGCACGGGGACCCGCCCCTACTTGCCATATATTGAAATTTATTTAATAGATCGTAAGTCCATGCGAATTGAATACTTACATAAATTCAACGCGGACAGGGAAACGGTGGAGAAGCTCATGATGAGCTCTTCCTACTGTGACTTCGTGGCGTCGAGGCACCCCATGCTGTCCGGCATCGAAGTGCTGGCCAACGAGGACAGGGGCGGGAAGATATTCAGGCGGATTCAGTACACGATAAAGCCCTTTGTACGAAAAGTGGGCCCGAAGGAAGTGCCTCCGGGCATAACATCCTGGATAGAGGAATCCGTTTTCGACAAGGAGAAGCACCTGCTTCATTTCGAGAACATACCCGTTACCGACTGGGTCAGGATGCGCATAAGGCAGTCGGGCGTGGCCGTTTTCGAGGATTTGCCCGGAGGAAAATCCAGGCGCGTCATGCGGGGAGAGCTTCACGTCATGCTTTTGAAATTCCTGGGCAAAATTGTGGAAAGACTTCTGTCCCATCAGGCGAAAAAGCTCTTAGACCGGGAGTTCGGCCTGTTCGGCGAGTTTTTAAGGCAGCGGGGGGGAGGAAAAACCAGATGAGGCATACGGCCTGGGTGGAACGAAGAACAACCGCGGACGTGGACGTTCTCGACCTGACGGACGAAGTACGCGCAGTGGTGGCCGACTCCGGCGTAAGGGATGGAGAGGCACTCGTATTCGTTCCCGGTTCCACCGGGGCGATAACGACGATAGAGTACGAGCCCGGAGTTGTGCAGGATCTGAAGGACGCCATCGACAGGATGGCGCCGCGCGACATGGCTTACGCACATGACGCGGCATGGCACGACGGCAACGGCTATTCGCACGTGGGCGCGGCCATGCTCGGCCCCGCTCTTACCGTACCGGTGGCCGAAGGACATCTCATACTCGGCACCTGGCAGCAGATCGTGCTCGTAGACCTGGACAACAAGGGTCGCAAAAGGCGCATACTCGTCCGCATTGCGGGAGAGCAATAAGATGAGGTCGCATGATTCCGGACGCAGTAACGGCAAAAACGGCGGCAGCGACGTAAGCGTAAGCGACGTAAGCTCCGAAATCGAGGTGGAAGACGCGGGACTGCTGCTGAAGGCCTTCGGCCCGGGCTGCAGCTACCTGGAGTCTTTCGAGCGCGAAACAGGTGTGAACGCGGGCATAAGGGGTAACCGGATTCTTCTTAAAGGCCCGGCAGCGGACGTTGCCAGGGCCGAGCGCGTAATAGGCGAGCTTGTGGAACTTGTGAAAGACGGCCGCAGCATAAAGGAAATCGACGTTGTAAGAGGCGCGCGCATAATCGACGAGCACCCTCACATGAACCTGACGAGCGTGCTCAACGACGTGGTGCTTGTCACTTCGCGTAAGCGCATGATCACGCCAAAGAGCCTGAACCAGAAAATCTACGTGGAGAAAATCCGACTTAACGACCTGGTTTTTTCAATCGGCCCGGCCGGAACGGGAAAGACATACCTGGCCATGGCCAGCGCCGTGAGCGCGCTCAACGAAAAGAAGTTCAAGAGAATCATACTTACGCGTCCGGCCGTGGAGGCGGGCGAAAAGCTCGGATTTCTGCCCGGCGACATGGTCGAAAAGGTCAATCCATATCTGCGGCCCCTTTACGACGCCCTTCACGACATGATGGAC
>Ga0180434_10006314_pt1 | contig 13675 bp, 10 predicted proteins | sample SS_ome_7_FD_132453 | JGI IMG/M metagenome (GOLD analysis project Ga0180434, IMG submission 132453) | Hypersaline lake sediment archaeal communities from the Salton Sea, California, USA - SS_1_D_2 metaG | ecosystem: Environmental > Aquatic > Non-marine Saline and Alkaline > Hypersaline >... | reverse complement strand
GTCGAGAATCTGCTTCGGCGGCAGGCCGTCCGCGATGGCTTGCTCGGTGAGGTCCGACACGGCCTCATCGTCACCCACCAGCAGTCTCTCTGAAATCTCCGCCAAGACACCCACTTCAGTTCTCCTTGCGCGCGGCGGCGCTCATCCGCCTTGCAGTGCGCGTATTCTCTCGCGGCAGCCGCGCGACTCGCACGAACTGCAACAGCGATAGGACATCGGAAAGTCGTGAATCTCCGTGGGTCCGGCGATCAGGACGCCGGAGACCGACTTCAACGGGTCCATCAGATAGCTCTCGCGCAGCGAAACGCCGATGCGCTCCGGGCGCAGCACTTCAAAGAGTTTCTTCTGCCCGCTGATATGCCAGCCGCAGTAGCCCGGGCTATATCCCAAGACGCGTGTGTCGCGCATGCTGCGCCCCGTGCGCATGAGCTTCTCCGCGAAGCGCTGCGCTGCCACGGCAGCCAACTTGTCCGCGGCCGCCGAGGCCGCCGAGTCCAGCATCGCTCCGAGCGCCAGATCATCGGCGGCGAAGCGGTCGGCGATCGCGCGGCCGACGCGTGGGCCGAGCGTGACCACGAAGAGCGCGAGTTCGCCGGCCCGGGGAAAGATGTCTGCGACCGGCGTCTCGGGCTCGTTCAGTCCCTCGCCGGCATAGACGCCCTCGAACTCAGCCTGCGAGAGTTCCGACACCACCCCGGTTGGCGTGGCGACCTCGCACAGAAGATCGAGGGCGTTTGCGCAGAGCGTCCGGACCGAGGCCGGTAACTCCGGTACGGCCCGGATGCCCTGATTCTGGAGAACCGCGGGCTGCTCGGGCCGAAGCTCGTCGGTCGAAAACGTGAGTATCTCGTTCATAGGTGGGTGTGTGGCAGGTGCTCCATACCGAAGCGGCGGGCTTCGTGCTCCATCCGCTCGGCGAGGTCGGCCTTGATGTCTGCGGATAGTCCTGGAGGCTGGTAGTCGCCGGTGAGCCGTTCGACTTCGCTGTGTGCGCGTTGGCGCAGCGACACGCTGCCCTCCTCCGCCCATCTGGAACGATTGGCCCGGTCGATTGCCGGGCCCGGGACGTAGTGCTCCTGCTTCAAATGGCGGCGGGTGTGCTTCGAGATCAGCAAGTGACGATCCTTGAGCAGCTCCTCGAAGATCGGCTGCGCCGGGAAGTCGTCCTTCGGCTCGACGCCGGCGATCATCCGCAGCGTCATGCCCGCGATCTCGTTGTCCACCACGAGCTTCTCCAGACTAAGACAACTCTCGAAGTCCAGCATGCCGGGACCGGAAATGTTGTTGATTCCCGCCAGTGCCGCGAGCGTCGCCCCCATCGACGATTCCAGCCCCGCCTGGGCGTCGAGCTGCTTCGCGTCGCTCAGCCCGATGTACGCCTGCGTCGGCAACCCGAGATGCTTGCCGATCTCATTGCCTGCACAATCGATCATCATCGTCTCGATCGCGCCCATCGGCGTGGTCTCGTAACGCACGTCGAAGATCGCCGGCGAGCCGCCCCACAGCACCGGCGCGCCCGGGTTGGCGAGCTGGCTGATGACCAGGCCGCTGAGCGTTTCGGCCGTGTGCTGGATCAGCGACCCGACCAGCGTGACGGGGGCAACGAAGCCCGAGAGCGGCATCGAGATGTATTCGACCGGGATCCCGTACTTGGCGCAATCAACCACATTCTGCGACGTCACGTCGCTCCACTTGAGCGGTGCCGTCGGGCAACACGAGAAAACCGTCAGCGGCTGGGCTCGTAGCGCTTCTTCCGAGCCACGCACCGCCAACTGGAGATCCCGCATGATGTTGAACGCGTCGATCGTGAACGCGCCGGTCACCACCGGCTTCTGGCAGAACATCAAGCTCAGGAACAGCCGGTAGCTATCCGAGATTCGCTCGTGCACGTCGGCCGGGATCAACGCGGTACTCTGCGAAGCGATATGGTCGAGTTGGCTGACGACCTTGGCATACTCGACGTAGTCGGCGGTGGTCGGCTTGCGGATCGCGTCGCTCTCATAGTCGAGCACATGAATCGCCGCCGAGCCGGGCGTGAAGTACACGTTGTATCCTGAGAAGTCGTGCGTCTGCTCGCCGAACACGTCGCAGAGCCTGAACGAGCGCGGGGCGGCGGCAAGCGCCCGATCGATGACGGCGTCGGTCAGCCGCACACGGTTTTTCTCCGCATCGACCTTCGCGCCGTGATCCGCGAGCATCGCGACGACGCCGTCGTTGTGGATCTCGACACCGAGTTTGCAGAGTATGGCCTGCGCCTCCTCCAGGATGCGCGTTACTAGTTCATCACCCAGAAACCTGACGACAGGTCTCATCAGCAAGCTCCAGTGCACGGCCACACGATCTGGCACCTCCGCGCCGTTGATCGCGCTTCCTGGATCATATCACAATTGCTGTGGTTCGGGTTAGCCGTGATGGGTTGTCACTCTGCGCAAGGCGTCCGCGGATCTCGCCCGGCGCGCAAGGCGGTCCTCCCGACCATGGCAGTCCTGGTGCGTGCTGATCAGGCTACTGAGAACGCCGAGGTCGTCGCAGGCGTTCCAGAGCACGGCGCCGTGGAGGCAGCCGCCACGGAAGATCAGGCGACGGGAAATCTTCCTGCGTCGATCCTGGTGTGCGTGCAGTTCGGAACCGTCGCCGTCCGTCGTGCGTGTGAGGCCGACGGCGCCGAGCGTGTGGCCAAAAATGTTGGTGACGTTGCGGTTGAGGCCGCCGGTCCACTCCGTGTGGCGGCCGATCATGTTCAGACCGGCGACGCGCCCCTGCTCGCAGGCATTGGTCCAGGTCCCGTAGCAGACCTTGCGGCCGGTAACGCAGTGCGTGGCCTGCGTGACGTCGCCGGCAGCGAAGATGCCGGGCACCGACGTCTGCATCGTCTCGTCGACCAGAATGCCCCTGTCGTTGGCGATGGGTGTCTTGCGAACCAGCTCGAGGTTGGGCCGTGTGCCCTTGCCGATAATGACCAGGTCGGCCAATTGTCGCTGGCCGTCCGCAAGCTGAACGGCGAGGTGCGCGCCTCGGCTGCCGTTGTTCGCTTCAATTCCAACCGGCGCGGCGTCTTTGACAATCTGCACGCCGCCGGCGCGCAGCACGCGCTCGGCCAGAGCGGCGGTTTTCGCATCGGCCAGTTGCGAGAGGATCTGTTTCGAGCGCACCAACAACGCCACCCGCATGCCACGGTCGGCGAGCGCGGTTAGAGCCTGGAGACACACCGGCCCCCCACCCAGGAAGACCGCTCGCGGTCTCGGGCCTGATCCTGCGAAGAGACCATTGGCCTCGGCGTATCGCAGGATCGCGACGGCATCGTCAAGATCGCGCAAGCAAAACACGCCGGGCAGATCGATGCCGGGCAGACTTGGCCGCTCGGCGAGCGCGCCGGTCGCGATCAAAAGGCGGTCGAACGCGATGCGCTTGCGCGTTCCGTTGCGTTTGGCGACAACTTGGCTTCGCCGTGTGTCGATGGCAGTCGCCCGGTGACCCAGGAGGGCCTCGACTCGCATCCGTCTATACCAGTCGTCCGGGTGCAGGAAGAGATCGCCGGCGGCGACTTTCCCGGCCAACAGGTAGGTTAGCATGATGCGGGAGTACGGCCGATGCGTCTCGGACGCGACGAGCGTCATGCGCGACCGTCTCTCGCACGCCCGAATCGCTTCGATCGCCGCCAGGCCGGCGGCGCTGTTGCCAATGATCACCAGTCGTGGCACCGCGTTTCCTCATGCAGGCGCCGCATGGTATTCCCCACCGCTGGAGCGCCGGGTGGCCCATGGCTTTAGCCGTGGGGGACTCGAATTACTGCCTTTCCTGCGCGCGTCGGAATGCCGGCCCACCTGCGCGCGGGTGGTTCGATTCGTGTTCCCCACCGCTGAAGCGGTGGGCCACCCTTCCGCCACGTCGGGCACGGAGACCCGACGCTACAGACCCAGGGCCGCGCGCTTGGCCTTGGTCGGGCGGCCTTCGGTGTCCCAGCCGCGGAGGCGGTAGTATTCGCCGAGCATCTTTTCGAGCGGGACGGTCTTGCCCTTGGCCGGGCCCTCGGGCATCGGCTCGCGAAGCATGCGTTTGGGCAGCGTGTCGTCCTTTTTCGTGAAGCCGGCGCGGAGGTTGAACAGGCGCTCGAGGTTCCAGACGCGCTCGCCGACCCGCATCATCTCGTCCATGTCATAGTCGAAGCCGGTGCTGGTCTTGAGCATCGCCAGCAGCTCGGGCGCACCGATCGAGAACGTCGTAAACAGGCACATGCCCGAGGAATCCAGGGCGGCGGTGAGGTCCTGGAAGGCGATGTCCATCGCCGCCTTGCCCTTGGGCGTGAGCGGGTCCATCTTCTCCGGGTTGCCGAGGATCTCCGGCGCGATCATGTAGCCGCGAACGTGGCAGGCGCCGCGGTTCGACGTGGCATACTGCAACCCCATGCCAAATGCGCCACGCGCGTCGTACGCCGGGAATTCCTGCTTCTTTACGCCCATGAACAGACTCGGACGTTTGAACTTCGCGGCGACGCGGGCGCCACCCTCGGCCAGAACGTCGCCGAAACCACGCCGGTAGCCGATCTTCGTCATCATGTCGACCAGGGCGGCCCCATCGCCGAAGTTGAGCGTGCGGCCGACCTGCTTTTTCGTAACAACGCCCTTCTGATACAGCTCCATGGCGCAGGCGATCGTGGCACCCGCCGAGATCGTGTCCATCCCGAGCTCGTTGCAGATGTAGTTGGCCTTGGTGGCGGCGGCCAGGTCGCTGACGCCCACGTCGGCACCCAGCGCCCAGATGGTCTCGTACTCCGGACCTTCGCCGGAACCGGCGTACTTGCCGTCGGTCACGCGCGTCACGCGGCCGCAGGCGATCGGGCAACTGACGCAGGCCCGCGCGCGGATCAGAATCTGCTCCGCGATCGTCTCGCCACTGATCTTCCCGGCCGACTCGAACTGCCCTTCCTGGAAGTTGCGCGCGGGGAACAGGCCCTCGGCGTTGATGACGTTGACCAGCACCGCCGTCCCGAACTTCGGGAGACCTTCGCTGGTCACCTCGCCGGCCTTGAGCTTGTCGAGCGCGTCGAGGCAGGCGGCCTTGAACTGCTTGGGCTGGGCGGCGGTCAGCCCGCCCGACCCGCGGACGGCGATCGCCTTGAGGTTCTTGGACCCCATGACCGCCCCGACGCCGGAGCGGCCGGCCGCCCGGTTCTTGTCGTTGACAATGTTGGCGAAGCGGACGCGTTTCTCGCCGGCCGGTCCGATGATCACGCACTTGAACTCGTCACCGAGCTGCTCGTGCAGTAGATCCTCGGTCTCGTGAACGTTCTTGCCCCAGAGCTTGGCGGCCGAAAGCAGCTCGACCTCATCATCATCGATCACGAGCATCATCGGCTTCTTCGCGGCGCCCTCCAGCACGATCATGTCGTAGCCAGCGTACTTGAGCTCGGGACCAAAGTTGCCGCCGGCGTTCGAGCAGGCGATCGTCCCGGTCAGGGCCCCCTTCGTGATCACCATGAAGCGCCCGCTGGCAACGGCCGACGTGCCGGTCAGGGGGCCGGTCGCGAAGATCAGCCTGTTCCGCGGCGAAAGCGCGTCGACCTTCGGATCGACCTCATCAAACATGATCTTGGTGCCCAGCCCACGTCCGCCGATGTACGCCCGCGCATCGTCCGCGGCGATCGGCTCGGTGCTGATCGTCCCGCTGCTCAGATTGACTCTCAGGATCTTACCGGCATAGGCGTGCATCATGACGTCACCTCCTTCAGCGAGTCACGCAGACGGTCAGCGTAGGCCTGGCGGGCGGTGCGGGTGGAACGTTCCTCGACCTCGTAGCGCAGCGCCTTCGGAGCACAGACCCGCACGCATTCCGGTTCGCCCCCACACAGGTCGCACTTGCGGGCTTTGCCGTCCCAGTAGTTGATCGCCCCGAACGGGCACGCCAGCGCGCACATCCGGCAGCCGACGCAGCGCTCCTCGATCACCAGCACCGCGTTCGTCTCGGCGTCGCGCACCAGCGCCCCGGACGGACAGACCGGGATGCACGGTGCATCGGCACACTGCATGCACACCATCGGGATGTAGACGGCGTCCTCGGGGTAGATCGCCACGCTGATGTGCGACCGCGACGGTCGAAACTCCCCACCGTGTCCGGCGGAGCACGCCAGCTCGCACAGTCGGCAACTGGTGCAGAGGTCAGGATTGACCGTGAGTGATTTGACCTTGGACATAGGATTCGCTCGCTTGCAGCACGTTTCGATTGACCGTTCGACGCACGCGTGCGCCAAACGAAAGCCCGCATTTCTTGGTACCTTCTTTGCGACGCGGCGTCAAGATTCAGTGGGGTCTCCACGGGCTGCGCCGCGGAGCGGGCCACTAGGCATAACCCTCGGACGCGTCGGTCTTCCGGGGCCCCCTTTCCCGGGCCACGCGCTCGGCGTAGCCGCTCTCACGGAAGGCCTGCAGCGGGTCGGCCGGAAGCTGACGCGCCTGACGATACTCGGCCAGCAACGAACGCACGTCGGTTCGATACGCGTCCTGCACGATCCGCTCGGCCAGCACGACATCGTCGCGCTGTTGCGCCTGCGCCAACGCCTGGTGATCGACCAGCAGCGCCTTGGCGAAATGCTCCTGGGCAGTCATGACGGTCTGGATCATCGCCTCGATCTTCGGCTTGAGGTTGTGCGACTGGTCGACCATGTACGCGATCTCGAGCTCGCCGCCCAGCTCGCCCTCGGCCGAGACGATCTCGTGGAAGACGCGAAAAAGCTGATAGGGATCGATGCTGCCCATGGTCAGGTCGTCGTCGGCGTATTTCCGATCGTTGAAGTGAAAGCCGCCGAGCATCTGCTCGTCGATCAGAAACGCGACGATCTGCTCAATGTTGCACCCGGGCAGGTGATGGCCGGTGTCGACGAGGACCTTCGCCTGCGGCCCGGCCTGGCGCGCGAACGTGCATGCCATCCCCCAGTCGGCGATGTCCGTGTGGTAAAACGCCGGCTCGAACGGCTTGTACTCGATCAGCATGGTCATGTCGTGCGGCAAGGCCGCGTGGACCTTGCCCAGAGCCTCGTGAAACCAGCGCTTGCGCGCGCGAATGTTCGCTTGGCCGGGATAGTTGGTGCCGTCGGCAAACCACAGGCTCAACACGTGAGAACCCACTCGGTTGCCGATCGCGATGCTGTCGAGAATGTGCCGCAACGCGCGCCGCCGAATCTCCGGATCGCGGTTGGCGAGCGACCCGTACCTGTAGCACTGGTCCTGAAAGACATTCGGATTAATCGAGCCGATCCGGACGCCGAGCCGCTCGGCCGACTGGGCGACCGCGGACGGATCCACACCCTCGGGGAAGTCCCACAGCACGTGCACGGCGACGCTCGGACAGCAGCCGGCGTAACGGTGGACCTCGGCGGCGTCCGCCAGCTTCTCCTCCGTCGTGGTGGCCGCCGCGTCCTGCCGGAATTTGCCGAAGCGCGTACCCGTGTCGGCATAGCCCCACGAGGGCGTCTCGATCTCGAAGCGATCGAGACGCTCGACCAGGGTTTGCTCGTCAATATGAGGCGGAAGCTTCATGCCCGTACTCCACAGCCCATGCCTGAGTTCTCAAACCCTACTGCTCGCGCGCTTTTCGCCGCAACTGCCAGAACGTGCCGGCGACGAAATACACGAGCGTCGGCACGATCAGCCATTTCTTGAACCAGGCAAGTTGGTCCGCGTAGCTCTCCATTCCAGCGAGGTAGACGCCGAGTGCCATCACCAGACAGCCGCCCAGCGCCGCCAGGGCGATCAACCCGCTGATCCAGAAGACCGGGTCACCGTGTGTCGCGCGCCCCGCCATCGCGATTGCGCTTTCGTGGATGGGTTCGGGCCGCGCTTCGGACTCACGCGCTGCTGGGGGCGGCTGCTTCGCACCGGCCACGCTGGCCAGCACGATGTAAAGCACGACGGTAAGCACATACACCGGAATGAACAGGAAGAACAGGTGCAGCGTATCGGCCAGGTACAAGCCCAGCGCCAACGCCATTCCCGCGGCCCACGCCACCAGGGCCGGCCAGTTGAGCAGAAGCTTCCGGTGATGAGCCCAGTAGCGTGTCAGGCCGATCCGCGGAAAGAGCCAGTGTTCGGTGATTACGATCGCGCCGGCGGGCACCAGCAGTAGTCCATAAATCCCAACGAAGTTCAGCAGTTCTGTGAACACAAACGGGAAACAGGCGATGATGGTCGTGATCACTCCCACCACCAGCGTGACCGCCCAGCGCGGCCAGTCCGGCGTGACCGCCTGCAACGCCAGGCCCGCCCGGTAAAGCGTCGGGTTCGACGTGGTCCAACCGGCGATGACAACGGCGATCGCACCGGCGACTCCCAACGCCTGGTAGGCCACCGCGCCGGAGTCCAACTCGGTCAGCGGCGTCTTCAGGGCCAGCGCCGCGCCCGCTCCCATGATCCCCGCCGCGATCCACGCCAGGTAGTGCCCCAGGAACATCCCGAAGGCCGAGAAAAAACCGTAGCTGGTGCGCCGGGCAAACCGGAAGATCGCCATATCCGACAGCCCAATGTGCATCGCCAGATTGCAGATCCACGCGAACGCGACCACGTGCCAGAAGCTGATGAGCGGCGGGCTGCCGTCCGGCGTCTGTCCGATCCAGACCGCCTTGTCACCCATCTCCCAGAATTGCGCGAAGCTGCGCACCGGCCCCACGCCCGTGATCTCGCCCAGCGCCGGCAGCATCACCAACGCACCCGCGATAAACATCAACAGCATCCACGGCGAGCAAACCGTGGCGAACGCTGCCAGACGTTTGAAGCCGGCGATCGCGAGCGTGACCACCACCGCCCCCACCACGCACACCGCCACCACGAAGCGCCAATCGGTCGGATACCACAGTGTCTGCGCCGGAATCCCGAAGGGAATCCGCACGGCCGAGGCGGACACCGTGATCATGCAGCCGGCGAGAACGCAGAACAAAGCCGCGTTCAGCACGTTGTAGATCAGCGTCAGAAATGGGCCGCCGATCTTCCGCAGGTACCAATACAGCGTCAGGCGGGTCTGGACGGCGATCGGCGCGCACACCAGCGCCCAGCTCAGCACCGCCAACAGGTTGCCGATCGCCAGCCCGACGACGACGTCCACCACCCGGGCCCCCCAGGTGACGAACAGCGCCCCGATCACGAATTCCGTGGCGGCGACGTGCTCGCCCGCAAAAGAGCCGGCGAAATACGCCCCGCCGCAGAGCTTGTTCTTTGAGACCGGCTCGCGGTCAAACTCGTACAGGCGGTCCAGGCGTTTGACGACGGAGTGGGGTTGATCAGGCGTCGGCATGGAACGTGCTTCCTTCGTAGGAGCGTTGATCGATCCAGCGTTTATGAGGAGAACTGTATCACCTCGCCGAAGTGGCGCCGATAGGCCGCGCACACCCGCGAGAAGTCTGACCACGGCAAGTGCAACCGGGTTGAAACCGCCAAAGCGTCCGCCGACGTCAAACAACCGCGTTCGTGCGGAGCGCGAGACCGGACGCGTCGGTGAAGAGCCAAGGCCACGGGCGACGTGCCGCCCGTTTGAAGAAGAGGAGATCAGGTGAACAGGTGATCGCAGGTGAGCAGCTTGTCCGCGAGGCACCGAGAGCCCGTGCTGACGGCGCCCTCTCCTGCTCCCCTGTTCCTCTGCTCACCTGCTCTATTGCCGCTTCGCGGCAATCGGGGCGACAGGATTCGAACCTGCGACCTTCTGCACCCCATGCAGACGCGCTAGCCAGACTGCGCCACGCCCCGGGGTTTTCTCTGTCCACCTTACGCGGGCGAGGCGCGGGAGTCAACCGCGTTTCGTTCCCGACGGCGCCCGTGCTTGCGGTCACGCCAGAGATGGAGCGCCAGGACGGCCACGCCGCCGACCAGCAGCACGTCGGCGAAGTTGAAGACCCAGGGCCAGACCTCGCGGCCGCCGAACCAGCGGGTTGGGATCTTGATGAAGTCGCGGACGAAGCCGATCTCGCGCGGCATCTCGCCGGGGGGCACGGTGAACGTGCGGCTGGCTTCGGTGGGCGGATAGGCCTGAATGCTGACGCCTTGGGCATTATGTCCGACTCGGACCATGTAGACGGCTCGTCCGCCGAGCGGCCAGGGCTTCTCGAGCAGCCTCACGAGGACACGGTCGTACATGTTTCCGAGGGCGCCGGCCAGGATGCCGCCGAGCGCGAGCTGCAGGGCCCAGCGTCGTGGTGAGCTCTGGGCGAACATCCAGAAGACCAGCAGCAAGGCACAGACCGAGGCGAGAAGAAAGAGCAGGGTTTGCCCGCCGCCGATGCCGAAGAGCGCACCGGAGTTGAGCATGGTCTGGAACTCGAGCACGTGCGGGATGATGACGCGCGACTCATGCCTCTGCCCGAGCGTATGAAAGGCCCAGTGCTTGGACCACAGATCGAGCGCCAGGCCGAGCACGGCGACGCTGAGGAAACGCAAGTAGGACGGCAGATGCGTGAGGGCGTGTGCTCCGGCGCGAGGCTCGGCGCCATTGCGTGCGACGGGAGACGCAGCCGCGGCTTCATTCGGGTTTGGCTGGCGATCGGGCGGTGCGCTCAAGAGGCTACAATCCGCTGCTCCGCCGGCCCTCTTCCTGGGCCAGCACATACTCGTAGCAAAACCTGACCCAGGGCTGGGCCTTGAGGCGAACCTTGCCGATCGGCTTGCCGGTCGCCTCACAAATGCCGTAGGTTCCGTCGTCGATTCGGGCGAGAGCCTGGTCGATCTCTCGCAGGAGCGTGCGTTCGCTCTCGATCAGCCCGAGCGTGAATTCCTTCTCGTAGTTGTCGCTCCCGAGATCGGCCATGTGGATCGGCATGCTTGAGAGGTCTCCGGCGGCTTCCCGGCGGTTCTCGCTGAGGGCCTGCTGCTGGAGCGTTGAAACGTCGCCGACGAGCTGGGCGCGCTTGGCGAGCAGCAGCTCGCGGAACTGATCCAGGTCCCTTTTCTTAAGGTGGCTGCGTCGCTTGACCGGAGCCTCGAGCGGAGTGACGTTGGCGGCCGGCTTCGGGGCCACCGCGATCGCGGGAACTTTGGCCGTCGACCTTCGAGTAGTCTTCCGGACAGTCTTCGTGGTCTTGCGGACAGTCTTCGTGGTCTTGCGGACAGCCTTTCTGGAGCCCTTCCTGACCTTGTTGGCTGCGCGGGGCTTGGCGCGCTTGCGATTGGGTTTCCCGGCAGTCTTCTTGGCGGCTTTGCTCGTGGTCGCCGTGCGGGAGGCGGTCTTCGGCACAGCCTTCTTCGTGGTGGCAAGCTTCCTGCGCCTGGCCGCGCTCTTATTACGGGCCGCCGGCTTCCTGGTTGTCTTCTTGGCGCTCTGCTTGGCCACTAGTGATGGTCCATAAGCGCTCGGGATCGCGATAAGTACTTGTGAAAACAGCCCATACGCGCCCGAGACGCTGCCAAAAGGCGATTATGATATGCCCCACCGGATACCCTGTCAACCGACCGCCCCTGTTTACGCTGACAATACCGGTTCGATCGCTCTCGAAGTCACGCCTTGACTCTCGGTCCGCCCGCCTCAGCGCGGAATTCGATTGAGGCACCACGGCTCGAGTGCGTGCGGAGCGGTCGGGCGGACCGGCCCGGGGGAGGCTGATAATCGTTAACGATCGCCTGCTCGATCTGTGGGACGCGGGCTTCATTCGTGAGGGCAACGACGCAACCGCCGAACCCCCCGCCGGTCATGCGTGCGCCCAGGACGCCATCGACGGCGGCGACGATGCGGACGAGTTGATCGAGCTCGCGGCAGGAGACCTGGTAGTCATCGCGGAGCGAGTGATGCGATTCGGTCATCAGCCGGCCGAAGCCAGTGAGGTCTCCGGCGCGCAGGGCGGCGGCGGCAGCCAGCGTGCGCTCGTTTTCCGACGCCACGTGCCGGGCGCGCGCGGCCGGCAGACGATCCATCTGCTCGAACTGCGCACAGACCGCGTCGAGCCGAACGTCACGCAAGGCGCGCACCCGCTGATCGCGCCGCCGGAAGTATTCGACGGCCTGGCGGCATTCCTGCTGACGACGGGCATACTCGCTGCTCGCCAGCTTGTGCCGGACCCCGGAGTCGATCACCACAAAAACGTGCTCCTGGAGATTGCACGGAATGTGCTGGAACTCACGGGTGCGGCAATCGAGCAGAAAGGCGCAGCCGGGCTTGGCCAGCAGAGAGACGGACTGATCCATCAGGCCGCACGGGACGCCGGCGAAGTCGTGCTCGGCCTGCCGGCACAGGTCGATCAGCTCGTTGGCCGGGAGCGAGATGCGCGCCAGATGGCTGAGGGCCAGCGCGGCGGCGGTCTCCAGGGCGGCGGAACTGGAAAGCCCACCGCCGGGGGGAACGTCGCTTTCGATCAGCAGGTCGAAGCCGTCAAGGTCGGCGCCTCTTTGGCGGAGCAGGGCGGCGACACCGGCGATGTAGGCGGTCCAGTGGGGGATGCGCTCGGCCGGCCAGTCGTCGATCGGCCAACTCTGCTGGTCGCCGAGCTCGGTCGAGTAGGCGCGCGCGGTGTGGTCCTGGCGGGGGGCGGCGGCGACCCACGTCTCCTGCTCGGTCGCGATGGGCAGCACGAAGCCGTCGTTGTAGTCCGTGTGCTCGCCGATCAGGTTCACGCGCCCGGGAGCCCGGGCCACGACGACGCCCGGCTGCCCGAAGCGAGCGGAGAAACGGTCGCGGACATCACAGCAACTCATGGCAGGACCATCACCCGGCATTCGTGCGTCGAATTACAAGCGACCAGTCACGGGCTTCGCCGTGGGCCTCCTGCGGTCATGTTGGCAACGTATGGCGTGAACGCACGCCGGGCAAGGGGTTGCTGAGATCAAGGGATCTCACGATCCGCGCTCGGGCTCGAGTGCTCTGTCACGCCCTGTTTTGCGCACAGTAACACGAAGCCCCTGCGGTGGAAGCGGCACCAGGTAGACGACGTACCTTGACTGCGGTTTTGGAGGCGTGGTAGCTAACAGATCCGCGATCGATACACAGCAGGACATAAGCCGTAGCTGTGCTCGCACTGACAATAGGCCCGCTCGGAATTGCCACCGCTTCTGGAGGTGGTCCCGTCGGACGCGTCGGCGTCAGGGTCTTCCAGGCCGAACAGGGGCCGGAAGAGGTCCTTGAGCAGTTCGACAAAATCGGTGTTCTGCAAAGATACCGCCACGGTGAGCGACGTGAACATGGTGGAAAGCATCGCGTCGGCCCAGCGGACGACGAAGTCGCGCTCCTCCTGGGTCGTGCTGGTCTGGGAGGTCTCAGCCACTTTCTCCGAAGCGGTCGCGTCGGCCTCCGAGTTCTGGTTCGCTTTCAAGTTCAGGCTGTTAACGTCGATGCCGAAACTTGTCAGCATCTGGATGACTTCAGGGGGAAGGCCGGACGAGGTCCCGCCGGCAGAACCGGTGCCGCCGGTTCCCGTCCCCGTATTCGACCCGCCGCCGAGGCCGGTGTTGAGGAACGAGCTGATCAGGCCCAGGAACGGGTTCTGGGAACCGCTTACGCCGGTGATCGTGTCGGACTCGGGCAGAAGGGCCGAAGTCTCACCGCTGCGCTGGGCAGCCAGTCGGGCATCGCGCAAACTCGTGTGGCGGGCGCGAGCGAAGTCGACGACGCGTCCAGGAGCCCGCCCGTACACCGCGCCGCCGCGGACGTTCTCGGCAGGTTGCCGGTCGTCGAGGGACTCAGCCTCTCCCTGAGAGGTTTGCGCCCAGCAGGC
>Ga0180434_10006313_pt1 | contig 13676 bp, 8 predicted proteins | sample SS_ome_7_FD_132453 | JGI IMG/M metagenome (GOLD analysis project Ga0180434, IMG submission 132453) | Hypersaline lake sediment archaeal communities from the Salton Sea, California, USA - SS_1_D_2 metaG | ecosystem: Environmental > Aquatic > Non-marine Saline and Alkaline > Hypersaline > Sediment... | reverse complement strand
TATTCGGCGGGGAAGACGACTTCTGCGCGCCCTGCTGCTTCCCCATGTTCCTCATATTCATTGCAGCCGCGGCCTATGCCTGGAACTCAAGGCCGAAATTCCGGAAGCTGCAGGAGAACATCATGCCGCCTTCGGACGAGGAGCCCGCCGCGGTTTCGGTGTTGCTCAGGGGCGAGTACAAGCCCAATGAGGTGCTCGCGGCCACCCTCCTGGAACTGATAAGCAGGGGAGTGGTGGACATAATGGAGCTGGAGAAGAAGGGCTATTCCGGCCCGGAGCTGAGGCGCGAGCGCACCATCCTTTTCCTCAAGAGCAGCTCCAGGAAGCTCAAGCCCTATGAAAAGGCCGTCATAGGCATGATTTTCGACGAGGGCAGGAAAAAGGAAGTCGACCTGGACGCGCTGGCGGAGGAGTTCTCCAAAATCAGCGGAAAGGAGGAGGCGAAGAAGACGCTAATCCCGAAGAAGATGGACGAATTCACAAAGGAGATAGACGGCATCCTGAAGGACAGGAAGCTGAATGCGCATTCCACCGCCTGCAAGGAGAAGAGGGCGACCCTCATGGGCGTGGGGGCGTTTGTGCTGTTTGCAGGATTCTTCCTGCTCCCATTCTCGCTGGGGGTGCTGGAATACGTTTTCAGCCTTTTCAGCGCAGGGGATTACGCCTATGCCTCTGCGATACTGCTCAGCCTGCTGGGCTCAATTGCTGCAGCCATCGCAGCAGCATACTTTTACTACAAGCCCCCAATCCCGAAGGGCTGGCAGGCGCAGTATGAGGAGTGGGATGCGTTCTCCCGCGCGGTGAGGGCGAGCTCGCTCAAGAGGGTGCCGCCTTCCGGCGCGCTAATCTGGGGCGAGATACTTGCCTATGCGACCGTGCTGGGCATTGCGGACAAGGTGAAGAGGCACCTTTCCGAGCTGGACAGCTTCCTGGCGAAGAAGGTGGAGAAGCTGGACGGCGTGCGCGCCTCCTCCATGGCCTTCTACTCCTCCGCATGGGGCGTCCGCAACCTTTCAAAGTACGGGAACAGGGGCGGCCCGCGCTCAAGCGGCTTCTCATCGGGCTCCTCCGGCGGCTGGTCCAGCGGAGGGGGCGGCGGCTTCAGCGGCGGGAGCTCCGGAGGCGGAGGCTTCCGCTGAGCGCCCATCTGCAGAGCCGCGGGAGGCCGGGAGCGCTGGCTGGTAAGTAATGTTTTTATATGGAATGAGGCAGAATAACCTGCATGGGCGGGGGCAAAAAATCAAATGAGCTTTGGGCGATAGTGCCGCTCGAGAAATTCCGGGATGCGCTCGATTTTCTCCAGGCGCCGAACGAGCCGAAAGTGCTGTTCATGCCGGACATAGTCCGCGACGGGATAATAATAGTCCCGCCGGAAAAGGACATCTCCGCCGACCTCGACCCGCGGAGCGAGAAGAACCGCCTCCGAGATTACGGCGTTTTCATAAAGGGCGGGGGCCATGCCTTCATAGGGGCGTACGCGGCGGCCGCCCTGCGCGGGAAAGCCGATGCGAACGTTGCGCTTGCCGCAAAAGTCTACGAAAAGGACGAGCCGCACCTCCTGAAATGGTACATGGAGGAAAACCCGGGCAAGGTCGGCGCGAACCCGATAGATTCCTCTCTCGTGCTGCGCGAAGAGGGGGACGGCACGTCCCTGAACGTGGTGGTGGAGCAGGCCGGAGCAACCCCGATAATCACCGGAAGGCAGCCCACACTCAGGCTTTCGGAGCTGCCGGAAGGGGCCCATGAAGCATTCATGGGGCGGATGCGCGCCGCGGACGTTGTCGCGAACCTCTCCGTGAAATCCCCCTCGTTCAGGGAGACGGTGGAGGCCGTGATTGAAGGCAGCCTGGAAGTGCGCGAGCTTTTCTCGGACTGCACTTCCGGTGACGACATGGCATCGAATTATCGGGTGCTGGACGTGCTGAAGCTCAGCGGGAAGGATGGCCGCTCCCCGATTACGCTGCTTTCCATCAACCAGCATGAGGCCCGCCTCTACGCTTCCCTGCTTAAGCTCGAGCAGGATGGGAAGAAGGAGGATGTGGTGCGCCTGTTCTCCGCGAAAAAGGAATATGAGGTGCTGAAAAAGAGGAGGAAAAAGGACGCAGAGCTTGCGGCGAAGGCGAAAGAGTACGACGCGCTCATGAGGGGCACGGGCTTCAGGGACGGGCTGAGGGCCGCCCGGTTCCTCAACCGCGAGCTGGGCATACCGCTCCTCTACCATTTCGACAAGGGCTCCTGCATAGTGGACTCCGTGCGCGGAAGGGGCACGCGCATAATCCCCTCGGTTAAGCTGAAGGAGCTCCCGGACAATTTCGTGGGCGCGGGCGACACGCTCTGCGGGGGCATGGCGCTGGCGCTTGCGGTGAAGCACAGGCTGGACGACCCCGCAACCGGCGCGCCGAAGGAACTCCGGCTTTCCATGGAGGACTGCCTGCTGATTGCGAACCTCGTGACGTGCTACCGGCTGGAGCAGGTTGCCCGGCTATCGAAAGAAGGGAGCTGCGAAGACTGGCACCTTTCGGTGGCGGATGCGGACGCGCTCACCGGCTGGTCCGGCACCGCGGAATTCAACAGCCCGAAGGCTCCCGCGTCGCGCAGGGTCGAGATAATCGCAAAGGATTTCGCGAACTTCGATGCGCTCGCCGCGCGCGGCCTCTTCCTCTCCGGGCTGGAGCTCAACCTGGCGGTCGACATATACCGCATAAGGAGGGGCATGAAGGCCGGGGAGTTTGCCCTGCAGGACGTGGAAGGGAGAATCGATTCGGAAATCAGCCGCCCCGGCTCGTGGGGAGCAATCCCATACCTCCACGGAATTCCGGAGATGCAAATAGATGCGGAGGACTGCAGGCAGGTTGCGCACAGGCTCATAGGCAGGCACGCGATAAGGGTCGGCAGCGGCCATGAAGAGAGGAAGCGCATGCTCGGCAAGGCGCTCGCGCTTTTCGGGGAGCCCGCGCTGGGGACGCTGCTGGACTACATGAAGCGCACGCCGTGTACCCCTGAACTGAAGGGGATGCACGTCCACCCCTGGGACCTTGAAACGCTCGCCCCGGCCGCGCAGGCCGCCGGCAGGCCGTTCCTCAGCCTGCTTGAAAAGGAGCTCATGGACCACCAGCTGATGGTAATGCTCTGCCCGTGGAAGAACGAATTGCTGTACAACCTGCTGGATACTGCGGGCATGCTTGGGGACGAGTGCACGGCGAAAGTGCTCTCGAGGATGGTTCCCACCGTGCGGCTGTGGGTCCAGCCGCCGCAGGAGGCGCCCTCCCTGCGCGCAATCGGCGCGATAGGGGAAATCACGGCAAGGGCAGGGCTTGCGGATGCGGACGTCGCGCAGGTGCTCCATTGCGCGCAGGCCGCGGGTTCGGCGATCGACGGCCTCGGATTCATGGTCGGGATAAAGATGGTGCTGGAGGACTACGACCCGGACAGGTTCCACAATGTGGCGCGCGAATGCAGGGATGCAATAGCGGAAAACATTTCCGCAAATGGCGGCACGTTCTTCCCGGAGGATCCCCCCTATGCCACGCTGCACGGAGGCTCGGACGGGGACGAGCTGGGCTTCTGGGCGCAGAAGAAGCTCCATGAGGCGTTCAAGGCGAACTCGGTAGACTCGATTCCGGAGAGGGACCACAGGGAACTCATGGAGAAAGTGGCGATACTGCGCAGGCTGCAGGCGAACCTTTTCCGCTCCAACGAGGCCTTCATGAAAAGCATGGAGCAGAAGGTGGAACAGCGCGGTCCCGCCGCAAGGAGAAAGTAACCGATTTATACCCTTGCCCCCAATTCCTACCCATGGGATTCCTCATCAGGGGCGCGACGGTAATCACGCAGGATGAAAACCGCGCGGTGCTCAAGTGCGACATACGCACGGAGGGCAGCTTAATTTCTGAAGTGGGGAAAAGCCTGAAGAGGGAGAGCGAGGAGGAAATAGACGCTTCCGGGAAGATTGCATTCCCGGGCTTAATCAACACGCACACGCACGCGGCAATGTCGCTGCTGCGCGGCTATGGGGAGGACCTGCCCCTGCAGGAATGGCTCACCACGAAGATATGGCCTGCGGAGGCGAAGCTCGAGAGGAAGGACATCTACTGGGGAACGCTGCTCGCAACGCTGGAGATGGTGCGCTCGGGCACCACCTGCTTCAACGACATGTACATCTTCGGCATGGACAAGATGGCCGAGGCGGTGATGGAGAGCGGCATGCGCGCGGTGCTCGCAAGGGGCATGCTCGGCAACGCCCCGGACAGGGGCGCGGAGCCGGAGTTCCGCGAGGCGGTTTCCTTTGCCGAGAGGTGGGCGGATAAGCACGAACGAATTAAACCTGCGATTGCGCCGCATTCGCCCTACATGTGCGATGCAGAACTGCTGAAGAAGTCCAAGGAATGGGCGAACGCCCATGGGCTCCTCTACCACATGCACGCGAGCGAAACGCGCAGGGAAGTGATGGACATCCTCAAGGAAAAGGGGAAGAGGCCGTTCGAGTACTTCGATTCGCTCGGGATGATGGACGAGAGGACACTGCTCTCGCATGCGGGCTGGGTTTCCAAGAGGGAGATACTGCTTGCGGGCAGGACGGGGATTTCCATCGCGAACTGCCCGATAAGCAACCTGAAGCTGGGGACGGGCGGCATCTGCCCGGTGCCCGAATTCCATGAAAGGGGCGCAAACGTGACGCTCGCGACGGACGGCGCGGCCTCCAACAATTCATTGAATATGCTCGAGACCATGAAGTTCTGCCATCTGCTGCAGTCCCACCAGTACTGGGACCCCGCGCGGGTGAACATGCAGCATGTGTGGGACTTCGCGACGCGCAATGGCGCGCAGGCAATGGAAATAAGCTCAGGGAGCATACAGCAGGGCAAGCTTGCGGACATAGTGCTTGCGGACGCGCACGCGCCGAACCTGCTCCCGCTGCACAAGCCCGTGCTTTCCATAATCTACTCGATCAACCCTGCAAACGTCACGGATGTAATAATCAACGGCGAAGGGGTGCTCAGGGAAGGGAAATTCACCACCCTGGACGAGGAGCGCGTGAAGGAAAAGGCGACCGAAGCGGCCTTTGGCCTGGTGAACAGATGAAGGAAAAGGTAACTTCCGAGATGGTGCGCAAGTGGCTCGGTGAGTTCAGGAGGAATGTGCCTTCCGAATCCATTTCCTTTGAGGATTCCGTGGTGCGCATGGAATCCGGCATGCTCGCGATGAAGAACAAGGGCGAGGAGGCAGTGCGCTTCCTTGACCCGGCGGAGCTGGGCATCGACTGGAAGCTTTCCAAGGCCGCGAAGCTGCTGCTTTCTGAAGCAGAAGGCAACACCTTTGTTTACGTGCTGGACCCGGGCGCGAAAAAGGCAGTGCGCCTGGATTTCGTTTTTGAGGAGGGCGCATTCGGCATCTATTCCAAGGATTATGAGCTGGAGGATGAATTGCCGGAGGAGTTCTGCGCTTCTGCAATCGGGGAAAACCTACTCCTTGTTTATGCAAAGAAATACGTGTTCAGGAATGAAAAGGACGAGCGCTTCTCCGCGGAGATGCACCTTGGAAAATGCACGGGCTGCGCGGCCCTTGACGAGGATTCCATGGCGGTTGCGGGGGAGGACCGGTTCCACGTGCTGCTGAACGGCGAGCGGGCGGAAATCCCGCTTTCCGAATTCACCGATAAAAAAATTGAAAAGCCGCAGTTCGGCCTCGGGAAATCAAAGGATTACGAATGGCTGGTCGTGAAGGGCGAGGGCTGGGAGGATTTCTGCATTCTCGTTTCGGTCGGGGAGAAGCAGCCCCTCTCCTACACTAAATTTGAATTGAACCCGCTGAAAGGCGCGGAGCCGCTTTCTGAGCAGAGGCAGTAAAAACAAAATCTTTTTATAGATTAATCTATAACATATCTATAGTGATTTAAATGCCATATACTTCAATACAAATAGACCCAAATACCCGAAAGCGCTTGGCGCGGCTTAAATCCAACCCACGGGAAACTTACGACGAGGTATTAAATGCGCTGATGGACCTTGTCCCTTCGCATGATGATGAAGGAGAATATACTGAAGAGTTCAAGGCGTCTTTGCTAAGGTCCCTTGCCGACATAAAGCACGGGAGGACCTTTTCCCTGTCTGAAGTAAAGAAACAGCTGGGGATAGAATAATGGCATTCGATTTAGTTTTTTCCCAAGAGGCCATATACCAATTGAAAAGGCTGGATAACAAAACAGCTGCCAGGATAATTGCAAAATTGGAATCTTCAGCGAAGGAGCCACTCAAGTTCTTTGTCCGCCTTTCAGGAAGGGAAGAGTTCAAATTGAGGATTGGCGATTACCGGGCAATAGCGAATATAATGCAAAAGGAAAAGAAACTGTTCGTGCGCACTCTTGGGCATAGGAAAAACATTTATAAAAAATGATCCTATGGATGCACCCTGCTCCTGTCGCGCGGGAACAGCATCGCTTCCCTTATGTTGTCCCTGTTGGTTGCCTTCATGGTGAGGCGCTCGAGCCCGATGCTCCAGCCCGCGTGCGGGGGCGCCCCCACGCGGAACGCGTCGATATAGAAATCGAAGTCGCGCGGGTTCATGCCCCTCTTCTCAAGCTGGGTTTCAAGCAGTTCCGGGATGTGGATGCGCTGCGCGCCGCTCGCAATCTCAAGCCCCTTGTACATCAGGTCGTATGCAAGGCATATTTTTTCGTCATCCTCCTTGGGCATGGAATAGAACGCGCGGGATTCCGTGGGCCAGTCGTTGATTATGAACAGCTCCTCGTTGAGTATTTCGTAGAGCTTTTTCTCATGCTCGCGCGCAAGGTCCTCGCCCCATTCCAGCTCCATGTTGTTTTCCTTGAGGAGCTCAAGGGTTTCGGTATAAGTATACCTCTTGATCTCCTTGGGGATTGAAATCTCCGAATCCACCAGCTCGAGGTCTTCCTTCATCTTTGCCGCCTCCCCAAGCGTGCGCAGGGTGATTTCCGAAAGCGTGTCCATGCCGTCCTTGTCGTTTGCAAAGCCGAGCTCCACGTCCATCTGTATCACCTCGTTCAGGTGGGTGGTGGTGTGATGCTTCTCCGCCCGGAATACCGGGCTGGTGATGAACACCTTGTCCAGCCCGCCCACGATTGCCAATTGCTTGTAGAGCTGGGGGGACTGCGCGAGGAACACCTTCTGCTCGAAATATTCCACCGGGAACACTTCGGTGCCGCCTTCGGTTGCCGCGGCAACTATCGAAGTGGGGTTGATTTCAAGGAAGCCGAGGTCGGTCGCGGCCTGCCTGAAGCCCCGGGCGAGCGCGGCCTTGATGTTGAATATCGCGGTGACCTCGCGCTTGCGGGTGTCCAGATAGCGGAAGTTCAGGCGCGTATCGAGGTCCGATGGGACCAGCCCCGTGGGGTCTACCGGGAGCTTGCGCTCAACTTTTGAGAGCACGAGCACTTTCGATGGGATGAGCTCCACCCCGTCCGGGGCGATGTTGTTCTCCTGCAGCGTGCCGGTTGCGGAAATGACATCCTCCTTGTTGCGCTTCATCGCCTCGAGCACCTCGTCCGGCGCCTTGCCCTTCTTCGCAGTGAGCTGCATTATGCCGGTGCGGTCCCTGAGCTGTATGAATACAAGCTTGCCCAGGTCGCGGACCTCGTGCACCCATCCCGCAACCTGCACTTCATTGCCTGCCTCGCCTTTCGCGTCTTTTATGTAATGAGTCCGCATCATGATTGCTACCCCTGCAGAGAAAAGGGAAAAACAGTATTTAAGCGTATTCCTGCCGCGGCCCCGCGGGCGGCAATTTATTCAGCAGGAGGGGCGCTCCTTTGCCCGTGGCTACCATGTGGCCTTGAGGTAGCCCATCCCGGAGACATTCACCTTGTGCAGATTGTACTTATCCGGATGGATGAAGATGTCCTCTATGTCGTGGATGTTCAGCATGAGGCCCACTGCAACGTTGCCGCTGAAGGGAGCGGTTATGCCCTTGCCCGCCTCGATTTTCATCTGCGCGCCTATGGTGTGCTTCTTCACCCCGGGCTGCGAATACACGGGCGTAGTGCCGTCCGGGAGCACTTCCCCGGTGGACTGGAAGCCGCCGAGCGCCTTCCAGAACACGTCCGCCTCCACTGTCCATAATGTGCCATTGTCCTGCACCCACCTTATCTTGGTCCCGGAAGTGACCTTCCAGGTCACCATGGTTTCCGCGCTCACAGTTGAGAGGGTGAATGTGTTGGAGTCCTTTTCCCGCACGAGTGCAATGTAGTGCTGTGCGGTTGCCTTGCCCATCGGGTGCCACCCGAGTATCATCACTTCCGCGAGTTCCTTCTTGCCCACCACCTGGCCTTCGCCAAGCGTGGTGGTCTTGGTGCTGCCTCCGGTAATGAACCCGACGCCCCATTTCTGCGCGTCATAGAGGAGGCCGCCGTATGCGCTGAAGCCCTTGGTGTCCGTGCCGAAATAGCCGCCGCCTGTTGCGGCGAGCACGAAGTCGCTGATCGGGATTACTACCTTGCCGCCCGCAGAGCCCCACGGGAGCGGGTTTATGTTCATCGCGAGCGCGAACTTTTCGGGCACTTCCACGAAGCCGTTGAGCAGGAGGTTCGCCTCTTCCACGCCCGGGACCGTTTCTTTTTTCTTGTAGCCTGCACCGACCAACGCCTCCACGCCTGCCTCAATCCCCTTGTCCTGGTATTTCAGCTTCGCAGTGCCGAACCACCTCTGTGTCTGCATCATGCCCAGCGCGGTGCGCAGCTGCAGCAGGCGGGTTATTTCAGCCTCAAGCTCGGATTCCCTTTCCGCCATTTCCTTTGCGGTCTTGCCCGCACCCACCTCGGGGCCGGGCGCCTCCCCGCCCCTGAGCTCCGCGAGCTCCTGCATGTATTCCATGAGCTGGCTGTCAATCTGGTATTTCCTGCCTGCGAGGTAGGTGTCGGAATAGAGGAGGCTTGCCTGCACCATCATCTTCTCCCATTGGAACTTGGTGAGCCCGCCTGCCTTCGTATACCAGTCGATTTCGCCTTCTTCGTTTATGTATGCTGCCCTGTCGAAGAAGCCGGTGAAGAACGCCTTAAGCTCGTCTCCGTCATACATCGCTCCCAGCATGCCGCGCGCGGAGACGTCGCCCACCACGTCAACCAGCACATCGGTGTATACCTTGTCCACAAATACGTTCTTTGTGCGCCATGCGCAGGTGACTGCGACCTTGTCCGCGTATTGTTCTGCGCCTTCCGCGGCAACCGCAATTGCCATCTCCTTCTTTTCGCCCTTTACGGTCACTATGGCGCCGGCGCCCCCGGTCTTTGCTTTCGGGTATTCCTCTCCCACGGGCGCGCGGTAAACCCCGGTCGTGAACATAACTGCCTTGCCGCCCCACTTCTTCGCCTTCCATGCGGCGGTGAAGCCGAGCGCGTATTCGTCAAGCAGCTGGTTCACGGATTCTTTCTCTATGATCTGCGCCGCGGGCTTCTTCTTGGATTCGATGTGCGCCATATAAACGTCATTTGCGCTGAGCGGCGGGATGATTGCCGAGAGGTTGAGCCCTATGAGCCCGCCATAGAATTCCCATTTCGCATCCTCGCCCGCTTCCGCAGGCAGCTGGCCCGCGAGCACGCCCACTTCCCCGTAAGGGCCTACCTGCCCGCGGAAGAAGAACTCCTCCAGGTCGCTGGCCTGCACGTCAATGTAGCCGATGCGGTACCAGTTGCCCTTTATTTCCGCATAAGCGTAAATGCGCGCATCGGTGCTCAGCTCGTGGGTCCAGCCCGCGGAATCCTCGTGCTTGGAGGTATGGGTGTCAACATCCACATATGCAATTGCATGGGTGTCGTGGGTGGTGCCGAGGTAGTTGAGGTACGCGATGAGGTCGTGGTCCTGTGTTTCGTCAAGCATGGTTGCGCCGCCCGCAGTCCCCTCAACCTTGCTCTTGTCCACTGCGCCGGAATAATTGAGGTAGCCGCTGAGCGAGCCGAACTTGTTGCCCGCTATGTCGTTGAGGAAGAGCTGGGTGTACCAATTTGCATCTTCATATTCGTTTTCAGGCGCGGCAACCCCCGGGGAAACCTCTGCGCCTTTTTCGTAGCCTTTCTCATAGTCGCCCTTGGCCAGCACCCCTATCGTGGACACCGGGCCGAACACTTCCGCCTGTGTCTGCCACTGGCCTTCGGCCTCCTTTGACTTGTATTCGCCGCCCGTGACCTGCTCGTACTTGAAGGCGCCCCCGCCGCCAACCCCGCCGGCCGTGGCCCCGGCGAATTCCGGGCTCATGAGCAGGCGCGAGAGCCCCTCCACCCTTGAGAGCTTCATCAGGAGCGAAGTGTAGGACGTGGGCACCATAGGCATCATGAAATACTGCTTCTCGGGAATTAGCTCCACGCTGGATGGCGAGAAGAAGTAGAAGAACAGGTCGTGCATGTCCGGGTGCTCCTGCCACCAGTTGTAGAGCATCGGGTCCTGCTGGCTGTCCACTATTCCTGTGATTATGCTGTGCCTCTCGTCCTCGGTGAAGCCGGCAACGTCGCTGAATCCCGGGTAGCCATAATTGAGCGCCGCGGCTTTTTGCACCTGGTAGTTCATCATCTCCAGGCCCATGTTTATGCTGAAGTCCTGCGGCGCGAAATGAGGCAATACCTCCCCGGGGTGCACAGGCCCGGACTGCATGACATACAGGTGCATGAAGCGCATGAGCATCTCCCTCATGGTCTGCACGTCCCACATCGCCTTGTCCATGCCCATGAGGTTGGTGTATGCCGATGCATATACGTTTTCAAGCATGAGCTCGAGCATCTGGTTGTAGTTGTCCTCCGCGGCCTCTATGAAGTTGCGCGGCACCTGCTCAGTGGTATATTTGTAGAGCACATGCTGCGCGCCCACATGCGCATAGGCATCCGTATTCTGCACGGTATTCGAGGTCATGGTGACCTGCGAGAGTATGTCCACCACCTCGTTGTAGGAAGAGGATTGCTCGATTGCCAGCGGCACCGCGAACATCATGAAGCCGAGCTGGCCCCCGTAGCCGAAGTTGGAGGTATACCTTGATATCTGGTCCATCACCAGCTCTATCGTCCTCACCTTGTAGTTGGAATATGCGCCGGGGTCCATCTCAACCTCTTCCATTGCGCCGGTCACGTCCCCGGTTTTCTGGTAGTATGGGAGGTTCGCGTTGTAGATGCTGTCCCATGCCTTCGTGAAGAACAGGTACTGCGTCACGAGGTCCATGTTCTTCACGGCCTCGTACATGTTGCCGAAGGTCGAGAGCGAGCCGGCTTCCATGGCGCTCACATCCACCACCTCGGTGGCGCCCTTCATGAGGTAGGTGAAGTAGAGGTTCTTTGCATTGTCGAACTCCAGCTTGTTGTCCGAAAGCACGGTGTAGTGCAGGCGCGCCATCGCCAGCGCGGGGTTTTCCCTCGCCTGCTTGGTGAGCTCCTTGCCGAGAACCGTCTTGCTTACCTCTGCCCAGTCCCATCCGAACTTGGAGTCCACAACCCAGTTGGCGACCTCCATGTTTTCCGCCATCTTGGACGCGAGGTCTGCTGCGGTGTAGTATTCGGTCCCTTCATATTCCGAGGCGCTCTTGTCTCCCTTCAGCACCTGCAGGAACACGCGCTGGTGCTTTGCGCTCCAGTCCTTCCCGTAAATGTCGGAGTTGAGCACCAGGTAGGAGTCCACCACGTTGTTCATTTCCTGCACTGCCTTGATGTAGTCGTCGAACCTGAACTGCTCCGCCTTCTTGCCGCTGGGCGCCTTTGAGTATTTTTCAAGCACCGGCACCAGCAGGGGCATCCGGTTGAGCAGTATTGCCTCGGGCAGCACGCCCGGGGCGTATTTGCCGAAGTAGGCTTTGTAGAGATATTTCTTTTTCGGGTCGATTGCGGCGAGCTCCTGCACGCGCTCGTTCATCCAGACCTTGAATTCCGCCTGCTCCCCGGCTTCCATTGCGCTGTACGCGGAATTGTACTTGTCCAGGTTGGCGGGCTTGTCCACGTTGAGCACGGAGAGCATGAAATAAGAATAAGCGGTTGCGAACTTCTCCATCTTCTTCTGCTGTTCTTTCTTGGTCTTCTTTTTCTTCACCGGCTTCGGGACAGTTTCCTCCACTTCCTCCTCTGCGGGCGCGCCGAATTCCGGCTTGGGCTTCTTCTCCGGGGCCGCAGGCACCTCACTGGGCTTCACGCCTGCAATCCCCAGCACGAATTCGTAATCCTCATCGGAGCCGTAGTTGCTGTTCGCGAGCACCGCAAGCAACTGCGCGACCGGGTTCTCTTTTAGCTCCTGGGGCAGCCCGAAAGTGGACGAATCGAGGAGCCCCTTGAACTTGTCTTTCCCCACTTTTTTCTCAAGGCGGTTGAGCTTCTTCTGCGCCTCGTCCGCCTGCTCCGCAGTGGGCGAATGGAGGCCCGGGTTCTCGCTCCAGCTGTCGAGCATGGCCTTTGCCGCGTTTTTCCTGCCGCCGCCTATTTTCGCTAGAACGCCTACTGGGGACATGGTATAATTAGCCCCGAGGAACTTATTAATACTTTGCGCACGCGCGTCCGGCGCCCCGAATGAGAGGATTGCCGCGGCCAGCCACGGGAGCGCCGCCCGCGCCGCACGCGACACGCCCAGCCTCCGGAGGGCACCTCCGGCTCCCATTCGAGGCGGCAGGGCGCCGCCCAGCGGGGAAACTGGGGAATGGGACAGGGCGCCGTCCGGCCCGGAGGCTAAAACAGGCGGAATGCGGAGCCGCCCTGGCAGGGTGGTTTGCATCCCTCCGTCGCCAAGCGCCTTCCACCTCTCCCATGCCGCACGCTGCGCGGGCGAAATATTGCGGATTCTCTGCCTCGGCATAAATATGGAACTTTTTACTCCCATAGGAATTAAAAATCTCACACCTGCGCTCCGTATTGCGGCCTTACTGCCCCGCATCATGCTTTGCTTCTTCCAGCACGTTCCTCTTTTCATCCGGGAAGGCTTTCTTCAGGCAGCCATTGAAAAGCATCTTCATATACAGGCTGGCGTTCAGGAGCGCAAGCTCGGTGGTGTCTTTCGCAATGCTTCTTGCGTACTCGACCATCTGCTTCGCTGTCCAGTTGGAATGGTCCACTTTGGGAAGGGACTTGCGCATTTCGAAAATTTCATGGTAGCGCTGCAGGAGCGCCTTTTCCCTGCCGCTGGGCTCCCGCGCGCTGCGGGCCGGCTCCGGGCCTTCACGCTTTTCGTGCGCGCCGTTCCTGCGCACGTATCTGCGCTTGCCGTAGTCCATCAAAAATAAATCTCTGCCTTGAACTGTTATAAAGGCACGTGTGCGTCAAGATGCGAATGTAACCATGGTTATATCAGCCCCTCTCGACCACTTCATAGCATATCATGGTGCGCGTGTCGCCAATGCCCTCCTTCTTCCTAAGCTTCTGCACCACGACCTCGTTCAGCTTCTCCATGGAGGGCACGCGCGCCTTGAACAGTATGTCGAATTCGCCCGTTACCATGGCCGCCTCGTAAACATGCGGCATCTTCGAGATGTAGTGGAGCGCCTCCTTCTGGTCCGCGCCCTGCGCGGTCTTCACCAGCACGAAGGCCGTGAGCGGCTCGCCCAGCTTCGCGTAGTCCAGCTTTACGGTATATGCCTCTATTATCCCCGCCTCCCTCAGCTTCCTTATGCGGTTGTGCACCGTCGTCATTGGGATGCCGGTCTTCTTCGCGAGCTTCTGCTCCGACAGCCGGGAGTTCTTCTTCAGCCCCTCC
>Ga0180434_10006312_pt1 | contig 13676 bp, 11 predicted proteins | sample SS_ome_7_FD_132453 | JGI IMG/M metagenome (GOLD analysis project Ga0180434, IMG submission 132453) | Hypersaline lake sediment archaeal communities from the Salton Sea, California, USA - SS_1_D_2 metaG | ecosystem: Environmental > Aquatic > Non-marine Saline and Alkaline > Hypersaline >... | reverse complement strand
TGCAGTAGTATGCCGTGGACACATCGATGTTTACGCACCGCGTGGAACTTATCAGCTTGTAATCGAGGAAATACAGCCACAGGGAATCGGAGCCATGGAGCTGGCGATTCGTCAGCTGCGGGACAAGCTCACTAAAGAGGGATTATTTGACAAGGCAAAAAAAAGACCTCTGCCAAAATTCTCGCGTCGCATCGCAGTGGTAACTAGTCAAACCGGCGCAGCCGTTCGCGATTTTCTTGAGGTCCTGCGTCGTCGATGGCAAATGGTTGACGTACTCATAGTCCCGGTCCGTGTACAAGGCGAAGGAGCCGCCACAGAAATTGCAAACGCAATAGGAACCGTCAACAAACTTGCAAATCCAGTCGACTGTATAGTTGTCACTCGCGGTGGTGGAAGCATCGAAGATCTCTGGTCATTCAACGAAGAGGTTGTCGTTCGAGCTATACATGATTCCAAAACGGTCGTCGTGTCGGCGGTTGGCCACGAAATTGATATTACCCTCTCCGATCTGGCTGCCGACGTTCGCGCTGCAACGCCAAGCGAAGCGGCCGAATTGGTAGCGCCAGCAAGGGAGGAAATTACCGCCGAACTGAAAAAAACAGAGCGAGGGCTGATGCTGGCGATGAGGGGGCAGGTTGCGTCTTGTAGAGCACAACTCGACGCCATCAAAGGTGATCGTGTCTTTCGCCGTCCCCACCAAATGGTTCACGATAGAGCACGAAACCTTGACGAACTTGAAGCACGCATTCATCGGGCTATGCTCGCACGTCGCGACACGGACCAACACCACATAAAATCGATAGCCGCAAGGATCGAATCGCTCAGCCCTCTATCGACACTTGCCCGCGGATACAGCCTCACAAAACGCACAAAGGATGGGCAGCTAATCTACAACGTCGAGAACCTGTCAGTCGGTGATGAAATCTCCACGCGATTTGCCAAGGGCCAAGAAGCCATTAGTCGTGTGGAAAGGATCGAAGGTCGATAAAGCCTCCCGAATTAGTCGCCGCAGTACCAGGCTTCCAAAGCCCCTAGCTACAGATATTTCTGATACGCTGCAACTGCCATCGTATCGCAGCGTTCGTTTTCGGGATGGCCAGTGTGTCCCTGTATGTGGTTGAAATTTATCTGGTGCCGACTGGCCAACTCTTCTAGGCGTCGCCATAGATCCTCATTTTTGATCTCAACAAACCTTTTTCCTTCACGTCGCCGCCATCCGTTAGCCTTCCACTTATGCATCCAATCTGAAAGTCCCTGGCCGACATAGACACTGTCTGTGTAGAGTTCTACACAGGTGCTCCGCTGCAACGCCTCTACCCCCCGGATAACAGCCGTTAGCTCCATTCGATTGTTGGTCGTCTCTCGTTCGGAACCAACGCCTTCGAGCTCTTTGCCAGACGCTGGATGACGCAGTATAAAAGCCCAACCACCAGGACCCGGATTTCCACTGCAGCCACCGTCAGTAAAAAGGTGCACCTCCTGGGCGCCACGATCGGTCTTCTTCATTCTAGATGAAATACTCCAGTAGCAAGTTATGTTATTTACATCAAAACAGCGCCGGACTTGGCGACCCTGACTAAAAGTCAGAGCCTCATTTGGTAGTCTGTGGTTCCGGACTTGCCGGTTCAGCTTTCCGGAGACGTTGAACTTCCAATTGGGGTTTGGCAAACTCCTCAATTCCATCCAGCAGAGGCGAATTCAGTTTTGGTTGCTCTTGCAAATTCCAAGGCAACCTGACAATAAAAGTACTTCCCTTGCCCAACTCGCTCTCGACAGAAATTTCACCTTCCAATAATTTACAAAGCTCTTTTACTATCGACAGCCCCAGTCCCGTACCAGAGTGTTCCCTGGTCATAGCATCCCCGCCGACCAACGCTGAATGACTCTGTCTAAATTTCTCAAATATGACCTGCTGGTCTTCCTCGGCAATTCCAACCCCAGTATCACTCACCTTCAGAACAAGGTCATCTGGCTCGGCATGTGCCGCAGTAACCTTTATCCGACCACCCTCAGGAGTAAACTTTATCGCATTTGACAAAAGGTTGTTTAATATCTGCTGCACTCGCGACTGGTCCTGATGCATCATCGGAAGGTTCGGTGCGATTTTTATCTCCAAATCGATATTCTTCTTCTCAGCCAGAGGGCGGGCCATGTCGCACTGAGCGTCAACAACGTGTTCAACACGAAAATCTGACAACCGAACCTCCATCTTGCCACTTTCAATCTTGGCCAGATCAAGGATATTATTAATCATCTCTAGAAGCATGCAGCCAGACTTTTGAATATTCTTCACGTACCTCTTCTGCTTCTCGTCCAAGGTATCGATGGACTCAAGCACGTCGCTGAATCCAAGGATGCTGTTCAAGGGCGTTCGTAGCTCATGGCTCATGGTCGCCATGAAGTCACCCTTGATACGGTTCATCTCGTATAGCTGCATATTTGCCTGTGCTAATTGATCTACCTTGGCATCAAGATCTTTGTTTACATTTCGCAATTCGTCATGTGCGTCAACCATATGCCGAAGCATGCGATTGAACGCCACAGCCAGCGACTCAAACTCGTCACCGGTACGAATTTCGGCCCTGATGGCCGTATTGCCATGACTAACCGCATCACTTACGTCTCGCAAATGTTTCAGCGGCTTGACAATCACGTAACGGACGATCACATACGAGGCAACCATAGCCAAAAACACCGTGATAATCGCGGTTGTAAGCAAGACGGCCTGATTTCCGCTGATCGCTTTAAGCGTCGGGCCGTTGGGAATTGTGACCTGCACGACGCCCATCATGTCACCGGCCTCCAACGGCGTACCGCTGGCAAGCCCTCCACCAAAAGCGAGGCCAGATCCGACCATATCGATGCCGGCCCCACCAGGCGGTACGTTGTGACAGCCAACCAAGCACATCGCCGTAGCATAAACCGGCTGATAATACTGGTAATACTGTTTCCCGTTATCAGCAGAAACAGTTCGTTCGTTGAACGTGGCGTCGCCGTCGATGAACTCCTTGATCATGCCGATCTCGAACGCGTCTCGCGGAGCTTTTGTCGGGGTCGTACTATCAGGCCTTATAAATCGCCACTCGCATTCCTGCAGGCAGATATTGTCTCGGACGTCTTGGGCCAGTTCGTTGAAATTTTTGTCTGTCTCTAATCCCCCCCAGTGCGCCACTACGAGCATCTGGTCGACCAAAAGGCGACCAGTCTTGCGGTTCTGCTCGTTGACCAATGACACCATCTGGCGTCCATACCACCAAAAGCTGGTAGTAATTAGTAGCAACAGGCAGGCTCCGAAAAGAAAACGGCACTTCCGTTCCAGACTTGTTTCACCAAGTACATGTTTGAAAACGCGATACGACATAGTTGGCAAAAATCAACCAATAAAAACGGGCCAAACCGAACGCCACCATCTTACGGGAATCACGCCGGTCCCGCAAAGGGAAAACCGCCGAAAGAACGACGACATAAGGTCAAAACGGTTGGTTCCGGGCTTTTGTCGCTGAAGTTTCACAAAATTGGCCCGCGGCAAGCCGAAAGAGACAATTCCAAACCTTACACAGCCCCCCCCCGAACAAACCACGGCTGCAAAAATCACAACATTGAAAGCGGATCAACGTCGACAATCCACTGCACGTGTTCCGGTGGTTTTATCGATGAAACAACGCTATGCGCCGCCATTCGAAGCTTTTCACAATCCGGTCCCTGTATCTGGAGATGAAACCGGTATCGACCCTTGAGCTTAGCAAACGGGGCCGGAGATGGCCCCAACAACTTGGCCTGAGTCCCCAGATCGTCCAAAGCAAGAAGCAACTGGTCTCTGACCTGCTCGGCAAAGTGCCCTGTGATCTCCTCCTGCAGCCCACGAACAACAAAACGAACCATTCCTGTAAATGGTGGGTACTTCAACATCTCGCGTACGGGCAACTCTTGCTCGGCAAAACCGCTGAAATCGTGTCGAACGGCCGCCACAATCGCCGGATGTTCAGGGTTGAACGTCTGCACCAACACCTGCCCGCCTTTTTCACCTCGCCCCGTTCTGCCAGCTACTTGTGTCACCAAATGGAAGGTTCTCTCGGCCGCCCTGAAATCGGGCAGGTGCAAAGCGGTGTCGGCATTTATCACTCCGACCAAGGTCACATTCGGAAAGTCCAAACCCTTTGCGATCATCTGGGTGCCCAAAAGTATCTGGGCCTTTCCCGAACGAAACGCCGCCAATGACTTCTCGTGACTCCCACGACTTTGCATCGAGTCGGTGTCCATTCTCAAACACGATACCCCGGGAAATCTCGCCTTTACCTCTGATTCCAAACGTTGCGTCCCAAAACCGCTGTATCGAATTCCTGCAAAACCGCAGGATGGGCAAACAGACGGAGCCGGAATGCGGTATTCGCAGTAATGGCACAAGGCAACTTGTTCTGTACGGTGATGCGTCAACGCGATCTCACACTCCGGACAATTAACCACATCCCCACACGTCTGACATTGTATATGTGTCGAAAAACCACGGCGATTCAACAACAAGATCACCTGTCCACCGTCTCTAAGCGCTTCGTTAATCGCAATATGCAGCTGCCGGCTAATGGCACCTCGCGAGTTTTTCGAATGAACTTGATTTCTAAGATCAATCGTCCTCACAATAGGCAACGGTCGGTTGGCTACTCGACGCGACATCTCCACAAGCTCATACTCGCCGGTACGTGTTCGATGCCAACTTTCGAGCGATGGTGTAGCTGATCCCAGGATCAAGGGCACCCCATCCTCCTTCGCTCTCATGATCGCCACGTCTCGTGCGTGGTATCTAGGCGCCGTCTCTTGCTTGAATGTCGATTCGTGTTCCTCGTCCAATACGATCAAACCAAGGTTGGAAATCGGAGCAAAAATTGCGCTTCTCGCCCCTACAACGACCTGTACTCCGCCATCAGCAATCTCTTGCCAGTGACGATGTCGCTGAGCGTTTGTCAGATGGCTGTGCAATACAGCAACTCTATCAAAGCGTGACCGAAATCTAGCGACGGTTTGCGGGGTCAGGCTGATCTCCGGCACCAAAACAATGGCCTGCCGTCCAAATTTAACCACTTCCTGAATCGCTTGGATATAAACCTCGGTCTTTCCACTGCCTGTCACACCGTGAATCAAGACGGTTTTGTGTTCCTTGGATATCAAACTCCTGCGTATCACATTCAGCGCTAATTGCTGATCATCATTAAGCGTCAGATGCTCCTCTCGTTTTACGCTCGGCCTCGCCTCCGGCTTCGAATCGATCCGCTGTGTGCTAGCGAGTATGTGCCCCTTTCGTCTTAGCGAATCTATCGGAGACTGAGTACATTCGGCCATCTTTGCCAATTGGGACGCTATTATAGGACCATCGGCAGACGCCAGAATTCGAATAACCTCCGCTTGCTTTTTCGGCAGCCGAAGCTCCTCCCAGTTGTTTTGCAGCTCATTCGGCAAACTCAAAACTGTCGCCATCCGAGTCCCGGCACGGTGCCGTACACCCGCCGGCACAACCGCTTCGAGCACCCGTGCCCAAGGACAAAGGTAGTGCTCGGCAATCCATTCGGTCAACCTCAGCATCGAAGCCGACAACAAACTCCGATCGTCAACCACCTTAGCCAGCATCTTGATCCTTCGAAACCCGATTGGTTTTCTCTCCAACCGAACACAGTAACCATCGACCATACGATTGCCACGCCCAAATGGCGCACGAACAAGACGTCCAAGCTCTATATCATCAACCAAAACATCCGGAACGACGTAGTCAAATAGCCCTGGGGGGCCTGTGGCGAAGACCAACGACGCAACAAGTCGCTCCGCCTGATCATCTTTCTCCCAAGGTGTAAGATCCGCCTCAAAAAGATTACGTTGCGTGTCCGTCATAACAAAATCATGTGGATTATCCAGCGGCAGGCCGCCAGAAGGTGTGACGTTGCTGTGGACGAAACGCCACTTCAAGGCCGGATTAGTATGAAGTACAATGGTCATAATATCTCAACTCGATCATTCTATTGCAAGCCTGGAGCGGCAACATGCGACTGGGTATCTTTGGTGGATCGTTCGATCCAATACATCTCGGGCATCTACTTTTGGCTGAATATTGCCTTGAATTATGCCACCTAGACCGAATTATTTTCATCCCAGCCGAATCCGCACCACACAAGCTAGACTCTCCGCCAACGCCAGGCAAAAAACGACTCGAAATGCTCCATTTGGCCGTAGACGATAACCAATCATTCGAAGTAGATCCCTCGGAGCTCCAGCGCGAAGGTCCAAGCTACTCGGTCGATACGCTCGCTGACTTCCACGAAAGGCGCCCCAGCGACGATCTCTTCTTCCCCATGGGCGCCGACATGTTCAACTATTTACCCAAATGGCACCAAGTAGAACGCGTATGCGAATTGACTATCCCGATCGTGGCCTGCCGACCTGATACGCCCAAACCTGACTTCGACAACCTAATTGGCATTGTTTCGCCAGCACGGATCGAAACATTCAAACGATACCAGATCGAAATTCCCCAGATCGGCATTAGCAGCACTGAAATACGCCGACGGATCGCAGCAGATCAGAGCATCCGCTATCAAACGCCCCAGGCCGTCGAAGAATACATTAAAGATCACAAACTCTATACCTAGCCCTGGCGACCCCTTATGTCCAAAGGACTGTCAATGCTCCCAAATCCGTGTGTTGCCCTCTCTACGCCGTCTTCCGGACCTTAAGCAACTTGGCCAGATCTACCGACACTTCACACAATCGCAACGAATCCTCGCCCACCAGGGCTTCAATAACCAGTTCCAATTGTTCATTGGGGGAAAGAGCCAGATCTATAAATATCCACTTCTGCCCCTTAATTTCACACGCGCCGCCGCCACTTCCGCCAAGCCACTCCTGCCTTGATCGGTAACCCAAACGCCTCGCCAAGACGATAGCCTCTTCGAAAAGTTCCACTTTGTGCATCCTAGTCTCCCCAAACAACCAGCTTCCTTGATGGATAACACACGAACGTCGAGATTATACCCGCTTGCGTTTCAGTTGCCGATACGTGTTCGACGATACCGTGAACATGATTAAACTGTTTCATCGCATAGAGTTAAGATGCGGAGCCATGAGAAGCCAGCAAGAAATTCGCCGAAGAGGCAAAAAGGCAAAACTAGCACTCCATGCGAACTTTTGACGATCAGGAATTTGGTACCAATCACAGAATAGAACAGCAAATCACAACAAGTGTTTGGCCTCGACAGTCACTAGTAGATCTAAACAAGTCGAAATGCTGCTGTCTCCTGTGATCCGTAAGATAGCATCGAAAGGGGAAAGCGGACGTGACCACCAATGGTGAAACCCGCCGTTCCGATCTACAGGAACAAATTGAAATTCTCAAGCAACAGCTCGCTGACTCACAAAAGCTAACCGCCTTGGGTGAATTGGTCAGTACAACCACTCACGAGTTCAACAACATTTTGATGACCATCATCAACTATGCGAAGCTTGGCATGCGTCATCACGACAATGCAACCCGCCAAAAAGCTTTCGAGAAGATCCTGTCAGCGGGAAACCGAGCTGCCAAGATCACCAATAGCGTTTTGGGAATGGCACGTAACCGTTCCACCGCCCAAGAACCAACTGACTTGGCAGCCTTGATTGACAACACGCTGGTCCTGCTCGAACGCGAGATGAACAAATACCGCATAACCGTAGAGCGAGACTTTGCCAATGTTCCAGAAGCTTTCGTAAACGGCAACCAAATCCAACAAGTGCTACTAAATCTTTTGATCAACTCGCGTCAAGCAATGACAAACGGCGGTCGTTTGATCATCAAACTTGTCGACGACAAAAATAATGGAACGGTCAACGTTGTGATCCGTGATTTCGGCTGTGGAATACCAGCCGAAAAGCTCCCAAAAATATTCGACTCTTTCTTCACAACCAAAAATGGGCCGGACGAAAGCGGGAAAGGCGGCACTGGGCTCGGACTGTCGATGTGCCGAAATATAATAGAGTCACACCGTGGACGCATACGAGTCGACAGCACCGTCGGCAAAGGTACAGCATTCACACTCATGCTACCAGCGGCCAAAAAGGCGGCACCAAAGCGAGCGTCAGCAATTACAGGCATCCCGATCACCCCTGTGGCCGGGCTTGTTGACCCGCCGCCCACGATGACAACTTCGTAGACGGAACGTCGTCAGACCTACCAAGCAGTCGACCGTATTCCACTACCGCTAAGCCGAGCAAGCAGCTGTCCAAGAATTCGCTGCTCCAACGCGGTATCGCGTCCTCTCGGAATCCAACCCTCGTTGATTGGTTGCTCCTGGATCGGATCGGAAACCCCTGACACCGCGCTCTGATAACTGAATATAGCCGCCCCAGTATCTGCCTCACCCGGCTTGATGACGTTCTCCAGCTCCTTGAAAACGGCTACTTCGACCCAATAGCCGTTCTCTCCGGGCATAACCTTAACAACGGCCATTCTTCGAATCGACTGCAGGGTGCACTCAAGCTTCTCATAAGTTCCAACCGAGTCGTGATGCCACGGCTCCAGTATCGTAGAACCAACTTCCGGAAACGTAACTAAACGCCCCTCAGTCAAGATGTTAGAAACTTGCCGAACCGGCTCTTCGTGCTCGATTCTGAAATAATCGTCGACAACGTCGACAACGGTTTCCCAGACAAACTGTTGATTACAGGCCGTGATCAGCACCGGATTTTCGTAGCAAGCAGTCGCCGTTCGAAAACCGCTCGGCGGAATTATGGGACCGCCAGCGCACCCAAGCACCACGAGAAAACCAAAAACCGCGGCAGTGAATTTGCGCATCAGATCCAGCCTGGAAAAGTTCCAACTATATTCGAACCGCGAAACGAAAAAATCGCCCAACTGACGGCCAAATCGGGCGTCCAAACGGGTCGATAGTGTTGCAGGAACTCAATATCCAGACAATACCAAATGGAACGGCAGGCACAATCAGCCAGCCGCCCCATTTGCTCTATTGTCACAGCCGCAGCAATTTTTCTTGACCATCACCGAGCGTGAACCGGGCGTCGGCCGGGAGTCTTTCTTCGCGATGATCCATTTGCACTCAAAAGACGCTCCGCTTTTGCGAGATCGTTCACTTTGACTACAACAGTCCCACCACCTCTGGTACCACGCTCCGAAGAAAGCGAGCTGTAGGCATAGTCGATGTTCAAGTGTTCATCCGCTAGGCGACTGCATATTTTGCAGATAGCGTTCGGATGAGAGGAAACGTCCGCGAGCAAAACTTCCGCGGCTTCGTAGCGAACGTTGATCGCCTCCAAAACACCGACTGCCGAATCAAAATCGTCCGGCACAAAACGAATCGTGCCACGTCCACCGCAATCCATTACCGACAAAGCCCTGAGAATGATCTTACTCTTGTTCATTGCATTTAACATGATCGAGAGTCGACCGGGCTCGTTCACCAGAAAGGCAGAAAGCTGCTTGGCAATTTGCATGCCGTTCCTCCTTCTAAAAAATAAATCAGAAGAAACGCAACCAAGGTCCCGACTGGGACACAGACATAACATACCTAACAGTGATGATACCACTGCAAAACAAACGTTCAAACCACTCGGGGGCAGGGCAGGCAAACTCCCCAGAAAAACAGCCCGGATCGCTGTCGCTTTTCCAAGCCGATTACAGCGGCTAGCCGGATGTGCCAAAACCGTTTAACATCGTTCCAAAACCGCCTCGCATTCAGGTCGGCAAAAAATAACTCAGGCAGTGTGGAACTTTTTTAGTGGAGTGCGAGTCGAATGGGACAGTTGACCAACACCAAAAGTTTGAATTTGACTCAATCGAAATCTGAGGAGGTAGAAAGAATGCGTTGGCTAACAGGACCGTTTTCACTGTTTCTTCTGTTAATCCCAGCAACAATACAAGCTCAAGGAATGTTGCTTGTAACTGCCCCAGACCAAAGGGTTCGACTGCCCCGACCAAATGCCAAACGCACAGCCCCACAACCATCGACGTACCAAATAGAATCTCTGGAAATCCAAGCTAGATTGATCGATCAAATTGCACAGGTCCAGGTAAACCAGACTTTCATAAACACTGGCAAACGACAGCTGGAGGTAGCGTTTGTATTTCCATTACCCTACGACGGAGCGATCGACCGGATGACACTAATGGTCGATGGAAAGGAATATCCCGCCCAGCTGTTGGACTCGAAAGACGCACGTCGTCTATACGAGTCAATAGTTCGCAAGAACAAAGACCCCGCACTGCTCCAGTGGATGGGCACAGGCTTGTTCAAAACAAGCGTCTTCCCTATCCCACCGGGCCAAAAACGCACTGTTTCACTACGATACTCCCAACTGTGCCGCAAAAAAAGCGGCCTAACCGAGTTCCTCTTTCCGCTGAGCACTGCCAAATACACCTCACAAACGGTGCAAAACGTCAACATTAGAGTCACGATCGAAAGTAACGACGAAATCAAAAATATCTATAGCCCAACCCACTCACTCACAGTCGAACGGCCTGACAAACAACACGCCATCGCAACATACACTTCGAAAAACAAAACACCAAAAGCCGACTTTCGGTTGTTCTACAACAGCGGCAAGGGCAAGATCAGCACACGTTTGTTGAGCTACCGCCACGACGGAGACGAAAACGGCTATTTCCTGCTACTGGCCAGCCCCAAAGTCAGCTCCAAAAATAACAACCGCTCCAAAAAAACGGTCATTTTTGTTGTCGACAGATCGGGCAGCATGCAGGGCAAAAAAATCAAACAGGCACGGGAGGCACTTAAGCACGTTCTTAACAACCTACAAGATGGCGATCTATTCAACATCGTAGCCTACGACAGCGAAATCCAAGTATTCAAACCCGAACTCCAGAAACTCGACTTGAAAACACGCTCTGAGGCAATCGCATTTGTCGAAGGCATACATGCCGGTGGAAGCACAAACATCGATTCGGCACTTACAACCGCATTCGGCCAGCTCACAAACAAAGATCAGCCCAACTACATTATCTTCTTAACTGATGGCTTGCCGACTACCGGCGTAACAAACGAAATGAAGATCGCGGAAAACGCCAAAAAAAACAACAAGGTTCGTGCGAGACTATTCGCATTTGGTGTCGGATTTGACGTCAATAGCCGGTTGATTGACCGATTAGTTCGTGAAAACTATGGTCAAAGTGAATACGTTCGGCCAAATGAAAACATCGAGGAGAGCATAAGCCGACTCTACGCCAGGATCGAGTCACCGGTTCTGACAAACGTAAAATTGAAGTTCATTGTCGACTCATTGCCAACGGCGAGCCCCGCAGCGGTAAATCGCATATACCCCAAAGGTTCGTTCGACCTATTCGCTGGCGAACAGTTGGTTGTTGTCGGTCGATATCCAAAGCCTGGCAAGGTCAAGGTGATCGTCGGTGGCACCATCGACGGAAAAGATCAAGAGTTTCTCTTTGCTGCACACTTGGTTGAAAAAAACGCCGACGACAGTCAGTCTTTTATCGAAAAACTCTGGGCCGTGCGCCGCGTCGGAGAGATACTCGACAAACTAGATCTGAAAGGGCCTAATACCGAACTGACAAAAGAACTCGTCGCACTCGCTCTACGACACGGCATCCTAACGCCATACACCTCTTTCCTGGCTGACGAAAACACGGACATATACGACACGTCAACCAATACATCGTCCGCAACTCAAAGATTGGATAACCTCAAAAAAACTTCCGGTGCTAGCGGCTTTCTTCAACGTATGGCCAAAGGCCAATTTAGTTCTGCGCTACAAGCAGAGTCACCTCAGGAGTCGATACAAGACGAAAAAGGGCTTGCCGAGTCTTTCGGCAATAAGGTGGAACTTGAGATGAGGGAAGGCGTCAAGAAAAACGTGCGTAACATTGGCAACAGGTCGTTCTATCGTCAAAACAACCAGTGGGTAGACTCAACCTTAACCGAAGAGCAACAACACAATCCGATAAAGGTAAAACAGTTCAGCGACGAATACTTTAAACTGGCCGATCGGATCGGCAGAACAATGTCTAAATACATGGTCTTCGACGAGCCTGCCCTAATCAATCTAAACGGCCAGTCATACCTGATTGAGCCGTAACAGATAAGCGAGACGATCAGCGGCAAAATCCAAACCAAACATGGCCGCGGGACAAACCGTGGCCATGTTTTTTTTGCGAAACGGCCGACGGCACCACCCCACATCCCATATCGCCAAGCCGCAAAGTCTCACCTGATGACGAAGAACTAAAGACCAAGAAACTGAATCGATGCACCGCACATGAATATTGTCGCGCCAGCCAATGCGTGGGTGTAGCGTTCTAATTTCGAGACCGGCACGAAACTTATTCCAAATGCCGACATCAAAACTATACTCATCATCGTCGCAATAGTTACCAACCCAAAGGCAGAGGTGACCAAAGTCAGTCCCCAAAAACTGCCCTTTGCCGCCGGGTACATCAAAAGCGGAATTAGTGGTTCGCACGGGCCTAAAACAAAGATTGTGAACAACACCCAAGGTGTAATGTTTTTGTTTCCTTCTTTGGCATGGGCATGTACGTGCGAGCCATTATGAGAATGAGAGTGTTCATGGTCGATTCCATCTTTATGCGAATGCCAATGCCTATGCGGCTTATTTCTAAGGGCCTGCCGAACGCCCCAAATAAAGTAAACAAAGCCAAACGCAAGAAGGCCCCATGCAGCAACGTTTCCACGGAAAGACTCTATAAATTCTAGTTTTATTACTGCTATCCCGAATGCAACGCCAATCAACCCAAGCAGGACCGAACTGAGCACATGACCAAGGCCACATAGGAACGTGATAATCGCAGTCTTACGCAAAGACCACTCTCCCGACCTAGACATCACAATAAAGGGAAGGTAGTGATCTGGGCCAAATAGCGTATGAAAAAAACCAATTGAAAGTGCTGCTACTATCAGAACCGATAGCTCGTGTGTCATGATAACTTCTCCTCCGATCTATTACATCTGAAACCAGCAGCGGAAATGGCTCCCCATATTCTGCAGCCCATAATAAGACCATATTCTATAACGCACAACGACGTCATGCAACGCATGCCGGACACCGCCACACCCCAACTATCGCACCGCAGGATTTTACCGGACAACCACCGATTTCGACGCTTATTCGCGAATAGGCCGATTATCATGGCTGCAACGGAAATGTATATAAATAACTACTTCCCGATCGCAACTCGATAAGGTACGTTTGTCTGTTGGTATTGTCAGTTCTTACGGTATCTTCGCAGAAAATTGTAATGGCCAACAAAACCAATAAACGTTCGTCTGCTGCTTCGGGCAAGAAGAAGGACGAAAGATCACATTCGGGCGCAATCGATGAGGCAATCGAAATGGGAGAAAAAAAATCGCTTAAGGCTGACGACCTCTGCAAGAAAATCAAGCAGGACGCAACCTCGCAGCTACATAAAGCGAGAGAAAAAACTTTGGGCGAACTGGTTGATGCAGTAGTAGCAGCAATCAAGAAATACCCTGTCGCTGGCGTATTTGGAGCTATGGTTGTCGGATTCTTCCTCGGGCGGCTTTTACGTCGCTAACTGATCGTTCGCTAACGGCTGCATAGCTAGACCGCTTTAGCCAAGTGCTGAGTCTAAAGCGGTCTAGCTATGCAGCCGTTAGCGAACGATCAGATAGCGACGTAACAGCCGCACGAGGAAGAAT
>Ga0180434_10006310_pt1 | contig 13679 bp, 22 predicted proteins | sample SS_ome_7_FD_132453 | JGI IMG/M metagenome (GOLD analysis project Ga0180434, IMG submission 132453) | Hypersaline lake sediment archaeal communities from the Salton Sea, California, USA - SS_1_D_2 metaG | ecosystem: Environmental > Aquatic > Non-marine Saline and Alkaline > Hypersaline >... | reverse complement strand
TGCTCCACAGGGCAAAGTGCGGCAGCACCCACTGGGGGATGCCCACGTTACTCTGCTCCGACGGCCAGGACGAGTCGGTGCCGACCACCTTGCCGTCGATGACCTGGACCCAATACTTCTTCGGGTCGCTCTCCCCGCCCTTCTTCACGTTGCGGAAGATCGTCCCCGGGGGCAGGGGCTTGAGCTTGCCGACCAGCTTGCGCTTGCCGGGCTTCTCGATGATCAGCTGCGGGGTGTAGGTGCCGTACTTCAGCATGTTGCGCACGCTGGTGTAGGCGTTGTTCTGGATGAGCCGCTCGATGCGCTTCAGTTCCTCGAGGAGCTTTTTCGGGTAGGCCTCCTCGTCGTTCACGGTCCGCACCTGGAACGTGCTCGTGCCGCCGCCCGCGAGGTTGCCGGTGACCGCCATCGTGGCGAAGGCGTCCAACGCCTTCCGCACGTCGGGGATCTCTGTCTCCAGGTAGTCGTAATACTTCATCTCCTTCAGCCGCTCGGCCGGCGTGCGGACAAGCTGGAAGAAGTCATTGAACGCGTTGACGCCGGAGCGGGCGACGGTGGATTGCGGCGCACCATGGAGGCGACGGCTCGGCTCGGTGAGCACGTCCTGTCGGCCCGTGATGATCGCGCCGATTCTCTCCTGGAAGGACCGATTGACGGTGACGATGCTCATGGCGGTGCCTTTTCAGAAAGTCGAAGCTGATGAGTAGGTGGGGGCCACTTCGTCACCTGTGGCACGGACGCGATCAGTTGATCAGTCGACAGTTGACTCACCTGCTGGGCGGTGCGGAGATCGAGCGGGAGACTACGCGGGCCCTGGCTTGCTGCTAGGATACGATACTGAACCGCCTCCGCGTGCTGTTGAAGGATCAACTGAATGTGATCGGATACGGCCATAAGCTACCCTCGGAAGATCATGACGTCGTCATCAAGCAGCCGAACGGCGTCGGGGGTGACGATCTGACGACTGTCCTGCGTCGTCGGCATGGTGTGCATCAGTGGGCTCATGAACGGGCCGAGCATTGAGAAGTCCCGGTTGATGGTCATGCCGAGGAGCTCGGCCGCAAGGAGTTCGAGGACGGACACGTGAACAGCATGATCGGGCTTGCCTTCCCACGCGAACCTTTCGATTCCAGTTTTCTCGTTGACCGAGAGCGTGCGCACAGGGGTCATGAACTCGTCCAGAAGGGCCCCGTTGAGAACCTCCGCCCACTCCTCGAACCATGCAATGCCGCCTTTCTGCATCAACTCGAACACGGTGTCAATGGCAATCGTTCGATCCGCGGTAATTAGACGCGGCGGATCGAGTTTCGGGTTGTCCCCGGCCTCCGAGACGATGTAGAGCTTCGTCATCGGCGACGTGGCATACTTGCACAGGATGAGGGGAATGCCCATCTCCTCCAGCTCGGTCTGGATCTCCCGGGCGTAGGTCGTCTCCGGCTGCGCGTCGATCACACCGCCCTTGATATTGAATCGCTTCGTGAGCGCGAGGATCGTTTCCTTTCCGCCCTGGATCTTCTCGGTGTAGATTTTCGTCTGCTTGCCGTCCGGGTAGATGCTGATCTGCACGTCCATCCACGGCCGGTTCACGTCGATGCCGATGGTGCACGGCTGGTCGCAGCTTTGCAGCATCCGGTGACCCTTGATGACGCACCTGTTGACCAGGTCCTCCGTGAAGCGGAGCATGCCGCCGGAGTACGTGCGCCCCAGGTCCAGGTTGTGGAAGTGCTGCATCTTCGTCGGGTTGCCCAGCGCCTTGCTGAAGCGATCGAGCAGCGTCGCCATGTTCGGGCCATGCTCCGAGGCCAGGGCCTCCACCCAATACGTGCGCATCAGCATCCCCGGCATGACGGCGGCCCACCGGCCGGGCGTGGTGCGGTCGAAGGGATACCGGCACTTCTCGCACACCACCCGGAGATCCATCGCCGAGCCGGGGCTCCAGTCCTGGTCGAGCACGTCGAACTTCACGATGCGGCCCGACTCGTCGAGCTCCACGGTGACGATGTTGCGATACCAGTCGAGGATCTGCCAGTGTCCACAATGCGGGCAGGGCGTGTGGAACCGCAGTTGGTCGCCGGCCAGGAACTCGCTGTGGATGTTGTCGATGCCCCGGACGCCCACGCGCGTTGCGCGGCCCTCAAGCGTCGGCGTCGAAATCTCATCCGAGAGCGCGTAGTCCGAACGGCTCATTCGCGACGGGTACATGGGCAGGTTCGTGCGGTTGCAGAAGTCCCGCTCGTCCACGTGCATCGCATCGGCGGTGAACGACGTCAGTTCATCCGTAGAGTTGCAGGTGACGATGTAGAGGCGCCCGTAGTCGCCGAACGTCTTGAAGGCCACGGTGTCCGTACCGCCGGATCCGCCCACGACCTCACGGTACGCCGGCGTGTTCTTGATCGTCGGGTCGAGCTTGCCGTGCACCAGCTCGCGTACCTTTGCTTTCTTCGGCATGACCCACCCGACGGCCAGGCCGAGGGAGAGCTGTGCCATCGTCTTGACGAGTTCGTAGAGGGTCTTGCCGCGCTGCGCGGGCGCGATGACCCGCATGTCGGGGCTCGGGTCGGCATAGATTTGCCGCCACTGGTGATCCAGTTCGATGTTCTTCCCAACCTCGTTGATGTGGACGTTGTCGGCCAGGTGGAGCGTCTGCTTGGCGACCGTGGCCGCCATCGTGCGACGCACGAGATCGCGGCGCGACATCCGAACGGGGTGGACCTTGCCGTTCGCGTCACGCAGCCCGACAGTGACGACCTTCGACTTACTCGGAGGGGCCTTCTGCTTCGGGCGGTGCTCCCGAATCCGGTCCAGCGTCTTCTGCATCTCGTCGCTGTCCCGAGTCTTCGGCGGATTGCGGTAGTACGGGCTGTCCGCCACCGTCCTGCTTCTCCACTACTTCGGCTTCAATGATTTCCAGGCCAATGGACGCGGCCAACGCCTCGTCCGAAAGGCGGTGTGTTTCCTGAGCATTGGGCATGTTGCCGATCACGAGGGTGTTGTTCTGCGTGCCGATGCGAGGATCGCGCGGCCGGCCGCCCGTGATGTGCGCCATCTCCCGCGCCGCCTTCAGCGCCAGCGCGATCGCCCCGGGATTGAGGGCGTTGGGCTTAATCTTCGTGATCTGCGCGTTCGTGAACTGCCGCTCGCGTATCGTCTCGCCGCCTTCCTCCCTGATCGTGACCTCCAGCTTCGTCGGCTTCGTGGTCGTCTCGATCTGATCCACGACGCCGTGCTCCATGCACAAGGCGTAGATTTCGGTCAGGCGGTGGTGGTAGAGCTCCTTGGCCTGCTGGGCGTTGTTCAGCACGTCCAGGGCCATGAACTCCTCGGACTTCTCGATCAGCTTCTCGGCGTCGCCGACCTCGATGCCGAACTTCTCGGCGATCTCGGCGATCGCGGCCTCACGTGTCTTGCCGCGGGCCAGGGCCAGACAGCACTCGTTCATTTGGCTGACAAACGCGTACTCGCGTTTCGTCAGGGCACCGTTCTGGTCCAGATGGTCGATCATGAACTGTCTCGGTAGTGGCCGCAGATCGCCGACAACGCCGCACCTTCGCGGCATGTGGTGATTAGACGATCATGGTCATTATTGTCGAGCCAGAGCTTGATCGCGGCGCGGATCTCCTCGCCCTGCGCCGGCCCGACGAAGATCGTGAGTGGCTCCTGCTGGCTGATGCTCTCCGCGGCCTTCTTCGCGTTCTCCACCGCCACCTGCGTCGACTCGTTCACCATCGCCGTGATGTTCTCGATCGTCTCGGGCAGCACGGCGGCCAGTTCATCCGGGTCACCCTCGACCAGCTCCGCGAGGTCGCGGATCAGCTTATTACGCTTGGCCCGGTTGTCCTTCCCCTGGAGCCGATTCAGGGTCAGCAACAGGATCTTCGCCTTCTCGTCGGAGATGTTGGGCCAGATGCGCACCTCGATCTCCTTGGCACCCGCGTCGACCCGGTCCTTCCAGCGGTGCTCCCCGTCGAGGATCTGTAGTTTGTCATGCTCGAACAGGTCCGTGTATTCGACACTGTTCTCCAGGCTGCGCACGATGACCGGCGGGACGTTGCCGGTCTCGTCGATGTTCTGCCGGAGCTTCGCCATCATCTCCGGCGTCATCTCGTTCGCGTTCTCGGGGTGCGGGACCAGGCGGTCGATCTTCACCCACTGGCTCGTCGGTCTTGCCGGCATCGCTACCCTCCTTCATCAAGGGCCGCAGACAACGCGGCCTCGTGCTCGGACGGGCTGACATCATGACAATACGTGATCTTTACCGTCACTGGCTTACTGCCAGGAACATGAACATCGCTGTATGCGTGATACTTGGCGCATCTGAATACAGCTCCTCTGCTTGTCGAGGCGCAACCTCAACCCACGAGGATCCGGGGACCACCCGACCGCCGTCCGCTGCAAGCTGCACCATTTCCTTGGTGGCGAGATGAACTTTCATCACTGATCCTCCGCGGCCTGGTCCTGGTACTTCTCCTCGATCTTCTTCCGGGCGAGCTCGGTCCGCCAGCGCACGTGGTACTCGAGCGTGGTCAGGGCGAACAGGACACTCTGCCCGGACGCCACGACCGCGACCACCCACCACGGCAACCCATCGACGAACACCTTGATGATGAACATGAGCGCCACGAGGATGATCCACCCCTGCATCCAGGCGGCAAGGCGGGTTTCGAGCTTGTAGAGAGCCTGCCGCCGGGCGACCAGCCTGTCGTGCTGCTGAACCAGAGATGGCATGTGTGATCTCCGTGCGTCTAATGGTACGATACGATCCGTCGGCCCGTCGGCCGACTCAACCACGATGTCGAGGAGTGCCGACAATGTCCGGGAGTGAGAACACTGACATGAAAATGAACGGTACTGCGTGGAAGTGGATTGCCGGGATGCTCGGTGTCGCACTGGTCAGTGTCGTATCGACCGGCTTGACGCTCGGCGTGGCGACCATCCCGGTCATGAAGCGGGACATCTCGACGCACATCAACTCGTCCACCATCCATGAAGGTGACGAAGCGAAAAAGCGCCGCATCCACGAGACAGTCGGGCCGATGATCGAACTCATCCAGAAAGACCTGGATCACATCATCGCCACACAGCAGGAGCAGGGGGAAAAACTCGATCGGCTCATCGAGGAACGGCACTAGGCCGGCGCGATCCACTTGTTCAGCGTGGTCACCGCCTCGCCCATGTTGCCGTCGAAGACGAGATTGCCGGACGTCGTGGCGATCACCACTTTGCCGATGATCGGCGTGTTGTGCTCGTCGACGTTCTGCTGCACCCCTGTGACCCAACGAGGGTTGATGCCGACGATGTCGTTCTGCTGCTTGAACGGCAGGAGCCAGCCGCCGAACCGCTCGATGATGTTCTCGACCGTGCCCTTCACGTTGAACTGCGCATTGATGCCGATGAGCACGGTGATTCCGGGCAGCGGGGTCACCTTCGGTGGCGCCCCGGGCGACTGATCGACGTCGGCGCCCTGGTCGGCCATCATGATCAGGGCGGGGTTGATATGGACAGGCTTGCCGGACTGCCCCTCGAATTTGATCATCATGAGAATGGAAGCTCATCTTCAATGTTCTGTGGTGGTTGCGAGGGAGACTCGTCTTTGCGGTCGATGAACTGGAACTGGTTCACGATCACCTTGATACGGGCGTGCTTGACGCCGTCTGTCATCCACCGTTCCTGTTTCAGTTCGCCGTCCACGAAGATCGGCCGGCCCTTGCTGAAGTTCTGTGCGATCACCTGCCCGGTCGCCCCGAACGCGGCACACTCGAAGAAGCTCGTGTATTCCTGCCTCTCGCCGGCGGCGTTCTTGAACGACTTGTTGACGGCGACGGTGAAGCTGGCGACATTGCCCTTCCCTGTCGCGCGCACGTCGACGTCCCGGGTGAGCCGCCCCATGAGTTGAACGCTCGTGTAGTTCATGGCGATCGGGGGGAGAGGGGGTTCATGCTCGGGCCCCCCTCAACGGTGAGCTTCCGCCGGGCTCCATCCAGCGACCCGCCTGCGGGTCTGGGATCCCTCCCCCCCTGATCGTCAAGAAGGGCGACCGCCGCGGCAGGTGCGACGGCCGCCCCGATTGGAGGGAGATTCCTGGGCTACTTCCACGCCTGCGAGTAGTCGGCGTGGGTGATCTGGACGTCGGCCTCGGCGTCGATGCCGTTCTTGATGATGTCGGCGATGTTGTCCTTCGCGGCCTTCCACATCGCCAGCAGGCTGTGCTCGAGCGGGACGAGCTGCCAGCGGTTCTGCGCCGTGTCCGGGTCGAGCATGCACACGATCGGGTAGCGGTGCGGCAGGTCGTCGGCGCGGTATAGTCGCACGTTGAAGACCACCTTCTCGTCGGGAAGGCCGATTTCGCTGCCCTTGACCTCCGACTGGACGGACGTGCCCAGCGACTCGCCGCCGCGCTCGATCGCCACGTCCTGCCGCGCCCGCGTGACCGCGTCGAACGTGCTGACCTGCTTCATCAGCTTCTCCAGCACATCAGGGGCCAGCGTCTCGGGGCACTCATAGCGGAGCATGGAGCGGAACGTCTTCGGGTCGAGGTACGGATTCTGCACGAGCTGGTCGAAGACCGTGAACTCACGCGTCCAGGTCAGCGGCATCTCGGCGTACTCGCGGCCGTGCGTGGTGTCGAAGATGAGCCGCACGTGTTCCTGGGTGACACAGAGGAACATCTTCCCCTGGATGAAGTACCCCTCGTCGCCCGCCTTGTTGATGAGGCTGACGAAGTCGGAGAGGCGGGTGCAGGTGATCTTGCGGTTCGCCGGCTCGTTCTCGATTACAGAGATACGGCCCTCACTCGAGATGATGTGATGCACGTGGTCCGGCTCGCCGGGAACCTTGAGGATCTCGGGGCGCTGGGCGGTCTTTCCCACTTCGAGCAGGTGGGCGATTGCTTCTTTGATCATGGCCATGGGCCTCCTTGGTTTGCTGCTGGTGTTGCTCAGATGTTCACTTCGTCATCGTCGGCGTCATCGTCGGCGGCGCCGATGACTTCGCCGGTGTCCTGGTCGATCTCGTCGTCTTCGTCCCCGCCGGCTTCCCCGGCCTTCGCCACCGGGTCGTAGGGGAAGGTCTGCTGGTGCGGGTTGTTCGGATCCTCCTCCTGGAACAGCATCGCCTTGCCGTCCTGACGCGGCGCCATCGGGTAACCGCGGCTCTTGCGGACCGGGATGCCGGTCTTGACCTGGAACCGGGTCTCGATCGTGTCGAGCACGCCGGAGCCGTCGTCCGCGAGCGTCGGGGTGGCGGAGAGGGTGAGGGTGACGGTGCGCTTCGTCTTGTCGCCGGGGCGGTCCTTGATGTCCGCGACGACCTGGGCGACGGCGTGGGTGAACGCCACGTCGACCTTGCCGCCGTCGAGATGCTGAATCGAGTGAAGTGTGAGGTTGTGAGCGCCCATGGGAGCCTCCGTGATGGGTTGATGATGCCCAACGTAGACCGGCGTTCGGGTAATGTCAACCCCCCGAAGAAAGAGGTTTGCGCAGGTTGCCGCAGGGGATCACGCAGACCTCATCAGAGTCCTCGAATCGGACCAAGTGATTGCGCGGAGTACCACGCCCACTGATACCAGGCGGGGGAACCCCTGGCACGCCTTGAGGGAACGGGAATGGCGGTACTGGTTCACTCTGAATCTGCGGGGGCCTTGGGCCGTCGCGTAGAATGATCGCATGATCGACCCCGATCCGACAACCGAGGCCGCGAGGATCGCCCGCGAGGCGACCAGCAAGCACGAGAAACCGCTCCCCGCTGATCTGGAAGCGGCGTGGGCGGAATGGTCCAAGGGCATCAAGAACGTAGACGAGCGGGGCATGACGCTGCTGAGAGCAGCGTTTGAGGCGGGCTTCGATGCCGCTAGTCGGGCTCCTCATGGATGAAGCCGAGGAAGTCGGTATCCGACGCTATCGGTAGTGCCTTCTGTAGCTGCGCCTCGAAGTGAATCCAGTCACTTGAGAGGCGCATAATTACGATGATGGCGTGAATGTGATTTGCGAGCGCGGGGTGACCTATCTCGCGGCTGAGCCACTGATGATGCTTCTGTCGCCTGCGCCCCGGTGCGATGAGCGGATTCCGATCTTCCAGCTCGCGCACGATGCCGGGGTGGAGTCGCCGGTACACCTGATCGCGCGTGAACCCCCCGACCTCGCCTGGCTTGATGTCGCCCGCCTTCAGATTCTCGTAGTCCCACCCCTTCAAGCGGAAGAACTGCTCGTAGAACTCATCGGGGAAGGTCTTAGTCCACCTGTTCAGTTTGCCATCAAGGTAGCTGTCGAGGATCTCCGCAAGGGCAAGCCTCTTCCGAACCTCCTGATAGCCTGTGTTCTCGTCGATGAGCGCGATAACGCCGACGTTGGCGAAGGCCCGCATGACGACCTCGGCGGCGTCTGCCATGCGGAGATATCGCGCTGTCAACCGGCCATCTTGCCGTGCCTCCAGGAGCACGTCACAGATGTCCACGAGCAATGTTGCGCCATAGCCCTTCGCGATTCCGCCGTTGGGCGGCACAAACTCAATCGGCGAACTCAGGCGCGCCGCTAAGTCTTGCTGTGCAACGGAGTTAGGTGCGATTCGCTTGCCGAATTCGGCCAATCGGGGCGTGCCGCCAGACGAACTCATGCCGAGAGCACGCTGGAACCCGTCAATGCACGAGGCCATGATGGCCCTGACGTTCCTGCACTACAACTTCATCAGGAAGCACGAGACGCTGAAAACGACCCCCGCTGTGGCCGCCGGGCTCGCCAACAGACCGTGGACGATGGTAGAGTTTGTCGAGATGCTGGAAGAGGAAGAGCGGAAGCTCGGCGGGCGGGTCAGCCAGTATCAGCCTGCCCGATCAAAGTGAACCAGTACCGGAATGGCCCGCGGGTCATGTCACATCTCCGTCACGACGACCGGGACACCGCGGTGCGTGTTGCCGCCGCCGTCGCGGTAGTGGTGATAGGCCGGGGGCCAAAGGGGCTTGCCCCAGTGGTCCTCAGGGAAGTCGGTGTCGCGGACTGTGATCATCCCGCTCGGCCGGTCAGGGTGGTCGCCGTTGATCGACCGATTCCGCGTCGAGCGGTTGTAGAACGTGCAGCCGTCGATGAGCATGTCGGACCAGAACTGGTCCTCGTCGCCGCCCTGCGAGAAGTGCAGCCCGGCGCCGTTGAACGTGCAGCCTGTCCACTCGACCGGACCGTTGGACTGGAGCGCGCGGCACGCGACCTTGTCGCCCACCTGATTGAACGTGCCGTCGCGGTACCCGCAGTCCTTCTGCTTGTACGCGCGGCACGCCGTCTCAGCGCCCGTGTGGTGCGTGAACGTGCAGCCGTGGAATTCGATGTTTTCCATGCCCGCACCGAAGAAGCCGAAGGCGTAGCAGCCCTGTCCGCCGTAGGCGTGGAAGTCGCAGTTCTCGAACCGGCCGTTCTTCAGGACGACACCGGAGTTCAGCTTCACCATGAAGCCGTAGTCGCCCGTGAACGTGCAGTCGCGGTAGATGAAGCCGTCCATGCTCTGCGACGCGCGATCGAGCATGATCTGCCCGACGAAGCCCTCGACCACCGTCCAGTCGCCCGGGTCCGGTGGTTCCTCCAGGCAGGGATTACCCGCGCAGGTCGTCCCGTCGCCGAGGTACACGCCGCTGTGAACGTCCACGCACTCCGCTTCAGTGACCTCGTAGCAGAAGTCTCCGTCGCAGCAGGCGCCGGTGGGATCGGGCGGGGGCGCGCACGGGTCGCCATCGCAGTTCGTGTCATCGCCCAGGTACTCACCGTCGTGGCCCAGGCACCACTCCTCGGTGGCGAGGCCGCACTGGTCATCCGGGTAGCAGCAGGCGCCGTAGGCCGGCGGCGGCGGAGCGTGGTAGCTCTCCAGGGCCGTGACCCGGGCGTCCAGGTTGCTGATCGCCTGCCAGACCGCGTTGATGCCGGCTGTCCCCCCGACTCCGGCAACAAGAACGGTGGCGGCGGCGGTCGTCGTTCGTCGGGTGGGCATGGCTTGTCTCCAATGAAAAAGTCCGGCGAGAGCCGAAGCTCAACGCCGGACCTTCCGGGGGCTTGGGAACGGGCTGGTGAGCAATACCGGCTCCGTGTCAGATGCTACATCGGCTCAATGGGGTCGTCCAACGTCTCGCGAAAATTATTCGACCTCCACGGGCACGACCCAAATCGGCGGACCATCACCACGGGCACGCCCTGTATCTCCTTCGGACGCGGCGTGGGCATCTCCGGGCGCTCCGGCATCTCCGGGCGCTCCGACCGTGTGGCGAACACCGGCTGGTGCATCCGGTTCCTGAGCGATGTCATGATTTCTCGACGAAAGGCGTCCACGAACTCAGGCTTGATCTTGATCTTGATGTTGACTTTCTGGTGCCTTCGAGGATATCGGGCCGGATGGTCGTCTGGGCGTGAAGGCTGGATCGGTGCCTTGCCCGCCTGTCGGCCCGGGACGACCAGCCCGCCACGCCGGAACTTCGGCTCGGTGCCGTAGCACGTCTCCTGCTGGATGGCGAGGGCCGTCTTGGGCTTTTGGATGTCGAGGTCCATGCTGCGCGCGTAGACTTGCAGGTGCACCACTGTGTCCTCGTGCGCCCTGACATCCACGAGCATCTTCTTGATGCCCTCGATGGGCTCGCCGTGGTCATCCACGATGCACAGGCCTTCCGGCGCGGTCGGGTCGGATTTGATGTGGATCTTGCTCATGGCGTGGTCTTCATCGCTTCATCGAACAGAGCCTCGTACTGTTCCTGGGCATCAGGGTTGACGCCGTGGGGCCATCATGATGTTGATGACACGTTCAGCATACTCCCGCGTGTGCGGCTTGTCCGCCCCGCGCGGCCCGCCATGATGTACCCGGGCCAGCGTGCGGTAGTCACGGGTCATGAGCGCCTTGGGGCAATAGCGCTTCCAGTACCAGTTCATCACGATCCGCGCGTGACGCGGGTTGCACATCTCGTCGTGAGCGAACTTCATCGCGCCGTGTTCGTTCGCGTCCTGGAGGTAGGCGGGGGTGATCCGGTAGGGACCAATCTCGCCAGCATCACCCACTTCGCCGTCGTCACCCTCAACCTCGGCGATCGCGTCGAGGAAGATGTCGAAGTCATCGCGCGGCTGCACCATGATTACGCCGTCTGGCTCGTACAGCCGGATCACCGACTCTGCGGGCTCCGCCTGGGGCTCGGGCTTGAAGAACCAGCCGACGATGCAGAGGTAGAGCAGGATGATGATGCCACCGATCACTATGGCGACGAGCACATTGGTCTTCCGACTGTCATGGCGCAGCCAGCTCTCAGTTTGCCGGTCGCCGCCAGTCCATCCGATGACACAGGCGACCGCCGTGATGTTGATGATGATGAGAAGGATGACGAGCCAGATGGGTACGGTGATCACAGCCATGTCTCCAGAATTACAGGGTCGTCGTTGTCCGCGCGGGGGAGGGTGTGCTCACGTCCAGCCTCCCAGCTTTGCGTTGAAGGTGATGGTGATCTTCCGGTTGCCACGATCGCCGTCTTCGATCTCCACGTCCGGGGTGTCCATGGACATGATGCGGCTGAACCCGGCGGCGACGATCGCGTTCATGGTCTCCGCGGCGACGGTGTGCAGGTGCGGCGAGAACGGGGGGATGTGGAGCACGTGGTCACAGTCCGGGCAGCACTCGACCGGCACCAGACGGCTCACGTTGCGCTTAACGAGCTCATCGTCGCCGAAGGTTCCGCCACAGTGGGGGCAGTGCTCATCCATCGGTGTTCTCCTTCAGGAAGGGGGCGATGGCGGTGTCGATGCTATCAACATCCTGTTCACACACAACGCCACGAAGCCGCATGAGTTCCTCCACCAGCGGGGCCACCGACTTGTCGATCATGGTGGCGCATGCTGGAACCCACGTCGCCTCGTCCTCTTGGATGAACGACCTTGAAAACATGGTCTTCGCCGTCCCCATCGCTGCTCCACTCCTTCCGTCCACGGTGGCGGGCAACAGGGCCTCGATGCGCGCGGCAGCCACGTGAAACCGCTCCTCCGCCATCTCCATCAGCAATGCGCGCAGTTTCTTGTCTTCAGCGTTCATCGGTGTTCCTTGCAGAATAGTTCGTCGGCGTCGAGTTGACAGGGCAGGACGAGCTCGAAGCCGGGCCCGCCGGGGCAGGCGGGGCAATAGCTCGCCTCGCCGCGCGTGATCCGGTCATCCGGGTTGACCATGACGCCGATCTGGTCGACGAAGCCACAGGCCATGCAGCGCACCTTCTGAAACCGGAAGCGGTCCTTCTCCTCAGCTTCGGCCCGGAGCATGGCGTAGCGGAAGTCGTCGAGCTGCGTCACCTTCACACTCACGACCTTCGTGATCGGCTCGGTAGTGATGTAGATGCCGTCCGTCACGGCCGCTCCGCAGTTGGGGCAGACGTAGTAGCCGCCCGGGATCAGGGCGTCTCGGTGCTCCATGACGGTCCCGCAGAAGGCGCACCTGTGGTCGCTCACGTCTGGTCCACCATGGATCGAAGTGTCAGCGCGCCGAGTTCCTTGAGGATGCGGCGCAGCTTCGGCGTGTCGCTGCCGTGCTGGAGGTTGTAGACCAGCTCGGCCTTCTTCACTTCGAGGACGCCGATGACCTCCTCGATGGAGACCATGCTGTAGTCATCGTCATCGGCGTGGCGGCCGTACTCCGTGAGCACCTGCTGCATGGCGACTTCAATCTTCATGGGTTTCTCTTTCTGGTTGCTGGACCCACTCGTGACCGCAGGCGCCGCACCGGCAGAAGTATGGCTCGTCGGAGGCCAGGTCGAAATTGCAGGGGAAGTGCACGCGGATGAAGTCGCTGCTGCATATCGGACAGAACACCGTCGCTCCGTGAACGTGACGCTTCTTTGGCCTGACCTTCTTCGGCTTCAGGAACCTGGTCGAGTTCCGTGGCCGGCGGCGCCGGAGCCACCAGCGAAGGATAGTGATGGCCGTGATGAACTCCGGAATGGTCATGACCTATATGTAGACTGGCGTTCGGGTGTTGTCCACCCCCAACGGCCCTCCGCCCCGTCAGTCGATGGTGAGGAACGTGACGGGTTCGACGCGGACGATCTGGATCTCGTCGATGACGTCGCAGTACCAGGTGCCACCACTCTCATCTTCCGCGGGGCAGTAGACATGGAAGCCACCAACGATATTGTCCCGCACGATTTCAATGGCGGCTTCAGCGTCGTTGGCCCTGAGGGTTTCGGAGAGTTCGGCCGAGCCGCTGACGAGCTTGAGAACGGGCCTTTTCAGGACCGGATTGTCATCGTCCAACCAGCCAACGAAAGTCCCGACGACTGGGGCCGTGTCGGAGAACACCGGCTTTGGGGGATCGGCGGGCTGTCCGGGTAGGCGATAGCGCTTGGTGAGGATGTTGAACGACACCTTGAAGACGGGAGTCATGATGTGGGGCCTTTCTGCCGCGGCTGAGCGCCCAAGGGTGAATCCCAAGGGGTATGCCTGGCAGCACTAGTCTACGCCCGATCACGCGAGCCGACCACCGCTCGAAGATTCAGATACACTTCGCCCATGCTTTCCCGGGAGCGAGAACGCGATCTGGTCGAACGTGCACAGGCGGGCGACGCGTCGGCTCGAGAGGAGCTCATTGAGTCGTTCCTGCCCTATCTTCGAGCGAGCGCATGGAAGATGCTTCCCCGGCAGGCTGACGATCTCGTCCAGGTGGGGGTGATGAGGATGCTCGACCTCCTT
>Ga0180434_10006307_pt1 | contig 13684 bp, 25 predicted proteins | sample SS_ome_7_FD_132453 | JGI IMG/M metagenome (GOLD analysis project Ga0180434, IMG submission 132453) | Hypersaline lake sediment archaeal communities from the Salton Sea, California, USA - SS_1_D_2 metaG | ecosystem: Environmental > Aquatic > Non-marine Saline and Alkaline > Hypersaline >... | reverse complement strand
TAGAAAGAGAACCTGAACGAAAAGGAAAACATGTATGGGTTTGTGCTTGTGATAAAAACGGACATGAATTATTTGGTTATTGTGAATTATGTGGAAAAAAACGATGATAGATTCAAAGACTTAATAAGTATATTATTTCATAGTAATTAGAAATGAATCAAAAACTATGTCCTGTTTGTGGCGCACCTGTGAAATTTTCACATTATCATTTTGAACACACAAACCTCATTTTCGGAGAATCATCAAAGGTTTATAAATGTACGAATTGTGATTTCGTTGGCATATTTCGACAAATCAAGTAACAATCGTTACATAGTTATTTATTATAATACTTTCTAATAAACTTTAAAAATTAATACTAGATAAATGATAGTACCTATAGGTTTGAAGGATGGAGTAAAAAGGAGGGAGGAGATAGCTTCTCTTCCCTTTTCCCCCAAAAGAAAAATTTTATAACTTAAAAGACTAATTATCTTTTATGCATCTAACATGTCCTGAATGTAGACGATACATTAAATTTAAGAAGAGAAGAGGTGAGCATGTTTGTAGTTGCGGTCATGTGTTTGATGTATTCGAGTTTTATGAAAAATACTATCTTGTAGATTCAAATATCTTCATATATATAAGAAATAATGATGGATATGCCAAAGCGTGTAAAGTAGCCTTAAACCAAAATGATATAGCCATCACTGACAAGGTATATGATGAAATAGATAGAAAGCTACCAATTCCGAAGATAAAGATATTCAAAACTGGTATCTTATCCAAGGAAGTAAAGAATATCACCACAAATCGCTTAAAACAACCCTCTGAGGTTGATTTATCCCTTGTACAAGTATCTTTATCCAATCCGCAGATAGTTGGCATTATAACCTATGACAATGATTTTAAGAATATAGCTACCGCAGGATTGGTAAATAGAAAGAATATTAACGGAGCTCCGCAATTCTGGATTGGCAACGCTCAAGAATATTTGTATCATAAAAGGATATGGAAAAAATAAAAAGGAGGTGTAATATGTTTCCACGAAGAGGACGAGGACAAAAAGACGGTTCTCAAAGCGGATGGAAAAACGGCGGAAGAGGTCGTAATCGAACTGATGAATGCCGACATCCAGAACGTAGAAGGCGGGATTAATTGAACCCTAAAAAATATATCCAACAAGACATGGATATCAAAAAACGCCAAGAAATAGATTTCTTATTATGGATAGGCGTTATCAGTACTTTACTCGTTGCAGGCATGATGTATATCATTGTAGGTATAGCTGGTTTTTTTCTTATATCTATTATATCATGGTATCTATTTTCACTCCTTGTATCAAATAACAACCTTGCTTTAAAACAAATCAAGAAGGAAAAGGAAAATGAAAAAAATTAACATCATCATTACTATAGCTATTATTCTATTCGCTATTTGGATAGGTTATCTAGCTATCAACCGTTTTGTTTTTCCCGCAGGGAATACATATATTATCCAAGAAAATGAAATGTGGTTTCATAAGTATGAAAATGTAGATTCCATAAAAATCGATGTATCAGTTGAAAAAGGCAGTACAATTGATGTTGCCATAATGACACCCGAGGAATATGGAGATTATACACAACATTTACAATTTCAGGATAGATGGGATGATGATATATCCACCGACCTTAGACAATTCAATACAAAAGAATATCATCAACAGATTTCTTTGAAAAAAGGAAATTATTATATTGTAGTTGACAATTCAAGGACGATAGGAACATCGCCATCAGGTGAGGTGACGGTTTTTATACGGGTGGAATAATGCAACCTCCAATAAGGCTTACCAAAACATCCCAAAATCTGAAGGTTACTTTTACGTATAATAACGATATCGTAAATATCATGCGTGAACAAAGTGGCATCTGGCATAAAAAGAAAAAAGCTTGGTTTTTTCCGCTAGACCAGTATAGCGACATTCGTGAAGCTCTTATTAGTGAGGGTTATACTGTTACAACATTTACTGAAGAAGATAGAAAGACCCCCGCTAAAGAATATCATTATCTACAACAACTATTCGATGAAGATGATGACTTGGTTTCTTTATGGGGTACTTGCAAAAAATGTAAACATAAAAAATTTATCAATCGAGGATTCCTTTGTACCGAATGCTCATGTAAGAAGTGATGACATGAAACAATTAACTCGTGAAGAAGCAATTGCGTTAGCATCATCAGGAGAATGGAAAAACTGGACATATGAAAAACAAGCATATTTCCAACTCAACCAAAAACGCTGTTGTATGGATTTTTCAGCATTCAAAAAAGCAGTATCAGAAGTTCTCCATCGACCAGTGTATAGCCATGAATTCGTTAATCCCAAACAACTCCTTGATGAAATGGAAGGAAAAATACCAACACCAACACTAGAAGATATCGTAGGTCAACTTGAAAAATATGGAAAAAAGATAATAGTGGTAACACATGAATCTGAAGGAACTGATTTGGAATAATATCTGGGTATGGCGCATCATATCCATTTGCTCAATCGCTATAATTATTGCTATCCTCATTATATTTTTTGATATGCTAGCCGATTATGATAAAATGTATAAAATATTGGATGCTATGGGAATGATAACATGAAATTACGTTGCCCCTTCTGTCCAAAGGAATATCAAAGTTACAAACAACTGAAAAAACATATGTACAAAATACATGATGGCGTAATGTCAGAAGAAGATGTAAAAAACTTCAATAAAAAATTTGAGTTAGGAGATTTCGTTAAAGGTGATTCATCGTGAGTTTTTTAGATTTTATATTAGTTTCAGAACAAATTGAACAACTAACTGATTTTAGCATGCTTCCTTGTTTGTTTCCAAAAACTGATAAGTTAGCTGAAAAAAGAAAACAAGGTGTTGTATTATACAAAAAACCAAAAAGAAACGATACCATTGCGTATAAACAAATCCACATCAATCGTCAATTATGCACATCATCATATAGGTGATATTATGAAAACTGCGGAACAAAAATTGAAGATTGATAAAGAATCAATACCAATAAAAAAGACAAAGAAAAAAACAACTATGAAAGCTGGTGACCCCTGTCCTAAATGCGGTTCGCAATATATGTATTACAATTTCCACAAAGTTCTCATTTGTCGTAATTGCGGATATCACCCTACGTGTCCGAAATGTGAACGTTTCTATCAATGTGATGATATGTATGATGATGACAGCGGATATACTCACAAATTCATAGGGGATAGAACATACTTAAGAAAATTTCAAGAGCAACAATACAATCTTGAGCAATGTATTCGTTCAATCGAATGGGAACTATCGAAATCATCACGCAACAAATACATATCAAAATATAATATGGAAAGACATTTACAACAACATATCAAAAAATTAAGAAAGACATTTCATTTAGAAAAACAACCTGAAGAACCAGAACAAACAACATTAAATGTAGATTGGATGTGAGGAATATGATAAAAGTAATAATACCGTTGGAATTAACAAAAACAACATCAAAAACCGATGATGTCGGTGAGCGAGAATGCGATATATGTGAAAAGACTTGCAAATGTAAAGATGAAGATTGGTTTGACGGAGACCTCGGAACGAAAGGAATCTCTATATGTGAAGCATGTATTATAAAAATGAAAACACTCAAACATGATAGATGGCAAGACCTTGACCATATCGTGAGGGAGTAATTTGATTAATTATCTTAGAACATTTATGTTTTTAACGCTAATGACAATATCCGTACACAGTATCGGCGCTCTTATTTTATTCATATATGGAAAAGGACAATATGTTGGATTTGTAGCTTTACTTTTCGCTATTACCTATATGATAATGGGACATTGTTATTGGAATGATGTATGTGCTAAAGAAAAAATAAGGAAACAACGATTTCAAAGAAGACTTGATGATTTTGTATGATAACGAGAGCGCAAGTAGAAAAAATACCACAAGATATGAAAGTTGCATTATCAAAAATGGGTTTTAATTGTTGGTGTAATGATTGTCAGCACCTTTTTTGCTGTCCTACAGATGGCGGTGGTGCCTGTCGTAATTGTGGTTCAAAAAATTGGATAGAATTAACGGTGTAATAATGGTTTGTATATTTCATAAATGGAAACAAAAATCGTGGAGCAGTGAAGGATTTATAGTAGAACAATGTGAGAAATGCGGTCTCATTCGACAAAAACCCCAAAAAATAACGAGGGAAAAACATGAAACAAAAAGTTGACATTGCTTTTAATATGGATATTTGTTATAATCGAGCACGTATTGACATAGATACAAGAGAGAAACTCAATCTAAACATTGGTGACATCATTGAAATAACTGGTAATAGTAAAACGGTTGCTGTCGTGTGGCGTTCTCATCCGAATGATGAAGGAAAAGGAATCATACGAATCGATGAATTCACTAGAGAAAATGCTGGTGTATGTGTAGGTGATGAAGTTACAATAAAGAAAGCTACGACAAAAAAAGCAAAAGAAATAACGGTAGCTCCTCTACATAGTGTACAATTAGGTGAAGATATTAACATATTATTAAACAGAAATCTTAGAAAAAGACCAGTAACCAAAGGTGATATAGTTATTATTCCAAATATTACATCATTGGGACAAATACTGCCTTTCCAAGTCATGGAAACAAAACCTTCAGGAAACGTCATTATTGAAGAAGAAACGGTAATTAAAACAGAAAAGCCATTCATTAGAAAGGAAATCAAAGTAATATCAACAGGTGGTCCTAAAAATCTTGAAACCGAACTAAACAAATACGTGCAGGAAGGCTATATTATTCATTATGAATCATTGAACGCAAGACCAAACCTGTATACCATTATTGTGGAGAAATGATATTTGTGGAAAAAAAAGAAGACCCATTATTGAAAGGCATCAAGGAAGGAACAATCTACGCAATGAAAGCTGTTGCTTTAAAGGATTCATTTGATAATCTAAAATTTTGCCCAGAACGAGAGGAATGTAAAGTTTTGCAGGAAAACATGCGTTGGATTGATACAACCGAAGAATTAGTTCGTGAGTTGCATTGCCCGTTTTGTGAATCAGAAGATTGGATAATTGTAGGCATTACAAAACACGGAACAATGGTCACTGCAACGATGAAAAAAGAACAAGCCGAAGCTTTAAATGAAGCTATTGATGAAACAAGATTATGAGCCTTTTTATATCATTTTCGTGGACAACCGAACCTTTTCTAAAAGGAGCTAAAACGATGACCAGAAGATACTGGAAATCATCACACGCAGAGAAGTTTCACAAAAACATGCTCATTTCTGCTTATGATAAACTCCCGTTTCGAAATGGAAAAGTAATAGGGCATTTGAAAATCACAAAAGACCCCTATCAACAAAGAACTAGCGAGCTTTCTGAAGAGGATTTTGAAAAAGAAGGATTACTTTGGATGAGTCAACATAACTTGAAGATTATGGGGAAAACGCCAGAAGAATTCTTCGAAGAATGGAAACAAAAAAACGACCTTGTGTGGGTTATTGAATTCGAAAGAAAAGAACCTACAAATTTATCAAAATATGGGATATAATGAAACTAAGATTTGATGAAATATGTATCATTTTTGCTTTGATAGGAGTAATCATTTATGTTGTCCTTGCTTTTCTATTTTCAGGTATACAATAAATAAAAATTGCATAATTTAAAAAGATTTATAAGCCCTGTTTTCATATCCATTTCTCCAAATCTTAAATCATGGTGGAATTTAAGATTTATACTTCAGGTGGTGAGGTATTTGATTGAAAAAACGTGTATTTATGATTGTAATCCCTCTATCGTAAACTCGCTCAATCGCTATCTCATCTCTATGGTGAGGAGAGATGAAGAAAGAAAGCTTAGAAAGATTTATTGGACAGGAATTGACAGTTGCTATTCCACACAGAATGTATGGTAAAGATAGACCATTTTACTGGCGTGGAGTACTAAAAGAATTAACTGATGAGTCTATAACTATTGTAACAGAAAAAAACGAAACTATTTTGTTGAAGCTTGACTGGATTTTACAGGTGGTCTCGTAGATGGATATGTCACCTGAAAGATTTGGGGAGAACTTCATCAATGATTACCTCAAATTTTTTGAATCGTTTTCTATAAAAAATGAAATGTATGGTCGAATTGCTCTTCATGTAATCATCGGTCAGGCTTTGAAAAATGTACACTACAGGTCTGGAAAGCGTAAGATTGATTGCAGGGTTCATCTTCTATTGATTAAACCACAGGGTACAGGGAAAGGTGCAGGCTACGGAATAATCAAGGATATCGCCGAGGCTGTTGGTCTTAATTTTAATTCTTTAACTGAATCAACCGATGCGGGATTGGTAGGTACAATCCAATATGATAATAGTACAAAAGAGAACACGGTTGTTTATGGATTATTGTATGATTCAGATATCGTTGGAATGGAGGAAGCATCCGTTCTTTTTGATATTAATACTGATTTTTCAAAAAAGAACATGACCTATATGCAAATCACCATGAATGCTTTGGAAGATGGGTCGTGTCAGATTGATAAAAAACTAGGTGCTTTCAATATTGAATTCAAACCTCACGCTTCTTTTTTATTAATGACTTATCCGCCTGATAAATTAGTGGATAAATTGGTTAAAACAGGTTTCATAGACCGTGTTATTCCTATTTTTGAAAACGTCACGTTACAAGACCGATTGGAAGTTATCAAAAAAATATCTGAGAATATAAATAAAGAGGATAGCAAAGACTATCAGAAAGAATTTGATGACATCGTTGTTCGGTTAAAATACATCATAAAGAAATTCCAAAAACAGCCAATCTGTGTAAAGATACCCGATGAGGTTCATGAATCAGCTATCAACTTCGTAGAAAAGCTTTCAGCTATGATTTTAACTGCAAGTCCCAAGGCACGAGATAAACTAGAACACTTTGTAAGCAGGCTATATGAAAACCTGATGAAACTTGCGGTTCATAGTGCTTTGATTGATTTACGAACCGAACTTACCATGCATGATATTCTTTATGCTAGAATGTACTACTTGATTATTTGGAAAAACCTTATCGTTGTTTTAGAGTCATTATTAGTTATATCAGCCGATGAGCGGGCTCAAAGGCACCGTATCATTCGTGATTCAATAGCTGAATATGACAGATTAATCCGGCAGAACAAGAAAAAATTCATCAAATATAAAGTATGGGTGCGAAGGCGTACAATGATTGAAAACCTGCGTTCTAAGTGGGATAACTGTTCTGCTGAAACGGCAGACATCTACCTTAGTAAGCTGGAAAAATCTGATTTTGTCGGAGATTTAGAAAACGTAAATTACGAAGAGCTTGAGATGGATAAATTCTTTGAAAAAAAGATTATCGGAACAGGCGGGAAAGGTGTAATTTACGTGAAAAAAATAAGAGATATAATGTAAAGGAGGAAAGATGGTAAATGGCAAAGATACCAGACGATATTAAAAGTGCTATGAAGCAGTTGTCTGAGCATACAAAAGTCCCTTCAAAGGATTTACTTGCTCAGATGAAAGAGCTTTTGAAAACAGACGAAACTATCCTCGCTATGGGTGATGAGGAAGAAAAAAAGGAATTCAAGATTCGTTATGCGTGGGCTCTCATTTATAGACAATATTCCATGACTGGGAATGCAGTTGACTACGTAGTTCGGGTTGTAAATGTTCCAAGACCCAGACAGATAAAGGTCAAAGGAGAGCCAACATATGTTGGAGAACTCATAGCTATTGCAAGAAAAGTTAACCGAAACGAGTCAGGAGATGAGGAACTAGGTGAGCCTACTTACGCTGCGGGTACTTTTTGGAGAGATGGAGCAAAGAATCTTGAAAAACTGGAGAAAGGAAAAGTATACCGCTCTAAGCTAATTGAGACAGAGTACTGTTGGGGTGTAGGAATTACATCAGATAGGGCAACCTTTACCGAATCAAAAGACGATATTCCAAAATTTGATGATTTTTACAAATCGGAAATCGAGCCAAATTTGAAGAGCTATCTTGTAACAATCGGTTCTATGGATATACATGCAAGTGAAACTACTACCGACCTACGAATCATAGAAGCAACTGTGATTGGTGCTGAGGTTGGTGTTGGCTCTAATAACAAGGAATATGGCAGATACGATATCATGGATTCATCCGTTGTAGGAGGAAGTTATACCATTTTTGTCAGCCCTGAAGAGGTCGAGTGGGCAAAAGGTTCTATCCTTCGATTTGGAGGTACTGTACAACACAATCAAGACACTGGTGATACCCGTTGGACTCATCATTTCATCAAGCCGACCAAATACGCTATGCCAAAATCAATCGTCGTCAAAGCTGTGGGGAAAGAAGAAGTGGATATAGACTTGGATGATGAAGAAGATGAGGAACCAGTTAAAAAGCCAGCCAAAAAATCAGCAAATAAAAAGGAAGAGACCGAATCTGCTGAAGAAGAGGATGACTTTGAAATCTAAGAGGGATTAGATGGTCGTAAAGAAAAGGGTGGCAGGAGAAACAGATGAGCAAGACCTATGGAAACAACAGCTCATCACTCCTATTTCCATGACCGATTTCATCCAAGAAACAGCCGACACAGAAAAAATGCTTTTATTCAGTGAAAGCGGTGCTGGAAAAACATCATTCTACCTTAGTGTCCTCAAGTACCTAAAAGATAAAAAAGGAATTGAGAAAGACAACCTCCTTATGTGTATAGTTTATCCAGATAGGAGTACAGGTATTACAAAAATACAAAACCTGATACCTAGAGAATTTCTCAATAACATTTTTGTTTTTCCTATCAACACCTACGAAGAGATGGTATCATCAACTGCTGTAGCCGAACAGAAGTTGAAAGAACACTACAAAAAAACAGGAAAATTCGGTTGGCTTATAATCGAGTTATTGGAAGAAAGCTGGCGTTTTACACAAGACTACTATTCCAGAAAGGCATTCGGCGAATCACTTGCCGACCTTATGGCTACAAAACGACAAGAAGTTAAAGCCATGATGGATTCCAAGGATAAAGCAGGAAAGGAAACTGCCTATCAAGCTTTGGAAGGATACAAGGATTGGGTAACAATCAAGTTTTATCATAACTTTAATTGGATTGATAAGATAAAAAAGATGCCCTTCAACGTCATATTTACTTCTGAAGTAAAAAAGGAAGACAATGAAGATTCTATATTTTCTGCACTGCGTTGGAGACCCGCTGGTGAAAAGGATAACATTCACAGAGTAGACACAGTTCTTTACCTTTCGCATAAAGGAAATGATTTTTTCATGAAGCCATTCAAACTTACAGGCTACACTCGATTATACAGCGAACAAAAAATAACCGGAAAAAACGGCTACTCAACGCATCGTGACTGTTGTGATAGATTGGAGGATGAAGGCTATTGTGTTTCCAAAATCACAGACATAGAAATGCAGGCAGGAATCACTCCTCCAAAAAAGAAGGAGAAAAAGGAGGAAAAACCATCGGAGGAAAAGGTAGAAGAGGAAAAAACAGAAGAAAAAACAGAAGCAAAAGATGAACCCAAATCATCAGATGATGATGAATGGGAGGTGTAAATAATAATGAATTTTGAAGTAGAACAATCAAAACTAATAGAGATGTTTGAAAGGCTATTACTCGTCAATGTGTATCCTTCCGCTGTAATATCAACTACTACGGAAGGCACGCTCTATTCCATTCAAAAGGATTCCCATGCAAGAGCCCTACGTTTTATTAAGTTTAACAAAGGGTTCTTCAATTCTATTGATGGAAAGGACGAGACTGTTGAATTCGATGTAGAAAAGGCGTTGAAATTGATTAAATCAATGCCCGCAAAGGATGTCGTACAGGTAAAGACAGAAGGAAACAAGCTTCGTATCATTGGAAGCAAGAAAAAAGTGAATCTCAGCACCAGAGAACCAGAGGAAGATATTATTCAAGGTTTACCATTTGAAACCGAGGAAGATGTGCCTGTTATGGGTGAAGGTGTCGATAAGATAAAACTCGATGTTCACTTGGAAATGAAGCTTGATGACTTTAAAGCTTTCATAGCAGATGCTAATCCATTGAAAACGGAATACTATACTTTTCTTGTAGAAAACAAAAAGATGATTGTTAGAGTAGGTGATTTACATGATACCAGCGATAACACGGTTTGGGAACCTGAAGGTAAAATCGTTTCTGGCTCGAAGTTAAAATCAATCTACACCTTCGGAGTACAACAAATCGGTGATACCTTCAGAGAGAATATCCACATTCAACTGAACAATGATACTCCAGCTTGGTTTTATGAGGAAAACGATAACTACATTCTAGGTGTCTTGCTACCCCCATATGTGGAGGAAGACTAGATGAAGTGTTCCTATTGTGGTAATACGGTAGATACATGTCACCAATGTGGCAATGAATTTGAGGAAGGCGATGATATGCTTTGCTTGGATTCTGAAGTCCATATTTGTGATGATAGATGCCTGCTTGCTTTCGCAAGAGATGCAAACAACGTGGAAAAAGCTTCTGTGGAGGAATAGAATGGGTCTTGGATTGAGAAAAGAGGAACAACAACACACAACACAATCGCCTCCTCAATCACGCAGTTATAACACATACATGGTTGCTATCATGAAGGAAGAACAGCTACTTCAACGTTTCATAGTAGTTGCTCCTTCCTTGAATGAAGCATTAACCAAATTAACTGCGTATGTACATGGCAATCCAATGAGTGGGTCTGCTGATTCTGTTGCTATCGAGGAGATAATGTCGATATAAGGGATTTCATGTTTAACGAAACTCCACGTTACATGGGTTTCCCCAACCAATTGTGGGTCGAAACACAGTTTGCCTTCAATAATTTTGAACGAATGTTCAAAGGAAAGGTACCTTTCTTTGTTTCACCGTTTCGTTATAAAGATGAAAATACCCCAATAATCGACAATCTGCTGTTTGATATCGATTCCTATTTCAGTATTCGAATGCCTTGGAGGAATGTAAAAAAATTGAGTGATTGGTGTTATAGAAGAGATATCCCTGTCATCCAGTGTTTTTCTGGCGGGAAAGGGTTTCATGCTTTTCTTTTATTCAAACCCATCACTCTTTTTACACCAAAAGATAAGGTCGATGTTTCAAACCTTATGTATTCGATTCAAATGCGACTTTCCAAGGAAATAGGTCTGGAAGCTTTCGATTCACCAACATATGGTAGAACTCGTTTTTTGATTCGATATCCAACATCAAGATATTTACGTACAAATGAGGAAACAGGAGAATTAGAAGGAAACGGAATGTACTGCCGATATCTAACAAACGAAGAATTCGACAAAGGATGCAAATACATATCTAAGCTTGTTAAAGAGCCAGGGATTGTGCCAAACCCGCCAGTCAGTGATATATCACTTACATCGATAGCCCATCAGTTCAAAAATTTTAAGATTATACCGAGAAAACCTGATGATAGAATAAAACTAAAAATCAAGCGGTTGGGAAATAAAGTCCCTCATATCCCTGCACTTGGATTACCATGTTTACAAGAGATAGCTAAGAATTCACATCCTACTCATTTTGAGCGTATCGAGTTAGTGGCTTGGTTAAAACATCTTCAATACACAGATATAGCTATCAATGCTTTTATCAAAAATTGTAATTGGACGAGATATCGACCAAGTAAAACGGCTTATCAAATAAGAACGATAAAACCTAGACCAGTTAAGTGCTCATTTTTGGAGAAATCATATGGACATTTGTGTGAGAATTGTAGTTTCAAAAGGAGAAGATAAAAATGCTTTCTGATTATGCTGAGATATCCTTGATTTTATCCACCCTTAATTTTTTTTTGTATCCATACCATCCATCCATTGGTTTGGATAATCAAGGACTCAATAGTATCTTTGGAGGTGTAGAATGAAATTGCTTGTGGACTATAGAGAAACAGAGGTAATACCCCGTTTTGAAAAATTTTTATCAAGCGGAAAATCACCTTTGATTACTGGTATAGAAGTTGGAAAAAATATTTCAGGTGATGTTCACACACCAGATTGTTTGGTCGGTATTGAAAGGAAATATACCGATTACATGGAATCTGTATACAACAAACAATTGGAAAAGCAACTTATAGAATTAAAACAAAATTTCATTCATCCTTTCCTTTTCATTGAATATGAAGGTCTTACCGACCTCATTATGAAAAACAAGGGAACCAATCCGAAAGTTGTTGCTGGTTCTCTAGCATCAATTATGGCACGACATCAAGTTACTGTGATGTTTGTCGGAAGATTATATGTTCCTTTTACATGTCGTGTTATAGAAAAATTCTATGATTTAAAAAACCCTGTAAAAGAATACAGTCCCATCAGGCGGGGAAAGAAAAAAGCTCCTGTACGCCGTGAGGCAAGTCCGCAGGAGGTAAAATTAGATATCATCAGTCGGCTACCAAACGTTGGAGCAAAGAAAGGAACCCGACTGCTAGAACATTTTAATTATTCTATATCTGAGATAGCGAGAGCTCCGACTCGCCGAATAATGGATGTGGAAGGATTTGGAGAAAAGCTGGCTACGAAAATAAAGGAAGTGTTGTCGTAATGGAAGGAATAATGGATAATAAAACAAAAGCAAGAGTAATCATTTACAGCGTAGTATTTGGCTTATTTTTTATAGCCAGCTTAGTGGTGCCATGTTTGTTTAGCCAATCAGTCTATGCCCCAATCATAGGAGGATTAGTAGGGCTACTTGTAATAGGTATCATGATTATTCGTTTTTACCCGGTGTGGTTTAAAGATTATATAGAACGATTTTGGGAATATCAAAGAATGTTGGAGGAAAGTAAAAATGGCTCGGAAGAGAGTGAAGCAAAAGCAAAAGAAGGTTGTTAGTAAACCTAAATCAGAACCAATACATGAAACAAGAAAAAAAACATTTCTTACCAAGAGGACAGTTACAATCATAACTCTTGTGGGAATAATGTTTCTTGTTCTGTTTATGAATAGCTATTTCAATTATACGTCAGGCGGAGCGTATAATGAAGACGGTGACACGTTAGGTACTAAATTTTATCTATCAGGTCCTGACCCCTATTATAATATGAGAACATGTGAGGAAACATTGGAAAAAGGATACTACCCATATGTAGTCGATGAAGACCCACTTCTAAACTATCCTGTTGGTGATAAGGGCTCCCGTCCTCCGTTTTTCAATATGATAGCGGTGAGTTCTGCTTTATTCGTAAATACTGTTTCAGGAATGCCAGTTCTCGATGCACTCGGTTGGTGTATGTTATTCTTACCAGCCATCTATGGAGCTCTATTGATATTTCCTGTGTATGGAATTGGAAAAGAGCTATTCAGTAGAAAGGTCGGAGTGTTTTCAGCTTTTCTAATCGCATTGATACCGATACATATCGGTTCCGGTCATGGTTCTAGCTTTTCTTTGTTTGACCACGATTCGTTTCTATTACTTCTGTTTACGCTTACATTCTATTTATTTATAAAGGCGTTGAAAACGAAGGATAAACGTGGATATTTCTATGCCATATCTGCTGGTGTGGTTATGGGAGCCATCCAGATGACTTGGGTTGCAGCACAGGTTATATTCCTAATATTTTGTATTTTCTTAGTGTTTTATGTATTCATTAACATACTGAGAACAAAATATGATATGGTTCCATGTGAAAAAGTATCAATTATGCTTGCTACTGCTTTCATCATCTCTTTAC
>Ga0180434_10006305_pt1 | contig 13686 bp, 7 predicted proteins | sample SS_ome_7_FD_132453 | JGI IMG/M metagenome (GOLD analysis project Ga0180434, IMG submission 132453) | Hypersaline lake sediment archaeal communities from the Salton Sea, California, USA - SS_1_D_2 metaG | ecosystem: Environmental > Aquatic > Non-marine Saline and Alkaline > Hypersaline > Sediment... | reverse complement strand
TCGCCACGGCTCAATGCTCAGGCCCTTGGTCTTCCACAGGCAGTACATGATGGTGGTGCGGGCGAAGTTGCCATCCCCGTGCCAGCCCTCGATGACGCCGTCCGGCTTCTGGATATTCCACATAATCCTGGTCTGGCTATCCAGCCAATCGGCTACGGAAGGAACCCGCTCGCGGTTGTATAGATTGATTCCGCCTTCGATGGAGTCCGCGTAACCGTCGGCGCCGCCTCCTTCCCATTTGTAGGCGCTGTAATGCTCGTTGAGATTCCGCAGCCCGTTGAGCACCGCCTCGCGGTAGCGCTCGGTCTTGTCAACCAGGTACACGGCGTAAAACCCGTTGAAATTGTAGCCCCAGTTGTCGGTCAGCTCGCTGGCATGCTCGCCGGTTTCCAGATTCACCGAGTTGTAGAAAAGCCCGTGCTCGTGGCGACCGACCTCCAGGGCCTTGTCCAGCATCTCGTACATGGGCTGCCGGTACGCATCCTTCTTGTACAGCGCTGCGAAGTGGCACGCCGCATACAGCTCGCACAGGCCGGAGATGATCTCGCAGCCGTGGTCGTCCAGCCGCAGCCTCTTCTCATCCCGCGTGGGATGGTGCCCGCCCAGCAGGTAATAGTCACCCAGCCGAAGCGCCCAGCGCCCATACTTTTCATCGCTGGTCATCCAGTACACCCGCGAGAGCGTCTGCAGCATCTCGCCGTTTATCTCCTGGCTTTGCGATGGGATGTTGCCGTATTCTGTCTCGACGGGAGCGTGCTGCCAGATGTCGTCGAGGATGGCCAGCATCCGCGCAGACCAGGGACTTTCGCCCAGCCATTCGGTCAGCGGCAACAGGCCGTCCTTGATATACTCCGATGAGCCGAAGATGATGCGGCCGAGGTCCGCTTCTTGCCGCGCGAATCCTTGCTTGCTGAACGAGTACGTATCCGGCAGAGCATCAATGCGGGATGTCAGGCGTGTTTCGGTGCGGAGCATGTCCAGCATACGTCCCTGGAAAAGCTCGCGGTCGGTTAGCGCTGCGGTTAGCACCATGAACGGATAGTTGTCGGCAGCGCTGTCTTGCGCGTTCCAAATGTCTTTGCTTCTGGACAAGTTCCTCGGTATAAGTCCCGTCTTGGGATCGGCGTGCTTAAGCCAGCCGGAAACAAACTTCCTGCACCGAAGAAATCCCTCATTGGCCAGCCTGCCATTCTCCAGCGCCTGGCCAAAACCGCTCTGGGTGTCCGCCGCTGCAGTGCAGTTGCACGCGAGAAAGCCCGCTGTGAGCACTAAGAGACCAACAGTTCGACCGCCTTGCTCTGTCTGGTTGTCCAACATCAGGGTGACCCTTTCCAGTTACATACCCATAACAAACGTAAGTGATTTATTTTCCAATGCTTATGTCAAGCCGATTGTTCTATCAAGGTCTTTCAGTTACATAGCGCTACACAAGTCTTACGCCCAGAAAGGCAGATAGGCTGCATCCCGTTTTGATCGGGTTCCTTCGTCATGAGGTTTGATCAAACCGGCCGTGATTGTGTCCTTGATGATTCGGGAGGCCATCGGATAATTACTATCGGTAATGCCCAGCCTCTTACGCAGGGATGAGTTGGACATCTTATTGCCCGATACGTATTGCAGGCAGGCGTGCTGATAACATGCCCGAACCCGTTCATCTGGATTCATCTGCGAGAACTTGCGAGGACCATAAAGCACAGCAACCGTGCTGGCTCCTGCAACGCGGAAATCCGGCGCAGGTAGTTGGAAAGCCTCCACATTGAAAATCACCTTGTCGATGCCGCTTCCACGCTCTTCGCAAATCGCCATCCGGCGCATTAGAGCGGCAAGGGTTTCATTACGCGACCGGGGCGGCTCATCAATGAAACGCAACGTGTCAATGAGCGGTGCGCCAGGGTTGGTGATTTCCATGCGGTCGATGAAGATTTCCACCATCGGACCAGCCCCTGTGACGGCGAAATCCTGATGTATCAGGGCGTTTGCCACGAGCTCGCGGATCGCGATTTCTGGGTATGTGCGAACTTCCCGCCTGAGTGCCTGTCCAATCTGTTCGTTCTGTGGGAGTTGGTCGTTGATGTAGCGAATGGCTCCTTCAAATCCCACTGCATAGCCCCTGCTGCCGGTCTGCTCCTTGATTGTCTCCACCCGGTTGGTCCCCTTGTAGATTATGACTCGCAGCGCCTTCCTGGCGAGGCGGCGAAAGTCGTTCAGATTAGGGGAAAATAAAATTGCTCCGACGTTAGTGATGTCATATCGACTACCCGTGATTCGAATGACGTTGTCCGAGGCCAATCTGGCCAAAATTGCTTGGCGGTTATCCGGCAGTGGCTGCTGCATCAAACGGAAGTATTCGGGATAGTCAATGCAATCTAACACCGCATCGCCCGACGCCCCTTCCTTGGCGGTGCCTGCTTCAAATGGTACACGGTCAAACATTCGCCAAAGTGCCCGCTCTTTTTCGGGGAAGTCACGTAGCTTCTTCGTGTAGCTGCCGACTCGCATGTACTCTGTCCCTTTGAAACGCACGGGACGGTGCGGTGCGGCAGGCACTTCAAAAAGGACAATGGCGCTGCCGTCAACCTTGGCTGCGTTCATACGAAAATCGATACGCGGGTCAAGAAGCCGAAGGAGCCAATTCTCCAGCTCTTCGTTTCCAATCTTTGCATGCTGTGGGTCAAAGGCAGTGCCAACAATTTTGTGTGTCTTGTTATCGATTCCCCACAGAATGTATCCACATTTTCTGCCGAGCAGAGCGGTGGAATTCGAAATAGCTGAGAGATTCTGACCGATCTCCTTTGGATCAGCCTTGCTTTGCTTAAACTCCACCCATTCGCTCTCCTTTGAGAGTCGCGACAACTCATGCACAAGCACATGGAGTTCGGATGGATTCATGCCCAAACTCTTTTACAGCATTAAGCTTTGTGCTGCTCCGCTTTCCGGAACAGCTCAGCGGAACCGCTCACAATACATTGTAGCGGCAAGTGGGTGAGGATTCTACATAGATATGCAGCTGAAAACGCTCATACTTACTACCACAGACCATGCATGAACCCGGACCGGTCATCGATCTAATTTGCCGACGCCTTGTTTGGCGAGCAGCTTTAGCTCGGCGAGGTGATCTTCATATACGCCGCGAGGATTGGTGTTGTGTTCTTTGCACAGCGATGCCGCCATGCCCACGACCTCGCCCATCATCCCACAAGTCCGCATCACACGGGTCGTACCCAGCGCCTGATGCGTGACACTGATGTCCCGGCCGGCCATAAACAGATTCGTCACGTTGCGAGAGTACAAGCAGCGGTACGGCACCCAGTACGGCCGTGGATACTTGACGAACTCGGCTTTGGAGATGAAGGGATTATCTTCGAAGCCTTCCTCGTAGCGTTTGTCCGGGTAGTGCAGGTCGATGGTCCAGCTCGTCGGCACGAAGCCGTCGGGATATTCTCTGCCGCTCATCAGATCTTCCTTGGTCAGGATAACATCGCCGAGCAGTCGGCGGGATTCGCGTTTGCCGGCGATATATGCCGCCCATTCGAGCTTATGGTTGGGATACTTTCTGCGTACATTCTTCAGGCAATCCCACGCGCCGTACATCGCCCGCAGATTCGTATCCCGAATATATTCGGCCTTTGCAATAGGGTCATGATCAAAGCCGCTCTCCCAAAACCACTTGCCCAGGCGATTCAGCTCGTCAGGGAAGGGCTTATCAGAAAGATCAATCGCCCACGGGCAGCGCGGAAACGCGACGGGCTCTCCCGTATCGACGACCCGCCACAAATTCGTCGGCCCAAGGTGACCGGTGAGGGTGATATCGAAATCGGCCCCCGCCAAGTAGCCGATGGTGCCGTCACCGGTGCAGTCGGCAAACGACCGCGCCGCAAAGCGCAGCCGACGACTGTTGATTACATTCTGTGCGATGACGGCTTTGATTCGCCCGGCGGCAGTCTGAACCTCGTTGGCGTGGTAGTTGAAGAACAGCGAGATATTCTCCTCGGCCCTAACGACGGCGAGCTTCTTGTCATCACCGTAGTCAGCAGCCGGAGCCGGACAGGTCTTTGTATGCGGGTCCAGCTCGCGGACGATATCCCCGATCCGCGGATACGGCTCGTAATTCGTCTTGCCGCCCAGCCAGACGCGGACCTCCGAGCTGTTGTTGCCGCCCAGCACGGGCCTGTCCTGCACAAGGGCGACTTGCAGTCCCAGCCGTGCTGCCGATACGGCTGCGCATGTTCCGGCCATACCGCCGCCCACCACCACCAAGTCGAAGTTGCCCGAATCTTGCGGTTCTTTCGGCAGGCCAAGCAAGTGTCGGCGGAAGTCGGCCATCTGCGGATCCTCGTTCGGCGGGACAAGAGAGCCATCGGTGGTAAAGAAAATGGCGTCGCACCGGCCGTCAAAGCCGGTCAGATCGTGCAGCCGGAGCGTGACATCGCGTTTTTCTACGCTCACCGTACCGCCGCTCTGCCAGTGCCACTGGGCCCCCTCGGTGCCGAAGGTCGTCTCCAAAGGCTCACCATCGATGACCAATTGGAATTTGCCCGGTGCGCCGGGAGTGTCCCACGGAGCCACCCAGTCACGCGTGCGGACCCAGATGCGATATTCTCCGCCGGCCGGGAATGTCACGGTGGTGCTGGCGTCTTGGACCGGCCTGCCCAGGCCGTGAGCCAGAAGATACGGCGAACCCATCTGGCCCATACACTGCTGGTCGACAACCCAGCCGCCGAGATTCTCAAAGCTCTCGGTCTCCACGAGGATGGTGTGCCCTAACGCGGGAGACACGAAGGTTAGCAATATGACTGAAATCAGTACACTAATAACACTGCGCATTTTCCCGTCCTTCATTGAGATTGCAAACCCCCACATAAATATGGGGCTAAATATGCCGTTATCTCGTGCCGGCAGGTGCACTTTTTCTTGCCGGCTTTTCGATCTTTTCGATGCGCTGGATATGCCGGCCGCCGTCGAAAGGCGTATTAAGCCACAGCTCCACAATCTCCAATGCCTGCTGTATCGAAATCATGTGCGCGCCCAGCGAGAGCACGTTGGCGTTGTTGTGTGCCCGTGAAAGCCGGGCCGAATGAAGGTCCCAGCACAGCGCGCATCTGATGCCCGGCACTTTGTTTGCGACCATCGCTTCGCCGTTGCCGGACGCCCCCAGCACGATGCCGCGCTCGCACTGGCCGGCGGCCACCGCCTCTGCAGCCGGGCGAACAAAATCCGGATAGTCAACCGACTCGGTCGCGTTGGTGCCGAAATCCTCGATCTGGTGTTTGTGCTCTTTTAGAAGCGCCTTGATCCGCTCTTTGTACTCATACCCTTCGTGGTCCGCGCCAATGGCTATCCTCATGCCGGCTCCTTACCTTGCGTTTGCAGGTCATCATTGTTCGGCCACAATGTACCGGCAATCGCCGCCTTTTGCAACGGCAAATCCACCACCGGTGCCAAGCTGCTCCGGCACCGGCTTGCCAATGAATCGCCGGAGGAACAGTTCCTACTCGAATAGAAGCTCCAGAAACTCATCGGACAGCGGCAAGATGAATTCCCTGCCTGCGTCCTCATCGCCGCCCACTTCGTAAGGCGTGCTTTCGGATATGGGCTTTTCGCCCATTCTTTCATAATGCTGCACGACGAATTTGCCGTTCGAATATCGCGGAACATGCAGCCAAGCGATACCTTGTTCGTTGGTGACGGCCTGCTGTCCGCGAAAATAGTCCCCTACGAAACAGCGAACCGACACGCCGTCCACGGCTCGCCCCTGTGGATCAACTACCTTTGCAGCCACCCGAATAGCCGGGCCAAAGAACTTTGTGCCCAGATCAAGAACCTGGCCCTGTCGCAGTTTTACATCCGGAATAATCACATGGTCCCATTGACTTTCGAACAAGACATGCATTGTGATTTTCAAGGCAAGTCCTGCGGGCACATACGCCCTTTGCATTCCATGTATTCCCAGGGCGTCTGTGTAAAACACTGAACCGCCCTTGTTCTTGATGGGGTAAAAATAGGCACCGAAATCTTCCACCCACGCGGGGGCATCGTCGGAAGATGGTCGCCAGGAAATTCTGATGCCCTCATACTTAGCTCTTTCGCCCAGTGTGGCCTCCAGAGTTTGGCTGGGCACGTTCGGCTCGACGACAATAGTGCCGGCCGGGAACAGCTTCAGGTCAAGCAGCCTTATGTAACCATCCGGATCGGGCTGCAATTGCGTCCAACGAGGTTGCGAGCGGTCACCTGTCTGCCTATCCGCGAAATAGCGCAGCTTTTGTTGTGCCCCCAGAAAATCCTTCTTTATGGCGATAATACCTTTGCGGCCCGTGTCCAATTCTGCCGGGAAAGAAATTTGGAAAATCCCTTTTGAATCCGTTTGCGTAATCATATTCGGGTCGCGCTCGTTGAGCATTTCGAGCACGGCCTGGTCCTCGGCCAGCTCCGGCCCGGAGCTCTTCACAGCGATCACCTGCTCGTCCGTCAGCTTGAGAAGCCTGAGGTCGGACAGCATAGGCTGCTTCATAACGATGGCCCCGGAGATTGGTTCTCCGGTGATACCGTGAACGACCCGGCCGCGGCATATAGCCTCAGCATTGCGGATCTCTTTGATTCTGAATACCACCGTGTCGGGCCGCTCGACAGTCAGGTCCACCGGCTCAAACACATATACCCTGCCGTCCCATGTGGCGCTGGCGGAGTAGATTCCAGGCTCGAAGATTCCTCTCTCGACCCAGTGCTCGTAGGAGGTGTTGCTGCTACCGGACCCACGCCGGTGAACAAGTTTAATCTTTTTCAGCCGGTCGTAGTCAGACACCGGGCCGGACTCATCTTCAAAGACAAAAACAGGAAAATAGTCTTTGCTTGGTCGCGCTCGCAAAGTGATAGTTGTTTCTTCACCGGACGGTATCAATCCGCGATACGCTCGCAGCCCAAGCTGTGGCTTGGCCGTAACACGGACAGAATATTTTGCCCCCGGTGGCACCAGCTCAAGACCGGTTTCGGGTCCCGGCGGCAGGTAGAAAGCAAATTGGCCTTGCTTATCAGTGAGCGTCCTGAATTCAGGCCCACAAGAGCGAACCAGTCTGACTATACTTCCGCCACCCGCTGTCCGTACCCTCCAACATTCGATGATGGCTTCGCTGATGGGGTTGTCGTTGCTGTCTACGACTTTGCCCCAGATGGACCGCTCGTCGGCCTGTGAGCCGATACGCACGAGAGGTACCGTACAACCGCGCAAAGGTGCCTCCGGCCGAACAAATCGCGTCGGCTCAGCCAGGGCCATGCCATAGTCCGGATGAGAAACAGTAAAGAACGAATATCGCAGTTTCGGGTCACAAGTAGGAGGTCGCAAGCGTCCATGCTCATCCAGAGTTGTTCTTTGTACCAGCGTCGACTTTTCCCAATCCCACTGATACCGGCGGAAGATTTTTACCGTCGCGTTGGGTATGGGCCGGCCCGTGCCGTCTCTGAACACGCACCACTTGTCTTTCGGCAATACAGGGGCAAAATACACCTCGTGCGCGTTGTTTGTATTAAGAGGCAATCGTTTAGCTCGGACGCGGCCGCAATCCGTATCCAAAACAAAAAAAGAAAAGGCGGACAATGTAGAACATGATTTAAGCCTTGAGATTTGGCCCATTTCGTCCAGTGTTGCTGTTCCTATGCAAGCCCAGGGCGGGCGGTCCGGACCTCTCCCAATCATGATTTCGACCGTGGCATTCGGTATCGGCTCCTCCAGAGCATTCCTAAACACACAATTATGGACGTACCGCCCTTTCGGTTCGGGCCAGATAGAAAAGGAGCGCCCGCATCGCAAAGGCTCAGCAACGATGAAGTCACGCAAAACCGTTGCGACGGCTTCGTCGGTTTGCTGTCCGGCCTGAACTACCGCTATCGCGTATCGCAATCTCCGCCTAACTCCATCCACAAGCTCTCCCATATCCTCGATCTTTCGGATAGCGAGGTCGGTACATCTGAGAATTTGCTTGAGCGTAGGCCATGCCGCGTCGATGGCTGCAAGCATGTCGTCTATTGCCGATACAGCCGCCTCGGCGGAGTCGCCTGCCGGGCGAAGCTCCGCTGCGGCCGCCTCTGCCAGCAGGGGCAACTTCTCAACGATCAGCTTTATATGGGCACGGAATCGGGTGACACGCGACATCGGCCCCGCAAGCGCGTAAGTACGGCTTTGCGTTTGCGGAAGCATCGCGGGTTTTCCCGCGGTCTCAGTCAGTTGGTCAAGAGATGACTTGACTGCTTGCACCGGCTCGAGCGGGTAGTATGACGCCGCCCGAATCCCCCGGCAAGTAGCACGGAGCTTGCCGACATACGACTCAGTCGAGTCGCCCGGTAGTGTACATCGCTCAAGGCGCTGAATCGTCAGCTCGGCGGATTGAAGTATCGGTCCAATCTTGCCCTTGCCGGCCTCAGCAGATTGCAGCATACTGCCAAGGGCGGCCTTGGCTGTGTCGCTGGCCTTCAATAGGCGCTCTTTGGATACGGAGAAGGTGTTTGCAGAGCCGGTTTGACAAAATGCGGGCCACAGATGCTCGAAACTGATCTTCAGCCCCGTCAGGGGCACGATAATCTTTTCAAATCTCTTCGGGTGGTTGTTGCCGTCGGGGTACACGCGCACCACGACGCGTCTTTCGTGCAGGACCTCTTCGGCGAGCTTTTTGGCTTGTTGTTCCTTGCCGCTCAATTGCTCGGCGCCCAAAAGGCACACCGGGCAGGCCAACGCGCACAAGAATCTGATGAACAATAAACGCCTCATTTGCACACCCGCTGTTTGCCCTTCAGTATACGCGCCCAGCGCAGGTAATCAAGCAAATTCCGTGTAAAAATACCGGTATCACGCTGGTTCAACAGCGCCATTGTAATGGCGGGCGGCGCACGCTTCGATGCAGCCCGTCGCCGAGGCGCCGGCGACGGATAAGCACCGGGCGGTGTCAGTGCGTATATTTGTCGCTCAAGTCCACCGGGTATTTCTCCCAGGGCACGGCGCCGGCCTTGACCACGTGGCCGCGCAAAGCCTGAAAGAGCCTGCGATGCATCTTGTGCTTGTTGTCCAGCGGGCGCTCTTCCTTTGGGTCGTCGGCAAGGTTATACAGCCGCAGCGGCTCGAAGGGAGTGTTCTGCAGCAGCTTCCACGGGCCGTGGCGCACCGCGTAGAATTCCTGCCCGCCGTACCCGCCGCCTTCCCGCCGGACCCAAAAAAGAAATTCCTCTCGGGCCGGCTGCGCTTTTCCCAACAACGTCGGCAAAAAAGTCCGCGCATCGATCTCGTGCTCGATGGGTACGCCGGCTGCCTCACAGACGGTGGCGAATAGATCCATAGTCAGCCCTACGCGCTCGCTACGGGAGCCGGGCTTTATCTTGCCCGGCCAGACTGCGCAGGCCGGCACGCGGATGCCGCCCTCATACATCTGCCCCTTGCCGCCGTGCAGCGGACCGTTGTTCGCGCCGACATGAACTTGTCCGCCGTTGTCGGAAGTAAAGAGCACCAGCGTGTTATCATCGGCCCCCGCCTCCTCCAGCGCTTTTATCACCTTGCCGATGCCGTCATCCAGATGCTCGATAAGCGCCACCAGCTTCGCTCGCTTGTCGCTGATGTTTTTCTCGCGGGCCTTGACTTTCTGCAGCCACTTTTGCGGCGGCTGAATCGGCGTGTGCGGCGCGTTGTAGGCCAGGTACAAGAAGAAAGGCTCAGTGTGCTTTGCCCGCTCGTGGATATATTCTCTGGCCCACTGCGTGAACAGATCGGTGGCGTGCCCTTCAGGGTCGATTTCCTTTTCATTGAGCCGCATGTAGTTGAAGCCGTGCCGGCGATGATTGTAATAATCGTCCATCATGTCACCGAGGAAGCCGTGGAAGTGGTCGAAGCCGCGCTCGTTCGGCTTGTTGGGCGAGGCCAGGCCCAGGTGCCACTTGCCGATGATGCCCGTGTGGTAGCCGGCTCGCTTGAGCATTTGCGGCAGTGTCGCCGCCCGCGGGTCGAGGTAGCCCCAGTTGCTCATGAGGTGCGTGCGGATGACGCCGGGCACGCCGACCAGATCGGGGTATCTGCCGGTCAGAAGCGACGCCCTGGTCGGCGAGCATACAGGACAATTGGCATAGAAATTATCGAAGCGCATACCGCCGGCTACCAGCGCATCGATGTGCGGCGTCTGCAAGTCCTTGGCGCCGTAGCTGGACAGGTCCCCATAGCCGAGGTCATCGACGAGAATAACCAGGATATTGGGCTTGCCGTCTGCCGGTGCCGTCTTGGCCGGCGCCCAGCTCGGTGCCGCCAGCGCTGCCGCACCGACACCGGCGAGTTTCAGAAAATCACGTCGGTTGTAGTTATTGCTACATCTCATCCTTAGTACCTCCTTGGCCCTTCTACGTCATATTCGTTCCATCGGTCTGCCGCAGGCAACTCCGCTTCTGCGGATTCCGCAAAGGAGCATGGCATCGAACTCTCTATTTCCGTCACTTTTTTACTTAAGTCCCGTCTGGGAACGGTCGATATTGGCTGCAAGTATCTCACTCACAGCGTATTCCGTCAACAATAATGGGAGTGGACTATGGCAAGCCAAAAGAATAACGACCGGATTAGCAAAGTCTTTGGGATTACAGCCTTTTTCGATAAGGCCAGATGGGAAGACCCACCTTATCGGCTGATGAACTTCCAGCCGAAGGAGTTATCGGCCGACGAGAAACTCTTGACTCACTGGCTGTGCTACATAACCGACAGACAAACCGATGCACGCCGGATATGGGACGTTGGTGCCTTCATATTCTCTCAGATTGTGGAGAAGATTAAAGGCCCAGACGACCTTTCTCTGCTAAATCCAGCTAATCACGACAGGGCGTACTTCATCAAGAGGCGACACTATCCACACGTAGGGGAATTTCGCTCCAAGCTTAAGCGGGCAGATGATAATAAGTATCTTTTCACCAGTCGTGTCGAGGCTGGCGAGAGTGAGCAACTGGCCGATTACGGGTTTCCAAGTAATTTTGTGCCCTATTTCATTCCAAGGTACTATCCAGCGGATTACAAGGCCATCTTGAGCACGTATGTTGCCCTGGAAAGATACGGTTATAGCTTGGCAAACTATTTGAAAGCGATGGTTAACACATTGGTGAAACGCGAAACTGACCCGGGTGAGTTTGTGCCCAAGCTCCTGTTTTCTCTGCACCTCTTGAGCTACAAAGACATCAGGCAACCGAGAGCTACGGAGATTGATTTCCCCAAATTCCTCCAGGATGCACAGGAAAGAAGAGAGAATGTCATGCGTTTATTGAATGACTGTGACAGCTTTGAGACCGGCTTTCGTAGGTTCCGGCAGAGCAACAACTACTATGATAACCTTAAACGGCCCTGGTGTGCACTGCGGGATTGGTTCAAGTATCGTGACATCAAAACATATTTTGAACAAGCTCTGAAACAGTTTGAGCATGTTGGCTTTCTAAAGAACAATCGTGACACTCTCCTTCGTTCGTTGGAGTTGCCCGGAGATACGTGGAATAACAAGTTCAAGTTTCGAAAGTGTGTGCTTGAAAACACAGAGTATGCTCATCGTGACAACATGCGCTTTGGCAAACTCCTGCGCGAAATCTGTGGTAATAATGGAGCCGTCCAAAGCGCCTACCCAGAGCAGTTCGACATCACTGTCGATTTTGTCCGAACAATGTGCTATCGGAATAATTGCGACATTTGCCCGTATGGAGCCCTCAATGGCAAGGGCGAGAACTTGAAATCGGTCTGTATGCCAAGCAACACCGGTTATTGTCCGGTTGCATTGGCTTGTTGCGGCTACAGATACGAGTGTCCCGGCCGGGAAAAATGCGATTTGCGCGAGACGTTGGGTTTGGGGTCCGGTTGACCGCTACAGCCCAGTCGCTGCGGTGCGGCGCCTTGAAGACCTGCTCCGAGCCGGCCTTTATGCCGGCCAATTTGATTTCTCTGTAGGGTTTCCTGGTATCGACGGCGACCACGCGGATTCGGCCTCGAAGCTCGCCAAGATTCATTTTGATAGAATCGGTGTCTTCTTTGTAGAAGACCAGCAGTTCGCCGGGCACCTTGAGGCACACGCCGTCGGTCAACTTGTTGTCGCGGACCATCTCCTTGCGGAAGCGGTCTTTGAAGAAACGGGACCAGGTTTTGATCTGGTGCTTATTCGGATACGGGTGCGACATGCCGTCCGGCCGCGGGTCCAGCAGATTGCCCCAGATGTTTGCGGCCCCGCCGGCCATGGTGGAGTGCCACAGACCTCGCCGCGTCATCTCAAAGTCGTAATCTTTATCCGGATAAACATCCTTGCGGACCCGAAAGCGGTCCTCAAGAAACGTCGGCTTGTCCGGATACTGCTCGATGGCCTTGACGTATATCCGGTAGTCCGGCCGATGCTGCTGATAGGATGAGTAGTCCAGGCCGTCGCATATCTGGGTCAGCTTCGGCGACCGGCCTCCCAGGAAGTGAAACCAGCCCAGGCGACGGTGCATGTACTCGTGCCATCTGCGCAGGTCCTTTTCGCCGGCCCATTCCTGCAGGTCCCAGCCATAGCCCATGGACCAGCCGGGCAGCGGCCCGAGCCGGGCGCAGATGTAGCGCTGCAGCCGCCGGTCCACTTTGCCGTTCAGGCCCCATTTCTTCGGCGTCATCGTTCGCTGCTCGTCGCCCCAGGCCCAGATGTGGACCACGCCGCCGGCCTTGTGGACTTTGCGCAACAAGTGTTCAACGGCCTCGAAGGTTCGCGGGTCGGGGTTCGGATCGTCTTCGCTGATTTCTCTGGAGCGGGTCTTGTCCAGGTCGAACCAGCGGCAGACCACGGCGATATGAAAGCCGTTGAAGCCGTGCTCGACGAAGAATTGCTGAATGTCGGCATCAATGCGCTGCGGATTGCGATAGAGCACATCCGGGTCGGTGTACATGATGTACTGCGGTACAAAGGCCTCGTTGGTTCCAAGCTGGCCCCACTTGCTGCCATAGTTGGTGATAAAGCCGGGCGCGCCCGGATTCGGCAGGATCTGTATCTGGCCCGTCAGGCCGTTCAAGTCCGCGTCGGAACTCTCCGTGACGAAGCGCCACTTTCCCGTGCGCGTGCCTGTGAAGCGGAGTTTCCAGGTGTCGCCGCCGGCGTAAAAAAGCTCGGTGCGGATTTTCTCGCCGCTCCGGGCGTGCGTAAAGAGTGCTTTAGCCACGAGGTCGAACGGATTGCCTGTGTACGAAGCGTTTTGAAAGCTCCACTGCGCCGGCTCCCACAATCTGACCTGGCCTTTCGGCGTATCCTCAATCGCCGCCGGCCGGGCGACGGCTAAACCGCCGAGCAGAAACAGAATCTGCATTGTGGCCCCGTAGCTGCGATACATGCCTATTATACTTTCGTTTAACTATGCGAATGTTATCACAATTTTGGGCGGGAAAGTATAATAAGTCAAGCGAAGAACCGCCGCTCGGGCGCTTTACTCGTCACCCCGAACCTCATCTCGACCGCGGTCAGCGGCGAGCCGGCACCCTTTACTCGTCGCCCCGAGCGGAGCCGAGGGGTCTATTCAGAGCAGATTTCTTGACTCCGCTCACCCCGCCGGGGTTCGCTTCGCTCGAAATGATTGTATGAAAGCGTGCCTCGTGGCGCAGTATAATAACGCCGCATCTAACAGTACTCTAAGGCGGCTACGAGCCGTAGAAGGGAGGCACGCTGTGAACATTATAGCATTCGA
>Ga0180434_10006304_pt1 | contig 13689 bp, 6 predicted proteins | sample SS_ome_7_FD_132453 | JGI IMG/M metagenome (GOLD analysis project Ga0180434, IMG submission 132453) | Hypersaline lake sediment archaeal communities from the Salton Sea, California, USA - SS_1_D_2 metaG | ecosystem: Environmental > Aquatic > Non-marine Saline and Alkaline > Hypersaline > Sediment... | reverse complement strand
GCCCCGGCCGATGGTATCGCAGAGGGGTGACCAGCGAGACGGGGGCCGCGAAACGCCGGGAGGTTTTCCGGGGCGTTTCAATCCCAATCAGGTTGTCCCCGGGAAGACGTTCCGTTTGCTTGACACGCCGGGGCCGGCCGTTACAATGAGCGCACTGTTCGGGTGTGTGGGAGGGAGGCAATTCCCGTAGACCGGCCGCCGGCCGCAGCGGCGGACCGGACAGCCCGATGCCGCTCCGGATTGCCGTTCGTGCCGCCGACGGGTGCAGGGGGCGCCGACCGTCGGAGAAACTGCCGGGCTCAGAGAGCGAGGGATTTGGCATGGGCCGATGCAGACTGATGCAGGGGTTGACCGCCGTCGCCATGGTCAGCCTGATTCTCTCCGGATGCGCGCAGAACGAACTCGGCCGGTACACCGGCTATCAGCCCAACATGTGGGTCGTCAAGGACCCGAAGCGCATCCGCAACAAAATCGTCAAGTCCGAGAACTACTGGATCCAGAAAGAGGTCGAGCCGGAAGAGCAGTTCCCCGGCCCCACGCCCGATGACCTGGAAGCCCCCGAGGACGATTACATCCTCGGCCCCGGCGACCTTATCGACATCACCGTCTTCGAACTCATGCAGCCCGGCGTGCCGTACGTCACCCGCCAGCGCGTCAGCCAGAGCGGCCGAATCACGTTCCCGTACCTGGGCACGGTCAAGTGCGCGAGCCTGACCACGCGCGGCCTGGAAGAGAAACTGGCCGACCTGTTGGAACCCGATTACCTGGTCGACCCGCAGGCGACCGTGTTCGTGACCGAGTATCGGAACCTGAGCGTGTCGGTCCTCAACGGCGTGGCCCGCCCCGGCATCTACCCGATGACCAAGCAGGAGATGACGCTCCTGGAACTGGTGGCGATGGCGGGCGGCATCCTCCAGTTGACCGAAGATTACGGCTACGTCATCCGCGAATACTCGCCCGACGAAGCCGACCTGCTGATGCTCGAAGGCCGGACCCCGCCGGCCGAGCCGTCCGGCGAGACAGGCGAGCCGGCTCCGACCGGGGCCGAGACGCCCAAGCCCGAAACACCGGCGCCCGAAAAGCCGAAGCCGGAGGCGGCGGTACCTGAAACCCCGGCCGCGCCTGCGGCGCCGGCCCCCGCCGATCCGGCGGACCCGAAGCCGGTTCCGAATCCGACCTCGGTCTCGCCGGAACCGTCGCGCAGCGAGACGTCGGCGGCCCCGTCGAACGGCAATCGGCCGGACCCGGTGGAGGTCCGGGCGCTGCTGCAGCGCATGGCCGAGGGCCGCATGCCCGAGGTCCGCGAAATCGAGCGGGCCGAAGCGGCCTCGCCGGGCCCGCTGCCTGGTCCCGCCGCTGGCACGCTGGCGGCGGCCGTCCCGGCCGGCGAGCAGGAGGAACTCGGCCGGTGGATCTGGTCCGACGGCAAGTGGATCGAGGTGAAGCCGAAGACGGGCGAGGAAGCGACCGCCGAAAAGCCGACCGAAAAGCCCGCCGAAAAGCCGGCAGAAAAGCCCGCAGAGAAGCCGGCAGAGAAACCCGCCGAGAAACCGGTCCCGCCGGAAACCGAACCGGTGCGCGTGGCCAGGCCTCCCGAGCAACCGACTGAAGAAATCACCGGCCAGGCCCGTCTGGACCTGGAGCAGAAGTTGCGCCGGCTGGGCGTGGTCCAGGGCAGCGGGCAGTTGCGCCGCATCATCCGGTTCGACATCGAGGCCCTTCAGGCGGGCGACCCGACGCAGAACGTGGTCCTGCGCGACGGCGACATCATCACGATTCCCTCGCCGCCCATCGGCGACTTCTACATGGCGGGCGAAGTGGCCCGCCCCGGCGTCTACAGCCTGACGGGGCGCAAGATCACCCTGCTGCAGGCGGTGGCGGCGGCGGGCGGCCTGACGGCGGTGGCCGTCCCGTGGCGAACCGAACTCGTCCGCCGCATCTCGGAGACGGAAGAAGAAATTATCTATGTCGATCTCGGTAAGGTGTCGCGCGGCGAGGCGCCCGACTTCTATATCAAGCCGGAAGACCAGATCCGCGTCGGCACCGACCAAGGCGCGCTCTACAATGCCGTCTTGCGCAACGCCTTCCGGGCCACCTACGGTCTCGGGTTCGTGTACGACATGAACTTCGCCGACTTCTACCCGTGGACCGACTACGTCAACCCGCTGTTTGACACGCCGTTCTAGGCGGCGGGTGCGGGCTGAACCGTCTCGGCCGGACCGCGATAGACCGAGGTTGCCTCGGAGAGAACCCTATTGGCTGATGGTCAGACGGTGGCGCGCAATTCCCCCGACGGCCCGGCCGCCGCGGGACGGGTGGCTGAGTGGGACTGGAACCGTCTGCTCACCCCTCGCGTCGTGTTCCTGATGCTCCCGGTGGCCGCCCTGGTTCTGGTGGCCTACGCGTATCCCCTCATGCGATGGGAACTGTGGTGGCGGAACAACGCCGCCTGGAGCCACGGGTACCTCATCCCGCTGCTGGCGGTCATGGTGGCGCACTTCCGCCTGAAGGAGAAGCCGCCGGCCGACCTCCGGCCGAGCATCTGGGGCCTGGCGCTGATCGTGGGCGGGTGCGTCGTCCGCCTCTGGGCCGGCACGATGATGTTCGGCTACCCGGGCGAGGTGACGTTCCTGGTGGTCGTGGCGGGTGTCGTGCTGCTGCTGCTGGGCTGGCAGATGCTCAAGGCCGTCTGGGTGGCCGTCGTCTACCTCGGCCTGATGATTCCGTGGGACGTGAAGTACTACGAGGGCGTGGCCCTGCCGCTTCAGAAGGTGGCCGCCGCCACGGCCGAACACATCCTCGGCCTGTTCGGGTATGACGTGGTGTCGCCCGACGTCCTGCACCAGTGGCTCCAGATGCACGCCGGCGAGACCGTGCTTTGGGTCTCGCGCGAGGGCAACGTCCTGACCCTGGCCAGCGGGCCGCTGACGGTGGCCGAGGCGTGCTCCGGCCTGCACCTGCTCTTCGCCTTTGTGGCGTTGGGCGTGCTGATGGCGTTCATGTATCGCCGGCCGACGTGGGAGCGGATCGTCATCATGGCTTCCAGCGTGCCCATCGCGGTCTTCTGCAACGTGATTCGCGTGACGCTCATGGCCGTGGTCAGCGACCACTTGCACTTCCAGCGGCTGGACGTCCTTGGGGGCGGCGAGACGTATATGCCCGGCTGGATTCTCGGGACGGCGGCCGGCGCGACGGCACCGGAGCAAATCGAGGCCCTGCGCCAGACCGTCCTGAACCCGGAAAGTTGGCTGCACCAGAGTTTCGGTTTCGCGATGCTGGCCCTGGCGTTTCTGATTATGCACGTCGAGTTATGGTTCATCGACCTGTTCTTCGTGGACGAGGAGGGCGGCGAGGTGGACAACAGCGGCGGCGTGGACGCCGCCGCCGGCGACGGCCCGGACGCCGGTCCCTCGCCGGAAGATGGGCCCGACCTGAACGGCGAGCCGCCGCAGGACGGCCCCGCCCCCGGGGGTCCCCCGGGTTGACCCCGCGCCTATAATGTGAGTGATTGACAGGATGGACGAGAAGGGGCGACATCTCGCACGCTGGCCGATGGCCGCCGCCGCGCTGATGGCGGTGTGCGGCGCCCTTGCCGTGGCAGCCATGATGCGCGGCGATCGGTTCGCGCTGTCGCCGTGGATGGACCTCGGGGCAGCGGTGGTCGGGCTGATTCTGTTCGGCGCCATCGCGGCGGGTCTTGCGCGGTCGCCGTGGGCGGTCGCCGCGGCGGGCGTTCCGGTGATGTATCTCGTGCTGGCGGCGGCGCCGCTGTCCGTCAGTGCAGAGGTCATACCGGTCGCCAGGCTGCTCGCGGCGCTGGCGGCGGCGGGCGCGTACCTCGGTGTGGCCCGCCGGCTGGGTCGCATACCGCAGTACGGCCTGTGCTGCGGCGTGCTGGGGGTGACGGCGGTGTTCTTTCTGGTCTGGGAGCCGCCGCCGCCGAAACCGGTGCCGACTGCCCAGCCGCTGGTCGGCCTGCGGGGCGATCTGCTGGCCAAGTTGCCCGACTGGCGGGGCGACCATGAGGTGCTTCCGGAGGCGATTGAGGACGTCCTGGGGGCCGACGAGTACCTGAATCTGCGCCTGCGGTCCAAGGACAGTCCGTACGAGGTCCAGGTTTTTGTTACGTACAACGCCAACGCGATGTCGAATATCCCTCATGTGCCGTGGGTCTGTATGACCCAGGCGGGGTACCGGCTGGTCGAGAAGGAGGACACGGACCTGCCGCGCCCGGCGGGCGCGGGCGAAATGAAGGTCAACGTCATCCTGTTCGAGCCGGGCGAGGGCATGCCGCCCCAGCGGGCCCTGATGTTCCAGTATTTCAACGTGGGCGGCCACTACGCGACGGACCGGCAAGTGACGCGGGTGCTGGCCACCTCCGGCGCCATCGGGCGCCGGGGCAGTTTTCTGTCCCAGACGCAGGTGGCCATCTACATGCCGGCGATGTATGCCGGTGACCCGATGGACCGGAGCAGCGAACCGTATCAACTGGGCGTGCGGTTTCTGAACGCGATTGTACCGCTGCTCGAGCAAGACTATTACCCGGATCTGACCGGGACCGAAGGAGGTTAAGGACCGATGGCCCGAAGGCTGAACACACGGCTGCTGGTGCTCGTCCTGGTGTTTGTCGGCGTGCCGCTGGCGCTGGTCATTGCGGCCGCCATGAAGTGGGGGCCGTTCGCCGGCGGCGACCCGGCGCTGATGTTCGAGGACGCCAAGGAATACTACGAGCAGAAGGCGTACGTCAAGGCGTGGATCGCCATCCGCCAGGCCGCCCAGGATGACCCCGAGGTCATGAACCTGATGGGCGACATCGCGCTGCGCCAGAAGCCGCCTCGCGTCGTCGATGCCATCGAGTCGTGGCGACGGGCCGTCCGACTCAAGCCCGACTTCGTTGAGGCCCAGCGCAAACTCGCCGAACTCTATATCGGTATCCGGTACTGGAAGGAGGCCCTGGCCGAAAGCAAACGGCTCCAGGAACTGGACCCGTCGCTCGGCCGGGCGTACCTGTGGCAGGCCCGGGCCCTGACCGGCCTGGCCGAGGCCGAGCCGATCGAATCGAAGAAGACCCCCCACCTGGAGGCGGCCGCCGCCGCCTGCGAGGCCGGGCTCGAGCAGGCCCCCGACCAACTCGACCTGTACAAGATGCTCAGCGCCGTCTATCAGCGGCTGGACCAGCCGGAACAACTCGACGCCACCATCGAGCGGGCCCTCGAGAACAATCCGGAGGACCCCGAAGCCTACCTGCTCAGGGCCAGCCGCCTGGCCACCCAGGACCGGACCGAAGAAGCCGTCAAGACCCTTCAGAAAGGGTTGGAGGTCGTCGGCCCCGACGCCAAACTGTACGTGGCGCTGGGCGAGATTGCCGTCCGCGAGCAGGCCCCCGACGATGCCAAGAAGTACTTCACCGGTGCCATCGAGGCCGACCCGGCCGATGAGACCGGCTACCTGCGCCTGGCGGGCATCCATCGCGTGGAGAACCAGCGCGACGAGGCGATCAAGGTGCTCGCCAAGGGCCTGGAGGTGCTTCCCGAGTCTACCACCCTCATGGCCCAGCAGGCCGACATCTATCTTGAGATGAACGAGGTCACCAAGGCCGACGAACTCATCAAGCGCATCGACAAGGGCACGCCACTGCCCGGCACCCTGGAATTCCTCAAGGGCAAGCGGGCTTTGGTGAGCCAGCAGATCCGGCAGGCCATCACCCTGCTGGAACAGGCCCGCGAACGCCAGCCCGGGCCGCGGGCGCGGCTGCTGCTGGCCCAGGCGTACCTGCTGGCCGGCGAACTCGGCGCTGCCGAGAACGAATTGCAGGTGCTCGTCGACAACACCCCGTCGCTCATTCCCGCGTGGCGGATGCTGACGGAGGTTCAACTGCGGCTCTTCAAGTTCGACCGGGCCGCCCGCAGCGCCCGCGTCGTCCTGGAGAAGAACCCGGCCGACACCGAGACGCGGCTGCACCTGGCCCGGGCCCTGATGCTTCAGGGCCTGACCGACGAGGCCCTGACCGAGGCCGATCGGGCGGCCCGCACCAGCCCCGACTCGCCCGACCCGCTGCTCGTCGTCGCCGATGTGTACGAACGGATGAACCAGAAGGCCCAGGCCGAGGCCGCCTACCGCAAAGCCGTCGGCGTGGCCAAGGACAACGTCACCGTCTACCAGCAGTTCATGCAGTTCCTCCGCCGGACCGGGCAGGATGACAAACTCAAGGCCCTGGTCGAGGAGGCGAAGGCGGCCCTTCCGCGCGATCAGTTCTACGTGGGCCTCGGTACGGGCGAAGAGGTGGAGAAGGAACTCCTGGCCCGCATCCAGTCCGGCGAGGCCAACGCGCCCGACATGATGGCCCTCGGCGAGGTCTACCTCAACAGCGACCGCGCCGACGAGGCCACGGCCATGTACCAGAAGGCCCTCGAGGCCGCCGAGTCCAAGTCGTCCACCTGGCGACGGGCCTGGCAGCGTCTGTTCCTGCTCCGCCTGTCGGACCGTGAGTACGAGTCCGCCTCCGCCATGATCGAGCAACTCAAAGGGGCCGACCCCGCAGCGCCCGAACTCCTCTTCGCCGACCCGCTGCTGCTCCTCAGCCAGAACAAGGTGGAAGAGGCCACCGAGGCCCTTCGTACCGTCACCGAGGCCAATCCCACGCTCTCACAGGGCCACTTCATGCTCGGCCAGGTGCTGGCGGGGCAGGGCAAGTACGAGGAGGCAATGGCGGCCCTGACCCGTGCCCTGGAGGCCCGGCCGAACCTGGTGCCCGCCCGCCTGCTTCTCGCGCGCCTCTACCTGAGGCAGGGCAACTTCGCCGGCGTTCTCACCGAGGCCAACGAAACGCTCCGCTTCTCGCCGCGCCTCGTCCCGGCGCTGGAACTGCGGGCCACGGCCCAGGCGGGGCTCGGCCAATGGAAAGAGGCACTCGAGACCCGCCTGACCATCCGCGAGATCGTCCCCCAGAACACCGGCAACCTCATCGCCCTGGCCGCCCTCTACGTGCAGCGGCACGAGCCGGTCGAGGCCGAGAAGGTCTTCAAGGACGCGTACCAACTGGCTCCGGACAGCGCCCTGCTCGTCCGCTCGTTCGCCGACTTCTATGCCGAAACCAACCGGCCGCAACTCGGCCGGGAACGGATCGACGCGTACGTCGCCAAGCATCCCGACAGTGCCCAGTCGTACGTCATTCGGGCGGAATTCACGGCCAAGGTCTCCGGCCCCGAAGAGTCCGAGGCCGATTACCGCAAGGCCGCCGAACTCACGCCTGACGACCCCGAGCCCCTCATCTTCCTCGGCGACCAGTACAGCCGCCAGGGCCGTTGGGACAAGGCCGCCGAGGTCTACAAGCAGGCGGTCGACCGCAGCGATGACTCCACGCTGGCCCGCAAACGTCTGTCCGACGTCTACATGCTTCAGAACAAACTGGACGAGGCCCAGGCCACCATCGCCGAGGTCCTCAAGGCCCATCCTAACGATGCCGCCGCCCTGGTCGTGGCCGGCCGCATCGCCGCTCGCCAGGCCCAACTCGACAAGGCCAAGGAACTCATGCAGAAGGCCCTGGCCATCAGCCCCGATTACGGCGAGGCCAAGGTCCGCCTGGCCGAACTCTACGCCGGACCCGAGCCCATGGAGGCGCTGGATATCCTCGAGGGCGTCGACCCGTCCGACAAGTCGTTCGAGAAGGCCCAACTGCTGCGGGCCGACATCAACACCCGACGCGTCCAGTTGAGCCAGGCCATTCTGGATCTGCGCCGCCTGCTTGATTTCCGCCCGACGAGCATCACCGGCCGGCTCCAACTGGCCTCCAAGTACATGGCCACGCAGGAGTACGGCCGGGCGGCCGCCATCCTGGAAGAACTCTCCAAGGAAAAACTCGACCAGGAACCCAGCCTCCTGATCGCCCTCGGCGACGCCCGCATGCGGGGGAAGAAACACAAGGAGGCCCTGGCGGCCTACGGAAAGGCCCGCCAGGTGGAACCCGAATCGTCCGAGGCCTTGACGGGCGAAGTCCGGGCCCTGATCGCCCTCGGCCGGAAGGACGAGGCCGAGCAGCGCGCCCGAAACGCCATGGACAAGTGGCCTAAGGAAGTCTGGCCCCGCATGGCCCTCGTGATCTACTTCGAGTTGACCGACCAGCCACAGAAGGCGTTCGAAACGATCCGCACCGGCCTGCTGATCAACGAGAAGTGGGAGCGCGGCTACGTCTACCTGGCCGACCTGCTTGTGCGGAATAAACGCCCCGACGAGGCCCGGCAGGTCCTGGCGACCGGTCTCGCGAAGGTGCCCGAGAGCGTATCGATCCGCGCCGGCTTGGCCGCCCTCGAGATCGGCAGCCGCGGGCCGGAGGCGGCCGCCAAGATCCTCGAACCCCTCGCCAAGGAATTCGAGGCCCACTACAGCCGCACCCCCGACCGCCTGCCGGAACTCCGGCCCTACATGCCCTCCATCCGCATTTACAGCCTCTCGCTCTACCGGATGGGCAAGGTGGACGAGTCCCTGAAGTGGGGCATGATGCTCTGGTCGCTCGACCCCACCGACGTGGCCAACGCCAACAACATGGCCTGGATCCTGGCCACCGAACGCAAGGACTTCGCCCGCTCCCGCGACATGATCCGGCGGTGCCTGCGCCTCGTGCCGAATCATCCCCAGGTGCTCGACACCGCCGGGTGGATCGAATTCCAGGACGAGCAGTACGACCAGGCCATTGAGTACTTCCTGGCCAGCATCCGGTACGGCGAGACGCCGGAGGCCCACTATCACCTCGGCCGCGTCTACGAGGCCATCGGCCGGCCCGACGAGGCCCGCGAAGAATATACCAAGGCGAAAGAATTGGGGCTGGGCGACCGCGACAAGGGCGACCTCCAGCGCCGCCTCCAGCAACTGAACTCCGCCGCCGGCTGACGACGCGAGGGCGTTTCTCCCGGCGGAAAAGATTGTTTCCTGGCGCGCCGGTATCGCTATAATGGCCGGCCGAGGGTCCTCGGGAGGGAGACGCATGACGCAGACATCCCCGCATACGGTGGCCGGCGAGCCCCCGGGCTCCCTGGCGCTGGCGCCCGCCGACATCTGGCGGATGGTCCGTAAACGTATCTGGCTCATTGTGGCCTGCCTTGTCGTCCTGGGTCTCGGCGGCATCGGTGCCATCGTCGTCTGGCGGATGGTGGCGCCCTGGTACACCGCCGACGGCACGATCGAGGTGGAACCGGGCAGCGCCCAGCGCATGGCCCTGACGGCCGGGTACGGACAGGCGGAAATCCCCGTCAACCTGTTCGACCAGTACATCGAGTCGCAGGCCATCGCCGTCAAGAACACCCGCGTCCTGCGCACGGCGCTGAACAACCTCAAGGGCCGAGGCGTCCTGACCACGTACCACCGGGCCGCCTACGACGTCTATGAGCTCTCCCAGGACCTCTCCGTCGCCCACGTGCCCAATACGCAGTTCATCAACGTGTCGCTGACGGGCACCAACCGCGAGGAAATCCAGGCCATCGTCAACGAAGTGCTGTCGGCCTTCGTCAGCCAGATCCAGACCGACCAGCGCGATGTCGACGCCCAGCGCCAGCAGGAACTTCGGACCGAACGCGACGACCTCCGGCGCCAACTCGAAGAGGTCTCCCGCCGACTCGCCCGGTTCCGCGACGAGTACAGCGTGGTCGTGGCCGACGAGCGGGGCAGCGAGCAGATGGCCCGTCTCACCACCCTCGTCCAGCAACTCACCGTCACCGAGGCCGTCCTCGCCGAGGCCCGCGCCGCCTGGGAACAGTTCCAGGAACTTCGCAAGCAGGCCGAAGAGTCCAACGACCTGGCCCCCATCCTGATGGCCTTCCCGGAAGTGACCGAGGCGCTGCGGGCCGACCGCACGATCGTGGGCCTGAGGCAACAGACCGCTGCCCTCGAACAGCAACTCGAGAGCCTGAAGCAGCGCTTCGGCGAACGCCATGAACAGGTCCGTCGGCTCGCCGTCCAGGTCCAGGCCGCCCAGAACGACCTCGAGGCCCAGCGCAACGAGATCCTCAACCAACTCGTTCAGCAGCAGGCCGCCAGCCTCAAGAACCGCTACGACCAGGCCCGCGCCGCCGAGGCCGACATCCAGGCCCGCGTCGGCGAGGCCCGCGCCGCCGCCGTCAGCGTGGCCAAACTCGCTGCCGAGTACCGCGGCTTCGAGGAGGAATATCGCCGGCTCCAGGAACTGCTCAACACCGTTGAGGACGGTCTGGAACGCATGCGCATCAGCGCCGCCCTCTCGCGGCCGAACGTCCGAGTCCGGAGCACCGCCGAACTGCCCGTCGAACCCTCCCAGCCGCGAGTCGTCCTTTACTCCGTCGGTGCCGTCGTGTTCAGCCTCCTGGTGGGCGTGGGCCTCAGCCTGCTCATCGAACTGGTCGACACGCGCCTGCGGACTCCCACCCAGGTGGTCCGGCAGGTGGGCGTCCCGCTGCTGTCCAGCGTGCCCGACCTGTCGGAGGACGAACGCCTGTCGCTCGACACCAATCTGGCCACGGTCAGCCAGACCGTCCCCGAGTCGCTGCTGGCCGAATCGTTCCGACAGATGCGGACCAGCCTGCTCTTCGCCTCGGACCAGCCCATCAAGAGCCTGCTCGTCTCCAGCGCGAACCCCGGCGAAGGCAAGACGACGGTGGCGTCGAACCTGGCCATCACGATGGCCCGAGCGGGCAGCCGCGTCCTCCTGATCGAGGCCAACTTCCGCCGGCCGGCGCTGGCACGCGTGTTCGATGTGCCCGACCGCGTCGGCCTGTCGAACGTGCTGGTGGGCCTCTCGAGCGCCACCGAGGCCATTCAGGCCACCGCCGTCGAGAACCTCGACCTGCTGGTGGCCGGCGCCTCGCCGCCCAGCCCGGCCGAACTGCTCGGCTCCGAGAGCATGCGGCGGCTGATGACCGAGCAGGCCCAGGCTTACGACCAGATCGTCATCGACGGCGCCCCCATGCTCCTGGTCACCGATAACCATCTGCTGGCCGACATCGTCAACGGGGTCATCCTGGTGTTCCAGGCCGATGAGAACACGCGCGGCATGGCGCAGCGCACGGTTCGCGAGGTGCTTGCCCTGCGGGCCCACCTGTACGGCGCCGTGCTCAACCGCGTCCGGGCCACCAAGGGCGGGTACTTCCGCCAGTCGTTCGAGGCTTATTACGACTACGCCGGCGGCAGCCAGCAGACCCTCGGCCGTTCCGCGATGGTCCAGGCGTCGGCCCGGCCGCAGGCACCGACGCCGCCCCGCGACGAACCGGCCGACGAGGAACCCTCTTCCGGTTCCGGGTCCGACGTGCTCTGACCGGGTCCCGCGGGCCGGCTGAAGCGGCTGTGCCGAGAACTCCCGGAGCCCTTTTCCGCCGCCGGCCGGAAAGGGACTCCGGGAGCCTTTTCCGACAGAGACGCGCGCTATGCCCGAGGCGTCGCCACACCCGGTCGCTGCGCCCGAACCGCTTCGCCGGACCGTCCGTGCGCTGTTCGGCGTGGCCCTCGGCGCCGCCCTCTGCCTCGCCCCGACGCTGTTCGCCGACCTCCATCGTTTCGGCGTCTTCGAACTGGTTTTCCTGGTATCGCTCCTGCACGCGTTCTGGGTAGTTCAGGGCGTGCTGGGGGCCCGCCTCCGGCACCTGCGTTCGGCGGCCAATCTGGCGGCGTGGGCGCTGATGGCGCTGGTGCTGTTTCAGGCCCTGCCGCTGCCGTTGCCCACATCGGTGACCGAAACGGCTCCCACCGTGGCCGCCGAAGCCGGCCTGCTGGTCGAACCCGAAGGCCCCGTCAGCGGCCGGGCCCTGGCCGAGCGCGGCCTGGACCGATACGCGTATTCCCCCATCGCCACCATGGGTGTCCTCATCCTCCTGGCCGGCGCCGCCGGCCTGTACTGGGTGACCGCCTCGGCGCCGGCGGGACGAAAGGGTCTCCGGTGGGTCACGTGGGCGGTCGTCCTGGGGCTCGGGCTGCTGGCGTACTGGGTGCTGATGTCGCGTGTGGCGTCGGCACCCGCGCCCCCCGGCGTGCACCGCATTGTGGGCCCTGCCCCGGTGCTGGGGGGCGACAGTCTGGTCCCGGCCCTCCTGGCGGCGCTGCCGGCGTGCCTGCTCGTGGTGCTTCGGCCGCTCGGATGGATGCCGCGTCGCCCGGTCGCCCGGCGCGAGTCGCGGTGGGGATGGATGGACCGGGCCGGCACCATCCGCCTGGCGGGCGGCCTGGCGCTGACGGCCCTCGTGGCCGTGGCGCTTGGCCTGTCGAACGTGTCGCGGCACCTGCTGGTCGTGACGGCGGCGCTGGCCGCCGGCGTGCCGCTCGTCGGCTACGTGATTGTGGGACCGGGCCAACTGGGCCTGCGGCGGTCGGTCGGACTGGCGCTGGCGCTGGGGTTGTGGATCGCGGCGGCGCTTTGGATCGGCACGCTCATCGCCGGACCGGCGATGCCCGCCGTCCACGCCGACGGGTCGCTCGAAGCCGCGCTTGAGGCCATGCCGCCGCACCGGGCCGCCTTCGGCCTCGGGGCGGGGTCGGTCTCGCCGCGGGCCGTCTTCGGCCGGGTGGGCTGGCCCGCCGCGCCCGGCGACGACGTCGACACCGACGGCTTCCTGGTCCTTCGGATGGAGGTCGGCTGGGTGGGCCTGGTGCTCGCGGTGGTCGGGGCGGTGGCCTTCGGTGCACGTATCCTGCGGGGCATGGGTGGCCGGCGGGGACCCTGGCCCAAAGCGGCCATTTTCGCCGGGTTCGGGGCCCTGGTGGCCAACTTCGTGTACTTCCGGTTCGACGCGGCCGTGCTGCTGGCCCCGAACCTGCTGGCCCTGGCGGGCGTCCTGGCGTGCGTGACCGCATGGACGGCCCACGGGGCCCGCGAGAGGCCCCGGCGGGCCGGGGAACTGGGCGAGTCGCGATGGCCGCTTGTCGTGGCCGCCGTCGGCCTGCTCGGCGCCATGGGACTGGCCGAGACCCAGATGCTGAGCGGCATGGGCGTGGGCGGCCACTCCGACAAGGTCCTGCACTTCGGCACGTTCGGCGTCCTGAGCCTGCTGCTCTGCTACGCCCTCGGCCCGGCGCCGACCACGCGCCACCTGAAGTCGCGCATCGTGCTGGCCGTCGTCGCGACTACCGCCCTGGGCGCCGTGATGGAAGTGGGCCAGGTAACACTGACCGCCGACCGATCGTTCGAATACTTCGACATGCTGGCCAACGGCTGCGGGGCCGTCCTGATGGGCATGCTGTGGTGGGTCGTCCGCCGCGGCCAGGCCATTCCCCCGCCCGAACCGGCGTAGGTGTACCTGCGGTGGGTCTTGGCGGCCGAAGAGGGCCGAGGCGACCGTTGAGCGACTTCGGCGCGCAGATCGCCCGCTGGGCGGTGAGGGATTCGTTGCTCGGCTGGCGGGGAGTTACTCATGGATGAGCGTTACCGTACTCCCGAAGCGCGTTGACATCTGTTGGGGCCGTACCGTATAGTCGTTGCGGGTGGAGGTGCCGCTGGGGGAGGGGTTGTTGCGTCCCAAGCGGGCAGTCAACTTGGCAGGGACGTCCGAGCATGATCCACGACCAGGATTTGTTTTTTCACCAGATGCATTTGAGCCCTGGCCTCGTAAGCGACTTGCGCCGCCTGAACCCGTGGTGGGAGGGGAAGCCTCTACCTGTGCTGCCGACCACGCGGCGTCATCTGGTTGAGCACATCCATCGGCGGCTTCAACTGGGGCTGGCGCCCATCGTGGTGGT
>Ga0180434_10006303_pt1 | contig 13689 bp, 13 predicted proteins | sample SS_ome_7_FD_132453 | JGI IMG/M metagenome (GOLD analysis project Ga0180434, IMG submission 132453) | Hypersaline lake sediment archaeal communities from the Salton Sea, California, USA - SS_1_D_2 metaG | ecosystem: Environmental > Aquatic > Non-marine Saline and Alkaline > Hypersaline >... | reverse complement strand
TGCCCCATTCATGGGGCAGTGGTGCCTGATTCATCAGGCAACTACATTGGGCGGGGCGGTCAGTGCCCTGGACAGGTATGTCCTGAGCGAGGGCGAACGAACTGGCCCGGGGAGCCCAGGGGGGTTTCCCCCTTTGGCGGGGGTCTGGGGGTGTCCCCCACATGTCATTCTGAGGAGTCCTTCTGCTGACTCAGGATAGACTCCGCGACCGAAGAACCTCCCCCACCGAGATTCTTCGCCTCCTCTTCGCTTTGCTCAGAATGACAGAGAGGGAACGGGTGTGCGGGACAAACGCGCTTGTCATACCCCCGCGACGTGTGCGAGCCAAGAACGGTGTGGCTGGACCCGCCAGCGGATGAACAGCCACCAGCCACGTGTGGTTGACACCGACGGCGACATGTCTCTATACTGCGGAAGCAACACTTGGCAGGAGGTTATCACTATGACCTCGTTTCTGCAGCTTGTTATTGGCGGCCTTTTCCTGTGTGGTGCCCTGGCCCTGGTTGTTCTCGGCATTCTGGCCTTCTTCGACGTGGGATACGCCGCCGGCCTCTATGGCGCGCCTGCCTGGTTCATCTTCGTGATGGCTCTCGCTATTGCCATCCCGATAGCCTGGATAGGCGTGATCATACTGAGAGCCCGCTACATAGTCTAGCCGCCTGGTCGATGCGCTGGCCCACGAGCGCCGCTGCGCAGCGTACCGCCATCTGCGGCGACTTGACAGCAAGCCACATTGCATCTATAATGACAAATCCTGTTACCCAGAGTTAGCCATGATAATCGACGTATCGCAGCTCATCAGAGAGCCAGTGGGTACCGCTTGGCGCTATGGTTTTCGTGAAACAGGAGAGTCAGCAGCTTCCGGCGAAGTGACATTGCTTCGCACCGACAGGGGCATCTTCGTGAGGGGCACCCTCGACACCACATTCGACGCGGCTTGCAGCCGATGTCTCGCTCCAATACGACAGCCTCTGAGCTTTCGCATTGAGGAAGAGTATCTGCCCGGCGCTGAGGAAGGGGCTTTTGCCATCACCAGCGACGAGGAGATCGACCTCAGTGAAGCGGTGCGCCAGTACATGCTCCTCGCCATCCCGATGAAGCCTCTCTGCCGCGACGACTGCGCTGGGCTGTGTGCCACCTGTGGTCACAACCTCAACCTCGGGCCTTGTGACTGCCCGCCGCCCAGCATAGACCCCAGGCTCGCCAAGCTTGCGACGCTGGTTTCGGATAGGGAGGAATAGAAACAACAATGGCAGTTCCGAAAAGAAGGACTACCAAGTCCCGCCGGGGAAACAGGCGCGCTCACGACTCGATGACTGTGCCTACCATCGACTACTGTCCACGGTGTCACAGCCCTAAGCTGGCTCACCACGCCTGCCGTACGTGCGGAACGTACCTCGGAAGGCAGGCGGTCAAAGTGGAATCCAGGAAAGGGCCATAAGCCAGACATAGGAGTGGCCGTTTGACTCACACCAAGTGGCCTTCGAACGACGAGAAGACAGCCTTCGTCTTCCCCGGACAGGGAGCGCAGTGGGTGGGCATGGGACAGTACCTCTACGACGCCTTCCCGCAGGCCAAAGAGGTGTTCGAGGAGGCTGACGATGCGCTGGACTTCCATCTGTCGCGCCTCTGCTTCGAGGGGCCCGATGAAGAGCTCTCGGCAACGGTGAACGCCCAGCCGGCAATCCTTACTGTTAGCGTGGCCTGCCTGAGGACAGCTTCCGAAGTGGCCGGTGAGCTGCTCAGTCCCACTTTCGTAGCCGGTCACAGCCTGGGAGAGTACAGCGCCCTGGTTGCCGCCGACGTGCTCGATTTCGCCGATACCCTCCGCCTCACCAGGGAACGGGGAAGACTGATGCACGAGGCAGGGCTGAGGACCCCCGGAGGCATGGCGGCCATCATCGGTCTGGACGATATCTCCATGGAGGAGATATGCCAGGAAACCGGCGTCCAGGTCGCTAACCTGAACTCCCCGGGGCAGGTGGTCTTCAGCGGACCGAAGGGAGCCGTGGTACGCGCCGTCGACCTGGCCACAGCCATGGGAGCGCGCTACACCATACCGCTGAAAGTCAGCGGGGCTTTCCACTCCTCACTTATGCAGCCCGCGGCGGCGGGAATGGCTCGGGCCATCGCGGAGCTGGAGTTTCGCGAGCCCCGCGTACCCATTGTGGTCAACTGCACCGCTCAGCCAATGACCACCATTGATGAGATCAAAGAGGAGCTTGTCAACCAGATCTCCAGTTGCGTTCAGTGGCAGAAGAGCGTCGAGTACATGGTGGATGCCGGCGTCTCCACCTTTGTCGAGGTCGGTCCGGGCAAGGTCTTGAGCGGACTGATCAAGAGAATCACCCGGGAAGCGCAGATAGTGAACGTGGGTGATTCGGAACCTCGAACCCGGTAGAAGCAGTTGCTCCTGTGACCTTCTCCCCTTTGTCAGCACAAGCCTGACTCCCTATGCCCCAGCCCCAGACAGCCCCCCTATAACGCCCACGCTTTCATTCCTACCGATGTCCCACGCCTGCCGCCCTTCGACAGGCCTGTCCTCTGTAGGGGCGTTCAATTGAACGCCCCCTACAGCGTGTCCCGCCCGGCAGCTTCCCGCGTGCTTTGGGGGGACGGAGGCCGTGCTCGGCTGGCGGCAGGCGCCACGGGGTGGGCGGGTGGGAAACCAAGCCCTTCAGGCATCCCTTTCGCGAGCTGTCCTTCGACAAGCTCTCGCCTCTGGACAGGAGCATCGGCTCCAGGCCCGCTCAATCGACTGAGACGACCAGCCCACCCCTTCAGACCTGTAGTTGCCCCATTCATGGAGCAGTGGCGCCTGATCAATCAGGCAACTACATTCGGCAGGGCACGCGGCGCCTTCGACAAGCCCAAGGCGAAGGGGTTGCCGAGGGTGAGTCCAGAGGGCCCCCCTCTGGCGGGGGCCTGGGGGTGTCCCCCAGAAACACCCCAGGGCGGGCGGGTGGGAAGAAAACGCCAGCCAGCACTGGACAGCCTCGTCCTTCGCCAAACAGGGTAGCCTGTCGCATCGGCTCCAGGCCCAGTTGGTTGGCCCGGGCGAGCAACCTGCCAATATCACCCGTGGCGGTGCAGCGTGTTCGCGTCGTAGGGGCGTTCAATTGAACGCCCCTACAGTACCGTGCTGTGTGCTCCGGGGGGAAAGAGGAAGCGCTCGGGTGGCGGCAGGCGCCACGGGGTGGGTGGGTGAGAAACCAAGCCCTTCAGGCATCCCTTTCGCGAGGCTGTCCTTCGACAAGCTCTCGCCTCTGGAGAGGAGCATCGGCTCCAGGCCCGCTCAATCGACTGAGACGACCAGCCCACCCCTTCAGATCTGTAGTTGCCCCATTCATGGGGCAGTGGCGCCTGATCAATCAGGCAACTACATTCGGCAGGGCACGCGGCGCCTTCGACAAGCCCAAGGCGAAGGGGTTGGCGAGGGTGAGTCCAGAGGGCCCCCCTCTGGCGGGGGCCTGGGGGTGTCCCCCAGAAACACCCCAGGGCGGGTGGGTGGGCCCCCAAATCACCAGGGTATTGACAACCCCCCATTCCCGTGCTACTCTCTAGAACATAAGTTCGTCGAACATACGTTCGAGAGGAGGGGCAGGGAATGAAAGCGCTTTCCACCAAGCAGACTGGCATTCTTGATTTCCTCCGCCAGTTCCTCGACGACCGCGGCTATCCCCCCACCATCAGGGACATCGCCCGGGGGTGCGGCATCAGTTCCACCTCCGTGGTGGAGTACAACCTGAGGGTCCTGGAGAGGGAAGGCCATATCACCCGAGACCGCGAGGTCTCCCGGGGCATCGGGCTGGGCATCAGGCGCATGCTGCGCGTGCCCGTCATCGGCACCATCGCCGCCGGCGAGCCGATACCTGTGCCCACAGCGGATGCGTGGAGCCTGGACGGGTCGGTTGACTCGTTCGAGCTTCCCGAGGACTTCACCAAGTACACGGAAGGCATCTACGCCCTCAGGGTGAAGGGGACATCGATGATCGACGCCCTCATCGTTGAAGGCGACCTGGTGGTGATGCAGCAGGCCTCCGCTGCCGATAATGGCGACACGGTTGCCGTGTGGCTGAAGCAGGAAGGGGAGGCAACCCTCAAGAAGTTCTACCTGGAGAACGGGAAGGTCCGCCTTCAGCCGGCCAATGAGAACATGGCGCCAATATTCGCCGACCCCAAGAACGTCGAGATCCAGGGCAAGGTCGTCGGCGTCATCAGGCGACTCTGAGGAGCAGCGCCATGCCGACAGGCGACTTGGTTCCGGGCTCCGACGGTCAAAACGTCATGCTCGCTGGCTCATGGGCGAGAGACAAGCTCTACTACGTTGACCGATACTGCAACATATTCAACGCCGGTATGAGAAGTAGGTGGAGCACTCGCGCATATGTCGACCTCTTCTCCGGACCCGGAAGGTGTGCGGTTGAACACGGTCAGGAGGAGTTCGATGGCTCCCCGCTCGTCGCCCTGAAGTGCAGGGTGCCGTTCACTCACTTCTTCTTGAACGACATGAACAAGGCAGCGGTTGAAGCGTTGAAGAAGCGTGCAGCCCTGTTTGAGCCTGTGCACATTGCCTACTACAATGAGGACTGCAACCGTGTCGTGAACCGCCTAGTGAAAGACCTGCCCACCAACTCGCTGGATTTCTGCTTGGTTGACCCAACCAATTGGCAGATCAGCTTTGAATCCATCCGGCGGCTCACAGAAGGCAGAAGGATGGATCTGGCCGTAACCTTCCATGTTGGCGCAATCAAGCGATGTGCTGACGACGCCCCGGAGGAACTGGACGACTTCTTCGGTGACAGCCTCTGGCGAGACGAGTACGTGAGCGCACTTCGGACGGGCAGGCATGAGGGTAGCCGCGTTCTCCTGGACGCCTATGAGACGAGACTGGGCGCACTGGGATATCGGGAAACACACGACTTGGTGCTAGTCAAGGGACCCAGAAACGTGCCATTATACTACTTGATGTTCGCAAGCAAGCACCCCAGGGGGAAGGACTTCTGGGACAAGATAAGCTTGCGCTCAGCCAGCGGACAGGTCAGGCTTCTTTAGCGTGGAGGCAAATGTGGCGAACCCCAAGCTGCTAGCACGCAATTGCCAGTTGCTGGACGGTTCCACAAGGAACCTCGTGTGGAAGGTCGGCGACGGCTCAATCATTACACGTTTCGACAAGACGCCGCTTCCCGAGAATCCGACGGACGTGGTTTGCCCGCACTTCCTTGAGTTGAAATGGGCTACTGGCTGTCCGTACGACTGCGCCTGGTGTTATCTTAAAGGCACCCTGAGGTTCAGCCCACAAAAGACCAAGCCTCAAGTGAAAAGCTATGACAAGATCGAGCAGCACGTGTGCTCGTTCTTGGCCAGTGCCAACGGACACCGCGAGTTGCTGAACACCGGGGAGCTGGCGGACTCGCTCATGTGGGAAAGCAAGGAGCCTGCTTTCTCGAGATTCATTCTCTCCCTGTTCGAAGGCCAGGCCCAGCAGAAGGTGCTCTTCGTGACCAAATCAACCAATGTTGAACACCTTGTCGACGGTGCGTATCAGGATATCGCGGTCGTGAGCTTCAGCCTGAACGCCGCGCCAGTTGCGGAGCGGTTCGAGAAGCGGGCACCAAGCGTGGCACAGCGGATAGAGGCGGCGCGCAAGCTCGCCGAAGCGGGCTACGAGGTCAGGATTCGCATCGACCCCATGGTGCCGCTCGACGGCTGGCATGAGGCATACACAAGGCTCGTAGACTTGGTCTTCTCAAAGTTCACACCCTCACGCATAACCCTGGGGTCGCTTAGGGGGCTTCAGAGCACCATCAACAACGCCACCGACAAGGAGTGGGTCACGTACCTGTCCGAGAGGTCCAACTGGGGCAGGAAGGTGGCATTCGACACCCGGTACACCATGTATGCGGACGTCATAGACCACCTGCGCAGCCAGTATGATTACACGGATGTCGCCCTCTGCAAGGAGACCGTCGCCATCTGGGACAAGCTGGGCATGGACTACCGGCAGATAAGGTGCAACTGCGTTCCCTAGACGCAGTGTTGCATGGGAGACCCAGGCCGGTCTCACGACCGACGGAGATTCGTGACCAAGAAGGCAAACGGAGGTGTACGTATGACCGACGCACCGGCCCGGGACAGGATAGACGCCTTGCTGGCGGCACTGAAGCTCGATACCCCGGTGATCGCCGTATACGAGAGCGATGACACCGCGGCCTTCAGACCGCTGGTGAGGTCAGGCGGCCACAACTGCTGCTTCGCCTACTACCGACGGTGGCTGAAAGGCGACACGCTGGTCCTCACCGCCGAGGGAAAGGGCTGCCCCGGAGGCCTGTATCACCTCGGCCTGCGCGACAGCATCATGCCCAACATGGAGTACTTCCTCACCTGCGGCACCGAAGAGCTGCGCGGCGAGGGACTGAAGGCCTCACCGGAGATCGCCAAGCAGTTGTTTGAGGGGCGCATGTCAGTGAAGCAGCTCAGGAGCACCATCCTCATCGGCCCGCTCAAGCTGGAGCAATGGGACAGTGTCAAAACACTGTCCTTCTTCGTCGACCCTGACCGCCTGTCGGCGCTGATGACCCTCTCGGGTTACTGGTCGGCAACCGACACGGTGGTGGCGCCTTTCGGCTCGGGCTGTTCCCTTCTGTGGCGCGCGGTCGATGAAGAAGGAGGAGAGAAGGCGGTGGTCGGCGGGACGGACATCGCCATGAGGAGACATTTGCCGCCGGACACCCTGCTGTTCACCGTGTCGCCGCAGCTCTTCCACCGGATGGTCAACGTGCCGCCGGGCAGCTTCCTCGACCGCGACTGGTGGGCCGAGTTGATGAAGGCAAGGGCGAAGTAGCGACACTCCCGGCTCCTACACACCATCCTCACCGCGACAACCGCTGACAGCAATCAGGTGGCATACTTGACATTCCTAGGCGACTATGGTACAAGAGTAACCCGGTGCGGCGCTCATCAAGAGTATGGTTGAAGGGTGTCTGCTGAACGTGATCAGGTCATAGAGGCCGGATCCCATCGACGGTGCCACAGGCATCCACGAGAGGGTCCGGCCTGTTTCATCCGCAAAGGCGGGGGCGACGAAGCGAAGCCTCTATATGGTCGCTTGGGCTTCGTGGAGCGAATAGCGAAACCGACCGCGAGGTCGGTTTTCCTATTGTGGCTGCCAGGGCTCGCCAACAGAGACGGGCAGTAATGGAACAAGACAGGGATGACCCCGGGCGAGGTGGTGACTCGCCGGGGTCTCGGCATCAGGCACGCAGCAGGTCGAAGCTTTCTGCGAGGGTCGGCTGCGCCTCCTGATGTGAAGCATGGCCGACCCTCTTGTGTGGGTGGGCTTGAGGGCAGAAGGAGAAGGGAGGTGATAGGTGCAGGGAAGCGACAAAAGGCAGTATCCATTCGATTGGCAGTCTAACGACTGCATGCCACAGCCCCAGACGAGAGTCAGGGGCTAGAAAGAGAGGGCCGAAGTGAAAAGGACGATGATAGTAGGTGCCGTGGTTGTGGCACTGGTGGCATTGTTCGCGTGGGTCCCCACTGCGGGAGCGGACGACGACAGCCTGCTATGGGGAGTGACCGGAGTCAACTTCGGTACGGAAACCGAATACAGCGAGGTGTTCAAGGTTGATGCCGCCACCGGTGTTGTCACCATGGTCAACGACGACCCGTCCAATCCGCTGTATTCGGACATCGCAGTGACCCCAGGGGGCAATGTCTACGCGGTAGGCAGGACGTCGACGGACCATAACTTCACCGATTTCTTCCGCCTGAACCCCACCACCGGTGAGGTCATGTCCGTCATCCCGGACGCCTTTACCGATGCGGGCTTCTTGCACGTGAACGCGCTCTGCGCGGAGAGCGACAGCAGCCTGCTGGCTGTAGAAGGGGGTGGCGTCTGCACCGGTTGGGGTAATCCCACCGGACCGAGGCTGCTGCGGATCAGTCTCGACGGCGGTGGCGACCTGACAGGCATCACCAGCCTGGGAGCCATTGCCGGCTGCCCGCAGTACGGGTGTTGCTCTGACGGTGACCTGGACAAGGACCCAGGGACCGGTGAATGGTATGCCGGGTTCTACGGCGATGCCGGCAGCGACATGATGGAGTTGAACCTCGCCGCCCCGGGAAGCTCAAGCTGGCGGTCGCAGTCTAACATCCAGTGGCAGGGAGGCTTTGCCTACACGCCCGACGGCACGGCATGGGCCGGCTCCTGGGCTGACCGGAATCTCTATGAGGTGAATGTGATCGGCGGCGACAGCACCCTGGTGCACGACCTGAGCGGTGACCTTGGCGGCAACATCTTCGGCCTATCAGGAGACAAGGAAGAAGTCGCCGTCGGCGGCACCATCATTCCCAGCGACAAGCTCGGCCTGATGATGCCGTGGCTCGTGGCCGGGGCGGCACTGCTGGTCCTGATTGGCGGCTCCCTGCTGGTTTGGAACAGGAAGCGCGTCCAGGCGTAACGACATTGGAAAGCAGCGACGGGGGAGGGACGCCCTTGCGCCCCCTCTCCGTTCTCCCGCGCAGCCTGCACCGCTAGCGCTGCGGCTCGATAATCACCTTGATGGAGTCGCGTTCGCGGGGGTTGCTCACCATCTGGAAGCCCACTCCCGTTTCCACCAGCCCCAGCCGGTGGGTGATCATGTCGCGCACCGGCACGCGGCGAGCCCGGATCAGCTCCAGCGCGGTGGCTGAGTCCTCGGGAGGGCCGGCGTAGGCGCTGGTGATGGTTATCTCACTGCGCCAGAACAGCTCATTGACCGGAATGGGGATGGTGACGCCCTCCCTGGTGGCCCCGAAGATGAGCGCCGTACCCCCGCGCTCCACTGATTGCAGCGCCTGAGTGAGCCACGATCCACGGCACAGCACCACCAGGTCGGCCAGCCGGCCGTCATTCACCTCGCGCAGCCGCGCGGGCACGTCCTCGTCCGTGGCAATGACCACATCCGCCCCGAAGCGCCGCGCCTGCTCCACCCGGTACTTGATGGTATCCATGGCGATCACCCGGCCAGCCCCCAGGGCGCGGGCCAGCGCGATGTGGAGCATGCCGCCCATGCCGCTGCCGACGACGAAGACGCTCTGGCCGGGGACCAGGCGCGCCAGCCTCTGCGCCCGCACCACACAGGCCAGCGGCTCGGTAAACGCCCCTTCCTCAAATGAGACCTCGTCGGGAAGCACGAAGACCCCACGGTCGACATTGATGGCGGGCACGCGGACATACTCGGCGAAGCCGCCGGGGTCGAAATTGGTGCTCCGCAGCGTATCGCACACGCTGTGATGGCCGCTGAGGCAGTAGCGACAGGTATTGCACGGGACGTGGTGGGCCACGGTGACGCGGTCGCCCTTCTGGTACTTCTCCACACCCTCCCCCACCTCGACCACCTCACCGGCGATCTCGTGGCCCAGCACCAGCGGCGCGCGGTGGATACGGTACCACTCCATCACATCGCTGCCGCAGACGCCGCTGGCCACAATCTTCACCAGAATCTCGCCAGGCCCGATCTGCGGCACGGGCATCTCCTCCACCCGCACGTCCCGGTTGTTGTACCACATGGCAACACGCATACTGGACTCCTCTCTCATTGTCGACCTATTCTATCACGCCGCCGTCCTGCCACGCAGCCCCGTCAGGCGCAGAGTGCCGAGACGGTCAGGGTCTCGGAACACCGGAAACGGTGAACCTGGCGACGTCCGGACCCGGCAGGAACTCCCACGCACCCTGCACACCGCAGTCCAGCGCGGCCACCTCGATGTGCAGCATGGCGATGCCGCAGTCGAGCCGTTTCGATATGCCGAAGGTCAGGTGGTTATTGTCCATTGAGACGGTGATGCTGCCTGGCTCGAGGTGGAAGCGCCACGGCTGCCGGTTCACCGCAGAGGGCGCTAGCCGGGCTGCCTCCAACGCCGCCCTCATCCAGCCAAGCCACTCAGCCTCGTCGAGGCCGTCAGCCAGCCCCGAAACGGCGCGGCGCCGGTGGGTCAGACCGAACCCGGTCATCATCCTCTCGCCGGCGGTGAAGCGTGGCACGGCGCGGCCAAGAGGGGTCACCCCAATCACCCGCTCGTTCGGGGCGATACCGAGGACGGACGCCGCCACCCTGGGACGGAAGAAGCCGGCCACCCAGCACGTGTCCAGGCCCGTGGCGGTCGCCTCCAGGATGATGCCCTCGCCCATGTAGCCTACCTTCTCGTTGACATGCGGGTCGTCCATGTCGCCGACGAAGGCGACGAGGACCGTCGCGCCCAGCACCTTGCCGTAGCTGCCGACCACACCCCTCAGTATCCTCTCCGGCGACTGCGTCACCACCTCAGCGCGCGCCCCAGGAAAAGGCCTGAACTCGCGGCAGACCTTCTCCATGTGAGCCAGGGCATCGGGGCTGAGCGGCGAGCCGTCGAACCTGCGGCGCGACCTGCGGCGCGGTATCGCCGCGTTCCATCCAGAGAAAGGTATCTCCATCCGTGCTGTCCTCTTCGCCGACTATGCGCTGCCCCATCTCCTCCACCCACACGTCCCGGTTGCTGTACCACATGGCAACGCACACGCCGCTTTCCGCTTTTCACTGTTGCCCTGTTTGGACTTCTCACAGAGCGCGCGCGGCCCGGGCAAGAAGAAGCAGGTCCCAGCTACACGGTGTCAGGCGAAGCGGCCTGTTGGCTACGTTTCATCGGTGAACATCTCGGAATCCAGGTCAAAACTGGGGGTGTGTACAAGAAGGAGAGTGGCAGGCTCCTCCGTCCTGTTCTCGTACCGAAAACGCTGGCCCTGGCGCACCAAACAGAGATCCCCTGACGCAAGGTCATATTCCTCTCCACTGAGCGAGAACAGGAGCCGCCCGGCCACCACATAGTAGTACTTGTCAGAGCGTTTGGACCAAGCTTCGCGGTGCCGAGCACCAGGCGGGACCTCGATCAAAGCCAACGAAGAACTGGTATGTCCGCCCGCAGTATAATCATGGATTCGAAGTCCCTCAAAATCGATAGCTTCCACTGAATTACGCCTGACAATCATCATCCTTCCTCGTACGCCAGTTCGCCCAGCCCGTTTACATCCGTATTGCGGATATCGTTACGACTTGGGGGAATTCTAGCGCCAGACTCACGACGAGTCAACGATTGAATTAACGAAGAGCACGGTTGCTGCCTGAAGCTTTGGGGATTGAAGCCACGCAGATGCCTGTTGCAGTGTGGATGAAGAAGCCCTAGGCCTTCTTGCTCAGGCCATGCAGCCTGGCCCCCACCAGCAGGAAGGCCGCCCAGAAGGCGACGAGCACAACGACATCGACCGATGGCGGCAGGTACGCGGTGCCGGCGATGCTGTGATTCAGCAGGTCGTTGCAGTAGGTCAGCGGCGATATGAAGGCTATAGGCCGTCCCCAGCTAGGAAGCTCCGCCAGCGGGATGAAGATGCCGCTGACGAAGATGAGGGGCAGCCGTATCATGTTGCCCAGCATCATGATGTTGCCCACGCTCGGGGTGGAGACAGAGGCGAGCAGGACCCCCAGCGAGGCGAAGGCACAGGCGGAGATGAGCACGGTGAGAACCAGCAGCCAGGGCTGGCTGACCGGCATGCCGAAGGCCAGGACGCCGACCAGGAGCGGCACTATCGACACCGCCACCCCGAACAGAATGCCTGCCAGGGCCTTGCCCCAGAGGACCGCCACGAGGGACACCGGAGCGGTCAGCAGGCGGTCATAGGTTCGCTGCGCTCGCTCCCACGGGATGGCAGCAGAGGTAACGGTGGAGGAGGAGAAGAAGATGGTCATGGCCATGACCCCCGGGATCAGGGCGGTGGCGTCCAGGTTCCTCCTTATCATGAAGGCCAGGAACAGGAACACGGGCATCAGTACGCCGAATATGAGCACCGGCGGCTTCAGGTAGTAGATACGCATGTCCTTTCGGGCGATGACCCACGCCCTGGCCATGTCGTTGCGCCCCCGATCCGCGAAATCACGCCACTCCATTTCGCCCACCTTTCTCGCCGATGCTGACATCGATGCCGGTGACCTTGATGAAGACGTCCTCGAGGCTCGGGCCTGCAGTGTTCAGCGAGACCAGCTCGATGTGGTGACTTCTCGCCAGGTCCACGATTTGCGGGACGACAGCCCCGGGCCTGTCGGTGAATAGTCTGAACTTGTCACCGTCCTTGCGCACCTCGAGCACGCCCCGCAGGCCGGCCAGGTCACGCTCCAGCGCCTCGCTGGGCTGGGCAAAGGAGACCAGCACCGACTGTACGCTCTCTATGGCTTGCCTCAGGTTCTCCGGCGCATCAACGCAGGCGAGCCGGCCGTGGTTGATGATGGCAACCCGGTCGCACGTCTGATTCGCCTCCTCCATCTGATGCGTGGTGAGGAAGATGGTGGCGCCATCGCGGTTGAGTCTGCGGATGATGGCCCTGACGAGGATGCCGCTCTGCACATCGAGCCCCGATGTTGGCTCGTCGAGGAATATCACCGCTGGGTCGTGGACCAGCGCCATGGCGATGAGCAGCCGTTTCCTCATCCCCATGGAGAACTCGCTGGCTCTGGTGCCACGCTTCTCCCACAGGCCCAACTCCCGCAGAAGTTCTTGACTCCTGGCCTCGCGTCGCCTTCGGGGAACACCATGAAGCTCGCCGGTGAATGTGAGGTTGGCCCAGGCGGAAAGCTCCACATAGACGTTGGACATCTCGGGCACCACTCCGATGTCCTGTCGGGCGCGGTAAGCGTCCTTGATGATGTCGTGCCCATTGACCAGGGCTGTGCCTTCACTTGGGGTAAGCAGGGTAATCAGCATGCGTACCGTGGTGGTCTTGCCCGCACCGTTGGGCCCGAGGAAGCCGAATACCTCCCCTTTCCTCACCCCAAAACTGATGTGGTCAACGGCGAGGACCTGACTGAAGCTCTTGGTCAGGTTGAGCGCCTCAATGGCGAAGCCGTTATCCATCTTTTCTCTCTAGAAGAATCAAGCTCGAATCCATCCGCCCTGTTGGTCCATTCAGAAGCCTGCGGCCCTACTCAGGCACCTCCCCGGTGAGGAAGAACTTGGCCAGGTCCGACATCCAGCCGGCTATCTGCGCGTCGGGCTTCGAATCGTAGTAGGGCAGGTAAGGCTTGATGTCGAGCACCGCCGTGCCGTCGAAGGTGTCCAGACCCTTCACCCTGAGCACGTTGCCCTTGCGCGCCACGACTTCAACCGTCGTGGCGCAGATGCAGTTGGGCCGCACCGGACAGCGAGTGGCGAACACCCCCAACAGGGGGAACTCCTGCAGGCCGGCAGGGCGGAACTTGAGGCTGAAGTCTTCGCCCGAGGGGAGCTTGCCCGACTCGTTGCCGGACCAGAAGTAGACTATCACGTGGGAGAACTCCTCGATGCCGTCGAGGCCGTCAGCCAGTTCCCGCTCGATGACGACGTCCGACACCGCCTCGCCGAACGACGCCGGGTTGCGCCATCCCTTCCCGCTTCGCGCCAGCGGCGTGCCCGGCAGCGGGCTGGCGTCGGGCTTCATGTCATTCCTCACCCGGCCTATCGGCCTGATCCCTATGACGTTGCTCTTCGTACTCTGCTTCGTACGTGTCATGATGCCTCCTCACTGTGCGGCGCTACGGCCTGCAGCCATCTCAAAACCCCTGATCCCGTTGTCCTCCGTGAAAAAGCGGTCATTCACTCGCCGGGCTCTCGCCGGAGCGCAAGCCGGTTTGTTCCCGTACCAGG
>Ga0180434_10006299_pt1 | contig 13693 bp, 10 predicted proteins | sample SS_ome_7_FD_132453 | JGI IMG/M metagenome (GOLD analysis project Ga0180434, IMG submission 132453) | Hypersaline lake sediment archaeal communities from the Salton Sea, California, USA - SS_1_D_2 metaG | ecosystem: Environmental > Aquatic > Non-marine Saline and Alkaline > Hypersaline >... | reverse complement strand
TTCGCGGGCGATGCGCTCCGAGGCCGACCCCGGCTCGGGCCAGTGCAGCCGGGCGGTCACGCGGTCGGGGGCCAGGCGGCGGAGCATCTCGACCGTTTCGTCGAGCGTGACGGGCGTCTCGTACGGGGCGCCGATGTCCACCTCGACGGCCGTGCGGACGCCTGCCCGGCGGAGGGCCGCAATCGCCGCCTCGGTCGTCTCGGCCGACGCGTCGAGGCCCAGCACCTCGCTGCGGATCAGGTTCGACGCCGAGCCGATCGGCAGGGCCGCCTCGCGGCAGCCGGCGTGGGCGAGCAGGCCGGCCACGTCGTCCGTGACGTCGGCCGCGTGGAGCGTGGTGCGCAGCGGCAGGGCGATTTCGGCGGCGTACCGGCCGACGAACCGCTCGAGCCAGGCCGCATCGGCCGTCCATCGCGGGTTGCCGACGATCCAGCCGCCCAGGTCGAGTTGCTCGTCGGCCACCTCGTGCATCTCCGCGAGGACGGCCTCGACGGTTCGGTGCAGGACGGGCCACGGGGCGACGGCGGCTGCGGGGCTGGGCGCTCCGGAGGCGGCGGGAGGGGCAACCGGACCCTCGCCCCCGCGGGCGGCTGTGATGGGCGCAAAGCCTGCCGCGTCGAGCGTCTGCTCCGACGTGTACAGGCCGCGCGCGGGCAGCGGCTCGGTGTCGAGCGACGCCGGCGGCGGGGGGACGGGGTTTCGCATCACGCCCGTCTCGCACGTGACCCAGAGGCCCGGCGTCCGGAGCGAATCGACCCGACCGCCCCGGGCCACGAGGTACTCCGGCACCACCCACGGGGCCGGGGCGACCGCGACGGCTTCGGCTCCCGCCAGGCTCAGGCACGCGTCCGGGCACAGGCGGGCGTGCGGGCCGAACGCCACCAGCGGGGCCCCGACGGCCGACGCCGCTGCACCGGCGGCCCGAACGGCCGCGTCGGCAGAGAGGCCCTCGGCGTACAGCAGGACGACGTCGGGCTGCGTCTCAGACAGGGCCCGGGCGGCGGTCTCCATCTCCTCCGGCGTCAGGACCGCAAGCGTGACGGCGTGCCCCGCCCGGCCGAGTTGCGCCGCCAGCACGGCCACCTCGTCGCGGTAGGCGCGGGCGGCGAGGCGGGCATCGGCCACGGGTTGGAGGATGGCGAGGTTCATGCGATATCCAGTGTAACGCGCTCCGCTGCGCGTCGCGGCTGAAAGTACGGCGTGTCGCGTCGCGGCGTGTCCGCACCGCTATGCCATGAGGCGCGCAAAGAGCGGGTCGTCGTCCGCCAGGCCGCAGACCTCGTGCAGCACATGGGCCCGGCCGTCTTCGGCCAGCATCTGCTGGAGCCGGACGGCCGACGGGTCGTCCGGATGGTCGTACGCCAGGGCGGCCCGGATGCCGCCGACCACGTGCACGGGGTCCACGCCTTCCTCGATGCAGAGCCGGGCCGAGCCGACCAGGCGGTCGGCGGGCCCGAGTTTGCGGAGCGGGTCGGCCGCCACGCGGACGACCTGGTCGCCGAGGGCCCGGTTGCGGTACCGCGCCAGGAGGTCGGTCTCGTGGGCCCGCTGCTCCTGGGGGTCGAAGCCGAACCGCGCCGCGAGGGCCCGGCCGGTCTCGGCCATGGCGGCCCGGACTTCCGTCGCGACGGCCGGGTCGTCCAGGGCCTGCCAGACGAGGGCGTGGCCGGCGCGGTAGCCGAGGTACGCGCACACGGCATGGCTCATGTTGTGGGTGGCGAGTTTCCGCTGCTGGTGCGCGAGGATGTTGGCCACGGGTTCCAGGCCCGCCACGTGCGGGACCGGTCCGCGGAAAGCGTTGGCGTCGACGGGCAGGCGGGCGTACGGTTCGCATGCGATCCAGAGCGGGTCGCGGCCGCGGGTGGCGTCGGGCACGATGGGGACCATCCGGCTGACAACGGCCTCGACGAAGCCGATACGCTGCTCGTATGCCGACCGGTCGGGCGGCGGGTCGCGGGCGTCGGCCGCCTGGTGCTGCATCGCCCGCCAGACGAGTTCCTGGAGCCGCCGGCCGGCCCCGATGAGGTTCTCGCACGTGATGACGTTCATCGGCCCGGCGCCGCGGACCAGGCGCCGGGCGATGCCATCGGCCAGCATCGGGGCCACCGCCTCCATCGCGCGGACGCCCACCGCCGTTGAGGCCACGGCACATCCGGCGACGGCGTCGGCGACGGCGGGGCGGTCGTCGGCGTGGATGGCCCGGACGCCGGTGATGCGGACGGCCTCGTCGCCGGCGTTCGTGATGTGGTGGACGTCGTAGGCGCCGCGGTCGGCGAGGGCGTCGACGAGGCGGCGGTCGACGTCGACGAACGTGACGCGGTACCCGCCGGCGGCGAAGAGTTCGCCCATGAAGCCGCGGCCGATGTTGCCGGCCCCGATCTGGACGGCTACGGGTTGGGTGTCTGCGTTCGCCATGCCTACAGTCCCGCCGCCTCGTGGGCCGTCAGGCCGCGCGTCTCGCGCGGATGGCACAGGCGGTGGACCAGGGTCTCCATGGCCATGCGGTCGCTGGGACGGGTCTTGGCGGCCAGGTCGGCGTCGACGAGGGCCTGGTAGGCGTCGGCGAGGTCGTCGGCGGAGAAGCGGCCCATGGCCCGGCGGACGCGGTCCCAGGCGGGCCGGGGGACGCCGGCCCGGCTCATGGCGGATTCCAGGCCGACCGAATCGACGAGGGCCCGCACGCGGACCAGTTGCCGGAACGTCGGCCGGAGCAGCCCCACGATCTGCGGGGCCTGCATTCCTTCGGTCCAGAACACGTCGAGCAGTTCCAGGGCCTTGGCCACGCGGGCCTCGGCCACGGCGTCGCACAGGTCCCAGACCCGCTCGTGGTGGCCGCGGGCCACGAGGGCGTCGACGGCGTCGGCGTCGATGCGTTCGCCCTCGCCGACGTAAAGGGCCAGGGCCTCGACGGCGTGCGTGAGGGCGGCGAAGTCGTTGCCGAGGTAGTCCTGGAGCATGCGGGCGGCGTCGAACGCCAGGTCCTTGTCGAACGTCTCGCGGGCGTGGCGGCGGAGCCAGGCGGGGATGCGGTGCGGCTCATGGGTTTCGCAGGCGACCAGCAGGCCTTTTGCGGTCACGAGTTTGCCGAGCCGCGTCGAGGCGTTCCACGAGGTCAGCTCCAGGCACAGGACGCCCGTGGGCGACGGCTCGTCCAGATACTTCTCCAGGACGGGCCGCGTGTCCTTGTTGAGGAACGGTTCGGCGTCGCGGATGGAGACGAATCGCCGCGGGGCAAGGAACGGGAGCGTCCGGAGGGCGTCGAGGACGTCGGCGAGGACGGCTTCCTGGCCGTCGAACTCGGCCACCGCCAGGCCGGGTTCGGCGTCGCCGATGGTCCGCTGGCGGACGGCCAGGCGGGCCTTCTCCAGCAGGTACGGGTCGGTGCCGCGGAGGACGTAGACGGGCAGGGGCTCGTCGCGGCCCTTGTGCTGGAGGAAGTCGCTGAGGCGCCGGGCGGGGCCGGATTTCTTGCTGGCGGCGCGTTTGGCCATGGAGGTTCCTCGGTGTGGTCGGCACGGACGCCTTTGTACGCGAGGGGAGGGCGGTTGTCCAGCGCGGTTTCGTGCGGGCCGGCGTCAGTCGGCGGGCAGGAGGACGCGGAAGGTGGTGCCGTGGCCGGGCTCGCTCTCGAAGGTCATGCGGCCGCCGTGGCGGTTGACGATGGCGTAGGCGGTGGAGAGGCCGAGGCCGGTGCCTTCGCCCTCGCCCTTGCTGGTGTAGAACGGTTCGAAGATGCGGTCCTGGTCCTGGGGTGTGATGCCGGCGCCGGTGTCGGCGACGGTGACCATGACGCCCGGTCCGGGCCGGAACGCGGGCCCGAGGGAACCGTTGCCATCCAGTTCCACGTTGCGGGTGGCCACGGTGATGGATCCGCCGTCGCGGCCGATGGCGTCGCGGGCGTTGACGAGCAGGTTCATCAGCACCTGGTGCATCTGGGAGGGGTCGCCGCGGACGGTCCGCAGGTGCGGCTCGAGGCGCGTGGTGAGGTCGATGTGGCTGCGGAAGGTGCGGCGGGCGAGGCCGACGGCCTCGCCGACGACCTGGTTCAGGTCGACGGGTTCGCTGCGTGTGGGCTGGCGGCGGCTGAGTCCCATGAGTTGGGCCACCAGGTCGGTGCCGCGGCGGGCGGCCTTCTCGATGCTGACGGCGGCCTCGTAGGGTTCGGAGTTCTTGGCGAGGTCGTCCTCCAGGAGGTTGGCGGAGCCGAGGATGGCGGTCAGGAGGTTGTTGAAATCGTGGGCGATGCCGCCGGCCAGGGCGCCGAGGGTCTCCATCTTCTGGGCCTGGACGAGTTGCTCGCGCAGGCGGACGCGTTCGGTGATATCGCTGAGGATGCCGAGGGTGCAGATGACCTGGCCGCGGGCGTCGAACACGCGCGACAGGTTCAGGAACCCGGTGAACACCTCGCCGTTCTTTCGGAGCAGGGGGAACTCGCCCGACCAGACGCCTTCGCGCTGGAGCGCCGGCAGGATGTGCTGGACGACGTCGGCCCGGCGGTCCTCCGGGTAGACGAATTCGACGTGGTGGCCTTCGACCTCGGCGGCGGTCCAACCGAACAGGCGCTGGGCGCCGCGGTTCCAGAAGATGACCTGGCGGTAGGCGTCGACGACGATGACGGCGGCTTGGGCGTTCTCGACGATGGTCCGGTACTTGGCCTCGCTTTCGGTCACGCGGGCCAGGAGGCGGGCGGCGTCGATGGCGGCAGCGGCATGGGCGCACAGCGTCTGGAGCAGGCGGATTTCGCTGTCGTCGAACGGTCGGCCGTCGCTCCGTCCGGCCGCCAGGACGCCCACGGTCTGGTCGCGGACGCGCAGCGGCACGGCCACGGCGTTGGTCAGGTTGTACCGGCGGCCGAGGTCGGTGGTGGCGGCAGGGGCGTGTTCGTCGCCGATGACGGCCTGAACGGCCGTCTGCCGCTGGAACGCCCGGCCGGAGATCGTGCCGTCGGCCTCGAAGATGCGGCCCATTTCAACCGGCATGCCGTGGCTGGCGCGGATGGTCAGGCGGTTGCCGGGAGGTTCGGGCGTGAGGATGACCGCCGCCGGTAGCCCCAGGAGCCGGGCGGCCTGGGTGCAGACCTCTTCCATGATGGTCCGGGGATCGTGGCGCGGTGTCAGGCCGACCGCCAGGCGGTGCAGGGCCGCCAGCCGGTCGTGACCTCGGCGAAGGCGGCGCCGGTCTTCCTGCTCGGGCACGATGATGAACAGGAACAGCCAGATGACGGGCAGGAGCGGTTCGAAGAAGTCCTCCGCAATGTCGGCCTTGGGAAACGCCCCGGCCCACTCGATGACGTTGCAGGCGGCCCAGGTCAGGCTCAGGCTGGCGACGGCCAGCAGGAGCCCGAGGGCGGTCCCGCGTACGGGCTGCGGACGCTCCAGAAGCCGGAGCAGGACCGCGAAGGCGGCCACGGCGGCGGCCGCGTCGATGGCCACGATGACGGTTTCGGGAATCATCGGACGACCTCCGCGGCCGTTCGGCGGCGCCACAGGACGACGGCCAGCCAGACGGCGGCGGCCGCGAACCCCACGTGCTCGACCAGGTTCAGGGCCTGGCTGACCCAGCCTCCTGCCCGGACCACCTGCGGGCTCTGCTCCCAGAAAATGACGTGGCCCGTGGCGAATTCGGTGGGAATGCCTTCCAGGACGGTGGCCAATGCGGCGACGGCCATCAGGACGAAGGGAATGACGAGCGGCCGCAGAATCGGCAGGGCCGTCGTGGTCCGCCAGTGGAGCAGCAGATAGGCCGTCGTGACCAGAAAGAGGCCGAGCGTCAGCAGTTCGCCGAACTGAAACATCGCGTGCCCCCCATGATGGCCGCACCGCCGGCGCCCACCCACCCGGCACGGCCTGTCAAGCGGTCCCGCGGGGCCCGCAGGCCCGGGTTACGGCTGTATCTTCCGACCTTCGATTATAGAAACGGCGGGCGGTCCGGGCAAGGATTGCGCCGAGATGGTGTCGGGCGCGGAGGCCGGCGTTACCCTTCGGCCGGCGGGGCGATGCGGTCCTGGCCCATGAGCGGCCGGAGGACGTCGGGCACCACGACCGAGCCGTCGGCCTGCTGGTAGTTTTCGAGGATGGCCAGCAGGGTCCGGCTGACGGCCACGGCCGTGCCGTTGAGGGTGTGGACGAGTTCGGGCTTGGCGCCTTTTTCGCGCCGGAAGCGGATGGCGAGGCGGCGGGCCTGGTAATCGGTGCAGTTGGAGGTGGAGGTGACCTCGCCGTATTCGCCGCCCTCGCCGCGGCCGGGCATCCAGGCCTCCAGGTCGTACTTGCGGTAGGCGGGGCCGCCGAGGTCGCCGGTGCAGATGTCGACCACGCGGTACGGGATGCCGAGGCGCTGGAAGATCTCCTCCTCGATGCCCACCATTTCCTCGTGCACGGCGTCGGACTGCTGGGGCGTAGCGAAGGCGAACATCTCGACCTTTGTAAATTGGTGGACTCGGTAAAGGCCGCGGCTGGCCCGGCCGTAGGCGCCCGACTCGACGCGGAAACAGTGGCTGAGACCGCCCAGGCGAAGGGGCAGCCGGTCGGCGTCCAGGATTTCGTCCTTCAGGATGCCGCCGAGGGTGATCTCGGCCGTGGCAATCAGGCCCAGGTCCTGGCCCTCGATGCGGTAAATCTGCGACTCGTCGCCGCGCGGGTTGAAGCCGGTGCCCTCGAGCACGTCCATGCGGGCCAGGTCGGGCGTGGCATGGAGGACAAAGCCCTTCTCGCGCAGCACGTCCAGGGCGAACCGCTGAAGCGCCAGGTCCAAGAGCACCGCCTCGTTCTTCAGGAAGTAGAAGTTCGAGCCGGTGACCTTGGTGGCCGAGTCGAAGTCGATCAGGTCGAGCGCCTCGCCGATGGCCACGTGGTCCCTGGGCGGAAAGTCGAACGCGCGCACCTCGCCCCATCGGCGGAGTTCGCGGTTGGCGGACTCGTCGGGCCCGACGGGGGCGTCGGGGTGCGTGAGGTTGGGGATGAGGGCCTGCTCGGCCCGCAGGTTCGTCTCGACGTCGGCGAGGGCCTGCTCGCGTTCGGCGACGTCGGCCTTGAGGCGCTGGGCCTCGTCCACCAGGGCGGGGCGGTCGTCGTTGGAGGCCTTGGGAATCCGGCCCGAGAGTTCGTTGCGGCGGGCACGCATCCGTTCGATGGCCTGGATGAGTTCGCTGCGCTGGTCGGCCAGGGCCAGGACGGTGTCGACGTCGGCCGCGATGCGGCGGTTGGCACAGTTGGCCCGGACCTCGTCGGTCCGGCTGCGGATGGTGTCCAGGTCGAGCATGAGGGTCTTTCCGTGGTACGGGGAATCGTGTACCCCGCCATTGTGGCGAAAGGGGAGGTGGGTTTCAAGTTGCCGTCGGTGCGGACTCGGCGGGCGGCACAGTCAAGGCCTCGGCCGGGGTGGGGGTTCGGCGGAGACCTGGGCGGCGCGTTGGCGATTGGACCAGGCCAGGCCCGCGGCGGCCTTCTTCACCAGCCACCGGCCTATCACGAAGCCGAGAAACGCCAGGCCGACACTCAGGCAAATATCCGCAACGAGGCCGGCGATACTCTCGGAAGTCTCCACAGGGAAGCGTATGTCCCCGGCCTCGGCTAAGGTAACCCAGACGATCTTCCAGCCGAGAAAAAGGGCGGCCGCGATCCACGCCCCGATCTGCCAGTACGGGTCGTTCCGGATCAGCGCAATGAAGATGGCGTACGCGCCGATGCCCCAGAGCAGCGCGTCCAAAGCCAGTTGAACGTAGCTGAACAGTTGGAAGACCCAGGGTTCCACAGGCGTTTCCTCCAACGCGATTCCGGTCCCGGCGCGACGGGATTATGCCGCCATCGCCCGGACCGCCCCATGAAATGACTGACTCCGACTGTGGCCCATTGTACACGTGATGCAAGTGTCCGTCGAGCGGCTGCGCAGACGGCCGCTACTTTTCGGCCTTGCGGAGGAGTTCCAGCGCCTTGGCCGCAAAGCGTTTGCCCAGTTCGGCGTAGCCCTCTTTGGTGTAGTGGAGGGCGTCCTTCGGGCCGTTGAGGTCGTCGGTGTCGACCCAGGCGCCACGGGGATCGGCCTCGGCCACCTTGACCTGGGCCTCGCGGACCCGGTTCCAGGAGGCGTCGGCCTTGCAGTCGCTGAGGCGTCCGATGACGAAGTTGACGTCCTTTCGGCCGAGGTCGTCGCGGAGTTGTTCCACGAGGCCCGCCATCGAGGCGGCGTAGACGGTGCCGTGCTTCTCGCGGGCGTCGCGTTCGCCCTGCATCCAGACGAACGTGATGGTGGCGGGGGTCTTGCCCTCGACGGCCTTGGTGACCTTGGCCATGAGACGGTCGTACAGGTCGCCGGTGGCCTTGGGGGTATCGCCCTCGGCGGGCTTCCACTTCTTGTACCATCGGCGGATCGGCTGGCCGCCCTGGGCGTCCTTGACTACGAGGACCTCGTCGTCCGCCAAGGCCTGTGTGACGGCCGGCGTGAACGACACCTCGGGCTTCAGGCCGGCCATATTCGACTGGCCGGAGAGGATGAAGAGGTGGACCTTCTTGCCGGCCGCTCCGGCGGCCTGTGCGGCCAGGGCGATCGCCACAGCGGCCGCGGTCAGCAGAGTCTGCCAGCGTTTCTCGGACACGGTATTCCTCCTTTGCGTTCGGCCCTCATTGTGCCGGGAGGCAGGGCGGGATGCAAGCGGCCTTTGGACGGCGGTCGCCTTGCATCATCCGCCCGCGACGGTACAATACGGTGCCCGGCCGGTCGGCCGGAGCGAACGAGCGCCTATGCCCGCGAACCTGACACCGGATTACCTGAACGCCGAGAAGGCCTTCCGGGCGGCCAAGACGGTCGCCGAGAAGATCGCCGCCCTCGAAGAGATGTACGCCACCATCCCCAAGCACAAGGGGACGGAGAAGATGCGGGCGGACATCCGGCGACGCCTCTCGAAGTTCCGGACCGCCGCCGAGCAGACCAAGGCCAAGGGCGGCATCGACCCGTTCCACGTCGACAAACACGGGGCCGGTCAACTCGTCCTCGTGGGCGCCCCCAACGCCGGCAAGAGCGCCCTGGTGGCGGCCGTCACGAAGGCCCACGTCAACGTGGCGCCGTACCCGTTCGCGACGCACGGCCCGGTGCCCGGCATGATGCCGTACGAGGACATCCAGATCCAACTGATCGACCTGCCGCCGGTCACGCCCGACGGCCTGGTGCCCGGCATGCTGGGGACGGTCCGGGCGGCCGACGGCGCGCTGGTATGCGTGGACCTCTCGGCCGCCGACATCCTCGACCAGGTGGACGTGTGCCTGAACGTGTTGGAGGCCCGCGGCGTGGTGCCCGAGGGGCGCGAGGTGCCCGAGGGCGGGACGGACATGACGATGCTGCTGGTGGGCACGAAGGTCGACCTGGTGGGGGCCCGGGAGAACTTCGAGGCCCTGGTGGAACTCCACCGCGGCACGCTGCCCATGATGGCCGTCAGCGCCGAGACCGGCGAGGGCCTGGACGACCTGGCGCGCCGGTGCTTCGAGATGCTCGACGTCGTCCGCGTCTACAGCAAGGAGCCCGGCAAGCTGGCCGACATGCATGCGCCGTTCGTCCTGCCGCGCGGCAGCACGGTGCTGGACCTGGCGGCGGAGGTGCACCGCGACTTCGCCGACCATCTGAAACGGGCCCGCATCTGGGGCAGGGGCGTGTACGACGGGCAGCCGGTCCAGCAGGACCACGTGCTGTCGGACAAGGACGTGATCGAACTGCACGTGTGATACCGACACGGGAGCGATTAAGAGTTGACGGGCCTGCCGCCGGGGGCGACAATGAGGGCGGTCACGGGGCCAACGGGCCGCGCGGGGGTGTGATGTTCCATCCGGACGTCCACGGTTGATCGGATGGTTGAACCAGAGGCGCCGTCTCGCCAGACGGGTGCCGCCATCGTTTTCGGGTGATTGAACCTATGCTGAACAAACGCAAGCGCATCGGCGAAATCCTCAAGGAATGGGAGAAGGCCAACGACCGCCAGATCCGCGAGGCCCTGGAACGCCAGGGCAAGAGCGGCCGGCGGCTCGGCGAGGTGCTCGTCGGCATGGGCGCCTGCGAAGAGCAGGACGTGGCCAAGGCCCTCGCCCTCCAGTTCGACATGCAGTACGTCGACCTCGACATCGGCACCATCAACCCGCAGGTCATGGAGATGGTGCCCGAGTCGATGATGGAAGAGTACCAGATCGTGCCGCTCGAGTACGCCGAGGGCCGGCTCAAGGTGGCCATCACCGACCCGCTGGACCTGGAGTCGATCGACGCCATCCGGTTTCGCCTGAACATGGAGGTGGACTGCGTGCTGGCCTCGCGGCACGCGGTGCGGACGGTCATCTCGGGGTACACCGAACAGGCGGAGTCGGAGTCGGTGGACTCGATGCTCCAGGAATTCACGTCCACGGACATCGATTTCGAGGACCGGGGCGAGAAGGGCGGCGACTCGCATGCCGAGGCGGCCCCGATCATCCGGCTGGTCCAGTTGATCATTACCGAGGCGGTCCGGATGCGGGCCTCGGACATCCACATCGAGGCCCTGGGCCCCCGCCTGCGGGTCCGGTACCGCGTGGACGGCGTGTGCGTGGAGCGCGAGGCGCCGCCGAGGCGGCTTCAGGGAGCCATCACGACCCGCATCAAACTGATGTCGGGCATGCAGATCGAGGAGAAGCGCCTGCCGCAGGACGGCCGAATCCGCATGCGCCTGGACGGAGCCGACCTCGACTTCCGCGTCTCCACGCTGCCGTCGTACCACGGCGAGAGCATCGTGCTGCGAATCCTGCGCCGCGAGTCGATCAACCTGGGCCTGGAGAACCTGGGCTTTCTGCGGGACGACTACGACCTGTTCGAAAAACTCATCGCCCGGCCCAACGGCATCTTCCTGGTAACCGGGCCGACGGGGTCCGGCAAAACGACGACGCTGTACGCGGCGCTGAACGAACTGAACACGCCGGACCGCAAGATCATCACGGCGGAGGACCCGGTTGAGTACCACATCTCGGGCATCAACCAGGTGCAGGTGAACACGGTGATCAAACTGACGTTCGCCAGGATTCTACGCGCGATGCTTCGTCAGGCGCCGAACATCATCCTGGTGGGCGAAATCCGCGATTTAGAGACGGCAGAGATGGCTGTGCAGGCCGCTTTGACGGGACACCTGGTATTCAGTACACTTCATACCAACGATGCGCCCAGTGCGCTGACCCGTCTGGTCGACATGGGCGTCAAGCCGTTCCTGGTGGCCAGCAGCGTCCAGGCCGTCATGGCCCAGCGCCTGGTGCGCGTCCTGTGCAGCGAGTGCAAGGAGCCCGACCCCGATATCGACCTGGCTACCCTCCGGACGCTGGGCGTGACCGAGGAACAGTTGAGCCAGGCGACGTTCATGCGGCCGGTGGGGTGTGACAAGTGTCACGGGATGGGCTACCGGGGCCGAATCGGCATGTTCGAAATCATGCCGATGAACGCCCAACTCCGTGAAATGGCCTTCAAACACCAGCCGCTGGCCGTCATCCGCCAGGCGGCCCGCGATCTGGGCATGCGGGGGCTGCTCGAGGACGGCCTGATCAAGGTCCTGCGGGGCAATACGACGCTGGATGAGGTCCTGGCCCGCGCCCAGCGGACCGTGACCGGGGTGTAGGGGCAACCCTCCGGGTCAGGCAGGCCCGCGGGTGCCCGGCGCCCGCGGGGGCGTTTTTTGGGGCGCCAGGGCGGTTTGGCGGCCAGCAAACCGGCCTCGGACCTTGCCGAAATGGGGGTCCGAATAATATAATAAGGTGACTGCGCACAACGGGTTACAGGGTCCTGAGGGCATCGGGACGGGGCACCGGCCGGGCATGCCTCGCCGCGTGCGCCAGGGCGCAGCAGCAGGGTGGACGTTTCATGATCCAGGTCGACAAACTCCTGCAATTCGCCGTGGCCAAGAACGCGTCGGACCTTCATCTGCACGTGGGCCGGCCGCCCGTGGTGCGTCTGCACGGCCGGCTGCGGTCGTTGGAGACCGAGGTGCTCGAGCCCGGAGACACCGTTTCGCTGATGCGAAGCATCTCGCCGGAACGGTACCAGCAGGAACTGGAGGAGAAGGGGTCGGCGGACTTCGGCATCAGTTTCCAGGACCAGGCCCGGTTCCGCGTGGCGATCTTCAAGCAGCGGGGCAATGTGAGCTTGGCCCTGCGTCTGATTCCGTCGCGGCTGATGACGCTGGAGGAGATCGGCCTGCCGGCCACGGTCAAGTCGCTCCTGAGCCGCACCAGGGGCCTCTTCCTGGTAACCGGGCCGACCGGCTCGGGCAAGACGACCACGCTGGCGTCGATGGTCAATTTCATCAACGAGAATTACGACCGGCATATCATCACCATCGAGGACCCGATCGAGTATTACCACCAGCACCAGAAGTCGATGATCAACCAGCGGGAACTGGGCGTGGACGTCGGCAGTTTCGACGAGGCGATCCGGCGGGCCCTGCGGGCCGACCCCGACGTCATCCTGGTCGGCGAGATGCGCGACGTCGAGACGATGCAGGCGGCGATCCGGGCGGCCGAGACCGGCCACCTCGTCTTCTCGACGCTCCACACCACCGGGGCGGCCGGCACGGTCAACCGCATCATCGACGCGTTTCCGGTCGAGCAGAAGGACATGGTGCGCGTCCAGTTGGCGGGGTCGCTGCTGGCGGTCATCAGCCAGACCCTGGTGCCGCGCAAAGACATGCCCGGCCGCATTGCCGCCTACGAGTTCCTGATGATCACGTCGGCGGCGCAGCACATGATCCGCAAGAACGAGCCGTTCCGGCTGGAATCGGTCATCCAGACGGGTGGCCGGTGGGGGATGCAGTTGCTCGACGACGCGCTGTGGGAACTTCATTCCAAAGGCATGATTGTAACCAAGGAAATGCTGGAGAAGGCCCAGCGGCGCGAAGAACTGGAGAAGAAACTGATGAGCGTTCCCGGCGGAAAGGAAGCGCTCGAACAGGCGGGCGGCCCGATGGCGTCGTCGGAACTCGACTAGCCCGGCCCCCGGCCATCACGTGGACGTTCGACAGAGAGGAAGAGCGTTGACCCGCGTTCCCGGCAGTGACAAGACGACCTCGAAGGTGTCGACCAACGCTGCGCCCGGCGCCAAGCGTCCGGCGGCGGACCCGAAACCGGCACCGGCGGACGCGAAGCCCGCCGGCGCGGACGGGACGCCTGCGGCCAAGGTCTCGCCCCTGGAAGAGCCTCGGCGCGAGCGCCGCATGACCGTGACCACGCAGAAGCGGATCGGCCAGGTCCTTCTGGAGATGGAGAAGATCACCGAGGAGCAACTCGACGAGGCCCTCGCGTTCAAGAAGGAAAAGGGCGGGGCCCTCGGGGCGGTCCTCGTGGACCTGGGGTACTGCGAGCAGGCGGACGTCTCGGCCGCCCTGGCCATCCAGGCCGGCATGCGCCGCGTGGACCTCGACGAGATCGAGATTTCCACCGAGATCACCGAGAAGATGGACGCGCTGACGGCCCGCAGTTACGGCGTGGTGCCGATCGAGTTCGCCGACAACGTGCTGACCGTGGCGATGGCGGACCCGAACAACTTCCGCGCCCTCGACGAACTCCACATGCTGCTGGACTTCGAGATCCGGGCGGCCGTGGCCGACCCGAACGCCGTCGTCCGGGCCCTGGACAAGTACTACGCCCAGATCGATTCGGTGGAATCGGTCATCGGCGAACTGGGGATGGCGGCGGAATGGATCCAC
>Ga0180434_10006297_pt1 | contig 13698 bp, 11 predicted proteins | sample SS_ome_7_FD_132453 | JGI IMG/M metagenome (GOLD analysis project Ga0180434, IMG submission 132453) | Hypersaline lake sediment archaeal communities from the Salton Sea, California, USA - SS_1_D_2 metaG | ecosystem: Environmental > Aquatic > Non-marine Saline and Alkaline > Hypersaline >... | reverse complement strand
TGGGATAGAGACAATGCCGAAGCAGTAATGGCCTTAGCCAGTGTATATTACAGCAATCAATGGCATAAATACTGGAAATCAAAACAAAAAGCTGCATGATCGCCAGAAAAAAATCTCGCACACTTAAGATACATGGAGAAAAGTTTGTTAAAAGCGGCTCGTGAGTATCCTGTCGTTATTCTCGTCGGTCCCCGACAATCCGGAAAGGCCACGCTGGTGCGTACAACCTTCAGCAAACTCACCTTCGGGCCGGAGGAATTCGAAGTATAGTTGGACCGGAAGTTCCTTGAACAACGGCTCTGTCGCACTGTATAATCATTTGACCGATTGGGTAGCCCGGAGAGAAAATGAAGCGGCGAACATTTATTTTAATTGTCCTGTCTGGAGCGGCCCTGGCTGTTTGCCTGGTTGTTTATGTGCGCATTCGGGTAGGTAATACACGATTCTCTGTCAGCTCGACGGGTCCTCTCGACATCCGTCTCTGGGGCATGCGGCCCGACGCCGGCGATGTTATCTACGATCCAAAGGGAAATAAATTTGCCGACACTCTCGGAATTGCCCGGAATGAGACTACGGTATGGGGGAAAGATCTTTACTGCCGTGACTTTATCTTCGAAATACCCGACACCAACGAACCAATTATGTTTCTTCCGCTCCGGTATTCGGCAAACCGAGAAGAAGATAGACGCGGCGGCTTTCTGAAGGGCAGTCTTTACTTCGAGCATCACGGCAGGAACTTCGGCTGGTTCCAGACGATTATTCCTCGAACGAAAAGACAATCTTTCCTGTTCGGGATTTGGAAGAAAGAAGTTCCGGTCGATAGAATCGACCTGCACCTTCGTTACTATTACGGCCCGCCGAACAAACCCATCTGTGTATTCAGAGGTCCCTTTGAGTTCGAGGTTGACCGGAAGTTGCACAGGGTGACCGGCGTGACCGATGAAACAGGCCTCTATGAACTCTCTTTCGATTTAGTCCTACCCCCGAGCGCATCTCCGTCAGAGCTGGTTATGCTGTTACGGACTAAAAGGCGAATAGATCCTGTCGCGGATATCCTGTTCTATGATGCCGGGGACAAATGCCTTTATGTCAGGCGTGGTTCTCCGCATAAAATTCCCGCCGGCGAGGGGATTGGGTACAGTATTCCCCGGAGTCTTCTCAGGAATACCGCAAAGATAACCGTCGGCGAGCAGCCTTTCGAGACGACCGTCAGGAATCTCAAACTCGACTCGCCGAACTCTAAGCGTCGCATATACGCCGAACGTTTTGATAAGATGGCTGAAATTCTGAAAACCGGACGCGGTCCAAATCGCTATATTCGGTATAACTTCAGAGATCTCGACGAACTTCTAAAGATAATAGATATTCTCCGTGGAGAGCAAATCTGCAAAGTCTCCAGAAACCTCTGCTTTCGCGAGATGGGGATGCTGTACATCGATCCTGATACCCTCGATACAGAGCAGTCACAAAAACTTAAACAGGTCGTTCTTCGCTGGGCCGACGCTATGGATCCGGAAATCCGTGTCAATGCGATAAGATTAGGCCTGCACTGCGAATGGCCGGAATTCTTCGACATGGCTTTCGAACTTCTGGAGTATCGGAATCGTAATTATTTTGATGAAGCCGTTCCCGTCCGCGATATTGCAGAGGTTTTGTACTCCCACAGAGAAAAGCTGTCCGAACGGGATATCAATCGTATCGCGGCGATTCTCCCTCGCCTGACGAATCCCGGCGCCATCCGTCGTCTGCAGGATTGCCTGGGAGACCCTAAATCACCAGCCCGATTAGCAGCGCTGTGGGATCTGGCAAACAGCGACCAGCCCTGGCTCTGGACGGATGCAATAAGACAGCTCACGATGTGGCGCGAGTTCGAGGGCAAATATGACTCGTTATCGGAAAGACTCAAGCCCCGCGTCTTTCTGGTGGCGGGTCCCAGGGGATTCTCCGACCCGGGACAGATTGCCCCGAAAGTGTCCGAATTGCAGCTCAGCTTGCTGTCCGGCCAACTGCTTACACATCATGGCGGCACGTTTTCGGCTCTCATCGGGTACATTCCCGACAGTACCGACAAGCGGGCGATGACGGGGATTATGATTGAATCGCTCCGCTATATGGAATATCGCCGTGACTGGTCTGTCTGGAACACAATCAGTGGAATAGTCAGGTACCTCAATCTCTGGCATGGTCTGGACATAGGCGGCCTCGGTTCCGATGTCAGGAAGGAAATCCCTGATCTTGATAAGATGGACCTCGAAGCTTTCGCTGTCGAAGCAATCGAGTGGTACGACACTAAATACAAAGTCGCCGATCCCAATACTCCGTGATGAAAGATTGCAGTTTGTGCCGTGCCCGGATTTTTACCCGAAGTTGTAGTATTTTTTGACCGGCTCGGTGACCTGCCAGGTGCATTCGAGGTCCTCGGGGAAGACCACCAGGTCGCCGGGACCGAAACTGACCGAATCTTTACCGTCTGTGACCGTTACCTTGCCTTCTATCAAAAGGCAGGTCTCCTTTTCCGTATATGCCCAGTCGAAAATACTCGGCTCGCACTTCCATATGGGCCAGGCCTTGCAGACGGCCGCCTCTTCGTCCGACGGCTTCTTGACAATTACATCTTTAACAGTAGGCATATTTTTTTTGCTCCTTTGACTATTTTCGATTCAGGTTGTATTATTGATCATCGAGATCAGTCGACGTCCAGCCGTTAAGACATTGAAGCAATAGTAAATAATAAATCGGAAATAGTAAATAACAAATGTTAGCCAGACTGCACAGTGTGACGCTTGACGGAATCGAGGGAGTGATTTGCGAGGTTGAAGTGGACGTCGGCCGGGGCGGATTCGAGAAATCCATCATTGTCGGCCTGCCGGACGCCGCCGTGAAGGAAAGTACCGAGCGGGTCAGAAGCGCAATCGTCAACAGCGGCTACAAGCATCCGAAAACCGCATCATTGATCAACCTGGCGCCGGCGGATGTGAAAAAGGCCGGCCCGGCGTTTGATTTGCCAATTGCGCTGGGTATGCTCATCGGCCAGAACGCTTTGGACAGCTCCATCCTGCGTGAGACGATTATCGTCGGCGAACTGGCTTTGGACGGCAGGGTCAGGCCGGTCAACGGCGTATTGAGTATGGCGATGAGCGCCGCTGCCGAAGGTTTCAGCAGGATGATCGTGCCTTTGGATAACGCACGCGAAGCCGCGGTTGTTCAGGACATGGAAGTCTTCGGTGTCGGCTCGCTCGCCCAGACGGCCGGATTTCTATCGGGCCAACTGCCGCTGGAGACGACTAATGTCGATATCGACGAGCTTTTTAACGTCTCGGCAAGCTATGACGTTGATTTTGCGGATGTGAAAGGGCAGGAAAGTGTTAAGCGGGCGCTGACCATCGCCGCGGCCGGCGGTCACAATATAATGATGATAGGACCGCCCGGAGCGGGAAAGACCATGCTATCACAGAGACTGGCGACTATTCTGCCACCTTTGACTCTGGAGCAGTCGCTTGAGACTACTCGTGTATATTCCTCTGTGGGGCTGCTGGGTAAGAACAGGGCGCTTTTGGCAACCCGTCCGGTGCGTATGCCGCACCACTCGGCCAGCGGTCCGGCCCTGGTAGGCGGCGGCTCGGCGCCCAGGCCGGGCGAATTGTCATTGGCTCATTTCGGGATTTTGTTTCTCGATGAATTTGTCGAATTCCCGCGGCACGTTCTGGAGATGATTCGCCAGCCGCTGGAGGACGGTTTCGTCATCGTTTCGCGCGCGAAAAAGACGGTCAAATTTCCCGCCCAGTTCATGCTGGTCGCGGCGATGAATCCGTGCCCCTGCGGCTATTTCGGCAGTGATGTCAGGCGGTGCAAATGCACGCCGGGACAGATTAGGCGATACTTCTCGAAGGTATCGGGACCTCTGGTGGACAGGATTGATATTCACATCGACGTGCCGGCGATAAGTTTCCGGAAGCTTCGCTCGAAATCGGGCCAGCTCGATTCAACTGCTATGAGGGCCGATGTTGTTCGGTCCGTCGGCGTACAGGCCGAGCGTTTCGGGGATGGGAAGATTCACACCAACGCCAGAATGAGCCACAAACAGGTCGAAAAATTCTGCAAACTCGATTCATCGTGCGAAATGCTCCTTAAGCAGGCGATGCAGGAATTCGGACTCAGCGCCCGCGCCCACGACAAAATCTGCAAACTCGCCCGAACAATAGCGGATTTAGCCGGCGCCGGAGAAATCGCCGCCGAGCATATCGCAGAAGCCATCAGCTACCGCAATTTAGACAGGAAATTATAGAACCGGCTTATTTTTTGCAAACAAAAAAAAGCTGCGCGACTACTACAGTAAAAGAACATATTGTAAAAACTTTTATAAAGTCATCAAAAAACTATTACTCCTTCAACAATATACTCGGTTGAGTATTGTCAAAAATTCGATATGCCGCCATTTTGACTTGATCGTTAACAAGAAACCAGGCTAAGGCGTAAACCCAAACCGCAGCCGCCCACTTCAAATCTATGGGGCTCATAAACAAACCGAACACGGCTACTAATGTTGCAACTATTTGGGTTCCAAAAACCGCGATCAGAAGTATTTTGGACGGACGATTCGACCAGAAAGGCCCTCGTGTACGAGTTATAAAAATAGTTAGATGACCGGCTACAGAGAGTTTTAGGTACATTAATGTCTGAATTGTACCACGGTCGAGTTTAAATACTGTTTCAGCAAGATAAAAAAGGCCAAAGGATGCGAGCACACCGGTAATTCCTAGGGCTGTAGCCACACCAAGCACACGGTGCATATTCCATACTTCAGGCACATTTGAGATATGTGCTCTGTCATAAGCTATAGAGAGTATAGCCCCGTCATTAAGTAGAGCCAGTAGAACAATCATAACAGTTGTTACAGGGTAAAATTTGAAAATCAGGATACTAAGTGTCATAAACAGTAAAACCCGTATCGTTTCAGCGATCCGGTAAGTAGCATAGCTGTTCATTCTCCGGAATATTTTTCGGCTTTCTTTAATGGCATCGATAATTACAGATAATCCCGGAGTCAACAATACAATATCCGATGCAGTTCGAGCAGCATCCGTGGCACCGGAAACTGCTATACCGGCGTCTGCCTTTTTTAATGCCGGCGCATCGTTTACACCGTCACCAGTCATACCAACGATGTGGCCTCGTTTTTGCAAAACATCCACGATATGATACTTATGTTCGGGAAATACCTGAGCAAAACCATCAGATTTCTCAATAGATTCTGCCAATCGGCTCGCTTCATGATGTTTCGTGTCACCGAATATCTGAGCATCGAGAATATTTTTACCCAATCCTATTTGGCCGGCTATTTCCTTTCCGATGGCGACCTGGTCTCCGGTTACCATTTTAACCTTTACCCCCATTTGCTTTGCATCACTGATAGTATCTTTACAGTCTTCACGAGGTGGGTCGGAAAGGGCAAGTACACCCAAATATTGCCATCTTTCTTTTTTGTCGGTTCTGGCAACTCCTAAAGAACGATAACCTTTGACGGCAAACTCATTAATTTTTTTGTCTAATTCATTCTTGATATGTGCCTTATTCTCAACCAGCTCAAGTATGGCCTGCGGGGCTCCTTTGCTGACTTTAAATGTTTTCCCTTCCTGATCTTTAACTGTGGCTTCGGTTCGTTTGTGAACGGGGTCAAAAGGCTGGAAATGCATAATCTGATAGGACTCAATTAGTTTGGGATTTTCTAATCCGTCTATAACTGCCATATCTATCGCATCTTTATCTTCAGCTCTTGAAGCAAGAGCTCCACAAAGGATAATCTGCTCTTTAGTGGTGTCTTCCAGGTTAACCGTATCACTGAGAGTCAGCATGTTTTGCGTCAATGTCCCTGTCTTGTCTGAACAGAGGATATCAATGCCTGCAAGTTCTTCGATAGAGGCCAGCCGACGGACTATAGCTTGTTTGGCAGCTAACAGTTTGGCGCCTACTGCCATAGTAACTGATAACACTGTCGGCATGGCTACTGGGATAGCGGCCACTGTTAAAACCAGGGCGAATCGCAATGTTGTAAACATGTTTTCATGACGAAACAACGCAGTTATTATAATTAGGGCCACTAAGGCCACTGCAAGTATTATAAGGTAATCTCCAATCTTTAATACCGCCTTCTGAAAATGGCTGTGGGTCTTTACTCCTTCGACCATTTGTGCGGTTTTACCGAAATATGTTTTTGTTCCGGTAGCAAAAACGACCGCTTCTATTTCGCCTTGATTTACAATCGAGCCGGAATAAACATCATCTTCTGTCTTTCGTTCGACCGGCAGCGATTCTCCCGTCAGTGTGGACTGGTCAACCTCTATCGGATCGCCGTCCAGAAGCTTTGCATCGGCTGGTATTATATCCCCCAAGCGCAGACGAATAATGTCACCCGGGACAATCTCTCGTGCCAGAATGTTTTTCCACTTACCATCTCGCCGTACCCTTGCTTCCATTGCCAGTTTCTTCTTAAGTGCTTCTATTGCATTGCCGGCCTGATACTCTTCCCAGAAACCTACTATTGCATTCATAATCAACAGCACCAGGATGATGCCGAAATCGGCCCAATGATGAACTATTGCAGAAAGAATTACCGCTGCTTCAATCATCCACGGAATCGGTCCCCAAAAATATGAGAAGAACTTCAAAACAACGTTAGTCTTTTCTTCAGACAATTCATTGTAACCGTACACATCTATCCGGCTCCTGGCCTCGGAATCGCTAAGACCTTGTTCGGGTGATACCTTAAGTGTGGATATAAGCTCGCTAAGGTTTTTTCCCTTTTTCGTTAACTTTTTTTTAGTATCTGTTTTATTTGCCATTTTTATATTTTCCTTTACGAGACTTCTAAAATGGAAACCTCAAATATAGTAATAATCAAATATATCTGCCATGAATTTTTTCCTTAATTATAATTTTGTCGGGTTATTATTCAGAGTTCTATTTCCAATTAACTATCTCTGGCATATCTTGGCCATACTGACGGACATAGACGGCATGGTCAATCAACTTATTGTTGAACAGATGGATTTGGCCGGCGCAAAAAATATGGCCCCCGAACATATTGCGGGGGCCATAAAATGTTGCAAAATTGTAAGCTTAAATTTCTATACCGGGTAGACGGGCAGTTGATCTCTGAGCAGTTCGTAGATATCCTTGCCGTCCTTGATGGCCCCTTCCGAAGCTTCGCGGAAGATGGTCTGCAGCTCATCGAAGTCGGTCGTCTTGAGGTCTGCCAGGCTTTTCTTTTTGCCCTTGGCGTTCGCATCGATGAACTTGGCCATTGTCTCGGAGGCCATCTCGCGGATAAGCTGCCAGAGTTCCTTGCCGTCGCTTGCCGCTATCGCACGGCCCAGTGCCAGTGACATTGACAGGATGGCGTTCATACCCAAAATACCTTTTCGCTGCATCGCGTGTATCTTCTCTTCCTTCGAGGCGCTCTTGGAAATCCTGCCGGCGCTGATTGCCTGCTCTAATTCGAGACCCAGCAGCTCCTTGTCGGTTTCGAGCAGTGAGCCCAGCTTGGCAAGCCGTTTTCCGACGAACGCATCGGCAAGAATCGTCTCGACGTGCTTGACGGCATCCATGCAACCCTTACCGTCGTAACGTTTGGATTTCCTCCACAGGGCCATCAGCTTGTCATCGTTCTTGGACTTGACCGTCTGGAGCACGACGTCCTTGTTGAACCGGAATGTACCGTCGCCGGCGTCCTTGAACAGGTCGGCGTATTTCTTGGTGGTCTCGGAAGGCTCGATGATGCTGTCCACGTAGTGGATGGCCTCATCGACACCGGCGGAAGTCCCGAGCGGTGTCGAGCCCTTGAAACGAATGATTCCCGTCTTACCCAGGAACAGAGTTGCCGCCGCCGACGGGATACCTGCATTGGTCGCCTCTTCGGTGCCGCTGACCGATTCGATAGCCAGCAACTTGATAAGCAGACTGGCGATATCGATCTCTCCCGCGTCCGGCATGATACTGACGCCTTCTTTGCCCGTAAGGATTCGGACCAGCTCCTTTACGTTCTCCTCGACCTCTTTGCGCTCTTTGTCGGTGATATCCCGCTGGGAGGCTTTTGCCAGTGCGAGGATTTCCATGACCCGGCCATACTTCTGAAGACGTTCGGTGTTGGCTCCGCCGCCGGCCTTGAGGCCCAGGGCGTTCATCGCCGTGGCGATTTCAGCCTCGAACGGGTCGTTCGGCGACTTGGACCGGTGCGAGACGACAAGGTCGGCTCCGTATGCTAGCGAAGTCAGCATTGCCAGCACCGTTTCCGAGAGCGTGCCGATCTGGTTGGCCTTGATCAGGGTGGCGTTGATCTCGCCGTTCTTTGCACAGGCTTCGATGTTAGAGTCCTTGGTGGTGACAAGATCATCGCCGATGATGAAGGTTTTGTCGCCGAGCTCTTTCATCAGGTTCTTCCAGCCTTCGTGGTCGAGTTCGCCGAAACCGTCTTCGATTGACAGGACCGGCACATCGTCTTCCATGGCTTGCTTGTAGAGTTCGAGAATTTCGTCCCGGCTCATATCGAGCTTGCTCTTGTCGCGCCAGAAACGATACATGCCGACCGAGTCTTTCTGGCCGGTTTCTTCGCGGTATAAGTTCTCGAGTTCCGAGGCCGCCGGATCAAGGGCAATCGCCACGTCCACGCCGGGGACGTACTCGCAGTCCAGAATCGCCTGCTTCATCATCCGCCACATTCGTTGTTCAGGAACCTTGTCCTGTGGCTCTTTATCGATATAAGGCGCGATACCGCCTTCAAGACCAACGCCCATGACCTTTGCGCCCGGTGCCGACTCGATAATCTCTTTGAGGCGGTTCTGGAGCTTTACGGTCATTTCCTGGGCGTCTTCGTATGTCTTGGGCGAGAGCGGCATGAACATGCTTTCCTGCATGGAGATATTGCTCTCAGGATATTCTTTCTCGGTGTGACGTCCGCCCATCGCGCAGTTACGATACTGCCACGGGGCCGTGACCTTTGTGCCGTCTTTGAGGGTGACGGTCTGGATTCTGGAGGTCAGCAGGCGTTTCTTGACATCTGCGACGCGAGCGAACCATTTTTCAGCGCCGGCCGCTGCCTCTGCAGCCCTTGCCGCGGCTTCAGCGGCCGCTTGTTCTCTCATGCGGAATTCTTTAAGCTTGCCGGGGTCGGCCAGCAGTCTGTCCAAAAGACCTACGCAGCCCGGAGCCAGGAAGAACCGGCCGATGTAGATGAGGATATCACCGAACTCGCCTCCAATGACTAATCCTCCGCCGATGCCGACAGCGGCAATTGGCAGGAAAATCGTAGCCAGCCACTGACTCCAGATCGGCGCCGATGCCGCCACCGCCAGGTTGTAGGGGGCATCGGGAGCGAAATTGCCGTTTTCCTTCTTGACGCCGTAAAACTTGCCCCACGGAATCAGCAGGAGCATTTTAGCATACCAGCCGAATTTACCGCCGCCGCCCTGAATGACGGCGTCGGCTTTGTCCTGGGAGTCTTTATTCAACGCGGTTAGCTTGACGGCGGTTAAAAAGTGCCCCATTTCGTGAATGGCGATGCCGATGTGCCAGGACAGGTAAAGAATAATGACCGAGACAACCGTTTCCCAGCTCAAAAACATGAATTTCAGCACTTCGAGCTTGATATTGGTTTCCGGATCGGCCGCCGCCGTTGCCAGTGCCGCCGCGGGCAGACTTAGCACCGACGAAATAAACGCCGCGTGGAACGAGACCAGCTTATGGTTGGCAATGACCCAGCCGCGCTCCAAATATCCGGCGGCCCTTGCCGCCTTGCCTTTTTTATTGCTTGTTTCTGCTTGCATCATTTTGGTCATGCTACATTACTCCTTATTCGGTATTTTTTCGAAATTCTACGTGATTCTATCCGGCAAAACCGCCGGGTCGCCCCAAGTTTAGTAAAATCTTTGAAATTTTACAGGAAATTCTGGAAATTTTAAAGCAAATATTGCCGGACAAACCATTCTTTCTTACTAAATGAACTTTGCAAAACCAAAAGGCTATCCGGAGACTATTCTTGCATCAAATACCTTTTTCATTTATGTCTGTGTAAAAATGCTCCGATAACAAACTTTCGTAATTCTGTCAAAGATATTCGAACGTGTCAATAAAAATTGTAGACGGTTGGCTGTAAGGAGTACTTATGGAACACGAATACGAGAAAACTGAGGATGAGATAAGCGATCTTAAGCAGGCGCTGGAACATTTCGAGATGGAAAAGGAACGGGTCAGAGCCATTGTTGGCAAGATCGGGGGTGTGCCGAAATTTCGCACGAAATTGATTAATGTCTTATTTATTGTCATTATTGTAGCGGCCGGCGTGGTTTCCATCTTTTCCGGTGAGCAATTGCGGCTTCTAATGGTCGAGCTGACAACCGTCATGTTGTCGATAAAAATCATCTATATGATACACGTCCAGATGCGTGTAAACCACTTCAAATTCTGGATACTCTCGGCCATAGAATGGCGAATCAATGAAATGACGGTTCAGATAAAACAGCTCGTCAAGAAATAGTTTTACAAAAGCACCGGCGTTTATCAGCCGATGTTACCTGGCAGTTGAAGTTACTTTTCGTCCCTGTCGAAGCGTCCGGCGGGGCCGCTTGGTTACTAAATAGTCTCGGCTTTTGTTTTCTTGCTCAACTTGGCCTTGACTTATGCCGATAAAATACCAATAGACTTATGTGTTTTTGAATAAAGGAGAATGTAATGGGGATTCAAAATTGGTCTGAAGATATTATTCTCGTGGACTTGCCCCAGGAGCCGGAAATGGGAGATGAGCTCAAGGTGGTAACCGAAACGGTCCGTGATAGGGGCGATTGCGAGGTGGTTATCGACTTTTCAGGCGTTGATATAATCACTTCTTCCAGTATTTCGAAGCTCCTGAAGCTGCGAAAACTGCTGTCCGATTGCGGACATCGGCTCGTTTTCTGTAGTGTAGCCGCGGCGACCAGAGGGATTTTTACGGTAACAGGACTTGACGGCATTTTTGAGTTTGCCGACGACAAATTCGTCGCCCTGGCAAGTTTACAGATGGTTAGTTGATATGGACAAAGCGATTCTGCGGGAAATTGAGCAGGCGACAGGCTACAAATTTTCCGATAAAGGTTTATTAGACAGGGCATTTACTCATTCCTCTGCGGTTGACGACCGCCTTTTGAGCAACGAAAGGCTTGAGTTTCTCGGCGACGCCGTTTTAGCCGTGGTTATTTGTCAGACTCTCTTCGAAAATTTCACGGATTATCTCGAGGGTGACTTAACAAAAATAAAGAGCAAACTTGTCTCTCGCGAGACCTGCGCTGCGATTTCCAGGCGGCTCGGCCTGCAAAAATACCTCAAAGTCGGCAAGGGCATGGTCTCGAATCGTGCCCTTTCGGGCTCCCTGGCGGCGGGCGTTTTGGAGACTGTTATTGCCGCGATATATATCGACGGCGGTTTTGACGCCGCACGCGATTTTATTTTGAGGATCTACGGCTCGTTAATTGAGAAGGCCGACGCCGAGCATGACCAGGGCAACTTCAAGTCACTGCTCCAGCAGTATTCTCAGGAGCAGTTTAACGCTACGCCTTCGTATATACTGCTCGACGAAAAAGGGCCCGACCACAACAAATGTTTCGAGCTGGAGGTGGCTATCTCCGACCGTAATTTCCCGAGCGCCTGGGGCTCGAACAAAAAAGAAGCCGAGCAAAAAGCCGCTTTCAACGCACTCGTAGAATTAGGCATCCTAAAAAAAACCGCCGAAAACCCCGCCGAATAGCCGGCGGCTTTCGAGTTACTTCTAATTAAGCGGTATTATCCCAATGATACGGGCATTATGTCTGTGGCTTAACAAAAGGGGTGGTTCGCAAACCACCCCTGCGAAAGCCTGTATTATTGTGTATTGTGCCAGGGCCTCGATTTGCTACGGGCTTACGGCCCGGTTGTATATACGGACGTCGTCGATCAGGCCGGAGAAGTAGGTTCCGGGTTCCATATTCTTGCCGCAACCAATATAAAGGCCGCTGTTCGATTCACACAGACCATTCGGTGTGTCTTCAGCTACAATGATGCCATCAACATAGAGTGTTCTATGCGAGCCATCCCATACAAGACCTATGCGGTGCCATTGCCCATCGGTGATAACTGTCTCGCAATACAGAGGACCTGCGGAACGACCAGTACATTTCAATTCCGTCATCAAGTTGCCCTCGGCATCCACTGTCAGCCAGTTCGACGCATCTGTCTGTGACAAAACTACTTGTCCCGGTGCTCCACCTTTTATCCAGGCGACTACACTGAAATTCCCCTCTGCCGGATTCAGGACTTCGCCGGCGATTGCACAACCATCGACACCGTTTAACTCAAGCGCACCATCTATTTGTCCGCTATCGGGCTGCCACGCAGCACCACCGACAACAAAGGCATCGTTGATACCGTTACCGACACTATCAGCAGCGAACATACCCTCTGTTTCGTCCAATGGCCAATGTGCTACCAGGGTAGGATCATCCACTTCCTCGAACAAATGCTCCGCAAGGACTTTCAAATCTTCGACATCGACGACGCCATTCCCCCAGGGCATCGGACCAATGTCACATAAAGAATAATCTTCACCCCAATGGTCAACCATGATGCACATGTCTGCGGAATCAACTATTCCGTCGCCGTTGAAGTCAACGATGGGATTGATTGACACTTTATATAAGTCTGCTCCGCCATGACCACCAGGGCGGATGTCATTATAGTAGTAGTCGGAAAAATAAAGTGTTCGACCGTCGGCTGAAATGCTAACCCCATCTTCTGTATAGGTCTTGTTAACACCTGGACCAAGATCGACCGGCTCGCCCCAAGTGCCGTCTTTAGTCTTCCGGCTTGTCAGCCAAAGATCGAGAGAACCAGTGCGAACAGAACTGAAGAAAAGCACCAAGCCATCGCTTGAAATGCTTGGTTCACGATCCCAATCTGGACTATTTACAATGGAACCAAGATTCACTGGATTTTGCCAAGGCTCGTCTTTTGTTTGACGCCTACTCACCCAGAGATCCTCGCCGCCGTATCCACCTGGGCGGTTGGATTTAAAGTATAACTCCAGTCCATCAAACGAGATATTCGGGCCGCCGTCACGATTTGAACTGTTGACAACAGCCCCAAGATTAACTGGGTTACCCCACGGCTCATCTATCGTTTTACGAGATGCTACTAAAATGTCCGTACCACCGTACCCTCCCGGGCGATTCGCTTCAAAATAGAGTTCCAACCCATCAGAGGAGATGCATGGTGCCCAGTCCTCACCGCTGCTGTTGACGGTCGGGCCAGCGTTTGTGGGCTCCGCCCACGAGTCGTGGATTGTCTCGCGTCTAGCAGACCATATATCCCAGTCACCGGTCCCACCGGGGCGCCTGGACATGAAGTAGATCTCCAGGCCGTCGCCCGTGATGCTTGGGTGTTGTTCGTCATGTTGACTGTTTACCACGGGCCCCAGATTCGTGGGTTCCCCGAAGGTGAAATCCGCCTTTGCATATTTATCGCCAAGCACAGACACGGCCATAATTACCGCTAAAAACAACCTCATTCTGTAATAATTTACTCAAACTGACCGATTTTATGCCGCGAGGAGTTTTTCCAGGCGGCGGATAACAGGTTTTTCATGACTATGCTTGATAACATCTTGAACGTTCTCCTGCCAGACTATCCGACGCATTCTGT